>JACCDL010516612.1_pt1 | contig 12791 bp, 10 predicted proteins | sample 7441931 | NCBI WGS metagenome assembly JACCDL01 (sample SAMN15323437, study PRJNA562643) | freshwater metagenome | isolation source: river surface water | place: USA:Blue River Watershed | collected 2017-08-16 | reverse complement strand
TCATCAATAACGCAGAGAAAATCCTCTGGGAAGTAATCTAATAAACAGTTGGGGGGCGAGCCTTGCGCTCTGCCATCGATATGTCGAGAGTAGTTTTCAATTCCCGAACAAAACCCCAGTTGCAGCATCATCTCGATATCAAACTGCGTGCGCATCCGTAATCTTTGCGCTTCTAACAGCTTATTTTGCTTCTCTAGCTCCTTAAGCCTTACAGCCAACTCCGCTTCAATATCTGAAATTGCTCGCTTCATAGTGTCGGGTCCCGCTGAGTAATGCGTAGCTGGGAAGATGAATACCTCTTTAACATCACTCACTATCTCGCCAGTTAAAGGATGCAAGGTAGTCAAGCGCTCAATCTCATCACCAAACATTTCAATACGGATCGCCAGCTCTTCATAGACGGGAATGATTTCAACAGTATCCCCGCGCACTCTAAAGGTCCCTCTTTCGAAGGCCATGTCATTTCTTTTATATTGAATATCAACAAACTTTCGGAGTAGAACATTGCGATCTATTGAGTCTCCTACTGAAATGTTAATCATGCGATCGATGTACTCCTGGGGAGTTCCCAGGCCATAAATACAGGAAACGGTGGCAACTACTACAACATCCCGCCTCGTTAAAAGTGAGTAAGTAGCGGAATAACGCAATCTCTCAACTTCGGAGTTAACCGAGGAATCCTTTTCAATAAAGGTATCGGTTTGCGGAACATAAGCCTCGGGTTGGTAGTAGTCGTAATATGAAACAAAGTACTCAACCGCGTTGTTGGGAAGTAGCTCTCGAAACTCATTGGCCAACTGGGCGGCCAAAGTTTTGTTTGGCGCTAAAACAAGTGTCGGACGCTGCACCTGTTCAATCAACCATGCGGTGGTCGCCGACTTTCCGGTACCGGTAGCTCCGAGCAGAACAATGTCTGACTCGCCGGCATTTACCCGTGAGGCTAGTTCTCGAATTGCATCCGGCTGGTCTCCAGCTGGTTGAAAATCACTAATAACTTGAAAGGGTTTATCCGCCCTAGGTGTTGAGGTAACAGCTCTGACCATTAACTACCGGCCTTAGGCTTCAATTTACCGAACCACAGATCTTCAACTTTTGATCTCAAATCATCCAAAGACCCATCATTCACAACAACTGCATGAGCGATGCCGGCTCTTTGCTCATCGCTGGCCTGAGCCGCGATTCTTTTATCAATCTCGTACTGTTTCATGCCACGCTGTATCAAACGATCTGTGCGCAGTTTTATAGGGGTTTGTACCGCAATCACAAAATCAAAACGCTTGGCACCATCGGTTTCAAAGAGTAGTGGAATCTCATTTACAACTACAGAATCTGCCGGGACAGATTTCATAATCTCTTCAGCAGCTTCGCGCACCAAGGGATGAACAATCCCCTCTAACTTCTTGCGTAAATCTGGCTGCGCGAAAACTAAATCAGCTAGCTTTGCTCTATCAATTTCACCAGCGGTCAAAATCTCATCGCCAAAAGCCGCTAGTACCTGGTCATATCCAGGCGAACCTCTTTCTATTGCATTTCTAGCTAGTTCATCCGAATCGATTAGAACAGCACCAAGTTCTTGCAGAATTTCACCGACTGCACTCTTGCCGGAACCAATTCCGCCGGTGACCGCTACTTTCAGCACAACTTAAAGCCTACCGATAAAAAGAAAACTGGGCCCCGGTTAACCGAGGCCCAGAATTTTTCTACTGAGTTTTACTCTGCAGTTTCAGGTTGTACCGCCGCGGCAGCAGCATCTGCGGCTTGCGCCTCAGCCTTCTGCTTCTTATGCGCAATGAAACGTGCTTGAGCTTCAGCGTATTGACGCTCCCACTCTTCGCGTTGCGCTTCATACCCTGGCTTCCACTCCTGAGTTTCAGGATCAAAACCTTCTGGATAGATGAAGTTTCCGTTTTCATCATAGCGAGCTGGCATGCCATATTGAGTTGGATCAAAAGCTTCGACCTCAACATCATGACCCTCGTTAGCTTGCTTCAATGATAGTGAGATGCGGCGACGCTCTAGGTCGATATCAATAATCTTTACAAACAACTGATCGCCAACTTGAACAACCTGCTCTGGAATCTCAACATGGCGCTCCGCCAACTCTGAGATGTGGACTAGTCCTTCAATGCCATCAAACACGCGGATAAATGCTCCGAATGGAACAAGCTTTGTAACCTCACCTGGTACCACTTGATTAATGGTGTGGGTGCGAGCAAATGCCTGCCATGGATCTTCCTGTGTGGCCTTGAGGGATAGTGAGACACGCTCACGCTCAAAATCCACCTCAAGAACTTCGACAGTTACCTCATCGCCAACCGCGACAACTTCACCTGGGTGATCGATGTGCTTCCATGACAATTCAGAAACATGCACGAGTCCATCAACGCCACCTAGATCAACGAAGGCACCGAAGTTAACGATTGATGAAACAACTCCGGTACGAACCTGACCCTTCTGCAATTGATTCAAGAAGGTGGTACGAGACTCAGATTGTGTCTGCTCTAGGTATGCACGGCGAGACAAAACTACGTTATTACGGTTCTTGTCTAGCTCGATGATGCGAGCTTCAACCTGCTTTCCAATGTATGGAGACAGATCACGAACGCGACGCATTTCAACAAGCGATGCTGGAAGGAAGCCGCGTAATCCGATATCAACAATCAGACCACCCTTAACAACCTCGATAACGGTTCCGACAACAACTTCATCACGTTCTTTCTTTCCTTCAATTTCGCCCCAAGCCTTTTCGTACTGGGCACGCTTCTTGGAAAGGATTAATCGTCCTTCTTTATCTTCCTTTTGAAGAACTAACGCTTCTACACGGTCGCCAACTTTGACCAATTCACTTGGATCTAAGTCATGACGGATAGAGAGTTCGCGGGATGGAATTACACCTTCTGTTTTGTAGCCAATATCTAGAAGGACTTCATCGCGATCAACCTGGACAACGACGCCAGATACTAAATCTCCATCGTTAAAGTTTTTGATTGTGCCTTCAATTGCGGCGAGAAAATCTTCTGCTGATCCAATATCGTTTAAAGAAATTTGAGTTGACAAGGTACTCCGTGGGGAATTGTTCTAGTAGGGCACGCTTAAGTTCCGACTCCGATTTTTTCAAATCTGGGTTCATCCTGCTAGGTCTGAGGATTTACAGGTCCTTCAAGCGCGGAGCGCAAGGCTACTTTCCTTAGGGCTTCAGGGTCAATTTGAGGCTCAATGGGCTGCCAGATCCCAGCTCTTACCAAAGCCGACATTTACATCTAGAGGTGCCTTAAGCGGATAGGCATTACCCATCTCGCGACGCACTAACTGCTCCATTATTTGATGCTCTCCTTCAGCTACCTCAAATATCAACTCATCATGCACCTGAAGCAGCAGACGGGATTTCAGAGCTTGCTGATCGATGGCATGTTCAACATTTAGCATCGCTACTTTGATTATGTCGGCCGCCGAGCCCTGAATGGGAGCATTCAAAGCCATGCGCTCTGCAATCTCTCGACGTTGCCGATTTTCATGATTTAAATCTGGCAGATAGCGACGACGACCCAAAATAGTTTCGGTGTATCCCAGCTCTCTGGCTTGGATAACAACCTGCTTCAAGTAATCCTGAATTCCGCCAAACCTTTCAAAATACTTTGCCATCAACGCGCTGGCATCGCTAGGTGAAATATCTAACTGCTGCGCTAAACCAAATGAGGACAATCCGTAAGCCAATCCATAAGACATAGCTTTTATCTGTCGGCGCATATCAGCATCAACATCAGAAACCTTCACATCAAACACCTGAGCTGCAACTGTGGAGTGCAAATCCTCCCCCGTGCGGAAGGCTTCAAGTAGCTCCTTGTCATCAGATAAGTGCGCCATGATTCGCATCTCGATTTGGCTGTAATCAGCGGTCAGCAGATCTACAAATGGTTTTTGTGCAACGAAGCAATCTCTAATTTTGCGACCCTCTTCAGTACGAACCGGGATGTTTTGCAGATTTGGATCGGTAGAGGAAAGTCGTCCGGTCGCTGTTGTTGTTTGCTGGAAAGTGCTATGAATTCGCTGATCACTAGCGATTGCAGAAAGCAAACCCTCAACAGTTGTCCTCAACTTACCTACCTCGCGCACACGAAGTAAGGCTTCTAAAACCGGGTGCTTGGTAGTTTCGTAGAGCCACTCTAGTGATTCAGCATCGGTGCTAAAGCCAGTCTTGATTCTCTTGGTTTTGGGAAGCTTCAATTCTTCAAAGAGCACTGCTTGTAACTGCTTTGGTGATGCGACATTAAATTCATGTCCTACCGATTTGTAGGCCGTCGCTATTGAACTCTGCTCTTCTTTTTCGAAGAAATCATGTAGTTTCTTTAACGCCACATGATCAACGCCAATTCCAACAGCTTCCATTTGAGCCAGAGCATGCATCGTCGGAATTTCTAAATCTTGATATAGCTGCAGTGCGTTATGTTTTTCCAACTCCCCCGTTAGCACTTGCCAAAGCTGGCTCATATACGCGGGTGGCTCAGGGTTCCATCCTTCAGAGAACAAATCATTTTGCAGATCTTCAAACTCCACGCCTAAATAGCGGCGCAATACCGACTCGAGATCCAAATCCCTGGCTCCCGGATTCAGCAAATAGGCAGCAACCTCTGTATCGATGGCGACCTTGGCTAAAACTCCATTGCGAATGAGCTCCTTGGCTCCATGCACCATCCAATTACCAAATGAGTTTATTTCACCTTTAACATCATTAATTTGTGCAACCAATACCTTGCCTTGCGAGAAGGATGCTGAGATTGAACTCTCTGAGAAGGTTGCCGGCACAACACCTGTGGCGGAGTTGAGTGAATTCAAGAACTCTTTGGCACTGACCTGTTGAACCTCAACTTTTTGAGTTGAGAGCTCGACTGATTCGGAGCTCCCATAAAGCGATTTGATTCGCTCCTTCAATGCTTTGATCTCGAGTTGGTCAAACAACTTAGTTGTGTGAGTCTTATCTATTCCACTCCACTCTAGATCTTGAAAGGAAATAGCTAAAGGTAGGTCATGTCGAAGCTGGGTTAGCTCTCGATTAGTTATCACCGATGGCAAAGCAGCACGCAGCGCCTCTCCAGCTTTTCCGGGAACTTGATCGACCTTGGCAATCAACTCCTTTAGCGAACCAAACTCCTGAATCCATTTAGTGGCTGTCTTTTCGCCGACACCAGGAATGGAGGGAAGATTGTCACTTGGATCTCCCCGCAGCGCGGCAAAATCCGGGTACTGCTCCGGAGTTAAACCATACTTTTCAACTACCGCACTGGGCGTCATTCTGGCGAGCTCTGTTACACCTTTTTTCGGATACAGGACAGTTACATCTTTCTTGACCAACTGAAAAGAGTCCCTATCCCCCGTGCAAATCAATATCTCAGCTTCTTGCGAAAACTTATCTACAAAGGTCGCGATGATGTCATCGGCCTCGTAGCCTTCCAATTCATAGTGTGGGATTTGGAAGGCATCCAAAAGTTCATTAATGAAAGAGATTTGCGAGCGAAACTCATCAGGTGTGCTGGCTCTATTTGCTTTGTATTCTGGGAACTTCTCACTTCGAAATGTTTTTCGAGATACATCAAAGGCGGTCGCTATGTGGGTTGGTTTTTCATCCCTAATTAAATTGATGATCATCGAGGCAAATCCATAAACTGCGTTGGTGTGCTGTCCCGATGAGGTGGCGAAGTTTTCCACCGGCAATGCGTAGAAGGCGCGATAGGCCAGAGAGTGCCCATCTAGTAATAGCAACTTTGCCTGCTTCACCCGTAAATCCTAGAGATTGTTGCCTACAATTACCCGCATGACAGACTTCATGCAGATCCTCAATGAACGTGGCCGAGGCGATTTAGATAAGAAAATGGGAATCCAAATCACCGAAGCCTCTCCAGAGCGTCTCGTTGGCACAATGCCCGTAGAGGGAAATACCCAACCCTTTGGCTTACTCCATGGCGGTGCAAATGTGGTGCTAGCAGAAAGTCTCGGCTCAGTTGGAACTCACCTGCACGCTGGACCTACAAGAAGAATTGTCGGTATTGAAATCAATGCCAGCCATCATAAATCTGCAACCTCAGGTGTTGTAACTGGAGTCGCCACCGCAGTTACATTGGGCAAAACCTTGTGCACCTACAACGTTGAAATCACTAATGACAAAGGTGAGAAAACCTGCACCGCAAGAATTACCTGCTTGATTCTTGCAGAGCGGTAATTAATCTAGCTCGTGCGCTCCAGTGCCAAGATAAGCGGATTTAACATGAGGATCATTTAACAGATCCTTGCCCTTGGCCTCTTTAGTGATTGAACCAGTTTCCAGAACATATGCTCGATCGGATCTCGACAACGCCTGTTGTGCATTTTGTTCAACCAAGAGGATTGTCACACCTAGTTTGTTGATTTGAGTGATGATGCGGAAAATATTGGCGATCATCTGAGGTGCTAGACCCATTGAGGGCTCATCAAGTAACAAAACCTTTGGCTTTGCCATTAAAGCTCTTCCGATAGCCAACATTTGTTGTTCGCCACCTGAAAGTGTTCCACCAGCTTGAGTCATGCGCTCTTTCAATCTTGGGAACAACCCGTAAACCATCTCTAGATCTTCTTGCATCTCGCTCTTTTTGGCTTTGAGATGGTAGGTGCCGAGCTCGAGATTTTCCAAGACTGTTAAGCCCGGAAAAATTCCACGACCCTCTGGGGCTTGAGAAATTCCAAGGTGAACTCTCTGATGCGCCTTACGTCCGAGAATGCTTTCTCCATCGTAGGTGATGCTTCCAGCGGTGGGGTTGAGAATTCCAGAGATGGTCTTGAGCAATGTGGTCTTTCCAGCGCCATTTGCTCCAATCAAGGAGACAATCTCTCCCTGATTAACCGTTAAAGAAATGCCCTTCAGCGCTTCAATCTTGCCGTAGGCAACACGTAAATCTTTAATCTCAAGACGCATCTTCAGGCACTCCTAAATACGCTTCGATGACACGTGGATCATCTTGAACCTTGCTTGGGGCATCATCAGCAATCTTCTGACCGAAATCCAAAACCACGACGCGGTCAGAAACCTTCATAACTAAAGACATATCATGCTCAATTAGCAACACGGTATAGCCGGCATCGCGAATTTTGCGAATTGTTGCTGCCAACTCAACCTTCTCGGATGGGTTAAATCCTGCGGCTGGCTCATCAAGAAGAACTAACTTGGGGTTTGTTCCCAAAGCTCTCGCGATCTCAAGTCGGCGCTGGACACCATAAGGAAGGTTTTTCGCCAAACGATCTGCGTAATCACCAATACCGATGAAGTCTAAGAGCTCCTGAGCGCGAGCTTTGTCTCGCTTCTCCTCTTTTCTCGAAATCGGCATACCGAAGAGACCACTTAGCAAACCAGACTTCTTGTGGGTATCGGTCGCAGTGATTACATTTTCTAGAGCGGTCATATCTCCCCAGAGACGAATGTTCTGGAAGGTTCTCGCTACGCCCCGCTTTGTAATCTTGTATCGCTTTGAGCCGACCAAAGATTTTCCATCAAAGACGATATCGCCTGATGTGATTCGATAAACCCCAGTAATGACATTGAAAACAGTTGTCTTGCCCGCACCATTTGGTCCGATTAATCCAAGAATCTCACCTTGCTTAACATCAAAGGTGACATCATTTAACGCGGTAACACCACCAAACTTCATGGTCACATTTTTTAGGGAAATAACACTGTTACTCATTATTTGGCCTCCTTAGGTAGAGGCTTCTCACGCTTCTTACGTGGGAGCAATCCATCAGGACGAAGGTTCATCATGATTACTAGAACTAAACCGAAAACAAGCAAACGAGCATCGGACAAGAATCGAATTCGGTCTGGAAGGTATCCCAAAATAACGGCACCGAGAATTACGCCCCAGATATTTCCCATTCCGCCAAAGACCACACAGGCCAAAATCAAGATAGAGATTTGCAGTGTGAAGTTATCCGGCGCAATAAAGAGGGTCTTTGATGCATAAAAGACACCAGCCGCTCCGCCAACTGATGCGCCAAGAACAAATGCCCAAACCTTGTATTTAAAGGTAGGAACACCAAGCAGCTCCGCAGCATCCTCATCCTGTCTGATTGACTCCCATGCGCGACCAGCACGACGCACAGCAAGTCTGCGCACCATCCAGATCGCTAACAAGATAATTATCAAAAGGGTCCAGTAGTAGATGCGATGGCTATCAAAGGAGTATTCGATTCCAAATACTGGTGGTGGCGTTGGGATATTTAGAATTCCACCTGATCTTCCTAATGTCTCAAGATTCAGGGCCACGATTCTTACAATTTCACCAAAACCTAAGGTGATAATCGCCAAGTAATCTCCACGCAATTTCAGGGCTGGAACGCCCAGGATGACGCCGGAAAACATCGCCATTGCAATTCCAATAGGCAAAATCTCCCAAGTGTTCAAGCCGGTACGAGTACCAAGTAATCCCATGGTGTAAGCGCCAATCGCAAAAAAGGCAACATAACCAAGATCTAGCAAGCCGCTCTTTCCAATAACGATGTTTAGACCAATAGCCATCAATACGAACATGGCAACTGGATAAACCAAGACCGATTCATAATCAGCAATTGGCGTATTGAGGAAGGTGCCACCGAAAAATGGCAGAGAGGCTGCTAAAGCGATGAATCCAAGTGCGATGAAGGTGCGCTCAATTCGGTTTGAGCGTTCCCAGATATCTGCGCCTTTATCTCGAAGATTTATCATTATGCCCTCGATTGCGTCATAGCTTCACCGAATAATCCATTCGGCCTTGTGTACAGAACCAAAACCAAAATCACGAAGACGGTAACCGCCTTCCACTGGGTTCCCAAGAAGAACGAGGCATAGGTTTCGAGTAATCCCAACGCCAGGCCACCATAGAAGGCACCCTTAATGTTTCCGATACCACCCAAAATAGCTGCGGTAAAGGCTGCAATTCCAAGTTCAAAACCAATACTGAAGCTGCTGTTTTCATACTTCAAAACATAGAAAAAGCCGGCTGCGCCTGTCATTAAGCCGCCGACCAAGAAGGTAATTGAAACAACACCATCGATGTTGATACCCATCAATTTGGCCGCACTCGGATTCATCGATACCGCACGAATTGCCTTACCAAGACGGGTCTTATTTACGAAAGCTAGAAGAATGACAAGGAGAATAATCGCCGCGACGATAATTATGGTGTTATCGAGGCGAACATCAGCATCGAAGAACTTACCTAGGAAACTCTTCTCCATCGCGCGCGGGCTGGCAACTGGACGCGAGTCGGTCATGATTCGAACCGCCTCGGCCAAAACCATCGAAACACCGATCGCTGAGATTAACGGAGCCAGAATGCCAGAGTTCATTCTTCTCAATCTGCGGTAAGCGACCAACTCGATTAATACTGAGAGCACTCCTGCAACAACCATTGAAGCAACTAATGCGGTTCCAAGGATTAGCCACAATCTAAAACCGGTGGCGTACTCAGAGGTTTGAGTGAAGTTGAAGACATCGCGAATAATAATAATCGTGGCAAAAGTTGCCACCATAAACACCTCGGAGTTGGCAAAGTTAATCATGCGCAAAACTCCGTAAACCATTGTGTAACCCAAGGCGATAAGAATGTAGATGAATCCTAGGCTGAGACCGCCAAAGGTTAAGGACCAGAACTGGTCAAGAAAGTTTCCGATCAAGTTATCGAATTCCTATTCTGCCGAATTGAGTTCTAAAGATAATTGAAATTTCGGCGGGCCCTACACAGGGCCCGCCGAAATCACTTTTCTACTTTTTTACTTTACTGGACCGGTGAAAACGATCTTTCCGGCTTTAACTTCAAAGCCGTTCATTACGCCACCTGCAACGTCGCCGTTAGCGTCGAAGCTGAGGTTTGCGCCGGTTAGGGACTTGCCCTTGAATTTCTTAACGCAGTTCAGCATCGCTTGACGTGTTGTAACTCCCTTTGAGATACAGCTTAGGAAGATGTTTGTTGCGTCAATTGATTCTGCAGCGTAAACGCCTGAAGCCTTGCCCATCTTCTTCTTGAAATCTGCTTCAAGCTTAGAAGAAATGTCAGCAAGAGGAACGGTTCCCGCTGTTAGGCGGACACCCTCTAGAACTGAAGCTGGAGCTAGAGTTACAAAGCTTGGGCTTAGAACTCCGTCGCCACCAGCAAGAATTCCGGTGTAACCGCTATCACGAAGCTGCTTGAAGAACACAGCAGCCTGTGGGAAGTAACCGGTGTAGATGACTACGTTTGCAGATGCAGTCTTGATCTTTGAAATTGTTGCAGACCAGTCAGTTGTCTTGTCTGAAACGCTGTCAAAGCCAGCTGATTGTCCTGCAGGAATTCCTGGCTTCATGTAATCAACTAGACCAACACCGTAAGCTGATTGATCATCAACTACGAATACCTTAGGTGATGAAACACCCTTGGTTGCAAGCTTGAATAGTGATGGGCCCTGAACCTTGTCGGTAACAACTACGCGATGGAAAACAGGAACTCCGAGTGCTCCACCTGGTGATGATGGATCTGTGATTGAAACGCGGGTTGCTGATGGAGAAATCATCGGCAATAGACGCTGCTTGTAGAACGGTAGAGATGCGATTGTTGCACCTGAGTATGCAGCACCAACAAGACCAATGATCTTGGTGTTTGATGCAATTCCTGGAGCAACCTTTGCAGCCTGAGCAGGATCTCCCTGATCATCTGCACGCACTACGCGTACAACATACTTACCTTTGTTCTTCGCATTGAATAGCTTGACCGCATAAAGCATGCCAGCTAACTCATCCTGACCAACCTGCGCTTCTTCGCCAGTTAGTGGACCTTGAAATGCGAGGGTGATTGTCTTAGCGGCTGCATTTGACGCTGGTGCTACTGCAACAAGCGAAGCAGCTGCTAATGCGGCTGCTGCAGCAACCGAAACTAGGCCACGCTTTTTCATTTAATACCTTCCTTCATGATCATGCCCCCTGGGACAGGGAGGGGTGAAGGCTAATGGCAGAGTCGCAATTGGCACAAGGAAATAGACGCTGAAAAGAGATAACTTTCTCGTTATTTGAGATGAAATCTCTCGAAAGTGGAGCTATTTATCCAAGGCGGCATCTGGATTGATTACCGCCTCGGCAACCTCTTTCATTGTGATGCGTCGATCCATGGCAGCTTTTTGAATCCAGGAAAACGCCTGCGGTTCAGTGAGATTTAAAGCCTGCATAAGAATTCCTTTGGCCCGATCAATAATCTTTCGAGTTTCCAATCTGTCATGCAGATCCGCGACTTCAGTCTCTAGCGATTTCATCTGTCGATGACGGCTAATTGAGATCTCAATTGCTGGCATCAGATCATTTATCGTAAAGGGCTTTACTACATATGCCATTGCGCCGGCATCTCTTGCTCGATCAACTAAATCCTTCTGGCTGAAAGCGGTCAGCATCAGCACCGGAGCAACTTCAATAATCTTTTCCGCCGCAGAGATTCCATCTAACACTGGCATCTTTACATCCAAAATGGCTAAATCAGGGTTATGTAACTTGGCTAATTCAATTGCCTCTTCCCCATTGGATGCCTGAGCAATAACTTCATATCCAGCTTCAGTCAACATCTCAACTAGATCCATGCGAATTAAGGTTTCATCTTCAGCAACCAGAATTCGATACTGCGCTGAAGAATCAGATGACATGTGCCTCGAGTCGGATTTGAACCGACACTATGCAGTGTTTGAGACTGCCCTCTCTACCGTTGGAGTACCGAGGCCGGTGTTACTTTTCCTATTCTAACGATATGCAGGGGCCACGCCACCCACGGCATCTCCCACTTGATGTACCCGCATCGCGTTGGTCGACCCTGGGATTCCTGGCGGTGATCCTGCCACGATGAGAATTAGCTCTCCCTTTGATACACGTTGTGATTCGAGAACAATGGCATCAACCTGTTTAACCATTTCATCAGTAGTTGTCACCAGCGGAGTCAGAATTGGCTCAACCCCCCAGGTAAGTGACATTTGGTTAAAGGTCGCCGCATCTGGAGTAAGGGCCAAAATTGGAATTGGTGAACGTAAACGGGACATGCGACGGGCAGAATCCCCAGATTTCGTGAAGGCTGCCAAGAACTTTGCACCGACCGTTAAACCCACCTCTGTGGCGGCTTTTGTAATTGCTCCACCCTTAGTTTTTGGATTGTGCTGGAGTGCAGGGATGAGATGTAACGCTTCCTGCTCAGTCTTCTCAATAATCCGAGCCATAGTTTGAACCGCTTCAATTGCAAAACTACCAACACTTGTCTCACCAGAAAGCATCAACGCATCCGCTCCATCTAAAACCGCGTTGGCACAATCAGTTGCTTCAGCTCGAGTTGGGCGAGAGTTGGTAATCATTGAATCCAACATTTGAGTAGCAACAATCACCGGCTTGGCATTTTCGCGAGCCAAAGTCACACAACGCTTTTGCACAAGTGGAATATCTTCAATTGGCATCTCAACGCCTAAGTCGCCGCGCGCCACCATAATGCCATCAAATGTCGCCACAATTTCCTCAAGGTTTTCTACCGCTTGTGGTTTTTCAATCTTGGCAATTACTGGAACTCTCTTACCTTCTTCATCCATGATTTGATGAACATCTAAAATATCTTTTGCTGAGCGCACAAAAGAGAGTGCGATGAAGTCTGCGCCAGCTTTTAGACCCCACCGTAAATCTTCCTTATCTTTTTCCGACATGGCCGGAACAGATACAGCTACACCAGGAAGATTTATGCCTTTGTTGTTAGACACAGCTCCCGGTTCAATAACTTTTGTAACTACATCGTTGCCTTTTA
>JACCDL010580930.1_pt1 | contig 12801 bp, 10 predicted proteins | sample 7441931 | NCBI WGS metagenome assembly JACCDL01 (sample SAMN15323437, study PRJNA562643) | freshwater metagenome | isolation source: river surface water | place: USA:Blue River Watershed | collected 2017-08-16 | reverse complement strand
TGCCTTTAAAAATGTTGCAAGAAAAATTAGATTTAATAGTTCTTGAAAAATTAAAAATTACCAAATACAACGAACCTGATTTAACGAAGTGGAGTTTGTTTTTAGATAAATTAAAAAATCCTAAAGCAACTGTTAATATTGGATTGATTGGAAAGTATATCGAACTTCAAGATGCTTATAAATCTATTTTGGAGAGCTTTATTCATGCAGGGGCTATGAATGAAGTAAAAGTCAATGTGGTGAATGTGCACAGTGAAGACATTACGCAAGAAAATGTAAAGTCTTTGGTAGGAAATTTAGATGGTTTATTAGTGGCGCCTGGATTTGGTAACAGAGGTATTGAAGGAAAAATTATAGCGGTTCAATATGCAAGAGTAAACAATCTGCCTTTCTTTGGAATTTGTTTAGGAATGCAAATGGCAGTGATTGAGTTTGCGCGTAATGTGGTGGGTTTAACAGGGGCTCATTCTGTAGAGATGGATCCTGAAGCGGCACATCCAGTGATCAATATGATGGAGGAGCAGAAAAGAATCACCATGAAAGGTGGTACGATGCGTTTAGGGGCTTATCCATGTGCAATTCAAAAAGATACTTTAGCTTATAAAATATATGGCAGCGATATGATCAGTGAGCGTCATCGCCATCGTTATGAGTTTAACAACGAATATTTAAAAGCATTTCAAGATAAAGGCATGGTCAACAGTGGTACCAATCCAACGACTGGTTTGGTGGAGATTGTGGAATTGCCAAATCATCCCTTCTTTATTGGGGTACAATACCACCCTGAATTAAAGAGTACGGTAGAAGCGCCGGCCCCTTTATTTGTGCACTTTATTGCAGCAGCAAAAGCCTACGCTAAAAAGTAAATCTTACCCTTTGTTATACCGCTAACATATGTTAGTTTTGCGGTATGCAAAAAATAAGAATTCTTACCTCCACTAGTTTGTTTGATGGTCATGATGCCTCTATCAATATCATGCGTCGTGTATTGCAAGAACAAGGTGCCGAAGTCATCCATTTAGGACATAATCGTTCTGCACAAGAAATTGTAGAAGCGGCCATCGAAGAAGATGTGCAGTTGATTGCGATCACTTCTTATCAAGGAGGGCATATAGAATTTTTTACTTACCTCAGAAAATTATTGGACGAAGCAGGCTACCAACATATTAAAATTGTAGGTGGAGGAGGGGGGACTATTCTACCATCAGAAGCTGCCACAATTCATGCAAAAGGCATCTCAAAAATTTATTTACCAATAGATGGATTAGAATTGGGCATTGAGGGCATGATTAAACAAGTGATTTCATTTGCCAACTTTGCATTAAAATCAAATCAGAAAACTAAATACGCGAAACTACCTTTTGCTAAAAGATGTGATCCAAGAAAATTAGCGCGTGCCATTACCCTTTCTCAAAATGGGGAATTAAAAATAAAGAAAGACAAAAAAATTCTTGCTAAAAATATTCCTGTTATTGGATTAACGGGTACGGGTGGTGCTGGTAAGTCTACCGTATGTGACCGTTTGGTGCATTATTTTATTCAAAGTAATCCATCCCTCAGTATCGCTGTTGTATCGGTAGATCCGACAAAGAAAAAAACAGGGGGTGCCTTATTGGGCGATAGGATCAGAATGAACGCGATACATCATCCCAATGTATTTATGCGTTCTTTGGCCACCAGGTCAGACCATCATTCTATCTCTGATTCCTTAGATCAAGTAATTTATTTATGCAAAGAAGCTGGCTATGATGCTATTATTGTTGAAACTGCTGGTGTAGGACGAAACGATGCCTCTATAGTAGATTATGTGACCCTGCCCATGTATATCATGACCCCAGAATTTGGTGCAGCAAGTCAATTGGAAAAAATAAATATGATTGACTTCGCTCAAATAATCGGTATCAATAAGTTTGATCGTTCTGGTGGATTAGATGCCATAAGGGATGTAAAAAAACAATATGCAAGGTCTCGTCATTTATTCAACAGTGACCACAAAGACTTACCTGTTTATGGAACAATCGCATCTAAATTCAATGATCCTGGCATGCAACATATGTTCAATCATATGATTCAATTGTTAAATCAACAACATCATCTGAACTGGCATACCATTGCAAATCCTTTGCCTTATGATGCGGCGACTATTGCCACACCAACCATACCATTGAATCGTTTCAATTACTTAAATGAAATTGTAGAGACCATTCAGCAAAATAAGTCATGGATTGCTGCGCAGAAAGAATTGGCTTCTCAATGGTATAGTTACCATCAAGTATTACAAAATCCTAAACTAAAAAAGCTTCCATTGTTGAAAGAGGAAGCAGATAAGGTCGCAGCATCAATTGATCCTGCAGTTAAGAAATCTATAGAAGCATGGCCTGCCTTACAATCGACTTACCAACAAGACGCTTTGGTGTATGAGATAAGGGGTAAGAAAATTCAACAGCCATTGCGTTTTCAAACAGAATCAGGTTTGTCATTACAAAAAGTGTACTTACCCAATTTCAAAGACTGGGGAGATATTGCAGAATGGCAATTAAAAGAAAATGTACCTGGACGTTACCCCTATACTGCAGGGGTGTTTGATTTAAAACGAACTGGAGAAGATCCTACTAGAATGTTTGCTGGAGAAGGTGGACCAGAAAAAACAAATCAACGTTTTCATTTTTTATCCAAAGGTCAACCAGCTACAAGGTTGTCTACTGCTTTTGATAGTGTGACTTTATATGGTCAAGATCCTTCTAATAGAATGGATGTGTTTGGAAAGATTGGGAATGCTGGGGTAAATATTGCATCGGTGGATGATATCAAAAAATTATATTCTGGCATTAATTTAAATGATCCAACAAGTTCTGTAAGTATGACCATCAACGGTCCTGCTGCCATTATATTAGCCATGTTTTTTAATGCGGCTATTGACCAAGCATGCGAGCAATATATTACAGATCAAAAGCTATGGCCTACCGTTAACAAAAAGATCAATCAATTGTTCAAGGGCAAGGAAAAGCCAGTGTATGCTGATTTTGATGCACTAAAAAAACAATCTATTACACACAATGGTTTAGGGTTAAAATTATTAGGCGTGAGTGGTGACCAAGTGTTAGATGCAAAAATATATGAGCGCATTAAGCATCAGGTCTTACAAAACTTAAGAGGTACTTTGCAAGCAGATATTTTAAAAGAAGATCAAGCACAAAATACCTGTATTTTTTCAATCGATTTTGCATTGAAATTAATGGGTGATGTACAAGCTTATTTTGTGGATCAGAAAATTAAAAATTTCTATAGTATTTCTATCTCAGGCTATCATATAGCAGAAGCGGGAGCGAATCCGATTACGCAGTTGGCATTTACATTGGCTAATGGGTTTACTTATATTGAATATTTCATGAATCGTGGTTTAGCGATTGATGAATTCATTCCAAATTTTAGTTTCTTTTTTAGCAATGGAATGGATCCAGAATATGCAGTGATTGGTCGTGTGGCCAGAAGGATCTGGGCACAAACGATGAAGCTTAAATATAAAGCGAATTCAAGGTCTCAAAAATTAAAGTACCATATTCAAACCAGTGGTCGAAGTTTACATGCACAAGAGATAGATTTTAATGACATCAGAACAACCTTGCAAGCTTTGTATGCCATTTATGACCAATGTAATAGTTTACATACCAATGCCTATGACGAAGCCATCACAACCCCTACCAAAGAGAGCGTAAGAAGAGCTTTAGCGATTCAATTAATTATCAATAAAGAATTGGGTACGGCTAAAGTGGAAAATGCGCAACAGGGTAGTTTTATGATGAATGAATTAACGGACTTAGTAGAGGAGGCAGTATTATTGGAGCTAGAACGTATTAATGCAAGGGGTGGGGTATTGGGTGCGATGGAAAGAATGTACCAAAGGTCTAAGATTCAAGAAGAAAGTATGTTGTATGAAACCAGAAAACACCATGGGGAGATTCCAATCATTGGGGTCAATACCTTTATGGATGAAGCTGACCAAAATAGCAATGATCGACGTCCAGTGTTTAGGTCTTCTGCAGCAGAAAAGAAATTACAAATTAGCAATCTAGGACATTTTAAAAATAGGCATAAAGACCAATCAGCCCATTATTTAAGTTTACTCCATACGGCAGCCGTACAAAATCAAAATATTTTTGAAGTATTAATGGAGGCGGTTAAATATTGTAGTTTAGGAGATATCACCAATTTGCTTTACCACACAGGGGGCAAATACAGCAGGAATTTGTAATAAAGACTTAAAATAGTATTAAAATGGCCTCAAAATGGGCGCCATAACATGCTAAATACGTTCTAAAAACATACCTTTGCGGCATCTATTTAGATTAATTTAAAAGCATGAAAACGGACAAAAATACGGTCATTGGGTTTGTATTATTAGCAGGATTATTCTTTGTTTACTTCTGGTATACCAGTAAACAACAAAATGAAATTGCTGCATACAAAAAAAGGTTTGATGATTCAGTTGCAGTAGTGAAAGCGACTGCCGAAAAAGCAGCTGCATTGAAAACAGCACAATTTGTTGATTCGACTCGTCAAGACACAACGACTAATGCAGTAGTAGTAGATACCTTAAAGGAGCAAATTGCTATTTTAGAGAATGACTTAATTAAAGTTGAATTAACGAATAAAGGTGGACAGGTTGCCAGCGTTACATTAAAAGGGTATACTAATTCTAAAAAGGAATTGGTACAATTAGGAGATAGTAGTTCCTTGACTTATGCGGTGAATACGGGCAATAATCAAACCGTTCAAATCAACCAAGTCATCTTCCCAGTGGCAAATGTTAGTACTGATCAAAATGGGGTTCAAAAAATCGAATACGTTTGGACAGCTCCTAATGGCAAAACAATTAAGCATCAATTTGCTTTAGCAAAAGGTAAGTTCAATGTAGATTGGAATATAGTAATGGATGGTGCAGATCAATTGTTAACCAACAATCAATTGAATGTTTTATGGGATGTACATTCTTATGGTCAAGAAAAGACAACCACCTATGAGCGTCAAATGTCTAATATCTGTTTCTCAGAAGGCAATGAATTCGATTATATTTCAAGCAATACCAATAAAGTTTTTGAAAAACCAGTACAATGGGTAGGTTTAGTACAACAGTTTTTCACTACTACAGTGATTTATAAAGAAGGCTTTAATTCAGGTAAAATTGACTGGCAACGCAAGACAGATAGCAGCAATGGATTAGCCACTTTACAAGCACAGTTTCAAACTAAATTAGCTGGCGCGAATGTGAATATGCCATTGTCTTTATATTATGGTCCAAACGATTTTGAAATTTTAAAATCTCAGGCACCAGAAATGGAGAAGATTGTGAATTTGGGTAGAGATTTATATTCTTTTGTTCGACCAATTAACAAATACATCATCATGCCAGTGTTTGATTTCTTTGCTGGCTTTGTGAAAAATTATGGATGGGTGGTATTTTTATTAACCATCTTTATTCGTTTGGTTACTTCTCCATTGACTTATTCAAGCTTCTTGAGTACCGCAAAAATGAAAGTATTGAAGCCTGAATTAGACGAGATTAAGAAAAAGACTGGAGACGATCAACAAGCATTTGCAATGGAGCAAATGAAGTTGTTTAGAGAGGCTGGTGTAAATCCATTAGGTGGATGTATCCCTGCTTTGTTGCAGATTCCGATCTTCTTTGCTTTATATAGCTTCTTTAATTCAAACATTGCATTAAGAGGACAATCCTTTTTATGGAGCCAGGATTTGTCAAGCTATGACTCTATCTTCACTTTACCTTTTAGTATTCCTTTAGGCTTTGGTAGTCATATCAGTTTATTTACATTAACTGCAGTATTGACTACTTTTATCTCGTCTATCTACAATATGTCTATGACGCCTACACAGGATAATCCTGCGTTAAAGTACATGCCTTATATTTTCCCATTCATGCTATTATTTATCTTTAATAGTTTGCCTTCTGCATTGACTTGGTATTATACGGTGTCTAATATTGTAACCTTATTATTACAATTGGTGATTCAAAAATTGATCATCAATCATGATAAAATCTTGGCAGATATCGATGTGAAAAGAAAAACGCCAAAGAAGAAAAGTAATTGGCAGGAAAAATATGAGCAGATGATGGAAGCGCAAAAGAAAGTTCAAGCGCTAAAAGACAAAACAAAAAAATAAAATTCAAATAAAAGAGGCCTAAGTAATACTTGGGTCTCTTTTAGCTTAACGCTGCAAACCATGCTTCGATTATCCCCCCTAATTGCTTGCTTTTTTTGTTGTATACTACAACAGGTCAATGCCCAGACCAAAGTAGTAGGTGAGTGCACGATTGGTTATACTATTCAAAAAATTACTGCAGGTGATACGACCCTCCTGGGTCAAAAGGAAGTGTATATCAAAGGCAATAGTTGCAAGACGATTTTAAAGACTGCTGCTTTACAACAAACCCTCATCTTTAATACCCAACAAGATTCAGCCATTGTTTTAAAAGAAATAGGGTTGAATAAATTGTTACAATACATTCAATATCCACCAACCAACAGTGTTAATTTAATTGCCTCAAAGAAAAATCAATCTACCCTGACTGTGTTAGATTATCCTTGTGAATCAATTACGCTTTCTTGGGCAGATGGTTCGGCTATGCAAGTGTGGTATACCACTTCTATCCTTCCAACTGTTACGGTGTATGAACAAGCTTTTAAGGAAATACCAGGTCTGGTATTGGCGTATCAATTATTCACAAAAGAGGGAAGCCAAATTTTGTATCGTGCCAACAAAGTGGATTTAAGTCCAATCACATTAAATGTGTTTGAAATAAATAAGGCACAGTTTCAACTCATTAATTAAGGTTGTTGTGGGCTAGGTGTTTTGAACCTAGGTAAAATCAACTTATGCTTATAAGGGATCACATAACTAATATTGCCCTTATTGTATTTAAGATAAGTAGTTTGGTTTGAGGCTCCATTCATGTTGGCATGAACAGTAAGTCCTTTGTATACTAAACTTGATTTTAAATCGTGGAAAGTAGTTGCTTTATGACTTAAGCTACTTAAGTTTTTTAAGCTGTATTTTTCGGCTGCTTTTTTAGACGCAATGGTACCTGTAATGGTTGTAGAAGCATGAACAGAAGTAGATACTACTGCCATTAGAACAACTGAGGATAATATAGTTCTTAGGGTACGCACGGTTAATACGAAGTTAAAACATTATCACAATTTCACATAAATATTTTTTTAACGATATTATAAGGTTCCTGTGTACAATAATATTACGGAAAGTAAGCCTGAACCCGTACATTTAATACAGTATTGAAATGGGGTAAAATATTTTAATTTATTGATTTTCAATACTTTATTAAATAAGTTTAAATAGATGCCATGTTGAATCATCAATTTGAAGAGGAAAATGGAGACATCAAGGAATTACTCTTACGCTACCAGTACTTAAAAACTGGGAAGGCCCATGCGTATATAGAAGAGGACGATTTTGAAAAAATTATCGCTCATTTGGACGAAAAAGATGCTATTAACGAAGCGATTGAAGCAGCTGATATTGCCCTTGCACAATTTCCTTCTTCCTCGCTTTTGATGATCAAAAAAGCAGACTTATTATTGGCGACTAGAAAATACAATGAAGCACTTGAATTATTAAATACAGCTGCATTATACGATCATAAAGACATGAATTTATTCATTCTTAAAACGGATGCTTATTTAGCTTTGGATCAGCCAGAAGAAGCCATTGTTTTATTACAAGAAGCATTGCATTTATTTGAGGGGGCAGAAAGAACAGAATTACTTTTTGAATTAGCGGATGTCTATGACGATCATGAAGCTTTTGATAAAGTATTTGATTGTTTGCAATTAATTTTAGAAGAAGAGCCCACCAACGAAGAGGCATTGTATAAAATTTGTTTTTGGACAGATTTTACAGGCCGCAATGAGGAAAGTATAAAGTTGCATCAAAAGATGATTGACGAGCAACCTTATAATGCATTGGCCTGGTTCAATTTGGCAGCGGCTTATCAAGGAATCAAATTATATGAAAAAGCAATTGACGCTTATCAATTTGCAATAGTGATTGATGAAAAATTTGATTATGCTTATCGCAACATGGGGGATGCCTATCTGCGTATGAGAAAATACAATGAAGCGATTGAAGCATTGGAAAAAGTATTAGAGCTTTCAAGACCTGAAGATGTTATTTATGAAGCAATTGGACATTGCTACCATCGTTTAAAGAACTATGCGCAAGCAAGATTTCATTATAAAAAAGCGGTACACTTAAATCCGGAGGATAGCAGGTTATATCAAAAAATTGCATCCACCTATATGCTAGAATCTAAATGGCAGATGGCCATCAAGCAAATAGAAAATGCCATCCGTATTAATAAGCATATCAATGAGTATTATATTATGATGGGGGAGTGTTACATGCACTTAGAAGACTTTAAAGAGGCGGCTACCTATTTTGGTATTGTTGTAAAACATAAGCCAAAGCAAATTGCTGGTTGGGAGAGTTTCATTAAATGTCTTATTGCAAATGATCAATTGGATGCAGCATTAGAACAAACGGAATTGGCTTATATGTCAACCCAAGGGAAAGTGATTTTTGTCTATTATAGAGCTGCAATATTATTCATGATGAATAAGTGTAAGGAAGGTTTATTGCAATTAGAGATGGCTTTGTCTAAGTCGGGTAAGTGGTTGAATAAATTACTTAAGTTTTACCCAGAGCTCATTCAGGACGCCAAAGTGGTAGAATTGATCAGTCAATACAAGAAGCTGAAATAAGCTATGCTTTTTTAAATTATCTTTGCAAAAATATAGAAGCCCAATGATGAATTTTAATTTAACACAGATCCCAGAAAGAACAACACAGCCTAGACAATATGGTTTAACCATGGTGATGGATAAAGGACTTAGTTTAAGAGATGCTGAAAACTTTTTAAGTGTAGGAGCGCCTCATACAGATATTGTTAAATTAGGATTTGGTACTTCATTCGTTACCCCTAATCTTAGAGCAAAAATAGAGTTATACCAAGCACATAATATACCTGTTTATTTTGGTGGTACTTTGTTTGAAGCATTCGTGATTCGAAATCAATTTGATGACTATATCGCAATGTGTAAGGATTATAATATTGATGTAATTGAAGTGAGCGATGGTTCGATTGTAATACCACACACAGAAAAATGTGGCTATATAGAAAAGATTTCAAAATTTGCAAAAGTATTTAGTGAAGTAGGTAGTAAGGATGCAGCGCATATTATTCCTCCTTATAAATGGATTGAATTAATGGGTGCAGAATTAAATGCAGGCGCTTCATATGTTATCGCAGAAGCAAGAGAAGCAGGAAACGTAGGTATATATAGAGGTTCAGGTGAAGTAAGAGAAGGATTGGTGCAAGAAATTTTAACAAAAATTCCTGCTGAAAAAATTCTTTGGGAGGCACCACAAAAAGCACAACAATTGTATTTCCTTGAATTGATAGGTTGTAATGTGAACTTAGGAAATATTGCACCATCAGAAATCATTCCATTAGAAGCGATGCGTATTGGTTTACGTGGAGATACTTTTGATTTATACTTAAACAAATAAAGTGCGTCAGTTTGGTCTCATAGGTTTTCCTTTATCGCATTCTTTTTCGAAAGGATATTTTGCCAATTATTTTTTGACTGAAAATATTGCAGATGCGCAATACGAAAACTATCCAATAGAAACCATAGATGCTTTTTTGAACCTTTGGAAAGACAATCCCAATTTAAAAGGATTGAACGTGACCATACCTTATAAGAAAGCAGTCATTCCTTTTTTACAAAATCCATCAACTGTGGTGGAAACCATTCAAGCATGTAATTGTATTCGGCTGTATGAAGGAGCACTTTATGGTTATAATACCGATGTCATTGGATTCGAACAATCCCTTTTACCCTTTTTAAAGCCACACCATCAAAAAGCCTTGATCTTTGGAACAGGCGGTGCGGCAGCAGCGGTGGAGTGGGTGTTGCGAAAATTGGGTATACCCTATCAATTGGTTTCCAGGAAGCCGGCTCCAGGGGTGCTGAGCTATGATGCAATCGACGCAGATGTCATTGCAGCACATAGCTTATTGATCAATACAAGTCCTGTGGGCATGTATCCACAGGTAGAGGAGGCGCCGTTATTGCCCTATGAAGCGATTACGCCAATTCATCATTTATATGACCTGATCTACAATCCAGCTGAAACAAAATTTTTGGCTTTAGGTGCGCAGCAAGGTGCAACCATTCAAAATGGACTGGAAATGCTACATATTCAAGCCAATGCAAGCTGGGACCTATGGAATAGCCCAACGCCGATAACACAATAAGGGTGATACCTTCAGGGATTTGACTATCCAATCCAAATGCTTTTATAGGTTTATAAAGTTTGCAAAAATTGAAAGAGTTGTGTTACTGCTTTTTGTCTATGACTGTATTGGTTCTTTTCGTCCATCGTCATACTAGCAAAGCTTTTAGTTGAACCGTCTGGTACAAAAATGGGGTCATAGCCAAATCCTTTTTCGCCTTGCATACCGGTTAAAATTTGACCTGTACAAATGCCTTCAAAATAATAGGTTTGTTGCGCCCAAATAAGACAAATTACTGTTCTAAATTGTGCCGTTCTGCGGCTGATCCCTTCCATTTTATGCAACACAAGATCTATATTGGCCTGAAAATCCCTGTTTTCGCCTGCATACCTTGCGCTCTTTACACCTGGCTCACCCCCTAAACTATCAATTTCTAATCCGGTGTCTTCACTAAAACAATTTTGTTTTGTGAGGTTATAAATCGTTGTTGCTTTTTCTAAAGCATTTGCTTCCAATTGATCATGCGGCTCAGGAATATCGATATCAATGCCCGCTTCTTTTAATGGAATAATTTCAAAATCACTCCCCACTAAGGATTGAATTTCGGCCACTTTATTTCGATTGTTGGTAGCAAAAATTAAGGTATGCATTTTGAAAAATATTTTGTGTGAAATAATAAAATGAATTTCATTTTATAACTTAAAAATCATTTTTAATGCAGTCCATAATTTTGTTTTTTCAACTTTAGAAGCTTGATCAATTCCTTGCATCTGTGCTAAATTATTACTGAATAATAATTGAGTTGTTCCAAGTAAAATTGGGCTGTATATTTTAGTAGGTAATTTAATTTTTAATTGTGTTGGAGGGATGTCAAAAATCATTACAATATCAGAAGGTACCTGCACTAAAATTTGATGGAGCGAATAGTTTTTATTTGCTAGGTTAATTAAAGCAATATCAGCGATGGTTAATTTACATGCATTTAAAATAGAAGTGAGTAAATCAAAATCTCTTTCATTTAAATGTACCGCGTTAGAATCTTGCACTAAAACAAGGATCTTTTTTTGATGTTCTCCAAGAAATTTAACAGGTGCAATTGGGAGCTCATCAGCCTCTATTGGTGCAGTATGCTCCTCCAAAGCAGGGGATGCCGGTGCTTTTTTATCCACATTTACTGGCGTTGAACCTAATACTAAACTTTCTTTGTATAGGTTCACTATGACGCTATTAGGGAGGATGTTTTTAACTTCTTTCATGGGATTTGAATAACGGAAATTAACTGAATTGATTGGAATGAAAAAATAACAATTGTAAGTCTTTATTTTTTTGTGTTTCTTTGTGCCTGAAATAGCCTAAAAAAACATTTAAAAAATGAGTGCTCAAAATATCCCTTTTATCGAAATGCCTAAGGACCAATTAAGACAATTGGATCCTAATAATTTTTTCTTTGGAAAAAGTTTTACCAATTATATGTTGGAAGCTGATTATGAAGATGGTGAATGGAAGCATGCAGTCATTAAAAAATTTGAGCCATTACAATTGAATCCATCTACTGCAGTATTGCATTATGGTCAATCTATTTTTGAAGGTATTAAGGCCTATAAAACTATGAAGGATGAAGTGGTTATTTATAGAAGGCATGAAGCAATTAATTCAAATCGAAAAAGATTGGATTCCAAAAGAAGAAGATCATTCTTTGTACATTCGACCATTCATGATTGCAACCGATCCTTTTATTGGAGTACGTCCTTCTGCAACTTATAAGTTCATGATTATTTTAGGTCCAGCTGGTCCTTATCATGCCGAGCCAATGAAAATTTTAATTGAACAAAAATATACTAGAGCCACTCCAGGTGGAGTAGGTTTTGCAAAAAATGGAGGTAATTATGGTGCAAGTTTATATCCTGTGGCTTTAGCGCAACAAAAAGGGTATGATCAAGTTTTGTGGACCGATGCCTTGGAACATAAATATGTAGAAGAGGTAGGTATGATGAATGTAATGTTTGTCATTGATGGTAAGGTAATCACGCCAAGTTTAGAAAGAGGTACAGTTTTAAAAGGGGTAACAAGAGATAGTGCGATTACGCTATTAAGAGATATGGGTTACTCAGTGGAGGAGCGCAATTTGTCTGTGGAGGAAATTGTTGCAGCCCACAAGGCTGGCAAGTTGGAAGAGGTATTTGGAGTGGGTACTGCTGCAGTGGTGTCCTTAATTTCTAAACTTGCAGAGGGAGATTATGTAATGGAATTTGATGTAAATAAGCTAAAAGTGGCGACAAGCCTTAAGAAGCAATTAAATGACATCCGTGTGGGCTTAGCAGAGGACAAACATGGATGGCTAGTAAAAATTTAGTTAAAACACTGTAAATCAGTTATTTAACTAATAAAAACAAAGACAAACGTGTGGTAAAAGTGGCCACCTGCTTAATTTTTTAAAAAATTGCAAATAAACATTTTGGTAATTCGTT
>JACCDL010811844.1_pt1 | contig 12802 bp, 9 predicted proteins | sample 7441931 | NCBI WGS metagenome assembly JACCDL01 (sample SAMN15323437, study PRJNA562643) | freshwater metagenome | isolation source: river surface water | place: USA:Blue River Watershed | collected 2017-08-16 | reverse complement strand
TCCGCAAACCAAATGTTGCCTTCCGCGAAACACATGGTCTTTACGGTTGGGATTACTCTGCAGCTGACGAATACACAATGGCAGTTGGTGACAAAAACCCACTCTTGATCAATGCCAGCAACGCTGATGCAGTAATCACAAAAGGAAAAGAACTCTTTACTGCAATGTGTCAGCACTGTCACGGTGAAAAAGGTGACGGTAATGGCCCAATGGTAGCAAGTGGCGCTTACGCTGGTGTACCAAACTATGTAGGTTTGGCTGCAACAGAAGGTCAAATGTTCTACTCTATCTATTATGGTAAAGGGATGATGGGTTCACATGGTTCAATCTTGAACAAGAAAGAAATCTGGACTATCATTCATTACATCCGTCGTCTACAAGATGCCAACTACGGCAAATTTGACGCTTCAGGTGCAGCTGTAGTAGCAACTGTTTCAGACACCACTAACGCGAAATAATCAACAGAGCAATGGAATTTCAAATAACCAAAAAAGCGAAAAACGTAGCCTTCGGACTCATGGGAGTCGGTGTGTTACTAACAATAATTGGTGCCGCTATTGCTGCGGGTGATCATCACTTCTTTACCCGCTTCATGGCTTCAGCCCTTATCAGCGGATTCTTCTTCTTTGCCATCGGTCTCGGAGCATTATTCTTCTTAGCATTGAAATATGCTACTGAAACAGGCTGGTATGCCGCAGTAAAACGCGTCATCGAAGCTGTTGCAGGTTTCCTTCCTGTCGGGATGATCATTTTAGGGGTGGTACTATTAGTAATCACTTATAAAGATGGTGCTCATATCTACTCTTGGATGGACCCAGAAGTACAAGCACATGATGAAGTAGTTCGTCACAAAGCAGCTTATTTAAATCCAGTATTTTTCTGGATCCGTACACTTGCTTACTTCACAACTTATTTCTTGTTCTGGAGAGGTTTCAAAAGACGCTCTTTGGAAGAAGATAAAGTAGGAGGTACTGAACTTCACTTTAAAAACTACAAAAGAGGAGCTTTATTCTTAGTTTTCTTTGCTGTATTTAGTTCGACTTCTGCTTGGGACTGGATCATGTCTATTGATGTGCATTGGTTCTCAACGTTGTTCGGATGGTACACTTTTGCAGGCATGTGGTGTTCAACAATGGTAGTATTGGTTTTAACAACACTTTACCTAAAGAAATTAGGCCACCTAGAGAATGTGAACGATTCTCACATTCATGACCTTGGAAAATGGACTTTTGCCACTTCTTTCCTTTGGTCTTATATGTGGTTCTCACAATTCATGTTGATTTGGTATGCGAACATCGGTGAAGAAGTCATTTACTTCCAAACACGTATTATGCATTTCAAATACTTATACTTTGGTATGTTCATCATCAATTTTGCATTCCCGATGCTTATTTTGATGTCGCGTGATGCCAAAAGAAATGCAGGTATCCTTACAGCAGTTGGTTTAACAATCTTGGCTGGTCACTGGCTTGATGTTTACATCATGATCTCTGCTGGTTCAATGGGACAAAATGCAACGGTTGGTGCACTTGAAATCGGAATGGCTTTATTAATGGCTGGGGCCTTCATCTTTGTGGTGTTGCGCAATCTTTCTAAAGCTCCTTTAACACCAGTGAATCACCCATTCCTGGATGAATCTAACCACCACGAAATTTAATATAACAAGACATTATCTATAAGTCATGGAAAATAAATTGATCGTTTTACTTGTCATTGTTTTAGGCGCTATCGCCATCGCACAACTCGTGCGCGTCTATGAAATTTCTTCTAAGTTGCGCAAGCACCAAGAACACGAGATTTCAAGTCGTGACAACAATTTAAATGGCCGCCTTATGTTCGGTTTCATGATATTGTTGTTTGGCTTCTTCATTTATTTAATGTCTGAGTATGGTTGGACAGGAAGAGGAGTTGCAGCTTCTGACGAAGGTCTAGAGATGGATTGGTTGCTGAATCTCAATTTTGTGATCATTATCGCCATTTTCTTTTTCACCAATTTCTTATTGTTCTACTTTACTTGGAGATATGTGAAAAAGCCAGGTGTTCCTGCCTTTTATTATCCACACAACAACAAACTTGAAGCAATTTGGACAGTTGTTCCAGCAATTGTTTTGGCAGTTATCATCATCCTTGGTCTTCAAACATGGGGTCATTTATCTGGTCCGTCTAAACCAGAAGCGGTTAAAATTGAGTTGTTCTCAAAACAGTTTGATTGGACAGCTCGCTATTCAGGTCAAGATAACACGTTAGGTCTTTATGACTACAAGCTTACACTTGACAACAACGAACTCGCACTTTTGACTTCAAACACCATTGATTCCGCTTTAAATAATATGCTCAAGGGCGCGTCAGGTATTTATTCTTTGCAAAAATTATTAAATAACCGCGACACCGTATTTAGTGATTCAACGGTGAATGTCTTGCGCACAGACTTATCGAGAAAAGAGCGTTTGTATCGTTTCTTAACGCAAATGAAGCAGAATCACAATGCAAAATTAGATGCTTCAGCTTGGGATGACATCATCCAAAAAGATACCCTCTACCTTTGCAAAGGTCAGGAGTACGAAATCGCTTTGCGTGCAAAAGACGTCATTCACTCTGCTTATTTCCCACATTTCCGTGCTCAAATGAACACGGTACCTGGAATGGCAACTCGCATGAAGTTTACACCTAACAAGACAACTGCTGAGATGCGTGAAATCAAGAATGATGCTGCATTCAATTACATCTTGATGTGTAATAAAATTTGTGGTGGTGCTCACTACAAAATGAAAATGATTGTTGTTGTACTTGACAAACCAGCTTACAATAAGTGGATGGCTGGTAAGAAAAAACAAACTTTCAAAGATCAGTATTTCCCTGTAGCAGCAGCACCGGCAGCACCGGCAGCAACTGATACTACAGCAGTAACGATGAATTAATTTAGCAACGATAAAAAAATAAAAGATGGCTTCACACGACGCACACGCACACGGACATCATGATGATCACCACCATCATGAGGAGCATTTTATCTCCAAATACATCTTCTCGCAAGACCACAAAATGATTGGTAAGCAGTTTTTAATGACTGCTGTATTCATGGGTCTTGTTGCTATGATGTTATCAATCCTTTTCCGTATCCAATTGGCTTGGCCCGGAGAAAGTTCTGATTTCTTAAGTTTCTTCCTCGGTGAAAAGTGGGCTCCAAACGGAGTTTTAAAAGAGGATATGTACTTAGGTTTGGTTACTATCCACGGAACGATTATGGTATTCTTCCTACTAACAGGTGGTTTATCAGGAACTTTTTCAAACTTGCTTATTCCGTTGCAATTAGGAGCGCGTGATATGGCTTCTGGCTTCATGAACATGCTCTCTTATTGGCTGTTTGCGTTGTCTTCAATCATTATGTTGGTTTCCTTGTTCATTGAGTCAGGACCAGCAATGGCAGGTTGGACAGTTTATCCGCCGCTTTCTGCTTTACCACAAGCTGTTTCAGGTTCTGGTCTAGGTATGACACTTTGGTTAGTATCAATGGCTATTTTCATTGCCTCTTCATTGTTAGGTTCTTTGAACTACATTGTTACGATCATCAACCTTCGTACTCAGGGTATGACCATGACACGTATGCCGCTTACTATTTGGGCGTTCTTTGTTACAGCAATTTTGGGTGTGCTTTCATTCCCGGTTTTGTTATCAGCTGCTTTGCTTTTGATCATGGACCGCTTAATGGGTACGTCATTTTATCTTTCTGATATCATTGTAGGTGGTGAAATGTTGACTAACCACGGTGGTTCCCCGATTCTTTACCAACACTTATTCTGGTTCTTGGGTCACCCTGAAGTATACATCGTATTACTTCCTGCACTTGGCCTTTCATCAGAAATTATTGCAACAAATGCACGCAAACCAATCTTTGGTTATAAAGCCATGATCGGTTCAATCTTGGCAATTGGTTTCTTATCCTTTATTGTGTGGGGTCACCACATGTTCGTTACTGGTATGAATCCATTCCTAGGAAGTGTATTCGTATTTACAACTCTTTTGATTGCGATTCCATCTGCGGTTAAAGTATTTAACTACCTCACTACACTTTGGAAAGGATCGTTGGTTCTTACACCTGCAATGCTTTTTGCAATCGGCTTGGTTTCTACATTTATCACAGGTGGTGTAACAGGAATCATTCTTGCTGACTCTGCTTTGGATATCATGTTGCACGATACTTACTTCGTTGTAGCTCACTTCCACATCGTAATGGGTATGTCTGCCGTATTCGGTATGTTTGGAGGTGTTTACCACTGGTTCCCTAAAATGTTTGGTCGCATGATGAATACGCGTCTTGGCTACGCTCATTTCTGGGTAACATTGGTGGGTGCTTATGGTGTATTCTTCCCAATGCACTTTGTAGGTTTAGCAGGCGCACCGCGTCGTTACTATGACTACTCAGTTTACAACGAATTTGATGCAGGTTCAGGAGCCATGATGATGGACTTAAACGTGATCATTACCACATTTGCAATTATTGCGGCAATTGGTCAAGTTCTATTCTTGTTCAATTTCTTTTACAGCATTTTCCGTGGGCCAGCTGCACCGCAGAACCCTTGGAGAGCTAATACCCTTGAATGGACAACTCCTGTTGAACATATTCATGGAAACTGGGATGGTGCTTTACCGGTTGTTCACCGTTGGCCATACGACTATTCTAAGCCAGGTGCAAGTGAAGATTTCATTCCGCAAACTACACCATTGGCAGAAGGTGAAGAAGCGCATTAATATGACGCTATAAACGAACTACTAAAAAGGCCCGATATTATCGGGCCTTTTTTATTGTCAATATTTTTAGATTGTTCCAGAGAGGGATGTATAGAAATAATACATCGAAGATCTATCGATTTTCATTATTAAGCTCAAACGCAACTTTTTCTAATTCTTCAAAGAATTCGGCGCCATATGCCCTTACAAGTGGCTCCTTTAAAAATTTAAAAACGGGAACATCTAGTTTTTCACCGCAAGCACAAGCCGGTTCGCAGATATCCCATTTCTCATAATTGAGGGCAGTATATTCTGAAAATTGTTTGGTGCGAATAGGGTAGAGGTGACATGAAATAGGTTTGATAAAATCAATTTTTCCTTCGCGCTGCGCTTTTTCTATGGAACACTTTGCAGTGTTGCTTTGATCGAAGTAAACAAAGGCGCATTCTTTGCCATTCACGAGTGTTGTGGCAGGTTCAAAATCTTCATCGTGGTAAACAACCCCATTAGCTTCAACGGCAGCAATGCCTTCAGGACGCATATAGGGTTTGATTTTCTCCAGGTTTTCCTCAATAATTTGCACTTCTTCCTCTGTAACTGGGGCACCTCCATCTCCTTCGATGCAACATGCACCTTTACAAGCATTGAGGTCACAGACAAATTGTCTTTCAAAGATTTGGGTTGATATAATTTTATCGTTGATTTCTATTAACATACTACAAAGATAAGCTAAGGATTTGGTGGAATGGAAAATACTAGCTATATTTGCATCACATTTGAAGGTGTTAAGAACGAGGGGACGCAAGTCCCCTCTTTTTTTCCACAAACATAGCTACATGTTAGATCGTAAATACATAGAATCATTAATTGCAGAGCGCATCGCTGAACTAGACAACGGCCTTTATGTTGTCGATCTGCGTATTTCTGCCAATAACATCATCAATGTTGAGCTAGATAAACTCAAAGGTGGTGTCAGCGTAAGTGATTGCATGGCTGTTTCGCGAAATATCGAACACAACCTAGACCGCGAGCAAACAGACTTCGAATTGCATGTGTCTTCAGCTGGCCTTGATCAACCAATTCGCCACATCAATCAGTTTGCAAAAAATGTGGGTCGCAGTTTCAAAGTTCAACCCCTCGAAGGCGAAAAATTTGAAGCAGAACTGGTTAAAATGGCCGATGACACACTTGTTTTCAAACAACGCATTCAAAGACGCGACGAAGAAAAAAAGAAAAAAGTATGGGTAGAAGAATTCATTGAATTGCCCTACAACCAAATAAAAGAAGCAAAAATTGTAATATCCTTTAAATAAGCACCATGAACAGTTTGGAACTTGTTGACTCATTTTCGGAGTTCAAAGAACTTAAAAACATTGACAAACAAACGATGCAGCACGTATTGGAAGACGTCTTCCGTGCGATGCTCAAAAAGAAGTTTAACACAGATGAGCACATCGATATCGTTGTAAATATTGATAAAGGTGATGTTCAGATCTTTTTGAACAAAGAAATCGTTGGTGACGGCGAAGTAGAAGATCCAAATACCGAGATCGCTTACTCAGATGCCATTAAAATTGAGCCTGACTTCGAAATCGGTGAAGAAGTTACCGAAGAATTCAAGTTTGCTGATTTTGGTCGTCGCAATGTTTTGGCTTTGCGTCAGAACCTTATTTCTCGCATCATGGAACTCGAGAAGGACCAACTTTACAACAAATACAAAGAGCGCATCGGTGAAATCGTTACCGGAGAAGTTTATCAGGTTTGGAAGAAAGAAATCCTGATCATGGACGACGACAACAACGAACTTATCTTGCCGAAATCGGAGCAAATTCCTTCAGATTTCTTCAAAAAAGGAGAATCAGTTCGCGCAGTTGTAGCTAAAGTGGACATGCGTAACAGCACCCCAGTAATTATCTTGTCTCGTACCGCTCCTGAATTCCTTGAGCGTTTATTCGAACTTGAAGTTCCGGAAGTATTTGATGGCCTCATCACCATCAAGAAAATTGTTCGCGAACCAGGAGAGCGCGCTAAAGTTGCTGTTGAATCTTATGACGACCGCATTGACCCAGTTGGGGCTTGTGTCGGTATGAAAGGTTCAAGAATTCACGGAATTGTTCGTGAATTGCGCAACGAAAACATTGACGTCATCAACTATACAAGCAACCAACAGTTGCTCATTCAACGTGCGTTGTCACCGGCTAAAATTACCTCTATGGAGATTTTAGAAGACGACAAACGCGTCAAAGTTTATCTCAAACCAGATCAAGTGTCATTGGCAATTGGTAAAGGTGGTAACAACATCAAACTTGCCGGAAAGCTCTGTGGTTTTGAAATTGATGTTTACCGCGATGGTGAAGTTGATATCGAAGACGTTGACCTCGAAGAATTTGCAGATGAAATTGACAGCTGGATCATCGATGAATTGAAAGCGATTGGTTGTGATACCGCGAAGTCAGTTCTCGAAATCAGCAAAGATGACCTTGTATCGCGTACAGACCTCGAAAAAGAAACAATCGAGGAAGTATTCCGCATTTTACAAGCAGAATTTGAATAACTTTAATACCAATTAGGAGCGCAATAATAGAATATGGCGGGAAAACCGATACGTTTAGGAAAAGCAGCAGGAGAATTGAATGTAGGAATTCCGACAATTGTCGAGTTCTTAGGTTCAAAAGGAATTGTCATTGACTCAAGCCCGACAGCACGTCTGGAGCAAGAGCATTTTGACATTCTTTGCCAAGAATTTGCTGCAGACCAAAACATGAAAGAGCAGTCCAAGGCTGCCTTGCGTCGCGAAAAGCGCGAGTCTTTATCAATCAAAGACAAGCCACAAGAAGAAACAGTTGCTCAACCAGCACAAGAGGACGAAGATGAAGATGATATCAACCTTGAAGAAATCAAGCGTCAAGTGCTCAGTGATACACCAGCTGCACCAGCACCAGTTGTAGCTGCTCCGGTTGAACCTGCAGCAGCAACAACAGAGCCAGAGGTGGCTTCTGAGAACAAAGTCAATGTTATTGGCAAGATTGACCTCGATGCGATCAATCAGCGCACGCGCCCTGATAAAAAGAAAGATACTGCAGCTCCAAAAGAAGCCAGCAAAGAAGAAACAAAGGCTGCACCAGCACCTGTTGCTGAAACTGCACCAACTACACCAACTGAAGCCCCTGCTCCTGAGTCAAATCCAGCGCCACAAGCCCCTGATGCTCCAGCAGAAATTGAAACCATTCGCGTAGCGCGTCAGACACTTTCTGGCCCAACAGTTCTTGGTAAAATTGAGCTCCCTGTTGAACGTCCACGCACACCAGTTGCTTCGTCTTCAGATGACGCCAACTCTAAGCGCAAGCGTAAGCGCATCAAAAAAGAAGTGCCTTCTACCGGAAACAACACTGGTGGAAACAATCAAGCCAGACCAAAGACTGAAAAGGCTGAGATTTCTGAGCAAGATATCCAAAAAGAAATCAAAGAAACCCTTGCACGCCTTTCCAACCAAGGAGGGAAGTCAAAGGCTTCTAAAAATCGCCGTCAAAAACGCGACAACTTTGCACAGCGCCGCCAAGAAGAAATGGCGATGGCTGAGCTTGAAGAAAAAACACTTAAACTCACTGAGTTCGTTACTGTTTCTGAGTTGGCTTCCATGATGAATGTCCAACCGACACAAGTTATCTCAGTTTGTATGTCTTTAGGCATTTTTGCTTCAATTAACCAAAGACTTGATGCCGAGACCATTCAAATTGTAGCCGACGAATTTGGCTATGAAACTGAATTCATTAGCGCAGAACTTCAAGATGCTATTACAGTTGTTGAAGATCAGCCTGAAGACCTCATTGCTCGTCCACCAATTATTACCGTAATGGGTCACGTTGACCACGGTAAGACTTCCTTACTTGACCGCATTCGTAATGCCAACGTTACTGAAGGTGAAGCCGGAGGGATCACGCAGCATATCGGTGCGTACTCTGTTACGCTCAAAGATGGTCGCAAAATGACTTTCTTAGATACACCGGGTCACGAAGCCTTTACGGCGATGCGTGCTCGTGGTGCGCAAGTCACTGACGTTGCCATTATTATTGTAGCAGCAGACGACGACGTCATGCCACAAACCAAAGAAGCAATTTCTCACGCACAAGCAGCAAATGTGCCGATGATTTTTGCCATCAATAAAATTGATAAGCCTGGTGCTAATCCAGATCGCATCCGCGAGCAACTGTCAGCCATGAATATTTTGGTCGAAGACTGGGGAGGAAAATACCAAGTACAAGAAATTTCAGCGAAGCAAAACTTAAACATTGACGCTTTACTCGACAAAGTACTTCTAGAGGCTGAACTCCTTGATCTCAAGGCCAATCCAGCCAAAAACGCTGTTGGTACAGTCATCGAATCTTCCCTTGACAAAGGAAAAGGTTACGTAACCAACATGCTTGTTGAAGCCGGAACAATGCGCGTAGGAGATGTTGTTCTTGTTGGCCGTTATTATGGTCGTGTTCGTGCCATGCACGATGAGCACGGTGTTGCCTTGAAAGAGGCGGGCCCAGCTCAACCAGTTTCAGTTCTCGGAATTGGTGGCGCGCCAAGTGCAGGTGACAAATTTAATATCCTCGACGACGAAAAAGAAGCGAAGTCAATTGCTCAGAAACGCGAGCAATTATTCCGCGAGCAAGGCTTGCGTACAACCAAACACATTACTCTTGATGAGATCGGTCGTCGTTTGGCTATCGGAGACTTCAAAGAGCTCAATATCATCGTTAAAGGTGACGTTGACGGTTCTATTGAAGCCCTCTCTGACTCCCTATTGAATCTTTCTACGGAAGAAATCCAAGTGAACATCGTTCACAAAGGGGTAGGTGCTATCACCGAGGCCGATGTCAACCTTGCTTCCGCTTCAGACGCTATTATTGTCGGCTTCCAAGTAAGACCAACTTTACCAGCGCGTAAATTGGCTGAAACAGAACAGATTGATATCCGCATGTACTCTGTCATCTACAAAGCGATTGAGGAGATCAAAGCGGCAATGGAAGGTATGTTGTCACCAGATATCGAAGAGAAAGTATTGGGTTCTGCCGAAGTACGCGAGACCTTCGAAATTACGAAAGTGGGAACTATTGCCGGATGTTATGTCCTCGACGGAACGATCAAACGCAGTTCGAAAATCCGCCTCATCCGCGATGGCATTGTTGTACACTCTGGCTCTCTTGGTTCATTGAAGCGCTTCAAAGACGACGTCAAAGAAGTGAAAAACAACTACGAGTGCGGTTTGAACATTGATAAATTCAACGATATCCAAATCGGTGACATCATCGAGGCATACGAAGAAGTTGAAGTAGCAAGAAAATTATAAACTCCAAGTTCAAAGCTATTTTTAGTTAGTTTTGTAGGACAATAAATAAAGAAATTATGGGCAAATTCGGACCAACTGAAATCCTCCTCGTACTTGCAATTGTTGTGCTATTCTTTGGCGGCAAAAAAATCCCTGAACTCATGAAAGGTCTCGGAAAAGGCGTTAAAGAATTCAAAGACGCTTCAAAGGGCGAAAACAACTCTACAGAATCTTCAACAGAAATTTCTAAAGAAGAAAAGTAAACGCATGTACCGATCTATCGCAGAGATTCAGAGTGCCTTGCATTCTGGTAAGACGGCATTGGACCTCGTTGAGGAGCACCTGTCGCGCATCGAAGCACATCAACACCTCAATGCTTTTCTCGAAGTATTTGAAACATCTGCACGTGAGCAAGCAATTGCCATTGATGCGAAAATCAAGGCCGGTACGGCAGGTAAGCTAGCAGGAGTAATTGTCGGTATCAAAGACAACATTTGCTATAAAAATCACCGCGTTTCTGCATCCTCTAAAATTTTAGAGGGCTTCTCTTCAATCTATACCTCAACCGTCCTTCAACGTTTGCTCGATCAAGATGCAATTGTCATCGGTCGCTTGAACTGTGACGAATTTGCAATGGGTAGCTCCAATGAGAACTCTGCGTTTGGGCCAGTTCAAAATAATTGGAAGGCCAATCATGTTCCCGGAGGTTCTTCGGGTGGTAGTGCTGTTGCTGTTGCGGCAAATCTATGTACTGTTTCTTTGGGTTCTGACACTGGTGGCTCTATTCGTCAGCCAGCGTCTTGGACAGGCACCTTCGGCATTAAGCCTACCTACGGACGTCTAAGCCGTTATGGTTTGATCGCCTATGCGTCTTCTTTTGATCAAATTGGTTTTTTCACCAATGAGCTCTCTGATACTAAATTATTAATTGAATTGACTGCAGGCCAAGATGAATTTGATGCTACAAGTTCAAGTAAGCCTTATACAACGCGCCAAGAATTACCAGCCAAACTTAAAATTGGCATCATTAAGGAATGCTTTTCACATCCAGGTCTCGACCCAGAAGTCAAAGCAAAACTCGACCAATGTGTAGCTGATTTAAAAGCTGCCGGACACGAACTCACAGAAGTAAGTTTCCCGTTTCTTGACTACATGGTCCCGACCTACTACGTACTCACTACTGCTGAAGCTTCTTCAAACTTAGCGCGTTTCGACGGTGTACATTACGGCTACAGAAGCCCAGATGCACAAGGTGTTGAAGCTACCTACGTGAAGTCTAGAACAGAGGGCTTTGGCCCAGAAGTAAAGCGACGCATCATGACCGGCACCTTTGTGTTGTCACATGGCTACTACGACGCTTATTACACCAAAGGTCAACAGGTGCGTAGAATTTTAAAGAACCGCACCAATGAATTGTTACAAAATTGTGACGTTTTGTTATCGCCAACCACGCCTTCAACTGCTTTTGAAATGAATGCGGTCAAAGACCCTATTCAAATGTATTTGCAGGATATCTTTACTGTACACGCCAACCTGACAGGTAACCCTGCGCTGAGCATGCCTTTTGGCTGGCATTCAAACGGTTTACCTTTTGGTCTACAAATTATGGCCAAAGATTTTGAAGAAGATTACCTTTATCATGCCGCGTCTTTAATTCAGGAAGTACTATGATGAAGTGGGTGCAACTTTCCCTTCTTCTCTTTTTAACTGCGTTTGCATTTGCGCAAAAGCCAGCACACCTCGTGCGTCCTTCAGATACGCTTGATCCAGATCCTTTTGTCAATACGGTTCAACAAAGTCTCAATTTGTTTTATGCTGAGTACGCCAATGCTCAAAATTACGAAGCGATCATAGCAGACCTCAATTACGCACCGGGTCAAATCCCAACTTTTTCAGATTCTGTGATTTGTGCGCGCTTGTCTAAGATGAACGAACTCACACCTTTTCATTTAGACTGTAATTCAGCAACCCTTTCTACCATTAAGTTCTTTGCAGCTCAGCGCCGTGGATTCATCCGAGTAGCTCTAGGGCGCTCAGCACTTTATTTTGATTTATTCGAAGAGAAATTGACTGAATACGGCTTGCCACTTGAGTTGCGTTATTTATCTGTGATTGAAAGTGGTTTGCGCCCACAAGTGAAATCAAGAGCAGGGGCACTTGGTTTATGGCAGTTTATGTACAAAACAGGGCTTTATTTCGGCCTTGACGAAAATTCTTACATAGATGAGCGCATGGATCCTGATAAGGCCACAGATGCAGCGTGTCGTTATCTTAAGCAACTTTATGGCATTTATGGCGACTGGAATTTAGCCTTGGCTGCTTACAATGCTGGCCCTGGAAATGTAAATGCAGCCATCCGAAGATCAGGCGGAAAAACAACCTATTGGGAGGTGCGTCCTTTCTTGCCAAAAGAGACACAGGGATACGTTCCTAACTTTATTGCCGCCGCCTACATGATGACCTACCACGCTGAATACAACATTATTCCGATGGAGGCCAAAATTCACAATGCGCAACTAGACACCATGTGTTTAAAGGGCGGGGTTCATATGCAAACTATTGCCAAGCTTACAGATTGGGAACTCACTGAAATTCAAAGCCTCAACCCAGTTTATAAAACAACTTATATCCCGAAAATGACTCCTGCTCGTTGCGTCACCGGACCTCTCGACAAAATTGGGCTCTTAGTCAGTTTTGAAGATTCGCTGTATCTTCTAGAAGAAGCGATCTATCATCCAAAACCTGTGGTCGTTCCCC
>JACCDL010194940.1_pt1 | contig 12804 bp, 12 predicted proteins | sample 7441931 | NCBI WGS metagenome assembly JACCDL01 (sample SAMN15323437, study PRJNA562643) | freshwater metagenome | isolation source: river surface water | place: USA:Blue River Watershed | collected 2017-08-16 | reverse complement strand
GAGTGGGCGGGGGCAGAAGCAAAGAGACCTTTGCTGCCTGAAGGTAAACAGCAGGCCAAGCGTTTGGTTCGACTACTTTCGGCATATGGTCCTAAGCGACTCATTACAAGTCCCTGGGCGAGATGTGAGCAAACAATACTTCCCTACGCTAAAGCGACAAATCAGACGGTTATTTATCGCTCACAATTGACGGAACTAACAAATGCCCTCAGCCCAAGAAAAACCATCAGTGTTGTCGAAGACCTGTTTGAATCAAAGAAGTCAGCATTGATTTGCTCACATCGACCCGCACTCCCGACGATACTAAAGACATTAGCTTCAAGGTCCACGAGCGAAGTCAGAGACAGCCTGGTCTCCTCATTTGACTTATCTCCTGCTGAATTCGTAGTTTTGAGGCTTACGCTGGGTCCCAAGCCAAAATTCGTAGGATTCGAGCGAGTATCAATTCCTCTGTAGATTTCCACCCATTTGAAACAAATTGCGACACTTTCGAGTTTAGATACTCATGATTGAGTCCGTAACTAAGGATTTGCCCGTCTTGTTAGCCGATGACGGCAGGCCAGCCAGAGTGCTGGTCACCGGTGCAACGGGGTATGTCGGTGGTCGCTTGGTTCGCGAGCTGCTGTCTCATGATTACCGAGTTCGAGTTCTAGTAAGAGACGCCAAACGTTTGCAGGATTATCCATGGCGCGACCAGGTGGAAGTCATTGAAGGTGACGCCCTCGACGTTGACGCCCTTACAAGATCTCTAAAAGACATCGATCTGGCCTATTACATGCTCCATGCGCTAATGGCACCAAAGAATTTTGAGCAGCTAGAAGAAGAGCTAGCGAGAAAGTTTGGTCAAATTGCCAAAGCAAGTGGCGTAAAGAGGATTGTCTATTTAGGTGGAATCGCATCTCCCGATGACAAACTGTCGCCTCACATGTCAGCCAGAGCAATAACAGGGGAAATCTTGAGGGCATCTGGTGTGCCAACGATTGAACTAAGGGCTGGCGTTGTAATTGGAGCAGGATCTGCCTCGTTTGAAATGTTGAGGCACCTAACTGAACGTCTGCCGATTATGGTAACTCCGAAGTGGTTGAAAAATAGAATCCAACCAATTGCAATCAGGGATGTACTGCGCTACCTGGTTGGCAGTGCAACCATTGATTCAAGCATTAATCGTGACTTTGACATTGGTGGACCAGAAGTGTTCACCTACATGGAAATGATGCAGATTTACGCTGAGGTAGCTGGGCTGAGACGGAGAATAATCATTCCTTTGCCAGTCCTCACCCCCAAACTTGCTTCGGGCTGGATAGGGCTCGTTACACCCGTTCCCGTAACGCTTGCCAAACGATTAGTGGCATCCCTAAAGCACGAAGTGGTTGCCCGTAATGATGAGATCAGAAAATATGTCCCTGATCATCCAGATGGCATGACTGACTTTAGAAAAGCGGTATCACTAGCACTAACCAGGATTAAGAACTTAGAGGTAGAAACACGCTGGTCGTCTGCTCAGACGCCAGGCACACATTCGCAACCGCTACCAACTGATCCTGATTGGGCTGGTGGCTCACTCTACGTCGACGAGCGGAAGTATTTCTCAGTGGATGATGTGCAGACAGTTTGGCAAAGAGTCGAAGCTATTGGCGGTGACAATGGCTACTCCACCGCAACGTGGGCTTGGGAACTCAGAGGATTAATGGATCGCTTTGTTGGAGGCGTGGGTCTGAGAAGAGGAAGACGAGATCCTGTAAGTCTGCGTGAAGGTGAGGCACTGGACTTTTGGCGAGTTGAGGAAATCAAAAGACCTAATCTGTTGAGATTACGCGCTGAAATGAAATTGCCGGGTCTTGCTTGGCTTGAATTTAGAGTCGAAGAAAGCGATGGAAAGACATTGCTGACGCAGCGTGCCTTGTATCACCCAAAGGGTCTTTTTGGTCACATTTATTGGTGGGCAGTATTTCCAATGCATGGAATTGTCTTTCCATCCATGGCAAAAAAGCTTGCCGGCAAGGGCTGCAGCAAAGCCTGAGCTAGTCTTGGCAAATGACCAAAATACGCCTAGCAGTAATTGCTCTGCTAGGCGTTGGCTTTGTCTGGGGTGCCGCATTTGTTCTGATGAAGGATGCCATCAAGCAACAGCCATACATGGATTTTCTAGCGACAAGATTCACGATCGCCTTTTTAGCAATGTTGCTTCTTCGACCCAAAGTGTCCACGAAATTTGAAAAAGGTGATGTAAGTTATGGCGCACTCTTGGGTGTGGTTCTCGCCCTGGGATACATCACTCAAACTATTGGCCTTGAACTAACCACCGCAGCAACGAGTGGCTTTTTGACTGGTCTCTATGTTGTCTTCACGCCTTTGTTGGCTTGGGTCTTCATGCGCCAAAGTGTTGCGAAAAGAGTGATTGTTGGAGTAGTTGTGGCAATGGGCGGACTTGCAATCTTTTCTGGCGCCGCCACCGATGTCGAATTCCAAGTAGGACAGCTTTGGCTTGTGGCATGTGCGGTGTTCTACGCAGTTCACATTCTTTTGCTTGGTAAGCATGGCAAAGGCAGGTCTGCCTACCGCTTCGCCATGCTGCAAATTGGATGGATGGCAGTAGTTACTTGGGGATTCGCGCTAGTCGATGGATATCAAGCTCCACCAAACACAGATGTGTGGTTTGCTCTTTTCTTCACGGCGCTTCTTTCAACTGTTATTGCTTTTTGGGTTCAGACTTGGGCGCAAACGTTGATAGATCCTGCGCGCGTGGCACTCATTATTACTTCCGAGGTTATTTTCACAGCACTGGTTGCCGTTGCTGTTGGCCAAGAACCGGTGACTTTCGCAATGGTGATTGGCGGTGGGCTGATGTTTGCGGCGATGTTGATTGTTGAGTGGCCAAGCAAGAAAGAGCCTGTTCCGTTACAGACCCAGCTCCACGAGTAACAATTACATACCCAGTAATAGTCACCTCCCCATCTGAAAAAAATGAACTTGTTTGCCAGTAGTCGTTGTGTAGGGTCGAATAAAGATTTGCCGTAATCCCTAAAGCACCATTGTAAGTTCTATGCTTTCAGTTATGTACGAAGCCGAGTCCAAGCTTGCTGCCCAAGCTCTCAATGCCGGCTATGCAGCAGATGACGTAATCAAAAACCTGGACTTGGATTTTGCCCCCGCCAGCATCACGGCGGTAGTCGGAGCGAACGGTGCGGGAAAGAGCGCCCTGCTTAAGGCGTTAGCTCGAAAGATAAAAGTATCGGGTGGTTCGGTTTTACTTGATGGCGTTTCCATCAGCTCTTTGAGTAAGGCAAACGTGGAGGGAGCAATTGGCTTTCTCGGGACAATTCCAGCCACCAGAAATAATGAGACCGTCTATGACCTCGTCTCGCGAAGCGCCATGTTGGCAAATCAAATAAGCAGAGTCAGCCCAAGACTCAAGACACAGATTGATGACATCTTGGCTAGAACGGGACTGGACGGGCTTAGAAAAAAGAAGATTGGTGAGCTTTCTTCCGGTTGGCGACAAGTGGCAGTCATAGCAGCAGCGCTAGTTAAGGATCCGCAGGTACTGCTGCTAGATGAACCAACCAACTCCCTGGACTACTCACACCAATTACAAGTGATTAATTTGCTATCGACCCTAAAGCGTGAAAAGAAGATGACGATAATCACAGTTATCCACGACTTGAATCTGGCTGCAAGATTTGCGGACTGGGTAGTAGTTCTAAAAGATGGAAAAGTCATTTCACAGGGAATTCCCAAGGATGTCATCACTCCTTCAAATTTGGCAGATGGTTTCAATATTTTGGCCAGAGTTATTGAAGATCCAGTCGCAAAAACCCCTGTGGTTGTGCCGATTCGTCAGCTTGCCGACTAGCCAAAGTCCATTTCCTGGGTGATAATGGTCAGGTAGTTCCCAAGATGAAGGCACAGTTACTAGCTGTGACGCCAAAGAGGCTTGTGCCTATCGGGGAATGAGGGCGAAGACTGGGCCCATCCAAGAAATCGGTCATTTGTTTGGTTGTGAATAACAATGCGAATCTTGCTCATTGGAGCAGGCGGTGTTGGCGACGCTATCGTCAAGATTGCCGCAGAACGTAACTTCTTCGAAAAAATGGTTGTTTCTGACTACTCGTTGGAAAGAGCGCAAAGAACTGTCGACTGGGTAAAGAAATGGCACCCGGGAGAGATTGCCGGCAAATTTGAGGCAGCTCAAATTGATGCAAGCGAACCGTCATTGGTGGTTGAGCTGGCGAAAAAACACAAGGTTGATTACATCCTTAATGCCGTAGAGCCCAAGTTTGTTCAGTCAGTCTTTCAGGCTGCTTTGGATGCTGGGGTGAACTACCTGGACATGGCGATGAGCCTAAGTCATGCTCACCCAGAAGATCCATTCAATAAACCAGCCGAAAAGCTTGGTGACTGGCAGTACGACAAGCACGAGGACTTCAAGAGAGCAGGCCTGCTCGCTCTAATTGGAATTGGAGCTGAGCCTGGTATTTCTAACATCTTCGCTCGCTATGCAGCTGACCACCTGTTTAGTGAAATTGATGACATATCAATTTTGGATGGTGGAAACCTGGTTGTGACAAACGATGAAGGTGAAGAGATCTTTGCTCCATCGTTTTCGATCTGGACTGTGATTGAAGAGTGTCTAAACCCACCACTTATTTGGGAGAAAGATCGAGGCTGGTTTACCACTCGCCCGTTCAGTGAACCCGAGCTGTTTGAGTTCCCGGAGGGCATCGGTCCAATTAAGTGCGTAAACGTTGAGCACGAGGAAGTAAACATGCTTCCAAGAACTATGGATGCCAAACGTGTCACCTTCAAATACGGACTTGGCTCAGAATTCATTAGCGTTCTCAAGACTTTGAACGCGCTAGGACTAGACAAGGTGAATCCGGTTTGGGTTCGTTCTCGCTCGGGCCGAGCCGAGGTTGCGCCGCGTGACGTAGTGGCAGCAGTGCTCCCAGATCCCGCTTCGCTGGTTGATCGCATGACTGGAAAAACCTGCGCTGGAACTTTGGTGACTGGTAAAGGTAAGGATGGCAATCCAAGAGCAACCTTCCTGTATCACGTCGCTGACACCAAATGGACAGCTGATGAGTTTGATGCCCAAGCGGTGGTTTGGCAAACAGCTTTGGTGCCGGTAGTGGCATTAGAGCTTTTGGAGAAGGGTGTTTGGTCAGGCAAGGGAGTAATGGCACCAGAAGAATTTGATGCCAAGGCCTTCTTGGACCTGATGTCTACTGTCTATAAGCAGCCATATGGAGTGCAGGACAGAAACCCCGAGAATCCAAGCGTCATCGACGAGGACTGGGAATAGCCTCCAAAGCCCCAGGGTTTTACTAGGTGTTGTGCCGAAGTAACTCTGGGGCTCTCAGTCAATACCCAGTTGAAAGCCTTAGATTAGGGGCGAAGGGTGATGACTATGAAAATCTCAAAGCGTTGGTTACCAGCCGTAATTACTCCTGCCGTGACTGGTGCCATAGCGGCATTTCCGATCCAGGCAAGTGCGGTTGATCTACCTGACCTAAGCCCTGAAGAGCTTATGGTCATGATGCAGGATGCTAGCCCTGTTGAATTTTCTGGAGTCGTTCTAAAGACCACCAATCTAGGCCTTCCTGCGCTTGAGCTCTCTTCGATGCTAAGTGAAGAAGAAGTTGAGCGCATGCGCGAAAAAACTCCTGAGGAGTTTGCAGATTTTGTTCCGGAAGTAGCAGCCTCACAAGAACTTGCCAAGGCAATGGAGCTGATCACCGGAGAGCACAGAGTCAGAATTTTTGTTGGTGAAACAGGAATGCGTGCTCAGATTCTTGACCGGATGTCGCAGCGAGACTTGATTGTCAATGCCAACGAAATTTGGACTTACGACTCGCGTGAGCAGGTTGCAACATTTTCATCAATCGATCAGCAAAAAGTTGAGCAAAGTCGCGCAAGTGCCATGCAGCAAATGGAAAAGTACGCCGCTGAGCTGGGACTAGATCTCACCAATCCACAAGCGGTGGCTGACTATGTGATGAGCCAAATTGGTGACAGCTCGGAAGTTAGCGTCGGAACCGATCACTACAAAGCGGGAAGAACCGCTTACCAACTCATAGTAAAGCCAAACAGCGATGTCTCTTTGATTGATTCAGTAGTGCTATCAATTGATTCTGAAACAGCCGTGCCACTCGCTGCTGCAATTTACTCTGTTGAGCAGGCGGAACCAGCCATTGAAGTTGGTTTTGAAAGTATTAGTTTCACCGATCAGGATGAGTCACTATTTACCTTCACAGCTCCTGCGGGTGCAACAATTACCAATCTTGATGAGATGGCAAAGCCAAACGTGTCAGACTCTGACAAGCCTGAGTATGAAGGCGAGAAGGCAACCATGGTTGGCGAGGATTGGGACAGCGTGCTTGTGATGCCAGCTGGTGAAATGAACCTTTTGGCAGAACTCCAGGACAACCAACTCCTAAGCTCACTGCTCAAGCCAGTCGCTGGTGGAGTTGCCTTTGAAACCCCAATCATGAAGGTCTTGATTGGAACTGATGGCCGAGTGTTCGCTGGTGCTGTCAGCCTCTCTCACCTGCAGAAACTGGCCAACTAGTCGATGACCGAGCTGGCGATCAAGACCAGCCAGCTCACCAAGCGCTTTGGTGATCAGGCGGCGGTTGATGGAGTAAATCTTTCTGTTCCAAAGGGTTCTGTATTCGGATTTCTGGGTCCCAATGGCTCCGGAAAGACAACCACAATTCGAATGCTGCTAGGACTGGCTGAGGCAAGTGGTGGAAAGATTGAAATCCTCGGGCAGGAAGTCCCAAAACGCATTGAGAGTGTTCTACCAAAGGTAGGTGCTCTGGTGGAGGGGCCCGCTTTCTACCCGTTTATGTCAGGGCGCAATAATCTGCTGAGAATAGACGCAGCAGATCGATTTGCAGACAGTGCCACCACCAAAAATCGCGTTGAGTCAGCACTCAATCGAGTTGGATTGGCAAATGCCGCAAACAAAAAGGTTCACGCCTACTCCCTGGGCATGAAGCAGCGACTGGGGCTGGCAAATGCCCTTCTAAAGCCGAGAGAGCTTCTGATTTTAGATGAGCCAACTAATGGACTTGACCCCCAAGGAACTCGAGAAGTCAGAAACCTAATTCGCTCTCTAGCGGATGAGGGGATAACGGTTTTTGTTTCTTCGCACCTTCTTAGTGAGATAGAAATGCTGTGTAGCCATGTGGCTGTGATGAATGCTGGTCGAATTGTTGCACAGGGTTCTCTAGAAGATCTAAGAAATGAGGAGCCGACCCGATTAGTAATTGGCAGCGATGACATCGACTTGGCTGTCGAAATCCTAAAGTCTCAAGGGCTAGGCAAAGTTCGAATCAAGGGCAATCAGCTAGTGGCCGAAGTGGCTAATGACTTCGATGTGGCCGCGCTAAATCAACTTCTGGTTTCTAAGGGGCTTCCAGTCAGGGAGATAAGACTTGAGAAGTCTTCACTAGAAGAGAAGTTTGTGAAGTTGACCGGAGAGGGGTTTGAAGTTGTTCGCTAAATCCCTCGGCCTTCGACTGATGGCCTCTGAGTTAAAAGTGATATTCACCAGAAGAAGAACTTGGGCAATGTTGGCTGCTATTGCGCTAATCCCAATTCTGTTAGCCGTGGCAGTAGCCCTTTCATCGGAGCGCTTGTCCCCTGGCGAGGGTCCGCCGTTTTTAGCCCAAGTAACCCAAAATGGTTTCTTCACTGGTTTCACGGCAATGCTGCTGGCCCTACCGCTATTCCTACCCCTGACGGTTGCTGTGGTGGCGGGAGACACAATTGCTGGTGAGGCTGGGCTTGGAACGATCAGATACTTGCTAATTGCGCCTGTAAATCGGGTGAGACTGTTAGTGGTTAAGTATCTGGCTAGTCTCGTCTTTATCCTGGCTGGAACTTTCACGCTGATGATTGCTGGAGCAGCTATTGGAGCAATCTTGTTCCCAGTTGGGCCCGTGACTCTGCTATCAGGTGACACCATCTCGATAGCGGAGGCATTCGGCAGAATGGCGCTGGTTGCTCTTTACACAACGGTTTCACTATCCGGTATGGCGGCGGTTGGTTTATTTATTTCGACCCTGACCACCGTTCCAGTTGGAGCCATGACGGCAACACTGGTTACTTCGGGAGTCAGCAATATTCTTGGCAACATCCCGCAGCTTGAATGGATGCACCCATGGCTGTTCACCTACTACTGGTTAGATTTCGCAGACTTGATGCGTGTGCCAATTGAGTGGGGATCGCTTGCTTCCAATCTAGTTCTGCAGTTGGGCTGGATTGCAGTGTTTGGGGCCTTGGCCTATGGCCGATTCACAACCAAAGACATTCTCAGTTAGCCTGTTAGACTTCTAGGCTGCAGGGGCCTCTAGCTCAGTCGGTAGAGCAACGGACTTTTAATCCGTGGGTCGTCGGTTCGATCCCGACGGGGCCTACAAACAATCGAATCAAAGCGTTGACCAATAAACTGCGCTAGTGGCCTACCCGCTCCTCACCGAACGACTCAGCATTCAACCGCTGACGATGGCTGATCTAGACGACTTTGTCGCATATCGACAAGATCCAGACATTGCCCGCTTTCAAAGTTGGGACCCGACTTATTCCAAACAGCAAGGTATGGAACTAATTCAATCGCAGGCTGATGTCTTGATTCCTGCCCCAGGGCAATGGCTTCAACTTGCTGTTTATGGGAAGACTTCTGGGAAATTAGTAGGGGACCTTGCGCTTCACGCAATTCAAGGATCGAACCTGGAGTTTGAGATTGGTTTCACGATATCAAGAAACAATCAGGGCCAGGGTTTTGCTACTGAAGCAACCGCCAGATTACTTACTTATCTTTTCTTAGAAACTGGAGCTACAAAGGTCATTGCCCAACCCGATAGTCGCAACACAGCATCTAAGCGACTGCTCAAAACTCTTGGGTTTGAATTGGATGAATCAAAGGGCTGGGTAGAGCAGTTCAAGGGCGAAGAAGTAAGAGTGGATTACTTTTTCCTCAGGAATGTGAGTCGATTTTGAATCAAAGAACGGGAAGAAATAATCTCTTCCTCCAGTTGAATTAGCCATGGCAAGAAGAACTTTGATTGGCGTTTACAAAGCCGATGGCGGCTTGATTGGCGAGCTCAGCTATTTCTTCGGCCACCTCATCGGAATTCGGGAGTGCAGTTTATGCGACATAACTCACTCCCCCTTCAAGAAAAAAGGTGAGTTCAAGCGTCTCGAATCAGCTCTAAGCAAAGAATTCGACCTCGATTTCCGCCTGGTTCATATGAACGAAAGAACCGACAAAGAACAAGCAGCATCGGCGGGCAGGGAACCATGTGTTTTGCTTGCCCACGAAGATGGTTCGATTTCCATGTTTCTTGACTTTCAAGAGTTGAAGGCTGCCGATGGCAGCGTCAAATCATTCGAGAAACTGGTTAGAAATAGGTTGGACCTATTTGCTTAGTTTGATTTCTTGGTGACTTGCTTCACAAAATTCACCAGGACATAAGTGAACAAGATGGCTAGTAGGGCGTAAACAATCCAGTCCAAAACTTGAGCAAATTCTTCTGCAGCCTGCCAATTTTCACCAAGATTGAAGCCAATGGTGATCCACAAAGTGTTCCAAATAAGAATTCCAGCTGTAGAGAAGAAGTAGAACTTAGCAAGTCCCATTTTGACGAGACCGGCTGGAATGCTGACCAAGCTTCTTACGATTGGAAACATACGACCAAAAAATACAAGCGATGAACCGTATCGCTTGAACCAGTCCATTGTTTTGGTCAGATTCTTGACGGGAAGGCCTACATACTTGCCATATTTTGAAACAAGGTTCTCAACTCTTTGCTGAGTGAATAGGTATCCAATTAGATACCAAAAGCTTGCTCCAACCAGCGAGCCGACAACAGTTGCAAAGATTGCTTCCACAAAACCAAATCGACCAAGCGCCACATTGAAACCTGTAAGAAGAAGAATTGCTTCGCTCGGAATCGGAGGAATTACTACTTCAATCCCAATCAAGAATGCAGCGCCAAGTAGGCCAACTTGACTAATTAGGTCGACCGCAAACTCAATCACAAGAGAACCTTACCGAGAGAAGCTGGAATAGCACGCTGACGCCGCAATACAGCTAGAAACTAATTACTTTCCGTCATCTGCTGCGCGTGAGAGGCGCTGAGAAACATAAACAGGAATGAGCGACAAAACGATAATTACAGTGGCTACCACGTTCACAACACTGGCTTGAGTCGGACGAGCCATTTCCTTGAGAATCCAGAGAGGAATCGTGTCCACACCAGGTGGAGCGGTAAAGATTGTCACAACCACTTCATCGAAACTCAATGCAAAAGCCAACAGAGCACCGGCACCAAACGCTGCACGGAACTGAGGGAATGTAACCAATCGGAACGTACCCCAGACGCCTTGGCCAAGATCCATGGATGCTTCATGGAGGTTTGGATTCATACGCTTTAGTCGAGCGAAGACATTGTTGAAAACCATCACAATACAGAATGTTGCGTGCGCAACAATCATTCCGAAGTAGCCAATCTGAAAGCCTGCCGGTGTGAGGAAGTTGCTATAAGTGTTGCTGAAGGCCACACCCGTTACCACGCCAGGCAAGGCAATCGGCAGCACAACTAAGAGATTCACTGTAGTTTTTCCAAAGAAATCAAATCTAGAAAGGGCAAAAGCAGTAAAGGTTCCAAGTATTGAAGCGATAGTCATGGCTCCGAAAGCAACAATCACGGAATTGAGCAGTGCATTTCTGATTGCCTCAAGCTCTGCTGCAGTCTCCCACCATCTGAGTGAGTAATTCTGAATTGGCCAAGACGATACCTGGGCCTCGTTGAAAGCATTCAGCATCAATATGAATAGCGGAATGTACATAAAAGCCAGAATCAAGCCAATAATGGCCAGCATTCCTGCTTTAGATAGTTTGGAGAATCTCAGCATTACATTCTCTCCAATGATCCAGTGCGGCGGGCAACCAGCAAATACATAACAACAAACGCAATCGGAACCATCGAAAATGCTGCTGCCACCGGTGGGTTCAAGTTGATGTTGGCGGCGATAATGCTGCCAATCATTTGAGTAGAACCACCGACGAATCGCGCCGCCAAGTAGTCACCCAAGCTCAAGGAGAATGTGAAGACAGAGCCAGCAATGATTGCTGGGGTTATAAGCGGTAGAACCACCCTAAAAATAGTTGGCCAGGCTTTTTGGCCCAGATCAGCGGCTGCATCAAAAAGGTTATTTGGGATCTGCCTAATTGCCGTGAACACCGGAAGCGCCATGTAGGGAAACCAAAGGTAAGTCAATGTGAGAACCACTACTGGAATACCAAAACCAGGGCCCGACAATCCAATTGGGTCTAACAGCCAATTAATGAAGCCGTTCTCGGTAAAGGTCAAACGCATTGCCAAGAGTTTCACTAAGTAGCCAGCCCAGAGTGGCAACGTAATCAGAACTGCAAGCAGATTTCTTACCCAAGGACTTGCAACCTTAGCCATGTAAATACCAAGCGGAATTGCCAAAACTATACAAACAGCAGTAACAGCCAATGCAATTAGAAGAGTCCTGAGTGACGTGGACAAATATGCAGGCACTGTAAATATGCTTACAAAGTTTTCAAGGGTAAATCCCGGTCTCACGCGAGACGTGAATGGATCAATGAACCAAAAAGCAGTGATCAGAAGTAAAAACAAAGAAATGATGTAAACCCCAACAAGCCAAGTCATAGGAAGCGCGAGTAGCGCTCTGAGTCTGACTTTCGGGTGCAGGTGGAGGTATGAGGACAACGGCATGCTTGATTTTGTTTTTTCTAACATCGATGTCACTTTTCACCTCCCTTTGAAATGGATGTTGCTGGGTGGGGTTACCCCCACCCAGCAACTAGTTTTAGCCCTTTACAGTAAGCCAGGCATTCGTCCAATCCTGGAAGCTGGTGCACTTGACGTCCTTACGTCCGTCAACACACTCTTCGATTGGAGTGGTCCATGGCCATACTCTGGAGAAGAACTCCTCATCTTCTGCAGCAAACTCGTCACAGTGAGCCTGAGCTTCTGGACTTGACTTACAGAATGCGATGTTGGCAGGAGCCATACCGAAGTTCATAGCGATAGCGCCGTTGACTTCAGCAGTGCTGGTGTAATCCATCCATGCATACGCACAGTTAGGGTTCTTAGCGGTTGAGGATAGTAGCCAAGCGTCATACCAACCAGTTGATCCCTCAACTGGCAGTGTGGTCTTGATGTTTTCCTGACCAGCGAACTTGCGCAGAACTTCCCATGAGGTACCAACAACAACGTTGCCACCAACGAAGGAAGTGATCTGTGCTACTGGATCTGCCCAGTACTCACCAATGATTGAATTCTGCTGCTTCAGCAAGTCAATCGCTGCAGCAAGCTGTGTCTCATCTAGCGCATATGGGTTCTTGATGCCCAACTCTGGCTTGTGGTACATCAGGTAGACAGCAGCGTCTGCGATGTAAATAGGTGCGTCATAGGCAGTGATCTTTCCTGCATATGGGCTGTCAGCTTCCCAAACAACGCTCCAGCTCTCAGGAGCTCCACCGGTAACGGTTTCGTTGTACTGAAGAAGGTTGGCACCACGACCGATTGGAACACCATAGGCCTTGCCATTTACCGTGTCATAAATCTGACCCTTCATGCCTGGCGCGATGTCGTCAGAGAAGTTAGGGATTAGATCAAGGTTCAGTGGAGCAACGTCACCACCGACAATAAGACGAAGTGCTGCGTCACCAGATGCAGATACGATGTCGTACTCTCCGGTACGCATCAAGGTAACCATTTCATCGCTTGTACCAGCAACGCG
>JACCDL010989870.1_pt1 | contig 12827 bp, 12 predicted proteins | sample 7441931 | NCBI WGS metagenome assembly JACCDL01 (sample SAMN15323437, study PRJNA562643) | freshwater metagenome | isolation source: river surface water | place: USA:Blue River Watershed | collected 2017-08-16 | reverse complement strand
TCACGTTTACCTAACGGCTTATTCATCACGCGTGCAAGAACGCGAGTGACGTTGGTATCGACTACGCCAACTTCTGTGTGTTCAGCAAAGGCAAGCACTGCTCGTGCTGTGTAATCGCCAATTCCCGGAAGCGCCAATAACTGATCAAGATCGGCAGGCACTTGAGCATCGTGATGCTGCACCATTTCTTTTGCTGCTTCATGCAAGTTTCGACAGCGACGCGGGTAACCCAACCCTTGCCAAATCGTGAGTAAATCCGAAAGTGGCGCTTGCGCACATTCCATTGGCGATGGGAAGGAACGAATGAACGCTTCAAACTTTGGCACTACGCGGTCAATTTGAGTTTGCTGGGACATCACCTCGCTCACTAAAACGTGCCAACGATTGCGAGTTGCACGCCATGGAAAATCGCGAAGCTGAGGCAAACCCCACTGCAGCAGGGGGTCAACTATGTGAGTTAGTTGTTCCAGACGTCTTGACCGTCGTATGGACGAGCACGCTTGGGCATGAAATCACGCTTCCACACCATTACTCGCCTGCGGAAGTAGCACACTTCTTTGCCGTCTTGATTGAAACCTTTGGTTTCTACGGTCACTACTCCACGATCATTTTTTGATTTTGATTCCTGCACATCAAGCACGCGAGTCTCTGCGTGAATCGTGTCGCCATGAAATGTTGGGAATTTGTGCTGCAATGTTTCAACTTCAAGGTTTGCAATTGCCGCGCCACTTACGTCGGGAACACTCATACCCAACACCAACGAATACACCAAATTGCCGACAACCACATTTCGACCTTGCACGCTTTGCGAAGCAAACCAATCGTTGGTGTGTAATGGGTGGTGATTCATGGTGATCATGCAAAACAAATGATCGTCTGCCTCGGTAATGGTTTTACCCGGCCAGTGTCGATACACATCGCCAACAGTGAAATCTTCTAATGCTCGGCCAAACGGACGCTCGTAAACGGTCATAGCAACAAACTACTCCTCTTCGTCATCACCCAATAAAAATTTATTCTTCACTTCTGGAAGCGGAAACTGACCTGTGCGATCTCGAGGCGCATATTGCTCAAGGAATTCATACTTTGTTGTCGGATGTTCGGTTGCAAGCCGGGTGACTTTGCGTAGCGAGCGCAACTTGTCTGGGCGCTCAATCGCAAAAGGTCCAACGCGTAGCGACAAGTAAGTGAATCCGCCAACAACGATCGGCAACCAATATTGCGCAATGCGATATGTCAACACACCAAGAGTCGCAGTGTTCCGGGTGAGACCGAAACCAACGAGTGACGGAATGTAAATACCTTCAACAATTCCAAGACCACCAGGAGTGATCGGCACTACTGACAAAATGTTTGCCAGACCAAAAGAGACTATGAGAGCGTCTGGCGCGACATCTCCACCAAATGCGCGTATAAACACCCATAGCGCGAGCATGTCGAGCACCCAGTTCACTAGCGCCCAACCCAACACTCGCGTCAACAGTTTTGGTTCAGAAGCCAAACCTTGAAGACGATTACCTAAATGTTCAAGCACTTCTGCAGCATGGTCTTCATCAAGATGCAATTTGCGTGCGCACCATCGCAAGAAACGCTCTGCTCTACCTTGACCGTCAATCAAACCAAATATCAGCGCAGCCGCAATCAACATCAAAATGATTCCAATGATTGCGGCAGTTCCATACGCAGCGTTCACTCCACGTCCTGCCGACACAATGAGTCCGACCCACAAAATTAAATTCAACATCACCGCAGAACCCAAACCTGCAGTTGCTAATGCGAATCCTGCATCTGGTCCGGCCACGCCAGACAATGTCAGCATTCGATAACCAAGTGCAGTGCTCGCAGCACTGCCCCCAGGCAAAACGTTGCCCACTGATTTGGTACTCAACTGAATGCGGAACAATCGCATCACCGAAATTTCATTGTGATGCTCTGCAAGTGCTGCTTTGGTAAGCAGTGAATAACTAAACAGTGCGGCGAATTCAAGACCGAGCCCAAGAACCAGAAGCGATGGTTTGATTTGGGAAAGATCAGCCACGGCTTTTCGAAAGCCGGGGATCAGCGGAAGCACGAAAAAGTAAATAATTGCTGCGAAGAGCACCCACTTCGCGGTGGTGAAGACAGATTTCAACCCACTCAGCCGCGACATGCCCTAAATCGTAGGTGACAACACCGTGCTGGGTTAGGCCCTATGACCCAGTGCTCACTAGCGTTTAATGAATGGCGACCTCAAAATCCTCTCCAACACCCGATCTCACACGCGCAGCCGAGGTCACCGACCTTGCTCGTCGAGTTGTAGGAAAAGGAGTTCGCACACTCGCAGAACAGGGCGGCCCAGAGGTTCACCAGGTACTGGCATACGACCTTGCGCACAGTGCTGCTGCAATTGAGACGGCACGCTCGCTTATTGACTACGGCGGTAAGGGCACGACTGAAGCACTCATCACATGCGCATTCGTTGCAGACATGTTGCATGAAGTGAGCTCTCGCCTGCTCGGTCGTGAATCAATGTGGGGAGTTACACCGAACCCATTGGCGCAAGCTCATGACTTCATGACCACTTTCCGAGAGCCAGAGTTCTTAGCTTCACTCGCATCAGTACAAGGCCCTCGCCATCTTGAGGACGAATTTGAAATGGTGCAAGACACGTTCCGCAGTTTTGCAACGAAGGTGATTGCACCACATGCAGAACATGTTCACCGCCACAATGCCGATGTTCCAGAAGAAATTATTTCTGGACTGTCAGAACTTGGCGCGTTTGGTCTTTCCGTTCCTTCGGAATACGGCGGCTTCAGCGAAGGCGGCGATGGTGAATACATGGCCAACTGCATTGCGACTGAAGAGCTGTCGCGCGCATCGCTCGGAATTGGTGGCTCGCTAATTACGCGCCCAGAGATTCTTACTCGCGCATTGGTTAACGGCGGCACCGAAGCACAAAAGCAAGAGTGGCTGCCAAAACTTGCAACGGCAGAAGTAATGGCTGCAGTTGCAGTAACTGAACCTGACTACGGCAGCGACGTAGCCAATCTCACCACCATGGCGGTGAAAGGCAAAAACGAAGAAGGCGTTGAGGGCTACATCATCAATGGCGTAAAAACTTGGTGCACCTTTGCTGCCCGCGCAAACGTGTTGATGTTGCTTGCACGCACCGACCCAGATCGCAGCAAAACCCACCGTGGTCTCAGCTTGTTCATTGTTCCTAAACCGCAAGGTGATGCACATGGCTTCATGTTCAAACAACCAGGTGGCGGAAAAATGGAAGGTCGACCAATTGACACCATTGGCTATCGCGGTATGCACAGCTACGAAATCGCAATTGAGAATTGGTTTGTTCCGGCAGACCACTTAATTGGTGAAGAATCTGGGCTTGGCAAAGGTTTCTATTACCAGATGAGTGGTTTTGAAAACGGTCGACTGCAGACAGCTGCACGCGCAGTTGGCGTGATGCAAGCGTCGTACGAAGCAGCGTTTGAATACGCAAACAACCGCAAGGTATTTGGCAACAACATTGCCGAATACCAACTCACACAAGTCAAGCTTGGACGAATGGCAGTAATTACTCAGGCCTCACGTCAATTCGCTTATACCGTCGCAAAATTGATGGGTAAAGGCGAGGGTCAAATGGAAGCCAGCATGGTGAAGGCATACGTGTGCAAGGCCGCCGAATGGGTTTCGCGCGAAGCGATGCAAATTCATGGCGGTTTTGGTTACGCCGAGGAATACTCCGTCAGTCGCCTATTTGTTGATGCACGAGTGCTTTCAATTTTTGAAGGCGCAGACGAAACGCTGTGCCTCAAGGTGATTGCTCGTCGAATGGTTGAAGAATCAACCGTTAAATAAACGAGAGCAAATCGTGCAGCGAGCTAATGCGCTCGCAGTCATATTGCGCATGATCGTTGTAAGGGTCTAACAGGATTGGGTGAATGCCCGCGTTACGTGCACCCTCAACATCGTTCACGTACGAGTCGCCAACATATGCGATGCGATCATTGCCAATTCCCTTGTCGTTCATAACAGCTAACGCATCACGGAAAATGCCGGCGTGAGGTTTTGCCGTGCCAATGACATGTGAATCGGTCACGATGAGCACGGGCACACCAGCGCCAGTTCCCACTTGACAAATGCACTGATTGGCCAGCGTTGCCTCTACCTGACCACTGGCATTCGAAACGATTCCGATGGGAAGTCCGTGCAAGTGCATTCGCCACAACGCTGCAGCTGATTCAAGTATTGGATAGCGCCATAAAAATGGCGAAAACATTTTGCGAAGTTGCTCACTTGCACTTTGAGCTGATTGCCCCGAAAGTCCCGCAGCCTCTACATAGGCATCGCGGTAAGGGTCCCAACTGAATCCGTCAATGGTTTCTTTTTCCGAAGCACGCGCAACGTTGTCCAGTCTTTCCATCCCTGCGTAATGCGCACGCATGAGTCGCTCAATTGATCCGTCACCACCATGCGCGCGAACAATTGCGCCTAATGAGATTGGGTCTGGCAGTAAAAAGATGCCGCCAGCATCAAAGAGAATTGCGTCAAATCGCTTGGTCACGCTTGTGGTGAACGCTTGCGACCTGCACGCTCGCCGCGTGAGATGAACTTCAATGCCATCTTGCGACTTGCCTCATCAATCATTTCGTTACCAAACATGACGGCACCTTTACCTTCACCTTCGGTTGCTTCCTTGTAAGCATCAATGATCGACCAAGCTTTATCAAACTGCTCTTGTGTTGGTGAAAACACGTCGTTCAAAACTGTCACTTGATCTGGATGCAACGCCCACTTGCCGTCGTAGCCGAGAATGCGTGAGCGCATGCTGTATTCACGAAGTGCTTCGCTATCACGAACATGCAAGAACGGCCCGTCAATAACCTGCAATCCGTTAGCGCGACCAGCCATCAAGATCTTGTTGTATACGTAGTGGAAGTGATCTCCTGGGTATTCATCAATTTTCACGCCACCGGTAAGAACAGGCATTTCCATGCTTGCTGCAAAGTCTGCTGGACCAAAAATAATTGTTTCTAGTCGCGGACTTGCTGCACAAATTTCTTCAACATTGATGAGGCCGCGTGCTGTTTCTATTTGCGCCTCAATTCCAATGTGTCCAATTGGAAGGCCGGCCGAAATTTCAACTTGGCGTAGCAACATGTCGGTAGCAACAATCTGCGCCGCCGATTCGACTTTTGGCAACATAATCTCATCGAGGCGCTCGCCTGCATTGCCGACTACTTCAATGATGTCAAATGCCGTCCACTTTGTGCTCCAGTCGTTGACACGAACACACAAAACTTTGTCGCCCCAGTCATTACCGCGAATTGCTGCTGCGATCTTTGCTCGTGAGGCTTCCTTTTCTTTTGGTGCAACTGCGTCTTCAAGATCTAAAAACACCATGTCGGCAGGAATGCCAGGCCCTTTGGCCAACATCTTTTCAGATGAGCCTGGAATTGAAAGACAGGAACGGCGTGGAAGATTGCGTGAGCGTGCAGACATGGCTTACAGGTTACATCGCACTTCGCACGAGCATCTCAGTCGTAGGGGCGCACTCCGCAACTACTGATGTGCTCGCAGAGGTTGTTCCAGTTGGCCCTACTACCGATTGCACCAATGTTCTTGGGACAATATCTACTTGCGATCCCCACGGGCGGTCTGCACTGACATTGCGGTCTTTCATTGCATTCCACAATTCTGCGGGCAAACGAGTACCGCGACGCGCTGTGACAAGCGAAGGTTTTTCCGCAACATAGGCAAGTGCTGCAGCTGCACGCGACCCTGAGCTCATTAAAAATTCATCAGGTCCACATCCGAGTGCATCCAGCACCAACATGTCACACAAGTCAATTGCTATTGCTGCATGCTCGCTTGACACCACCTCTGCTTCAACATCTACACGTTCGAGTGCGTTCACCGCATTATCGGCTGACCCGAATGAATCAATCACCAATGCTTTGCAATCGCCACGTTGTACAAGAGCTTCAAGTGCTGTTGGGCTCCACCCAACAATGCACAACACCTGTGCGTCACGCATTTGGTCCAGCAAATGATCTGTTGTGGCATCTTTTTCGATTTCAGCTTCAAGTTCGTATAAACGTTCAAAGGGATCCATTGCTGAAAGCGCCTGAGCACACAACCACCACAACGGCGCACATGTCGGATGCCGCTCCACAATGCGACGCGCCGCCAAAACCAAGCCCGCCGGCTCCATATGCAGTCCAAACAGAGCCTGCGCCGTCTCGCTCACCAGCGCAACTGGATCGGCGCCAGTGGCACGCGCCACATAGCGCAAATGCTCAATTGGGTGCATTGTTGAGACGCTAGTCCTCTAACTTGCTACCGTCTCATCCTGTGGCAAACGCACCTTCTCTCGATACCTCACTGAAACCCCTCAATGGCGAAGCCCGCCCCTTGCGCGAATGGCTGATGACTTTTCACCTCACTTCGATCGTGATTGACCCTTACACCAACGAGAGTGCCTGGATTTTGAAAACAGCCGAGCGCATCATGCACCAGTTTGCAGGCGCGGCAACTCGAGTGAACTTCGTTGTGACCGCATCTGAAGCTGACACCAAGAAGTTTCTCGGACCACTAGCCGATCGCTTTCTCACTTTTGCCGACCCAGACCGCGTGCTTGTTAAGCAGCTTGGACTCACCGAACTTCCTGCGTTTGTTTTCATTCAGTCTGATGGAACTGTTCCACAGAGTGCGCAAGGTTGGAGCCCTGCATCGTGGCGAAAAGTGTCGGATTACATTGCTGACACCGTGAAGTGGTCTCGCCCATTAATTCCTGCAGCTGGTGATCCGGGTACCTTTAAGGGCTCACCGGCACTCGTGTAATGGCTACACCTTCGCCTGCGCCTTTCGAATTTTCTGAACTGCTCCCACTCGGCGCAGACACCACTCAATACAGATTTCTTGGTAACGAAGGTGTCTCTACTTTCGAAACCAGCGAAGGAACATTTCTCAAAGTAGATCCTTCCGCAATCACTTTGCTCACGGAACACGCGATGCGAGATATTGCTCACTTGCTCCGGGCAAGCCATTTGCAACAACTTACCAACATCATGGTTGATCCTGAGGCAAGTGATAACGATCGATTTGTTGCGCTCGACTTGTTGAAGAATGCGAGCATTGCAGCTGGCGGAGTACTTCCTATGTGTCAAGACACCGGAACCGCAATCGTGAAAGGCAAGAAAGGCCAGTTTGTGTTTACGGGCGGCGGCGATGAAGAAGCAATTTCGCGCGGCGTGTATAACACCTACCTCACGAGCAACTTGCGTTACAGCCAGCTCGCTCCCCTGTCGATGTATGAAGAAGTGAATACCAACACCAACTTGCCTGCGGAAATCAAGATCTCTGCAGTAGATGGTGATGAATACAAGTTCTTGTTTATGGCTAAAGGTGGCGGGTCGGCAAACAAGAGTTACTTATTTCAAGAAACCAAAGCCTTGCTCAATGAGAAATCTCTGTTGCCTTGGGCTTTTGAAAAAATGAAAACCCTTGGCACTGCTGCGTGCCCTCCGTATCACTTAGCAATTGTGATTGGTGGAACATCTGCCGAATATGCAGTAGAGACAGCAAAGCTTGCCAGCGCCCATTACCTCGATTCGCTACCAACATCTGGCAGCAAACTCGGTCATGCATTCAGAGATCTTGATCTCGAACAAAAAATGCTCACGCTTTCTCAACAAACCGGAATCGGAGCTCAGTTTGGTGGCAAATACTTCTGCCACGACGTGCGAGTTATTCGCTTGCCGCGACACGGAGCAAGTTGCCCAGTTGCTATGGCCGTAAGTTGCAGCGCAGATCGACAAGCCCTCGGAAAGATCAATAGCAAAGGCATTTTCCTCGAAGAACTAGAGACCGACCCTGCACGCTTTCTTCCCGAGATCACTGAGGAACATCTGACAACCGAAGTGGTTTCTATAGATCTCAATTTGCCGATGGCGGAAATTCGCGACACATTGTCGAAATACCCAGTGAAGACGCGCGTCATGCTTTCGGGCCCAATGGTGGTTGCACGAGACATTGCTCACGCAAAGATCAAAGAACGACTTGACGCTGGTCAAGGCCTTCCTCAATACATGAAAGATCACTGCGTGTATTACGCAGGCCCTGCAAAGACTCCAGAAGGATTCGCATCAGGTTCGTTTGGTCCAACCACTGCCGGTCGCATGGATAGCTACGTTGCCGACTTCCAAGCTGCGGGTGGCAGTTTCGTCATGTTGGCCAAGGGCAATCGATCCCGACAAGTTACCGATGCCTGCAATACCTACGGTGGTTTTTACCTTGGCTCAATTGGTGGACCAGCTGCGCGCTTGGCTCAAGACTGCATCACCAAAGTTGAAGTGTTGGAGTATGCAGAGCTTGGCATGGAAGCGGTGTGGAAAATTGAAGTGCAAGATTTCCCTGCCTTCATCGTGGTGGATGACAAAGGCAATGACTTCTTTGATGCAATTAACGCCAACACAGGCGTCAAGTTAACTATTCGCTAATTGCGCGCTATCGCTTGAGCAGCGACTTCAGCATTTCACGAGTGTCGTGTTGCTCATCTGGTGTTGCACCAAACTCCACACCACCAAAATCGGTCACGCCAACTTCTTGCAATGCAGCAACTTTGTCGAACACCTCGCTTGCTGAACCAATGATCGCCACGTCGGCAGGACCAGCAGCACCTTCGTGATCAAGCATTGCGCGATAGCTCGGTAATTGTCCATACACCGCAAACACTTGTGCTGCGCGAGCGCGAGCGCCTTCAACATCTTTTGTTACACACACTGGTAGCGCAGCAATCACTCGAGGCTTTGGCTTGCCCAACTTCTCTGCCGCTTCAGTAATTGTTGGAACAGTCAATGTTCGCAATGTCTCTGGACCGGTGCACCATGTCAAAGTTCCCTGCGTCATTGCTGCAGCCAAACGCAGCATTTGTGGTCCGAGTGCAGCAATCACCACGTCACAACTCTGCGGTTTACCAATGGTGAGTTCTGCATGCGTTGTCAAAGTCTCTCCAGCAAATGAGACCTTTTGGTCATGAATCAATGGCATCAAAATGGAGAGGTATTCCTTCATGTGGCGCAATGGCTTGTCAAAGGAAAGATTCAACATTCCTTCAATAACCACTTGGTGGCTCAAACCAATACCCAGGCACAAACGACCGCCACTTGCTTGATTTGCAGTTAACGCTTGTTGCGCCAACCTCATCGGGTGGCGTGGGTATGTAGGAATGACGCTTGTTCCAAGTTCAATTCGAGGAACTTCATGGCCAACAACAGACAAAGTGCTCAGTGCGTCTAACCCGAAAATCTGCGATTGCCAATACGAAGCAAAACCGTCGCGCTCTGCGGCCTTCGCTTCTGCCAGCACACCATCAACAGTGCTGTCGTTATTTGATCCAAAAATACCTATGTTCATGCGGTTGGTCATGGAACAACCGTAGTTGCTCCTGCCCCACCTGCTGCATCTGTCGTAATCGTTTCCTCAGGAATTGTTGTTGGCATTGCATCAAGCACTTTGGAGTCATTTTGAAAGACCGAAGGGAGGCACTTGCCATTTGTCCGATCACGTGTAAATTCAAGTGAGCGAGCAACTGCGGTCGCAAATACTGCTCGACCATCTGCAGTCAAATGCACGCCATCTGTTCCAATTAAACCGTTATTACGTGCAACTGCTGCCCAGTCAAGAACCGTCACGTTGCCGTACTCGCTAGCAACACGCTTGATGATTTCATTGATTTGCAGCTGTTTCGGACGAAACTCGGCAGTGGTTAACACCACAAACGGGTTCTCCGACAGCACATCAAACATTTCGCGGAGCTTTTGCTCATAAGCCGTCATGTTGTCGTCGTTGTTGGTACCTAAGAACACCACTGCTGTGTCCCAACCCTCTTCCCACCTACGGCCCAGCACTTTGGCGCCAAAACCGATGAATTCTCCTGCCTGAGCCTCGACAGCAACCTGCCATCCAAGTTTGGTGAGCGTGTTGCACATTTCATTTCCATATCGACTCGACGTTGAAGCCATAATCGAATCGCCAATCATCAGCACGCGATTACCTTCAATTTGTGGCCCAATCATTTTCCCAATGAGTTCAGGGAACGTGAGATCTACCCCGTCTGGCAAGGTGATGAGCGTATTGAAGTCGCCACCTGGAATGCGTCCAACTCCACTGAGATACTCGCTGCGGTTAACAACAAAACGGTACGCGCCAAACGAAACAACTATGACAAGCGAAGCAGCTATGACTCCAAGGAAAAAAGAATTGCGGCGCATTTACTGGTTGCGTTGCTCGCGTAATTCATTGCGAATTGAAGCTAAAAGTTCGTTCGTAGTTTCCTCTTGCTTTGCGCTGTGAAACCTGCCGTATGCCTTAATGACAAAAAACATCACAGTGCTAACCATCAAGAAATTCAACACTGCCGTCAGTAATCCACCAACAGGAATAAAACTTCCATTCAACGTGACGCCTTTGTCATTGAAATTTGGCCGGTTACCGCCAAACACTGCTCCAACAAGACCCCCAAGAATTCCTTGATTGTCTTTTCCATCACCTGCAACGGCATCAATCACCGTCTTAAAAGTTGCACCCATAACAAAGGCAACAGCCACATCAACAACGCTCCCGCGATTGATAAAGGCTTTAAATTCATGAACAATTCCACTTGTCTTGAGGGGTTTAGACATGTCTTTCACAGTAGTTGCCTAACTGATTTCTACGCGGGGTTCTCGCTCGTATCTAAATCACTAAATCGGTCAATTCTGCGCAGAGACGGGAACCCAATCCACCACACTCCAACAATGGCAATGGTCGCAATGCCACCTCCGATCACAGTTGCTGGAGTGCCAAAAGCTTGAGAAGCAACCCCAGACTCAAATGCTCCCAATTCATTAGTTGCACCAATGAACACGTTTTCCACTGCGGAAACACGACCACGTTTTTCATCAGGGGTAACCAACGGAACAATCGATCCGCGAATAAACACACTCACCATGTCGGCAGCACTCAATACTAAAACTGCGATGAACGCAACGGTATAGCTCGACGTGTCTCCCAACACGATGGTTGCTAAGCCAAACACTCCCACTGCGATAAACAATGCTCGCCCAACATTTCTTCGAAGCGGTCGAATTGCGAGAAATGCTGCCATTGCCGCTGCTCCAATGCCGCCTGCAGCGCGTAACCATCCGTAAGCGATATTGCCAACGCCTAATTGCTCTTCTGCAATTACTGGCAACAGCGCAACCGCACCACCAAAAAGCACTGCGAAAAGGTCAAGCGAAATTGCCGCTAACAAAATTGGTGTGCGCTTGATGAAATGCAGTCCTTCCATCGCTGAGCGAAGAGTTACCTTCTCATTCGGATCGCGTGGTGGAGGTTCTCTCAAAAACTGCACACGCAAAATTCCCAAAATGCCAATCAGTGTTAAAGCCGAAGTTGTTGCGTATGGAATCCATGGATCAATGCTGTACAACAAGCCGGAGGCGGCTGGTCCAATGATCATCGCTGAAGTCCATACTGCAGAGCTCATCGCGATAATCGGTGGTAGTCCTCCATCTGGAGCAACCATGGGATAAATCGAGCGAACTGCTGGAGAGAGAAATGCGCGACATGAACCAAAGACAATGCCAATCAAAAAGAATGGCCATACCGCAGGATTTTCATCCCCCCGAATTGAGATTGAGTACCAGACAAGAGAAAGAGCGCATATCAACTCGCCAGAAAGTGCAATTGCTGCCACGTGTTTGCGATTAAATCGGTCTGCAACGCTTCCACTCACAAATACCAACAACGCAATTGGTGCAAATTCGGCAAGGCCAAGCCATCCAATATCTAGCGAGCGCCCTGTGATGTCGAAAATATGCTTGCCCAGCGTTGCTGCCTGCAACATCACGCCTACATAAAAAGCAAAGCTCGAAGTGAGCATGCGTCGCACCGATGAAGATTTCAATACGTCCCGCGCAGTAAGTTGCGGGGTGGCTTCAGAACTACTCACAGACCGTAAACCCTAACCAACCGGAAGGAAATGCCATGTCATCGCTCGCCAAGGACACCCAATGGGTGGATGCAATTGATCAGGCAGAACTCGTCCGTTCGGGAAAGGTTTCTCCGATTGAACTTCTTGACGCAGCAATAGAGCGCGCAGAACAACTGAACCCGGCGATCAATGCGCTCACATACACATGGTTTGATCAAGCACGTGAGATGGCAAAAAATCTTCCGAAGAGTTCATCAATGCCATTGCGCGGTGTGCCATTTATCCTCAAAGATCTCCACGCAGCCATGAAAGGTTTTCCGCTATCAAACGGAAACAAGGCCATGAAGGCTGCGTCACTTAATTCTGAATACACAGCTGAAATTGTGAACCGATTCATTAATGCAGGTCTTCTTATTTTCGGTCGAGGTAACTCGCCAGAATTTGGAAGTGTTCCAACAACCGAACCTGAAGCGTGGGGCCCCACACGCACTCCGTGGGATACAAGTCGTATGGCAGGCGGATCAAGCGGTGGAAGCGCTGCGGCGGTTGCGGCCGGAATTATTCCAGCAGCACATGCAACGGATGGAGGTGGCTCGGTTCGAGTTCCTGCAGCATGCTGCGGTCTCGTCGGCCTCAAGGTGAGTCAAGGGCGAATCACGGGTGCGCCACTTCGAGATGAAACCAACCTTGGTGTTGAACTGGCAGTCACTCGAACTGTTCGAGACACGGCAATCATGCTTGACATCACTCAGGGGCCAGCTGTTGGAGACCGTGTCATTGCCCCACCTCCAACTCGCCCCTACCTCGAAGAAGTTGGAGCACCCATAGGCACATTAAAAATCGGATTCATTGACCATCGCCCAATTTC
>JACCDL010801969.1_pt1 | contig 12837 bp, 10 predicted proteins | sample 7441931 | NCBI WGS metagenome assembly JACCDL01 (sample SAMN15323437, study PRJNA562643) | freshwater metagenome | isolation source: river surface water | place: USA:Blue River Watershed | collected 2017-08-16 | reverse complement strand
GCGACTGGTACCAGGCCGATGAGCAGATCATCAAGCCAATGGTGAAGGCCGCTGCCGACAAGTACGCTGCAGAGAAGAAGATCACACGTCGCTCTCCTGCAGATTGCCAGTCTTGATCTGACCCCCGCACCTGCCGTGCAAGCGGCAGGTGGTCAACTGCAGCGGGCATTTGTCCGCCAGCAGTTGCCACATGAAACCTTTGCGTGCAGGGGTTTCATGTGGCTTGAACACTAAAAATTTGAAAAGGCAAAGTCCATGAGCGAGAAAAACATTGTTCTGAATGTCAATGGCATTGAGGTCATTTACAACCACGTCATCTTGGTGCTCAAGGGCGTCTCTTTGCAGGTGCCTGAGCAAGGCATCGTGGCCTTGTTGGGCGGCAACGGCGCGGGCAAAACCACCACCTTGCGCGCCATCTCCAACTTGCTGCAAGGCGAGCGCGGCGATGTCACCAAAGGCAGCATCGAGTTGCGCGGTGAGCGCATCGAAAATCTCACCCCCGCCGAATTGGTCAACCGCGGCGTGGTGCAGGTCATGGAAGGCCGTCACTGCTTTGCCCACCTGACGATTGAAGAAAACCTGATGACCGGCAGCTACACCCGCACCGACAAAGGCGAGATCGCGGCCAATTTGGAAAAGGTGTACACCTATTTCCCACGCCTCAAAACCCGCCGCACCTCGCAAGCGGCTTACACCTCGGGGGGTGAGCAGCAAATGTGCGCGATTGGCCGTGCGCTGATGACCAACCCCAACATGATGTTGCTCGACGAGCCCTCGATGGGCTTGGCGCCGCAGATTGTGGAAGAGGTGTTCAACATCGTGCGCGACTTGAACGAAAAGGAAAAAGTGACCTTTTTGATCGCCGAGCAAAACACCAATATGGCCCTGAAGTACGCCGACTACGGCTACATCATGGAGTCGGGCCGCATCGTGATGGATGGCCCTGCTGAAGACCTGCGCACCAACGAAGACGTGAAAGAGTTTTATTTGGGCGTGGGCGGCGGCGAGCGCAAGAGCTTCAAGGATGTGAAGAGCTACAAGCGCCGCAAGCGCTGGTTGGCTTGAGGCCTGCTGGTCCGTTCGCATCCCCGTTTTTGCAGTCTCCCAGAAAGAAAGCCATGTCCCAGCACTTTGATGCCTTGGAAACGCGCGCTCCCCACGAACGCGAAGCCGCTTTGATGGCCGCTTTGCCCGCGCAAGTGGCGCATGCCCAATCCCATGCGCCGGCCATGGCCGAGCTGTTGAAAGGGGTGGACGCGTCCCGCATCACCAGCCGCGCGGCTTTGGCGCAATTGCCCGTCATTCGCAAATACGAATTGCTGGAACGGCAAAAGGCGGCACGGGCCGCCGGCGGGTCTGTCTTTGGCGGCTTCAGTACCTTGGGATTTGGCGCGGCCATGCCTCGGGTGTTCGCCAGCCCCGGCACCATTTATGAGCCCGAGGGCACACGCAAAGACTATTGGCGCATGGCGCGCACGATGTTTGCCGCAGGCTTTCGCCCGGGCGAGTTGATCCACAACTGCTTCAGCTACCACTTCACCCCGGCCGGCTCCATGATGGAAACCGGCGCTCATGCGCTGGGTTGCACCGTGTTCCCGGGCGGCATTGGGCAGACCGAACAACAGGTGGCGGCCATGGCCGAGTTGCAGCCTGCGGGCTACATCGGCACGCCCAGCTTTCTGAAAATCATCTTGGAAAAAGCGGCCGAGATGGGTCAGCCCTTGCCCAGTTTGCGCAAGGCCTTGGTGTCGGGCGAAGCCTTCCCCCCCAGCTTGCGCGACTGGATGACGGCCCACGGCGTGGCGGCTTACCAGTGCTATGCCACCGCCGATGTGGGCTTGATTGCCTACGAAACCGAAGCCCGCGAAGGCTTGGTATTAGACGAAGGGGTGTTGGTCGAAATCGTGCGTCCAGGCACGGGCGATCCGGTGCCCGAGGGCGAAGTGGGTGAGTTGGTCATCACCACCTTCAACACCGACTACCCCTTGATCCGTTTTGGCACCGGTGATTTGTCGGCCATCTTGCCGGGCACCTGCCCCACCGGGCGCACCGGTTCCCGCATCAAGGGTTGGATGGGGCGTGCCGACCAGACCACCAAAATCAGGGGCATGTTTGTGCACCCCGCCCAAGTGGCTGAAATCGTGAAACGCTTTCCCGAAGTCACCAAAGCCCGTTTGGTGGTGACCGGCGCCATGGCCAACGACCAGATGACGCTTCATGTGGAGACCCCTCATCTGGCCGATGCCGCCCTCAAAAACAAGTTGTCCGATGTGGTGCGCGATGTGACCAAATTGCGCGGCGACGTGCTGTTGGTGGCGCAAGGCAGCTTGGCCAATGACGGCAAGGTCATTGAGGACGCCCGCAGTTACGAATGAGGGGGTAATTCCCCTGCTGAATCAAGGGCAAACAAGGGTTTGCCGCTAAGTAGTTTCCGCGATTTAATGACACTCTTGATGGTTTTAAACTGTTTCGTTATTTCTTAGGAGTGTTTATGAAGCAATGGATTGCTCTGGCCGCATTGGCTGCAGTTTCGGTGGGCGCCCAAGCCCAAGCTTTTCCGGGCAGCAAGCCCATCTCGATCGTGGTGCCCTTCACCGCGGGCGGCCCAACCGACCGTGTGGCGCGCGATTTGGCCGAAGCCATGCGCAAGCACATCCCTGGCAGCAACTTCGTGGTCGAAAACGCTGCGGGTGCCGGCGGCACGATCGGTGCGACCAAAGTCGCCAAAGCCAGCCCCGATGGCCACACCCTGTTGTTGTTCCACATCGGCATGGCCGCTACGCCTGCGCTGTACCGCAAGATTGCCTACAAACCGCTGGAAGATTTTGAGTTCTTGGGCATGGTCAACGATGTGCCCATGACCTTGATCGGCAAGCCCCAGTTGCCAGCCAACACTTACCGCGATTTTGAAAACTACATCCGCGCCAACTCGGGCAACTTGAACATTGCCCACGCCGGTTTGGGTTCGGCTTCGCACATTTGCGGTTTGCTCTGGCAGTCGACTTTGAAGACCAAAGAGGCCATGACCACCATCCCATTTGGCGGTACTGCCCCCGCCATGACCGCTTTGATCGGCGGCCAGGTCGATGTGATGTGTGACCAAACCACCAACACCACCGCCCAAATTGAGAGCGGCCGCGTCAAGGCGTTTGCCGTCACCACCGCCAAGCCTTTGTCCGGCCACCCGGTGCTCAAGCACTACCCCAGCTTGCAAGAAATGGGCTTGAAGGGTTTTGATCTGACGATCTGGCACGGTCTGTATGCCCCCAAAGGCACGCCTCCTGCCATCACCAAAGTTTTGAACGACGCTTTGAAAAAGTCTTTGAAGGACCCTGAGTTCATCAAAAAGAACGAAGGCCTGGGTGCCCTGGTGGTGACCGACAAGCGCGTGGAACCCGAAGAGCACAAGAAGTTCGTGGCAGCCGAGATGATCAAAATCAAGGCGGCCGTGGATGCCGGCGGCAAATACGCTGACTGATCTTTCAGCACACACCCCGAGCCCGATGCGAGTCATCGGGCTTTTTTTTGCTTGTTAGCCATTCACTGGCCTCTTGCGACGCTCGCTAAATCGTTGCACTTCAGGCGTTGGGTGCCCAACGCGCCTGGCCTGTTATTGAGCCGAAAATGACGGAAGGTCTCACCTTCAATATGCGAAGCGCTCGCTGCCCACGATCCCCAGTTTTTTCAGGCCGGCACGTTGCGCTCCTGCCAAGACCAGCGCAGTGGCTTCATAGGGTGATTGGGCATGCGAGCGAATATGCAACTCGGGCTGCGGTTGCTGCAAAGCTGCTTCGGCCAGCCTCGCTTCTAGAGTGGCTTTGTCGGCCAGCGTTTGGCCATTCCAGCGTACTTGGGCATTGGCCTCGATTTCAATTTTGACCACCACGGGGTCGACTTTCGGCGGGGCCGAGCTGGCCACAGGCAGGTCCAAATTCACCGAGTGCAACTGTGCGGGGATGGTGATGATGAGCATGATGATCAGCACCAACATCACGTCAATCAAGGGCGTGGTGTTGATGTCCATCATCACTTCGGGTTCTTCGCCGTTGGGGCTGCCTAAATTCATTGCCATCTGTGTTTATCCCTCGTCATGCGAGCGCTCAAGGCTGGGGGTCGGTGACAAATCCCACCTGCACAATGCCCGCACGCTGCGCCGCGTACATGACCCGGCCAACCGATTCGAAGGCGCTTTTCGCATCGCCCCGAATTTGCACATCGGGTTGGGGCTTCATGTTGGCAAATTTTTCTAAGCGTTCCACCAGTTCGGCGGGTGTTTGGACGGGGCTGTCATACAAGAAAATTTGACCGGCTTGGTTGACCGAAATGATCACCGTGTCGGGCTTGGCCACCCGCACCACATTTTGTTCTTTGGGCAAGTCGACTTTGATCGAGGTGGTCACCACGGGAATGGTGATGAGAAAGATGATCAACAACACCAACATCACATCCACCAAGGGCGTGGTGTTGATGGTGCCGATCACTTCGTCGTCGTCTTGTTGGCCCAAGGTGGGGCCGAGATTGAGGGCCATTATTTTTTCGCCGAAGCCAACACCACCGCATGCAATTCGGCGCCGAAGGCATTGACTTCCTCCATCACCGCCTTGTTGCGGCGCACCAACCAGTTGTAGCCCAGTACCGCAGGCACCGCCACGGCCAAACCAATGGCGGTCATGATCAAGGCTTCTCCTACTGGGCCGGCCACTTTGTCGATGCTGGCCTGGCCGGACATGCCGATTTTGACCAGCGCATGGTAGATGCCCCACACGGTGCCAAACAAGCCGACAAAGGGGGCGGTGGAGCCCACCGTGGCCAAAACGGCCAAGCCATCTTGCATCCGGCTTTGCACCGTGCTCATGGCCCGTTGAATGCTCATCGTGACCCAGGTGTTGAAGTCCACAGTGCCCAGCAAGCCATCGTGTTTGGAGGCGCCCTCAAGCCCTTTTTCGGCAATAAATCGGAAGGGGCTGGCAGGGTCGAGCGCTTCAGTGGCTTGTTGCAACGAACCCGATCCCCAGAAGTCGGCTTGAGCCGCACGCGCAAATTTCATCATCTTGGTTTGTGCAGCAAACTTGCTGAAAATCACATACCAACTGCCCATGCTCATCAGCACCAAAATCAACAGCGTGCCTTTGGCGACGGCATCGCCTTGTGCCCACAAGGCCGCCAGGCCGTAGGGGTTTGAAACGGATGTTGCCGCATCAGATGCTGCGGGCATGACGGCGGCTGTTGGGGTTGCCAAAGCCGGGCCAATCATCAGCAGACCTGCGCACAGCGCGGCAACTGCCCAAGCGTTGCCCAAGGTTCGCCTGCAAAAGGCGGGCTTGCGAATGGTCATCAACAGAGAGTTGGAAGAGGGGTGTTGATTCGGAGTCATGGGAGCTGCTCGGCAGAGAGTGGATGTATTGGGGTCGTTGTTTCAATCGAGTCGCCACACATAGCGCAGGGTGGTCCAAGCTTGTTCGGGCTTGCCGTCTACCGTGGCGGGTTTGAATTGACACTTTGACAATCCGGCCCGCGCGGCTTCGTCGAGTCGTTTGTAACCCGAGCTCTTTTCCACTTCGGACTGGATGATCTTGCCATCAATTCCCACCAAAAAGCGCAGGCTGACGGTGCCTTCTTCTTCCATGCGGCGAGAGGCGCTGGGGTACTCGGGCTTGTCACATTGGGCCATGTTGACATTGGCGGTGGTTCTCACCGGAGGCGCAACGCGTGTGGCCGCTTGTGCGGGAGCCGGTGCAGTGGGAGCGGGTGCAGCAGAGGCGGTGTTGGCAGAGGTGTTGGGCACTGCCGCAGAGTTGGGGACAGCGATGGCGTTGGGAGCTGCCGTCGGGGGCAATGGCATTGGCAATGGTATCGCGGGGGGCGTCACCGGGGGCTCTACAACGGGCGCTGCTGAGGTGGGTGGCTTTGAGGGGCTCGGGCTGGGTGGGGGTGGCACCGAACGAGGCGGTGTCGCTGGTTTTAGGGTGGGTTCAGACCGCGGGTCTTCAAGCAATAAAGCTTGCACCACCGTGGGCATGTTTTGCAAAACCGTGCGGTCGAGGCCCGCGTGAAGCGCTGCAAACAACAGGGCATGCAAGGCCACCACCGCAGCCAAACCCATCAGCTTTCGCCGCGGCGGGGCTTCAAGATAAGTGGATGCGTTCATGGGTCCAAGGGCCTGCAAATATGAGGCCATATTTTGCGCGAGAAAAGCGACACTGGCCGCTCGGGCAAGTCAATTGACTTGTGGCCCGTGGGAAAACAAAACCATCACCCCATCAAGGTTTGGCCTCTGCTGCCGCGTCTGCTGCACGTTGGGCAAATTCAGCCCGAAGTGCCTTGAGTTTTTCTCTTGGATCTTCTTTGATGGTGTTCTCGTCTAAGCGCATTTCTGCGATGAACCGGCTGGGCAGTGCAGCCACAGTTTCGCGGCCTTTTTTACGGCGCTTGGTCCAACTGACGGACAGCGTGCGTTGCGCACGCGTGATGCCCACATACATCAGTCGCCGCTCTTCTTGCAGTCGCAGCAAGATACCCTCGCTCATCGGTCCTGTACCAAGACCTGAGTGCGAGTCGTCGTCACCCAGCTTGAAGGGCAGCAGACCCTCATTGACGCCCGCCAACATGACATGTGGCCACTCCAGCCCCTTAGACGCGTGCAGGGTGGAAAGCGTCACCACGTTTTGGTCTTTTTCGCGCTCGCTCAAGGTTGAAATCAGGGAGATGGTTTGGGCCACTTCGAGCAGATTTTTGGTCTCATTGGTTTGCGCGCCGGTGGCATCTTCGATTTCACCGCCACAACGTCCAGCCATCCACTCGCAAAACTCCAGCACATTGCTCCAACGGGCTGCGGCCACTTTTTCGTTGTCTTCGCCGTCAAACAGATGTTGTTCGTAAGCAATTTCTTTCAGCCATGCCAACAAAAAGGTCAGCGCATCTTCTTTGCCAAGGGTGAGTCGGGCGCGGTGCTCCAAGTCATTGATGTAGCGCCCAAACTCGTGCAGGCCGGTGATGGCGCGTGCATTCACCGCGCTGGGCAAACTGCCCGCAAAAAGCGCTTCAAACAGGCTGAGTTTGTATTGCGTGGCAAAGGTGCCCAATTGCCCCAGCGTTTGGTGACCGATGCCGCGCTTGGGGGAGGTGATGGCCCGCAAAAAAGCAGGGTCATCGTCGTTGTTGATCCAAAGCCTGAACCAGGCACACAAGTCCTTGATTTCGGCTTTGTCAAAAAAGCTCTGACCGCCAGACACTTTGTAGGGAATGTTGGCGCGTCGAAGGGCTTGCTCAAACGGTCGTGCCATGTGATTGGCGCGGTACAAAATGGCAAAGTCCTTGAACTCTCGGTGTTGAGATTCGACAGAGTGACCGCTGCGAATGGACTGAATGCGCGCGACGGCCCGGTCGGCCTCGTGCTCTTCATTGACCGCGTCAATGACCCGCACCGGCTCACCTTCGCCCAACTCGGAAAACAAGGTTTTGGGAAACAGCTTGGGGTTGGGCTGAATCACATGGTTCGCGGCCCGCAGGATGGCGCTGGTGGAACGGTAGTTTTGTTCCAGCTTGATCACCTTGAGTTGCGGAAAGTCCAAGGGCAAGCGTTTCAGATTGTCCAGCGTGGCGCCGCGCCAGCCATAAATGGACTGGTCATCGTCACCCACCGCCGTGAAGCGGGCCCGCTCGCCCACCAAATGTTTCAAGACTTCGTATTGCGTGGCGTTGGTGTCTTGGTATTCGTCGACCAGCACATGGCCCATCTTGGCTTGCCAGCGCGCGCGCACTTCGGGAAAGTCGGCCAACAGCTTCAGGGGCATGCCAATCAGGTCGTCAAAGTCTACGCTTTGGTATGCCGCCAGTCGGTCTTGGTACAGACCCATGATGCGGGCGATGACGCGGGCATTGTCATCGGGCGCTTGGGCTGCAGCCTGTTCGGCGTTCAGGCCCATGTTTTTCCAAAGACTGATGGTCCACTGCCATTGGCGTGCGGTGGCGGCATCGGTGGTGCCGCCACAGTCTTTCAAGATGCTGGTGACATCGTCAGCATCCATGATGCTGAATTGGGGCTTGAGCCCCAGCACCCCGCCGTCTTCGCGCATGATCCGAACGCCCAAGGCGTGGAAGGTGCAAATCACCACGTCTTTCGCCGCCCGGCCAATCAATTGTTTGGCACGCTCTCGCATCTCGGCAGCCGCCTTGTTGGTGAAGGTGATGGCGGCAATTCGCTTGGGCTCTAAGCCGGCTTCAATCAATCGCCCAATTTTGTGCGTGATCACGCGCGTTTTGCCAGAGCCCGCCCCGGCCAACACCAAGCAAGGCCCCGACACATAGTTCACGGCTTCGAGTTGGGCTGGGTTGAGTCCGGCAGACATGGCAATAGCGAGTGGCGAGGCAAAGCGGGCCATCATAGCGGGTGATGGGCTGCGGTGACTGCGTCATGAAAGAACTTGTCTGAGCCAATGAATTTGACAGTCTGAAGCCGCTGGGGTGATCTTCAGAATCTCTTCCGATAAGAAGCACCCAAGGTGTAAGCCTCGAGCTTGCTCTTGGGTCCACCCAATCCCACTTGCAGTGTCCACACCCCTGTATCTTGTTGAGCCAGTGCAAAACCCAGTGCAGCGTTCCAAGTGGTTCTTTCGGGTCTGGGCACATCGACCGTGCCCAATGCCGCTGGATTGGGGCCGATAGAGATGCGGAGGTCTTTGTCGTTCAGATCGCGGTCAATTGCCGCACGTCCGAAGAATCGCCACTGACCGACAGGCTTGGATTGAATCCAAGCGCCTCCCACAGTAAGCCTTTTGGAACGGTAAGTCAGATCACCGACACTCAAGGACATCGGGCTGTCGGTCTCCGTAAAGCCATCGACGGACACTTTTTCTTGAGTCAAGCTGATGTAGGGGCCACCGAAGCCTTGCGCGATTTCACCGTTCCAACCTCCACCGATACGTGTGCTGATGTAGGAGCCTTGAGGGCTGCTGCGCGCGGTGATTGTCGTGGTGGGCAAGACCAGTTGGCGCGTGAAATCTGTGTGGTCGATGTCGCCGTAAGCAGCCGTTGCATTGACATACCAATTTTGCGACAGCGCGACTGTGGTGTAGACCACCCCTAATGTGTCAGTCGTGTGCAAATGCCCTGTTTGATTGCCAAATTTCGAGTCGCCTTTGCTATAGGACAAAGCCCCACCCACCAAGGCATTCTTTGCCACCATTCTGTCCACACCGAAAGATGTTTTGAAGGTGTTCGCTTTTACAGAAGGCTCAATTTGACTGGCAGACACATTGAAGTAGCCGACTTCGGGACTGATGTAAACATGCACATCGCCCTCTTTGCGAAGCTGGCCATTGTGGTCAGCCAATGCACCCATATTCAGCCGACCTTCAAGGGATTGCGCGTGTTGCCGAATGGCCACCAAGGGTGCCACCACCAAAGCACCAGCTTGGGCGATCGCTTGAAGCCCCGAGTAAGCAAACTGACCAAAGAGCTGGTGTGCCTTGGCGCTGGGGTGTACGCCATCTGCAAAAAGATAGTTGTCTGGATTGCTGTTCAAGCAAGAGAGCGACGAGTTGAATGCATCGTTGGGCCCGGTAGGGGTGGGGTTCAAGCCGCAGGCCGTGCCCCCCAACGCGTTGGCATTGAAGCCGTATTTGACGGGATTGGCAATCACATCGCTGAGCAGTTTGTTCACATCCACCACCACAGCACCTGCTTGCGGGACAGTGCCCATGGCGGTCGAGTTGAAGGTGCTGCTCATCGCACTCAGCAATTGACCTCCTTGCGCATTGGATTGCGCCACCAACTGGCCAAATGGCGTCTTTGCCAAATCGGGCAACAAAGCCACGGTGACAAACTTGGCGCCTGCGGCACGCAAACGTTGGACTTGGATAGCAACCGATCCCGCTTCGGTCGCAATCGCTGTCAGGCCTTGCGTGACCGTGGCCCCACCCGCAGAGATCGTGCCAAATTGCGTGAAGACATCATTTGCACCGGCCCACAAAAAAATCAAATCGCCGCTGTCCAAAGTAGGCTTCATCGCGAGCAATCGATCCACTTGGGTGGTCAGTGGCACCGTGGTGATGAGGTTTTGCGGTGCATAGCCAATCCCAATGGGATTGCTGACCCTGGCCCCGCCCTCGGCAAAAGCACCCCCCCCAATGTTGTTGGGGTTGATCTGGTTGGGGCGCAGGTCCAAGTTCAGTTGCTGAGCTAAATGCTCTACCCAAACCTTGCTGCTGCCATCGGGGTTGTTGTTCGTGAAGCGGTATTGCAACTGGGGCGGCGCGCCACTCATGATCATGGCGTTGCTGTAGGTGCCTACATCTGACAGAGAATCGCCCAAAGAAAAGATATTTTTAAACTCGACAGGCTGCGCTTGAGTGCCCATGCTCAACAGCGCCAAAGTTGAGGCGATGCTGACGATTGTCTTTTTCATGATTTGCTCCCTGATTGGCTGCTTAAATTAAACTAAAAGTAATATTTAAATCATAGTAATTACCCTTTAATGCAAATGAATGGGTGCTTTTGCGGTGACTTGAGCGGATCAGGTGGCCGTCTTGAGTAGTCAGAAAACAATGTCCTCCGCTACGCCAATCGCAGGACCTGATCTCTGTTGATGGTTGGCGTTGAACTATTGAGAAAACGCGGTAAGGCTGTCGAAGTCGTGACTCTCCACTTCTCTGGCGATGTCAAATTTGCCGCGACAATCGGCAAATGTTTGAAGTCTTGCGCGTCACGTTTCCGTTTTTCGCTCTGGTTTTTTGCGGCTACTTGGCGGCGCGCAAAGGGCTTTTGCCGCTGGAGGCGATTCCTGGGCTGAATGGGTTCGTGCTGTTTTTTGCGCTGCCGTGCATGTTGTTTCGTTTTGGCGCCAGCACACCGATTGCGCAGTTGCTAGACGCTGGGGTTTTTTTCACCTACCTGTTGTGCGCCATGGTCATGGTGGGGTTCAGTGTGGCCGTCAGTCTGAACGCGCGCATCCGCTGGAACGACGCCTCTCTCGGGGCTTTGGTGGCGGCTTTTCCCAATACCGGGTTCATGGGGGTGCCTTTGTTGGTGGCTTTGTTGGGGCCAGAGGCTGCGGGCCCCGCCATCGTGACCATCGTGGTCGACATGGTGATCACCACGTCCCTGTGCGTGGCCCTCTCGCGCATGGACGCTGCCGGCGAACATGGAGCTGCCGTGGCCGCCCGAAAGGCGTTGGCGGGCGTGGTGCGCAACCCGATGCCGTGGGCCATTTCCTTGGGCGGCGCGTTTTCTTTTTGGAATTACGAGTTGATTGGCCCGGTGGGCAAAACGGTTGGTTTGCTGGCCGATGCCGCGTCCCCCGTGGCGCTCTTCACCATTGGCGCGGTGCTGGCCCGTTCGCAGTTGTTGGCCCATCAGCGCCCGCAAGGTCCCTTGCGCATGGGCGATTATTTGCCCGTGGCCTTGATCAAGTTGTTGCTGCACCCCGTGTTGGTTTTTCTGGTGGCGGGCACCGCGGTGCAATGGGGCGTGCCCATCAGCCCCTTTGCGTGGATGGTGATGGTGTTGGTGGCTGCTTTGCCCAGCGCCAGCAATGTGTCGTTGTTGGCCGAGCGATTGGGAGCAGACAACGGGCGCATTGCCCGCATCATTTTGGTCACCACAGCGGCCGCTTTTTTGACCTTTTCCGCCGCAGTGACTTTGGTCAAGCCCTGAACGCTCAAATGGCTTGAGGGTCCACATCCACCAGCCAGCGGATGACGCCTTTGTGCTCGGGCTGGCTGCGCAGTTGGTGCAACAGGTCGTGCAGGTGGCGCAGCATTTTTTGCAGCGCCATGCGGTTGGTGCTTTCCAGCAGCATTTGGGCACGCTCGACATCGGCCACGCGCTGCATGCTCATGGGCACTGCGGGGTAGACGCTCACTTGCAACACCAGATCGGCTGTTTCTGCGTGGGCACTCAATTGCAACTCCAATGCTTCGCGTGCCGCATTCAACAGGGCTTGTGCGGCATCTTGGGTGCGCGCATCCGCCCGCAGTAAGGCCTGGTGGCTGATGGGGGGCAATTCAGCGGCACTGCGCTCGGCCAGTTCGCTGGCGGCAAAAGCGGGGTAGTCGTGTTTTTTGAGCGCCTCAAACAGCGCATGTTGGGGGTGAAAGGTTTGCACCCACATTTCACTGCTGGCGCTGTGCGCAGCGTCCCGCCCGGCGCGACCTGCGGCTTGCATGAGCAAAGCAAACAAACGCTCTGGTGCCCTGAAATCACTGGAGAAAAGAGCCGTGTCGGGATTGACGGCCGCCACCAAGGTGATGCGGCGAAAGTCATGCCCTTTGGCGATCATTTGTGTGCCCACCAAGATATCGACTTCGCCTGAATGAACAGAGGCCAATTGGCTTTCGAGTGCCCCTTTGAGTCGTGTGGTGTCGGCGTCAATGCGCGCAATGCGCACAGCGGTCCCATCGGGCCGTTTCACATGCGCCAACAATTCGGCCAAGTGTTCTTCAAGCTGCTCAGTGCCGCGACCAATCGGTGCGATGTCGGGGTTGCCGCATTCGGGGCAAGCCCGGGGCACGCGTTCGGTCAGGCCGCAGTGGTGGCAGCGCAGTGTGCGGTCTATTTTGTGGAACACGCGATAGGCGCTGCAATGCTTGCATTCACTTTTCCAGCCGCAGTCGGCGCAATGCAACACGGGGGCATAACCACGGCGATTGAGCAGCAGCATGCTTTGCTCGCCTCGCTCGACACGCGCTTGCAATGCTTCGACCAAGGGGGCTGAGAGCACCGTGCGTCGGGGTTGTTTGCTCATGTCCACCCGGCGCACTTTGGGCAATTGCCCCGTGCCAATGCGAGACGGCATGTGCAAGCGCAGATAGCGCCCGCCTTCGGCATCGGGGCGACTTT
>JACCDL010893693.1_pt1 | contig 12848 bp, 9 predicted proteins | sample 7441931 | NCBI WGS metagenome assembly JACCDL01 (sample SAMN15323437, study PRJNA562643) | freshwater metagenome | isolation source: river surface water | place: USA:Blue River Watershed | collected 2017-08-16 | reverse complement strand
TGCAAGCCTCTTGAATGGCCGGATGTTTGAACATCAAAGCCTCTACTTCAGCCGGCCACACTTTGAATCCCGAGGCGTTGATCATCCGCTTGAGCCGATCGGTGATGAAAAAATAACCTTCTTCATCCATTCGCCCTAAATCGCCGGTGCGAAAAAAACGCTTGCCATCCAAATGGATAAAGGCCTTGGCGGTTTCTTCGGGTCGCTTCCAATAACCTTGAAACACCTGTGGGCCATGGACGATGATTTCACCGGCCTCACCCAGGGGCAATTCGGTCAAGCCCATGGGATCGATGACCCTGGCATCGGTGCTCATGAAAGGCACACCCAGGCACTGTTGCTTGGGTCGATCGGGTGGGTTGGAGTGCGATGGCGCAGAGGTTTCCGTCAATCCATAGCCTTCAATGTATTTGAGCCCACACAAATCGTGCAAACGCTGGGCCACGGCTTGCGGCATGGCCGCACCGCCCCCACCTATGTGGACCAAGCTCTGCAGTTGTGAGGGGCCGATATCTGGGCTGCCCAAAAGATCAATCACCATGGTGGGGATATTGGTCCAGTGGGTGACCTGGTGGTGTTCGATCAAATGGGCCGCCACCTCCCTGTTCCAGCGTGGCATCAACACCAAAGTGGCCCCCAGGTAGATGGCCGAGTGCATCACCGACACCATGCCCGTGATGTGGAACATGGGCACCACGCACAGGCTGATGTTGTCAGGTGTGCCCATGCTCCAAAAAGCCGATGCCATGGCGTTGTGCATCAAACTTTGGTGCAGGTGCATGCAACCTTTGGGCAAACCGGTGGTGCCACTGGTGTAGGGCAAAACGGCCATATCGGTCGATTGCACTGTCCGTTGGGGCGGCCGGTGCTGGCATGCGATGGCGCTTGCCCAGCCATGGACAAGCCCACCCTCCAAGGCTGGCAAGGGGTGCTCTTGCCACAACCAATCTCGCCAGGCTGGGGGAAGCGGGAAATCCAGATCGGCTTTGGCATCAAAGCCATCGGTGTGCTGGGTCACCAGCAAATGCTGGAGTTGCTCCCCGGGGGCGAGGGCTTGGCTGGCTTGCACCAGTTCGGGGGCCAAGTCGGCGGTCGTGATCGCCAGCTTCGCATCAGCATCCACGATGTAGTGTTGCAACTCGGTGCTGCGGTTCATTGGATTGACCGGAACCACCACGGCATTGGCCCGCAAAATGGCAAAGTGGGCGATCAGCCACTGAGGACAGTTTTGCATGTTGAGCAACACACGGTCCCCGGACTCCACCCCCATCGATACCAGCCAGGCGGCCAGCCGTTCCGACGTTTCCAAAATCTGGCGATAAGTCCAAGCCGTTCCCAAGTAATGAACGGCGCATTTGTTCGGATATCTGGCTGCGCTGGTGGCCAGGTTGTCCCACAGGGTGGTGGCAGGCAAACCAATCGCCTGGGGCAGGCGGTTCGGCCAGTGGGCGAGGTGCAAAGGCTTGTGTGAGCTGCCCGAATGCGTGGCCTTGGGCATCATGGTGGGCTGTGATGGAACATCCCAAGAGCATAAAAGGCTTTCAAGCCGTGGTCATGGGTAAAACCCCCTGCCCAGCCCAAGCCCCCCAAGCGGGATCAAAATTCCCGCATGCGCACCACTTCTTCTTGGCGCTTGACCATTTGGCCCATATTGATCAAAGCATTCAAATACCCTTTGAGCCAGCCCATGTCGATGGGTTTGTGCATCAATTCAACCCCGTCGGGCAAGCCACCCTCTGCCTCAATTTGCTCAGGGGTCAAGGCCGTGACCACCACCACCACCATTTGGGCATAGCGAGGGTGGCCATGCAGCGTGCGGATCAATTCAAAACCGTCCAATCCCGGCATGCGCAGATCGGTGATCAAAACCTGGGGTTGGAAATGCGGCCAATCCAACAGCGCCATCAGCGCAGAGTTGAAATAACTGGGATCCAGCGGTAAATCCCATTGTTGGAAATGGTCGCTGAGCATTTGTCGGGTCAGATCCTCGTCTTCAACCACCATCACTTTCAAGCGTTGCCCCGTGGACAGGTGAGACTTGGTGATGTAGTTGTTGCGGCGTTGGAAGTCGCGCACAGATTGGATCGAGATGCGCCGGTGCCCGCCTTGGGTCTTCCAAGCCAGCAATTCGTTCTTTTCAACCAAAGATTGGACGGTACCCACCGAAAGATCCAACATTTTTGCCGCATAACTGGTGCCACAGTACTCGCTGCCCACATCAAAATTGACTTTATTACCCATGATCTACCTCTTGAGGCCTGAAATTGAAAATCTAAAATTCATTATAAAGTACTATTTATAAAAATAAAATGATAAATCAGAATATTTCATGATTACTACAGATCATCTCAAATTGCGTGACCACCGCATCGAGTGGTTTACCCACGAAACAATCGAGAAACAAGCACCCCTGCCGACTTTCTGATCAAGATGAAAAATTGACTGTGCAACCCGGTTCCATCGGTACCAACCCCCCCCAAATTTGGGGATCAGCCATGTGTTGAAATGGTCAAGAATGCTCCCCATTGACACCCCACTCCAGCACACCCCATGCAGACCCATTCCACGCTGACACGTGTTCAAGGCTTGTTGGTCGGGCACCACAATTTGGCGCAACGGCCGACCGGTTGCACCGTGGTTGTGTGCCCACAAGGCACTGTGGGCGGGGTTGATGTGCGCGGAGCAGCGCCGGGCACCCGGGAAACCGATGTGCTCGCCGTCCAAAACAGCGTGGCGCATGTGCATGCCGTTTTGCTGTCTGGTGGCAGCGCATTTGGTTTGGATGCCGCCACCGGGGTGATGAAGTGGTTAGAGCGTCAGGGACGGGGCATCCATGTGGGGCCTGCTTGTGTGCCCATCGTGCCAGCGGCCGTCATTTTTGACTTGGGTGTCGGCGACCCGCAGTTTCGCCCCGATGCGGCTTCGGGCTGGGCGGCCTGCGAGTCCGCCAGCGCATCACCGGTGGTCTTGGGCAATGTGGGTGCCGGTGCCGGTGCCACTGTTGGCAAGCTTTTCGGCCCGCATTTGTCCATGAAAGGTGGCATAGGCAGCGCCGCATTGACGGTCAACGGCATCACGGTAGCCGCGCTGGTGGTGGTCAATGCCTTGGGCGATGTGGTGGATCCCAAAAATGGTCGTGTTTTGGCGGGGGCCCGGGTATCAGAGCAGAGCCTGCAATTGCAAGACACGGTGGCATCGCTCATCCAGGGGCACACCCCATCGAACATCGCTGTGGGCAGCAACACCACCATTGGCGTGCTCGCCACCGATGCCGTGCTGACCAAATCGCAAGCGCACAGGCTGGCACAAATGGGCCACAACGGTTTGGCGCAGTCCATCCGCCCCGTTCACACGCCTTGGGATGGCGACACATTATTTGCCCTGGGCACCGGGGGCAGTGGCATGGCCGCTGACATGATGTTGTTGTCCACCTTGGCGGCAGAGGTGACCGCCATGGCAGTCGTGAGCGCGGTTGAATCAGCGCAGGAGTTGCGCTGGGGCACCGGATGGTGGCCCAGCGCGCAAAACCTCAGTTGAGGGCTTTGTAGCGCACGCGCTTGGGTTTGGCACCCTCTTCACCCAATCGTTTCTTTTTGTCGGCTTCGTACTCTTGGTAGTTGCCATCAAAGAAGGTCCAGTGCGAATCACCCTCACAAGCCAAGATGTGGGTGGCAATGCGGTCCAAAAACCAACGGTCGTGGCTGATGACCATGACGCTGCCAGCAAACTCTAACAAAGCGTCCTCCAATGCACGCAGGGTCTCCACGTCCAAGTCATTGGAAGGTTCGTCCAGCAGCAGCACATTGCCGCCAGCGATCAAGGTTTTGGCCAAATGCAAGCGACCGCGCTCGCCACCTGACAAGGTGCCCACGCGCTTTTGCTGGTCACCGCCATTGAAGTTGAAGCGGCCGCAGTAAGCACGGCTGGCCATTTCGAATTTACCCACCGTCAGGATGTCCAAACCACCCGATACGTCTTCCCAAACGGTTTTTTCATTGGACAAGTCATCGCGGGTCTGGTCGACAAAAGCCATCTTCACGGTGGAGCCAATTTTGATGGTGCCGCTGTCAGGCTGCTCTTTACCCGCAATCATGCGAAACAAGGTGGACTTGCCTGCCCCGTTGGGGCCAATGATGCCCACAATCGCACCGGCGGGGACTTTGAAACTCAAGTTGTCGATGAGCAACCGATCGCCAAAGGATTTGCTGACATTGGTGAACTCAAAAACCTCATTGCCCAAGCGCTCGGCCACGGGAATGAAAATTTCTTGGGTTTCATTGCGCTTTTGATATTCAAAGTCAGACAACTCTTCAAAACGTGCAATGCGGGCCTTGCTTTTGGCTTGGCGGCCCTTGGGGTTTTGCCTGACCCAATCGAGTTCCTTTTTCAAGGCTTTGGCGCGGGCCTCTTCGCCTTTTTGCTCTTTCTCTAAACGGTCTTGTTTTTGTTCCAACCACGTGGAGTAATTGCCCTTCCAGGGAATGCCGTGCCCACGGTCGAGCTCCAAAATCCATTCGGCGGCGTTGTCCAAAAAGTATCGGTCGTGGGTGATGGCCACCACGGTGCCCGAGAAACGGGCCAAAAACTGTTCCAACCAGTCGACAGACTCGGCATCCAAGTGGTTGGTGGGCTCATCGAGCAACAGCATGTCCGGACGTGACAGCAGCAATTGGCACAAAGCCACCCGCCGCTTTTCACCACCCGAGAGGTTTTTGATCACCGCATCCCAAGGGGGCAAGCGCAAAGCATCGGCCGCAATTTCCAGTTGGTGTTCGCTGTCGCTGCCAGCGGCCGCAATGACCGCTTCCAACTCGCCTTGCTCTGCCGCCAGTTTGTCGAAATCCGCATCGGGCTCTGCATAAGCGGCATAGATTTCTTCCAATCGGTTTTTGGCAGCCAAAACCTCGCCCATGCCACCCTCTACCGCCTGACGCACGGTGCTGTCAGGATCGAGCTTGGGTTCTTGGGGCAGGTATCCGATCTTCAGGCCAGGCATGGGCTGGGCTTCACCTTCGATTTCGGTGTCCACACCGGCCACGATTTTCAGCAAAGTTGACTTGCCAGAACCGTTGAGGCCGAGCACACCGATCTTGGCCCCGGGGAAAAAGCTCAACGAAATGTCCTTGAGGATGTGCCGTTTGGGTGGCACGATCTTGCCAACACGGTTCATGGTGAATACATACTGGGCCATGCGAAGAATCCTTGAGACGCGTTTGAAAACCGGTGATTATCCGCGCTTGTGGCACCACCGGTTCGAAGACATCAATTCATGCGACAATCGCGCCGTTGCATCCTCCAGTTGGTGCAACACCAGCGCTCTGCTGGGGTTGAGTCGGGCAAACTGCCCAAACATGACCAACCCACCTGTGAACCCTGTTGGCCGATGACTGGCTGCTGTTTTGAACAGTGGATCAGGCCGAACTCCCGCGCCCGAGACGGCGCTCCATCATGAACTTTGACGAATTGAAGTTGGCCCCGGCCATATTGAAAGCCGTGCGAGAGCAAGGCTATGAAGTCCCCACGCCGATTCAGGCCCAAGCCATCCCTTCTGTTTTGGAGGGACAAGACCTGTTGGCGGGAGCTCAAACAGGCACCGGCAAAACAGCTGCATTCACCTTGCCGCTGCTGCACAAATTGGCGATGAGCCGCAGCACCCCCAATAAGCACGGGGTGTTTGGCATCCGCGCCCTGGTCCTCACCCCCACCCGAGAGTTGGCCGCCCAGGTCGAAGAGTCTGTCCGTGTTTACGGCAAGTACCTGCAACTGACCTCTGCGGTGATCTTTGGTGGCGTGGGCATGAACCCTCAAATCGATCGCTTGCGCAACGGGGTCGATATTTTGGTGGCCACCCCAGGGCGTTTATTGGACCTGCAGCAACAAGGTTTTTTGGACCTGTCCACGGTGCAAATACTGGTCTTGGATGAAGCCGATCGCATGCTGGACATGGGTTTTGTCCACGATGTCAAAAAAATCTTGGCCTTGGTTCCCAGCGAAAAACAAAGCTTGCTGTTCTCGGCCACTTTCAGCGACGAGATCCGCGAATTGGCCAATGGTTTGTTGCGCAACCCCCAAAGCATTCAAGTCACACCCCGCAACACCACCGTCGAGCGCATTTCACAAGTGGTGCACCCCGTCGGTCGTGGCAAAAAGAAGGCCTTGCTGGCCCACATCATTGATGCGCACCAATGGAGCCAAGTATTGGTTTTCACGCGCACCAAATTCGGTGCCAACAATGTGGCCGATTTTTTAAACAAGCATGGCATCACCGCCATGGCCTTGCATGGCAACAAAAGCCAAACCGCCCGAACCCAGGCCTTGGCCGGCTTCAAGTCGGGAGAGATTCGCGCATTGGTGACCACCGACATTGCCGCTCGTGGGATTGACATCGATGAGTTGCCGCACGTGGTCAATTACGACATCCCCAACATCAGCGAAGACTATGTCCACCGCATTGGTCGCACGGGCCGTGCCGGTGCCACCGGCGAAGCCGTCAGCTTGGTGTCGCTGGACGAGCAAGGCTTTATGCGCGATATCGAACGCTTTACAGGGCAGGCCGTGCCGGTGCAAGCCATCGATGGCTTTGGCCCTGAAGAAAACGAAGTGGCCGAGCCGATTGCCATGGGCCGCCAAACCCTGTGGGGTGGCTTGGGTCAAGCCCCCAGCAGAGACGTGATGGCTGCAGCGGCCAAAGCCGCCCGATCAGAAATGATGCAGCGCATGCGTGACAACAAGGCCGCCCAAGGCCCTCGCTCTGCACCCCGCCCCAACGGTCAAGTGCGCACGCCCGGTGCCAAACCCCCAAGGCCCAATGGGGGCCAAGGCCGCAACAGATACCGGGACGACAGAGGGCCACGCGACCCCATGGTGGCGCGCGACCCGCACCCCGCGGCAGCCAGCCACCACAGCCACAGCGAAGGCGGCATGGAGCCCGATGACTTTCAGCCACGTGCCAATGCCCACCTGGGCACTCAAAGTGGGGTGAATGCATTTGGCCATAAAAACCAAAACAGCGGCATGCGCCAGCCTGATCCCACCCGCACCAGCGTTGATTTGATGACCGAGCGCAACCGCGGCGGTGGCCAACGCAACAAAGGTCCACGTCAGGGCGGCCCCCGCAAAGGTGGGTTTGGTGGCGGTGGTGGTGGTGGTGGCGGTCGCTCGGGTGGCGGTGGCAACCGAGGCGGTGGCTTTCCCCGCTAAAGCATCAGCGATCGGCGGTTTGACCGCCGTATATGCCAACCAAGCTCAATGGCTTGGGGCGGCACTACCTTTTCCCAGTCGGATCAATAAATCCTGAACAATCGCTTGTGGCGATTGGCTCACGTCGTATCGCCAAGCCTGTTCCGGCGGCAGTGGGGGTTCCAAAGTGTCGAATTGGCTTTGCAACAAGCTGGGCGGCATATAGTGACCTTTGCGCGAGGCCAAACGCTGGCCGATCAATTCAGCGGTGCCCTCCAGGTGCACGAAAAATGCGTTCGGGCATCCTCGCCGCAAAACATCCCGATAAGATTTTTTCAAGGCCGAACAAGCCAAAACAACGCTTTGCCCTTGTTCCGATTGGTGCGCCAATTCTGTGGCCAACCTGTCCAACCAGACAACACGGTCTGCGTCGGTCAATGCAATGCCTTGCGCCATGCGCTGGACATTTTCCGGTGGGTGAAAAGCGTCGCCTTCGATGAAGGCCCAGCCCAGTGATGTGGCCATGGAAGCGGCCACCGTGCTTTTGCCACATCCGCTCACACCCATGACCACCAAAACCATAGAAGGATCAAACCATGCGTTGCTGGTGGGTGCCGTCAAACACATGCACCCGTTGCGGATCCAATTGCAGGCGAACGATATCTCCACGCTTGGCTTGGGTGCGCCCGTGAATCACCTGCACCAGGCTGTTTTGGCCGCACTGGAGCATCAACTCGGTCTCTGATCCTGTGGGCTCTACCAGGCTCACCTCTGCGGCGATGCCTTGGCCTTGGTCCGCAAATTTCAAATCCGTGGGGCGAAAACCATAATGAACCGCCAGTCCTTCTTTCAAGCCCGATAAAGCAGGGACTGGCCAGTGTTGCCCATCGGCCAACACGCTCCATTGCCCCTGCTCTTTGACCACCACGCCTTGGATCACATTCATGGCAGGAGAGCCGATGAACTGGGCCACAAACAAGTTGCACGGGTGATCAAACAGTTCCAAGGGCGTGCCAATTTGCTCAATGATGCCGTCGTGCATGACCACGATGCGGTCGGCCATGGTCATGGCTTCAATTTGGTCATGCGTCACATACACCGTGGTGGTTTTTAAGCGCTGGTGCAAAGCCTTGATCTCGGCGCGCATCGCCACCCTGAGTTTGGCATCCAAGTTGGACAAGGGTTCGTCGAACAGAAAAACTTTCGGGTCGCGCACAATGGCACGCCCCATCGCCACGCGCTGGCGTTGGCCGCCAGAGAGCTCGCGCGGATGGCGATGCAACAGGCTGTCCAAGCTGAGGATTTTGGCGGCATTGTGGACCCGCTGTTGAATCAATGATGGGTCGGCCTTGCGCAATTTCAAACTGAATGCCATGTTGTCGTAAACCGTCATGTGGGGGTACAAGGCGTAGCTTTGAAACACCATCGCAATGTCACGGTCTTTGGATTCCAATTCATTGACGATTCGACCGTCGATGCCAATCTCGCCCGAGGTGATTTCCTCTAAGCCTGCCAGCATGCGAAGCAAGGTCGATTTGCCACATCCCGATGGCCCGACCAGCACCACAAATTCGCCGTCTTGGATGTCAAAGCTGATGCCGTGGATGACATCAACCGCACCGAAAGATTTTTTGATGTCTTTGAATGAAATTTGGGCCATATCGGTACCTTCAGGATTTGACTGCGCCAGCGGTCAGGCCAGTCACCATGTAGCGCTTGAATGCGTAATAAATGGCCGCCGGCGGCAAGGCGTACACCAAGCCTGTGGCCATGAGCAACTCCCAAGGCGAATCGTCGGCCGACAAAAAATTCCCCAGCGCCACCGCCAAGGTCACCGTGTCATCGCGCGAGAGCAACAGAAACGCATACAAATATTCATTCCAGGCCAGCAACAAGGAATAGGTGCCCACGGCCACCATGGAGGGCACCATCAAGGGCAAATAAACCAAGCGAAACAATTGCATCGGTGTGGCCCCATCCATGCGGGCGGCTTCATCCAATTCATATGGCAACTTGTCGGATGCCTGTTTGAGCACCCAGATGCAATAAGGTGAGGCAATGGTGACCATGGCCAAAATCAAAGCCCATTGGTTGTTGAGCAAACCATATAAGCCCATGGTTTTGTACATCGGCACCGCCAAAAATGCCGCAGGGATAAAGTATGTGAACAAGGCCATGTTCAACACCGTTCTGCCACCGGGCACCCGCAATCGGCTGATGGCAAAAGCAGCCAAGGTGGAGATCACCAAGGTCAATATCGCCACAGCCGTGGCAATCAAGACAGAGTTGCCCAATTGGACCCAAAAATAATCCAGGTAAAAATGTTTTTGGTAAAACACAAAGTTGAAGTTTTGCAAGGTTGGTTCTTTGGGCCATAAACGCCCAGAGGTCGCCGAGTCACGCGGTGAAATGGAAAACAACACCAAGTGGTAGACCGGGATCATGGTCCACAAAAACACGGGGATGCCAATCAGCAACAATTTGGCTTCGGTCAGGGTATTGCGCCAACTCCAGGCTTTCATGGCTCGGCCCTCATTTGGACAAACGCTTCATCATGAAGAAAACCAAGGGCAGCACCAAAGGCAGCGCCACCACAATCGAGGCCATGGCCAGATCCACCTGATCCAATCGCAGATACCGAATACCCAAGGTGGCCAGCACATGTGTCAAATCAGCAGGCCCACCCCCTGTGAGCAAGTACACCGAATTGAAATCGCCCAAGGTCCAGATCATCGACAAGATGGTGGATGTCAAATACAAAGTCCGCATCGAAGGCCAGGTGATGTAGCGGAACTTTTGCCAATGGGTGGCCCCATCCACCGAAGCCGCCTCGTATTGCTCTGCCGGAATGGCCATGCGCCCGGCCAGCAGTATCAAGGTCCAAAACGGCAATGATTTCCACACATGCATCACCATGGAAAACGACAGCGCCAATGTGGTGTCATTGAGCCAATTGGGACCATCGAGTCCGGTGAGTTGAAAAATTTGGGTGTTGATCACGCCCCACTCAGGGTTGAGCATGAAGCGAACCGACAAAATGGTGGGGATCGAGGGCAAGGCCCATGGCAAGATGAACAACACAGATAGGACTTTGATCCACCATCTTTTGTGCAAAAAGAATCCGGACAAGACCATGGCCAAAGCCATCTTGACGTTGATGGCGACCACCAAAAAAACCACGGTATTGATCGCTGTTCGGAAAAAAATCGGGTCATCGAACAGTTTGATGTAACTCTCAGGGTGCCGTGCCAACCAAAGCCCGTAGCAGACCGGGTACAGAACGAACAGAAAAAATATCAATAAATAAGGGACCAACATCCACCGGCCAGCGCGCTCCCATTGGCTGAGCGTGGCAGTGCCTGAATGTGGCATGGCAAGCGAATTGGACATGTGAAGCAATCAAGCTCGGCCAAGGCCCCATCACAAGGGCCTTGGCCAGAGAGATCAGGTCATTCAGCGAGCGACCGTTTTGATCCGGTCGATCATTTCATCGACCGCTTTTTCAACCGGCACTTTCTCGTTGAGCACACGGTTCATGGCTTTGGCCCACACGTTCTCATTGTTGAGTTGGGTGAAGCGGAAGTTTTTGGTGAACTCGAAGGGACTGGTGCCATTCATGAACTGGTTGTAGACGGCTTTGCGGTGCACATCGTCTTGCCAGAACTTGCTTTGCTGGCCCGCTTTGGTCACGGGGAACCAACGACCCAAAGAGCCCTCCACATAAGGTGTCAGATTTTCTTCTTGCAACAAGAAGCTGACGAAGTCCTTGGCCCGGGCTTTGTTTTTGGCATCCTTGAAGATGACACCGGTTTTGATGGCGGCACGGTAAACCATTTTGCTGCCATCGGGCTTGTTGGGAAAGCCCGCGGTCTTGACCAACTCTTTGTAGTTTTTGCTGGCAGTGGCACGTTGCTCAGCGGTGAGGGCCGCGTTGTTCATGTCATCCAGCCATTTGGCTGCAATGGAAATGGTCGCGTTGTGGGTCATGACCGTGGTTTTGTTGTGAAAAGCCACGTTGTTGTCGGGATCCTTCCAGCTGGTGGATGACGGAGGCGTGCAGCCACGGCTGTAAATCGAGGTGTAGTCGGTCATGGCGGCGATCAGGCCTTTGCGGACATCTGGATCGTCGACCAACAATTTTCCAGAGTCATTGACCAACTTGACGTTGTATGCATCCATGAAGGTCAAGAAAGAGAAAAACGAGTCGCTGGAGTCCACGCCCATGGGTTGACCCATGCCAAAACTGCGTTGCCCGGTTTTTTGACGGTGGGCGGCTTGCACCTTACCGCACCAAAAATCCCAATAGTCTTTCCACGCTGTGGGAATGTCAGACTCTTTGAAGCCCGCATCGGACAGCATGTCAGCCCAGTATTGGATGTGCATGGTCTGCTGCTTGATCGGGAAAGCGTAGTAAGCGCGCTTGTTTTCTTTGTTGTTGAGCAAAAACGTGGTTTCAACGGTATTGCCCGCAAAACGCGCACGAATGGGGTTGATCACGCTGCTGATGTCTTCGAGCTTGCCGTCATAGGCCCAAGATGCCGTCACTTGGAAGTCGTACACATCCGCATAGGCCACATCGGGCGGGGTCCCAGAGTCCAAGGCCGCAACGGTTTTCGGGATCATGTCCTGGATCGGGTACTGGGAGAGTTCGACCTTGACGTTCTTGTATTTGGCTTCAAACTTTTTGATGGCCGCATAAAGGGCATCGTCTTCGGCTTTGTAAAAGCCCTTGACCCAAAATACATTGAGTTTTTCTTGTGACATGGCTGGCGCTGCCGCCAGCATGCCAGCGGCCACCATGGCCACGGTCCATATTTTTTTCATTTTCATGCTTGTCTCCTTGTGAATGGAAGTGGAAAAAATCAATGCGCACGCAAGTGCGAGGCAGGCCGCCCGATGTTGGGAATGCGCCGTCTCGATGCCAAAACAGATTCAATGTCGAGCTTTGCGCCATCGATCAAGCGCAAGATGGCAGCTTCAGCGCGATCGGCTTGCCTGGCCGATACGGCGTTGAGAACTTCTCTGTGCATGGACAGTGACTCAGCAGGTCCGTTCTTTTTGGCCGTTGAAATTTCAAAACTGGTGCGCAGCAAAGCGCCCAAGGCCTTGTTCATTTGCACCAGCAAGCGATTGCCAGAGGCCAACAACAAGCCTTGGTGAAAGCGCAAATCGTGGGACACGTAATCACCACCGTTTTCAACGGCATTTTTCATGCCTGCGTAGGCCATTTCAATGGCAGCCAAATCCTGGGGCGTTGCTCGCTCAGCGGCCAGCCGAATGGCTGCGGGCTCCACGATGCGGCGCAACTCTTGCAAATCGCGCAAAAAATCGGCACTCAATCGGTTTTGCGACAGCCAAGTCACCACATCGGGGTCAAACCAGTTCCATTGCTCCTCAGGTAAAACCCGGGTGCCCAATTTGGGGCCGGTGACCAGCAGGCCTTTGGCCACCAGGGACTTGATGGATTCGCGCACCACCGTTCGGCTCACCCCAAAGTTTTCACACAAAGCGGGCTCCGGGGGCAAGGTACTGCCCACCGGGTGTTGACCAGCCACAATGCTGCATCCCAGCATTTCAACCATGCTGGAATGGGCATTTTTAGCGGGTGTGCGCTCGGGCACGATCAAGCTCAACTTGTGCATAGGGGACTTATCGTATGACCATTGAGC
>JACCDL010019388.1_pt1 | contig 12855 bp, 10 predicted proteins | sample 7441931 | NCBI WGS metagenome assembly JACCDL01 (sample SAMN15323437, study PRJNA562643) | freshwater metagenome | isolation source: river surface water | place: USA:Blue River Watershed | collected 2017-08-16 | reverse complement strand
ATGGAACGGCGTCAAGAGCCGAATGAGCGATTCGGTAATTCCCCCGCCGCCGACAATGGTGACCGAAGCTCCGAGCAAATTGCGCCCGACAGGCCCAGTCCATGTTTTCGCACGTGCGTAGTCAGCAACATTGCGTAAACCTGCCAGCGCTAAGGCCAATGCATGTTCTGCAACAGGCTCTGCATACACACCTTTGCCGCATGTCCACGTGCGACTGTCATCAATCACGGGCAAGAAACGTTCCACGCCAGCAAACGGAACCTGAATCCACTCCAGATGATCGTTGGCTTCAATAAAGGCTTTCAAACCATCAGCATCTCGTGCGGCGGTCCACACTGCGGCAGTGGCTTCGGCTGCGGGGGCGACAACTCCGCCACCAGCAATGACAGCATCTGTAATCCATGCCGGAGAAGTCTCCGGCGCGATGGCTATTCGGCCTTCCCTCGACATGATTTACCTCTTGGCTTCCGAGCCGTTATTCAGACGGTTACGACGCGATTCGATAATGAGTCCGCCCACCATGATGGCGATGCTTCCCATCAGCAACATTGTCGCCAAGACGTTGATCTGAGCAGGGATTGCCACACGAGACGCACCAAAGATTTGCAGTGGGAACGTAACAAGTGAACCAGCGTTAAAGAACGTGATGATGAAGTCGTCAATTGAGAGCGCAAATGACAAAAGCGCTGCGGCAAGGATGCCCGGGAGGATGAGCGGGAATGTGACTTTCCAGAAGGCGCGGCGTGGCGTCGCACCAAGATCCATCGCTGCTTGCTCTAATGACCAATCGAATCCGCGAATGCGTGCACGCAAGGTCACTGCAACAAATGACACCTGGAACATCACATGAGCGATGATGACCGTGACCATTCCGAATGAAATACCGCGAGACAAGAACAACGTGGCCAACGACGAACCCAGGACAACTTCTGGAGATGTCAATGGCAAGACCAGGAACAGATTGACGGCCCCACTGCCCTTGAACTTGTAACGGCTCAATGCCAGTGCGATACAGGTACCAAGAATTGTTGCAATGAGCGTCGACAGAAAGGCAACTTTGAGACTGACAACTAGAGCTTCCGTGAGTTCTTGATGAGAAAAAGGATTCGCCCAGTTCTTCAGCGTGAAACCATTCCAGACGATGTTGAATCGGCCCTTCGGATTGTTAAACGAGAAGAGAACAATCATGACGATGGGCGCAAAGAGATACAGCATCGTCGCCGCAGCGACAGCATTGATGGCTCCGCGGCCCCACTTCTGCTTGGAGTCATGTGCGCGGGTCATGCCAGATCCTCAGTACCCATGAACTTGGCATACACCAATACCGATGCAGTGATGATGGCCATCAACACAAATGACATTGCTGCTGCCAATGGATAGTTCAACTGCACCAAGAACTGATCTTGAATCGAGCTACCGATCATTGTTGTTTGTGGGCTGCCCAGGAATTTTGCATTCACGAAGTCGCCCGCAGCGGGGATAAACACCAACAAGCTGCCCGCAAAAATGCCAGGCATCGACAATGGCAACACCACGCGACGGAAGGCGCCCGTTGCTGTTGTGTAGAGATCCATCGACGCATCCATCAGGCGCACATCAATCTTTTCGAGGCTGACGTAAATCGGGAGAATCATGAATGGCAAGAAGTTGTAAGTGAGTCCACCAATCACTGCGGCGGGCGTATTGATGAGTCGCCCGTTATCCATGATGTGTAGCCACTCCATGATGTTCTCAAGTTTGAGAGTTTCAAGGACAGAGACCACTGGACCAGAGTCAGAGAGCAAGTTCTGCCACGCCAATGTACGAATCAAGTACGACGTAAAGAATGGAACCGCAATCAGACCTAACAACAAGGTTCGATATTTGCCGCCACGAAATGCGATGACATATGCCAATGGATACCCAATGAGCAAAGTCAGCAATGTCGCAATGCCTGCATACAAAAAGCTTCGGCCGAACTGTGGAGCAAAATCGGTCAACGCCTTCGAGTAGTTACTCCACTCCCATGAAAACGACGGGAAGAAGTCGAAACGACTCTTCTTGCTGGAGAGCGACATCTCGAGCATCGTCCACAAGGGAGCAAGGAAGAACAAGCTGAGCCACAGAATTCCTGGCTTCAACAAGCCATATGGAGCAAGTGCGCGACGTGTTTCAAGGCCACCCATGATGGCAACCCAAATGATTGCAACCACTGATGTGATCAACAGTGCAAGCAATCCGATTGCAAGTGCACCGGTGACCCACTCGGCAGCGAGCGCCACAACGCCAAAAGCGACGAACACCATGACGCCAAGTCCCATCCACTCTGGACGAGAAGCGAAACGCTTGTGTGGCTCAGTCACTGACGTAATTGATTGTTGAAAGCGCTACGCGCCGGCAATAGATGCAAAGCGCTCATCGAACTTTGCTTCTTCGGTCTCGGACAATCCACCCCATGTCTGCAACTTCTTGATGGTTGCATCATCAGGGAACATCAATGGGTTTTCTGCGAGAGCAGCACTTTCGCCACCCAGTTTCACGAGTTCTTCACGAACACCCTTGACTGGTGACATGTACTGAACGAAAGATGTCAAACGAGCAGCGTTCACTGGGTCGTACAAGTAGTTCATCCACTTGGAGACTGAGTCGCCATTTTCAGAACCCTTCATCCACACCATGGTGTCGTACCAGCTCGTGCCACCTTCTTCAGGAACGATGAACTTGATGTCAGGGTTGTCCTTGCTCAATTGCAGAACGTCTCCCGACCAACCAACGCATGCAGCAAAGTTGCCGGCGGCGAGGTCATCGACATAGTCGTTGCCTGTGAAAGAACGGATCTGTCCGTCATTCTTCGCCTTTTCCAGACGATCAAAAGCATTCGCGGCTTCATTGAAAGTGGAGACCTTTGAGATGTCCTTTCCTTCAGCCATCAAGATGAGACCAATGGTGTCGCGCATTTCGGTGAGGACACCAATCTTGCCTTTGAACGCTGTGTCAAAGAGATCTTCGACTGAGTTCAGTTCACGACCGGTGACCTTCTTGTTATATGCGATACCTGCGATTCCGGTTTGGTACGGAAGGCTATACACATTGCCCTTGTCCCATGAAGGGTCCCTGAGGTCGTCTCGCAGGTTGGCGAAATTTGGAATGCTTGCCTTGTCGAGCTTCTGCACCCAACCCAGCTGAATCAAACGAGCTGCCATCCAGAAGGTGGGAGCGAGAATGTCCGGAGCAATTTTGTCGCCCTTGGCAAGCGCAGGCTGAATCTTGGCGAAGTACTCGTTGTTGTCGTTAAAGGCTTCGGTGTACTTGAAGTCGATACCAGTTTCTTTGGCAAAGAGAGCGACCGTCTCCTCGTCCATGTATCCGGTCCAGTTCTCAAAGAACAGTGACTTGGTATCTGCAGTAGATGATGACCCACCACCACACGCAGCAAGCAGAGTGGGAAGAGACAATGCGCCCGCTCCAACAAGACCTGATCGCACGAGGAAATCGCGACGCGAATAGTTCGGCCCGCGCCAAGCGGGCATATTGTTTCGTGCTCCCATGCTGTGTCTCCTTGTGTAGTTACTGGTGAGACGGGTTGTGGCTGTTGCAGCAAGTGCTACAACGTGGCCTCGATGGAATCGACGTTGGTTGCGGTGGAACCAGCAGTCTCTGGCCATCCTTCCAACAAGTACGGCGCAGAGGCATGCCACTGCATGGATACGGTCTCGCCTGCCGAGGGTGCTCGGTGATTTGAACCTGCAGGAACAAGTGCAGAAACTTCCGTGTCGTTTGATGTACGACCAACAACACGAACTGATGAACCTTGGAAAACAGTGTCGGTGATAAAGACCTTCATTGAACCTTCGCCATCAAGCACTACTTGTTCTGGACGAAGCATCACGGTGACTTGGTTTCCCTGTGACAGAGATGCAGCAGGCGCACTATTGCCCGCTTCAACAACAACTTGTGTGCCATCAAGGAGTTGCACGCGAGTGCCCGCACCATCTGATGACATCACCGTGCCGGGCAACAAGTTGGCTGAACCGATGAAACCCGCAACAAAGAGAGTCTCAGGGCGAGCGTAGATATCGACAGGTGCACCCACCTGCTCAACACGACCTTCGCTCATGACTGCGATGCGGTCACTCATCGTGAGTGCTTCACCTTGGTCGTGCGTGACGAATACAAATGTGATGCCCACCTCACGCTGAATGCGCTTGAGTTCAATCTGCATTGCTTCACGGAGCTTGAGGTCGAGGGCGGCAAGAGGCTCATCAAGCAAGAGAGCCGATGGGTAGTTCACCAAAGCGCGAGCGAGTGCCACTCGCTGCTGCTGTCCACCAGACAACTGCGCAGGACGACGCTGAGCGAATTCACCGAGGCGGACAACTTCGAGCATTTCATTGACCCGAGACTTGACCTCGGACTCGTTGATCTTCTTGCTTCGAGGACCAAATGCCACGTTGTCGAACACGGACATGTGCGGGAAGAGCGCATACTGCTGGAACACAGTGTTGACATTGCGCTTGTGGGGAGGGACTTGAGAGACGTCTTCTCCCTCGAGGAAGACATGACCTGCGGTGGGTTGTTCAAACCCAGCGATCATTTTGAGTGTGGTGGTCTTGCCGCATCCTGAAGGTCCCAACATGGCGAAGAACTCACCACGACCTATAGCGAAGTCGGCTTGATGGACGGCTACGAACGATCCGTACTGCTTGCGAACATTATCGAGCTTTACAACGGGATCCCCGACGTCCATCCCACCTCCTTTTGAAACGGAGGAAAGGCTAACACCGGTGAAGTCATGGGGTGCCCACTATGGGAATCTCTCCAATATTTTCTCGTCACGTTCATTTGTGCTTCATTTACCCCTCAGTAGTCGCCCGAAATGCCTTTGGGCATAAGTTTGAGACGTGCCAATCCCCGCCGACAGCCTCCAGATTCCCAAACTCGACTTCCTTTTGGGCCACAACAGGTCCGAGCGTCAGGCTCAGTTGCGAGCTGCTGCCAAGGAGAGCTGGATTGCTCGCAATGACCTTGGATACTCCGTCCTTACTTATGAGGCCGTCATGGGCATCCTGCGCGACAAGCGCTGGCACTCTGCCACTGGCCTTGTTGCCCAAATGCAAGGCATCAGAGATGAGGACTTTGGTCGACGTCGTCGCGTCTCTATCTTGAATGCAGAAGGTGACGTGCACGTTCGCCTTCGACGTCTGGTGGCACCAGCATTCTCCCCTCGCAGCGCAGACCGACTGCGCCCGTTCATGCGAGACGTCATTAATGGTCTTGTAGATCCCATCGCTGCCAAGGGCGAGGCTGAGATTGTCGCCGACATCTGCGAGCCCTACCCCATCCCCATCATTTGCGAACTTCTGGGAGCGCCCAAGGAGGACTGGCAGTTGTTCAGTCGCTTGGCTACCGACATCTTGCGAATCTTTAGCGACAACCTCATTGAAATCATGCCCGCCATCATCGCTGCACAAGATGAACTGAATGAATACACGCGTGGCCTTATTGATCAGCGTCGCAATGTGCCATTAGATGACTTGCTCACCGACCTCATTAAGTCAGAAGAGGCCGGAGACAAACTCACGACCGATGAACTCGAGATGATGGTTGAGGCGGTCATTGTTGGCGGTACTGACACCACGCGAAATCAATTGGGTCTTGCACTTGCAATTTTTGCTGAGCACCCCGAGCAGTGGACCATGTTGGCAAATGATCCATCCCTTGCCCCTCGTGCAGTGGAAGAGGTGATGCGCTATCACGGAGCAGTCGGCGGCACGATTCGTTTTGCTTCCGAAGACATCGAATACAACGGCGTGTTGTTCCCGAAGGGAACGTTCATGAACACTTCAATGGGGACAGGAAACTTTGACTCTTCCGTTTTTCCTAACCCTGAAGAATTCGACATCACTCGCGAGCCTGTTGGACAGCCACAACTTTCATTTGGCGCGGGTATTCACTATTGCCTGGGTGCTTCACTTGCGCGTGCTGAACTGCAGGAAGCATTCATCATTCTTTCCCAACGAATGCCGAACTTGGCTTTAAACGGTCCGGTGGAATTCAAACCAACTGGTGTGGGCATTTTTGGCCCCGCATCACTCCCTGTTCGCTTCGATGCTGGGCACTAGGTTCTCATCACCCCCATGACGACTGAACCGACGAAGAAATCTGGCAAGCAACCGCCACGACCCGGCACCGCTCGGGCTGCTTTCTCGTATCCCGATTTCCGTGTCATGTGGACATCGAACTTTCTTTCCAGCATTGGCACATGGATGCAGAACGTTTTGCTCCCCGCCTACGTTTACGAGCGGACACGAAGTGCATCGGTTGTTGGCATCTTCATCTTCGCCCAGCTCGGCCCAATGTTGTTGCTCTCTATTCCCGCCGGAGTAATGGCTGACAAATTTGATCGACGCAAGTGGCTGATCTTTGCCCAGATCATTCAAATGACTGGCTCAATTGCACTGGGAATTTTCGCCATTGCTGACTCACCCATCTGGACGCTCTTCTTTGCGCAGATGACTGTTGGAATCGGCAACTCTTTGAATGCACCAGCGTTCTCCGCTGTCTTGCCAAGTCTCGTTCGCCCAGAAGACCTTGGCGGCTCCATCAGTCTGAACTCAGCGTCAGTAAATGGCTCGCGAGTCACTGGCCCCATTCTTGTGGCCGCAATGGTGAGCTGGGGCGTGACAACTGGTGAAGTGTTCATCTTCAATGCTGCGACATACCTTTTTGTCACATGGGCTGTCCTACGCATCAAGTTGCCTCCAAACAATTCCAAGAAGGAAGAAGGATTAAAGGCGTTAACGGGCGGCTTCCGCGTTGCACGCGAGAGAAAATCTGTCGGACGCATCCTGATCTCCATGTCGTCCTTCTCATTTCTCAGCTTGGCCTATGTCGGTCTCTTCCCTGCGGTCGCTGACCTCACATTCGGCATCGCACCTAAATCGGTGTCATATAAATGGTTATACGCAACATGGGGCACTGGAGCCCTTCTCGGAGCTCTCGCAATCGGCACGGTGTTTGCATCAGTCGACAAACGACTTCTCACCCGTCGAGGATTCCTTGCATTCGCGATTGCCATGACAGCCTTTGCAACAGTGCGAGGCACCCCCCTCGCATTCATCACTGCGTTCTTCTTGGGAATCGCCTACTTCGGTACCACCACGTCATTGATGACGGTTCTGCAGAGTCGACTTGAGATTGAGATTCGTGCTCGCGTGATGTCGCTCTGGTTCATGGCGTTCGGTGGCACCATTCCACTTGGCAACGTCATCTTCGGACCGCTGATGGACGCAATTGGTTCGCGCCCTGTTCTCTACATTGGTGCGGCATGGGCATTGTTTTTGTCCTGGTGGTGCAACATTGAAAAAATCGATGTGAAGCAACCACAACATGCCCCGCTGGTGTAATTACAGAAGTTCGTGTACAACACGTTCGGTGCGAGCCGAACGAGAACCCTTCACCAACACGACATGGGGATGGTGAAAAGCAAGTTCCTTTAGAGAATCTTCGACGGACATTGCGGGTGTCCCGTACAACGCAGTCTCAAGGCCAATCACGGTGATCTTGTTTTGTGCTGCAAACTCTGCAACTCGCTTGTGGGCATCTGCCGAATCAGCCACTTCCGCCATCTGGCCAAGGACAGCGAACTTCGTTCTCACTGGAAGATCTGCGATCACTTGCAAGGCAGCCAGCATCGAATGTTCATTGGCGTTGTACGAGTCATCAAGAATTCGGAGGCCACTCACAGCTTCCAGCCAACACATTCGGCCAGTCTCCAAAGCTTCTTTGCCGATTCCTTTTGCTGCGATGTTCAAGTTCATGCCAACAGCAATGCCGACAGCAATCGCAGCCGCAGAGTTTGAGACCATGTGTTCGCCAGGCAACATTGGCGTTGCGGTGACCGTGTCGCCTTCAAATGCGAACTCTGCTGTACAACGACCGTCACCATCGGTCTCAACGACGCGGTACTTGACATCCGCATCATCGCTCTTGCCAAATGTGATCACTCGTGCAGAGGTCAACGACCGCATTGCGAGGACACGAACGTCATCTGCGTTCAGAACAGCAGTTCCATGTGCCGGAAGTGCAGCAATCAATTCACCCTTTGCTTTCGCAATACCATCAGGTCCACCCAGACGTTCTCCATGTGCATCTCCCACATTCGTCACGAGGCCAATCACCGGCTGAGCAATCTCGCACAGGCGACCGATCTCATGGAAGCCACGCATGCCCATTTCAATCACCAGTGCAGCTGCATCATCGGGCGCATTTGCAATCGTGACAGGAACACCGATGTCGTTGTTCAATGAAGCGTCCGCTGCATGCACGGGATTAAAACCTGCCTGCAACACTGCACGGACCAAATTCTTTGCACTGGTCTTTCCTGCTGAACCAGTGATGCCGATGATTCGTCCATCAAGGGTTGAGGCCAATTGTCCCCGTAAAGAACGACCAAGCAGAGCTAGTGCAGCAGTGGTGTCATCCACTTCCACACAGGGAATTTCTGCAATGGCGCGCCCGCGGGACACGATCGCAAACACCGCACCTTTGGAAGCAGCTGCGCCGACAAAATCGTTACCGTCACGTTCGGCAACGATGGCCACAAATGCATGACCAGGCTTGATTGCCCGGGAGTCAAAAGAGAGAGCCCATGCTTCGATGTCTTGACCCACAAGGGTTCCGCCCGTGATGTGCGCCACTTGAGAGGCTTTGATGCGCATGATTCGACCCTAGTGGCGAGTACCGTCTTATCGATGGACACCGCCCCCCAACGAACCACTCTTGTTGTGATTTATGGCGGCCAGTCTGCGGAGCATGACGTCAGCTGCGTCACTGCATCTCATGTTTTGCGCGCGGCAGATCCATCCAAATACCGCACTGTCGCAATTGCGATTAGTCGTGACGGTTCTTGGTCTGCTCCCCATCTCTCACAACTTCCTCAGGGTGGCACAAACCCCGCTGAACTTCCCGAGCGCTTGACTGCAACGGGCGATGTCACCTCTTCCAACGTCATCACTTCTCTCTCAGAGCAAGGTTCTGTCGTCGTCATGCCACTTCTGCACGGACCAATGGGTGAAGACGGAACAATGCAAGGGCTGCTCGAGTTGCTCGATCTTCCGTATGTCGGCAGCGGAGTTCTTGCCAGTGCCGTCGCAATGGATAAAGGAATGGCGAAAGATGTTTTTGCTCAGGCAGGCATCCCACAAGTGCGTTACGCAACGATTCGTGAAGACAAAGTGTCCATCGCCGCTCTTAACGCAATTGCGGATGATCTCGGATATCCGCTCTTCGTCAAACCCGCCAATATGGGTTCATCAGTCGGCGTGACCAAAGCACATGACGCCGCAGAACTACAAGCAGCAGTCGCTCTTGCAGTCACATACGACCAATGGATTGTCATTGAAGAGTCCGTCACCGCTCGCGAATTAGAAGTTGCAGTTCTTGGCAATCGCACACCACGTGCATCGGTCGTTGGCGAAATTAAGCCCGGCAAAGAGTTCTACGACTACGAAGACAAGTACGTCACAGACTCCGCAACGCTCATGATTCCTGCACCATTGACAAGTGCTGAAAGTGATGAATTACGTGCGCTTGCAGTACGTGCGTACGAAACACTTCGTTGCGAAGGCATGGCACGCGTCGATTTTTTCTATGAAGAAGATGGTCGCGGATTCCTCTGCAACGAGATCAACACCATCCCAGGCTTCACCCCTATCTCGATGTATCCAAAGATGTGGGAAGCAAGTGGGCTTCCTTACTCGCAACTCATCGACGAGTTAGTGGATCACGCAATCGAACGTCACGCACGTCGCAAGCGCAATACAGCGCATTAATTGGTTATCCCGCGGCGGGGATGTTGATGTTTTGCCCTTGCAACAACACCACGGATTGCACATCGGGCCAGTTGTTTGCACTGAGAAGTGCACCGATTGTGAAACACGACTTGAACTTGTTCTGAATCAGCCACAAAGAGTCACCCGACTGAATCGCATATGTGCCAGCAGTGTGATTTTCACAACCTGCTTTCACTTTGACGCCAGGAGCAGCGGTACCGCCATTGACCGTGGTGTTCTGCGTGGGGTTCACCACAGCACTCGCCGGAATCTTGATGATGGTTCCAGGGTAAGGGAACTGTTTTGGATCAACCCACGCGTTATACGCGAGCAATGTTGTCACGGAGATGTTGTATTTCGAAGCAACAGAAATTGGTGAGTCACCGAGTTGCACTGTGTATGTGGTTTCCGAACCGACTGCACCAGCAGGCAACGTGGTGGTGGTGCCTGGGGCCGTGCTGGCAACAGGCGGAATGGTGGCGAAGTTGGTCGGCGTTACGTTGACCACAGTGGTTGCAACACCCAAAGTGTCACCACCACACGCAGCACCAAAAACACTGGCCCCCAGCGTGCACGCAACAAAGGCGACAATGCGACCGATGGACTGCTGAGAGGGGGGTTTGAACACGTATCAACAGTAGAGCCTGACGCCACCTGATTGGTGGCGCATCGGCTCAACCGATTTAGACCAGCGGACGTGCCGTCGGTGGGATGGGAGCGGGAAGCGCTGTCTCGCCCATCAATGCACGGTCGACTCCGGCCGCGCATGCACGACCTTCTGCAATCGCCCACACGATCAGGCTCTGACCGCGACCCATGTCACCGGCGACAAAGACGCCAGGAACATTGGATTCGTAACTGTCGTTACGAGCAACGTTGCCACGCTCATCAAATGCAACGCCAAGCTGGTCGAGCCAGGAACCCTTTTCAGGTCCAACGAAACCCATTGCCAAGAACACAAGGTCTGCAGGGATCTCAAGATCCGAGCCTTCCTTCTTCTCGAACTTGCCGTTCACCATTTCCACTTCATGCAGCAAGAGTGCACGAACGTTGCCGTTGCCGTCATCAATGAAGCGTTCGGTGTTGACGCTGTACATGCGCTCGCCACCCTCTTCATGAGCCGAAGTCACCTTGTAAACAAATGCAAACTGTGGCCATGGGTTGCCCGTCGCACGTGTATCCGAAGGACGAGGCATGATCTCCAACTGAATGACCTGCTTTGCACCTTGACGCAAAGCTGTACCCAAGCAGTCAGCACCCGTGTCGCCGCCACCAATAATGACAACGTTCTTACCCCTGGCATCAATGTCATACGTCGTGGAGTCACCTTCTTGCACCTTGTTCGCAATCGGCAGGTACTCCATCGCCTGATGGATGCCCTTCAGTTCACGGCCCGGAACATTGAGGTCACGACGCTCTGTGGCGCCGCATGCAAGAACAATCGCATCGTGCGATGCGCGCAGAACTTCAATGTCGATGCTTCCACCGACATCAGCGTTGGTGCGGAACTCTGTTCCTTCTCCACGCATTTGTTCAAGACGACGATCGAGATGGCTCTTTTCCATCTTGAATTCAGGAATGCCATAACGGAGAAGACCGCCAATTCGATCAGCACGTTCAAGAACGACAACATCATGACCGGCACGAGTGAGCTGCTGAGCAACTGCAAGGCCAGCAGGACCGCTACCAATGACAGCAACGCGCTTCCCTGTCTTAATGGAAGGAACTTGCGGGACAACCCATCCTTCCCTCCATGCATGATCGATGATCTCGACTTCGACCTGCTTGATTGCCACAGGGTCTTGGTTCACACCAAGGACGCATGCAGATTCGCATGGCGCTGGGCACAGACGACCCGTGAACTCTGGGAAGTTATTGGTTGCATGCAGACGTTCAATAGCTTCTTGCCAGTGACCGCGATACACCAAGTCGTTCCAGTCAGGAATGAGGTTGCCGAGCGGACAGCCGTTGTTGCAGAACGGAATACCGCAATCCATACAGCGTCCGGCCTGCTCATTGAGTTTCGACGAATCGAAAGGCTCGTAGACCTCTTTCCAGTCCTTCAAACGCAACTCGACGGGACGTCGTGTTGGGCCTGAACGACCCCACTTCAGGAAACCAGTTGTCTCACCCACGTGATGCCTCCATTACTCGATCTGCCGTTTGTGCTTCGTCAAGACCTTCTGCTTTCGCAGCAGCCATCACGGTGAGCACCTTCTTGTAATCGCGTGGCATGACCTTGCGGAACTTTGCCACTTCGACTGTCCATGCGTTGAGCACGCGTTCTGCCACTGCGGAACCAGTGAATTCGCCGTGGCGCGCGATGGTGGCACGTAACCATTCATCGTCTTCGCCAGCGACTGGTTCAAGTTCCACCATTTCGTAGTTCACATTTGATGCGAACACACCATCTGGGTCGTACACATAGGCGATACCGCCAGACATGCCAGCTGCAAAGTTGCGGCCGGTTGCACCGAGAACAACAACGCGACCGCCTGTCATGTATTCACATCCGTGATCGCCAACACCTTCAACCACCAATGTGGCACCGGAGTTACGAACAGCAAAGCGCTCACCCACAACACCACGAATGAAGATTTCTCCACCCGTCGCGCCATAACCAACCACGTTGCCTGCAATAACGTTTTCTTCAGCCGCAAATGTTGCATCGCGATGAGGATGCAAGATGAGGCGACCTCCAGAGAGTCCCTTACCGACGAAGTCGTTGCCGTCACCTTCCAGGCGCATCTGAATACCTGCAGGCACGAATGCTCCGAAGCTTTGTCCAGCAGCACCAGTGAAGTGAATGTCGATGGTGCCGTCAGGCAAGCCTGCGCCACCCCATGCCTTCGTCACTTCGTAACCCAGCATGGTTCCCGTCGTGCGGTTCACGTTGATGATGGGCATTGAAATCTTCACAGGACGCGCGTCTGCAATTGCGTCTTTCGACAATGCAATCAACTGATTATCAAGTGCCTCATCTAGGCCGTGATCTTGACCAACGGAATTAAACGGTGTTTGACCATATGGATTTTGAGGAGTT
>JACCDL010448035.1_pt1 | contig 12857 bp, 12 predicted proteins | sample 7441931 | NCBI WGS metagenome assembly JACCDL01 (sample SAMN15323437, study PRJNA562643) | freshwater metagenome | isolation source: river surface water | place: USA:Blue River Watershed | collected 2017-08-16 | reverse complement strand
GTCACGGATGTGTATCCAGTGCGATTTGGCGATGTTCCCGAAAAGCTCTGGCAAGGTGAGTGTTGTTCTAGCGCCGAGCATTTTCGAGAAGTCCATCGGAAGTGCTGGCCTCAGTATTTTCTGACAGACGATTTCGAGATGATCGCCACGCACTTCGAGCTGGCGTCACCTAGATGAAGAAAAGGCCTAACCAGTCGCTAGAGCCAACGAGGTGGACTGTCACGGATCGTGCAGACGCACGAGTCACGCCGGCCGCGCTCGTGGCTCATCTTTGACGTTCGGCAAAAAGCCCACTCCTCAATATGACGATAACAATAGATGTCACAGTGAACGCCCCCGTGGAAGCCGCGTGGAACGCTTGGACATCTCCTGCGCAAATCACCCGGTGGAATTTTGCCTCGGACGAATGGGCCTGTCCCCGCGCGGAGTTGGATCTTCGCCCTGGAGGAAAGTTCAAGTATCGGATGGAAGCTAAAGATGGTTCGATGGGATTCGATTTCGAAGGGGAATTCACCGCAGTGATCCCAAATCGAAGAATCGAGTATTCCCTCGGAGATGATCGAAAGGTGACGGTCGATTTCGTCTCCGAAGCCGGCGCGACGCGCATCGTTGAGAGTTTTGATGCGGAGGATGCCAATTCAGGCGAAGCACAAAGGCAGGGTTGGCTCTCGATCCTACACAACTTCAAGAAGCTCGTTGAAAATCGCTGAACGAGCGTCTCCCAAGGCTAGTTTCAGATTGGAAGTGCGACACTCTTTCCCGATGCAATATCGGCCGAAGAAGGCGCTAGAGCCGACGATAACGCCCGTCACGACTCCTTCTGGCGCAGGAGTCGCGCCAGCTCCCGTCGTGGCTCATCTTTGACGTTGGGCGCAGGCCTTCGACTCGCACCCGCTATACAAAGCATGAAGACTAGAGCGGCACTCATTTTGATCGTCACTCTCTTCGTCACGGCGACCATTTCTCTGCTCTGGCCCGTCGCGCTTTCACCCGATGCACGCTATAAACACATGGTTCGGAAAATGGGCGCTCAGATGTTGGCGGCTGAGCAGCGCGCAATTTCTATGGAATCATCTGAGCACGCTGAACGTGCGCGCATTGAAGTGCTCCGGGCCCTTCACACCGCGCTTGCCAATGGGCAATGCCAGATGGCAGATGTCTCCCGAGATATGGTGCGCTCCATCGCTACGGATCTCGGCAACGATCCAGCGATGCTTCGGACCCAAAAGGGCGTGTATCTACTGTGGCAGCGTTTCGAATCGGCGTGTCCTTCGCTGCGGCATTACTCGCGGATTTCCTTCCTGCGCCAGATGCAATCTGAAGGCTTGATTCCGGCAAGTGGCGAAAGGCGCGGATCCAGACTCAAAGTGCGACAGTTTTCACCAATGCAATATCGGCCTAACGAGGCGCCAGCTGCAGTCGTGGCGCATCTTTGACGTTCGGCAACAATCCGCGATGGAAATCAAGATAGACGACCTCTCTGGAGTGGAGATCGCGGCGTTCCTGGAGGAGCACCTTCAAGATATGCGCGCCGTGTCGCCACCCGAGAGCGTGCATGCGCTGGATCTGGTCGGTCTCCGCAGAGCGGAGATCACATTTTGGATCTGCTGGCACGATGCGAGAATCGCTGGCTGCGGCGCGCTCAAGGAACTCGACGTCCACCATGCCGAGGTGAAGTCGATGAGGACCTCGAGCGCGTTTCGCAGGCGCGGCGTCGCAGCGCAGTTGCTCGAACATCTGATCCGTGAAGCCAAGGGGCGAGGCTACCGCCGCCTGAGTCTGGAGACCGGCGCCATGGATTTCTTTGTGCCAGCGAGGAATCTTTATCGTAAGTTTGGCTTTGAAGAGTGCGGTCCCTTTTCGACTTACAAGGACGACCCCAACAGTGTTTTCTTCACCAGAGTCCTTGCACCCTGAAACGCCGAACATGGCGCCAGAGCCAACGCCGACACCACCTTATGGGATTACTCAGCAACCTCCTCGGCAATGCGTCCGAGATCGACATCGCTAAAGTCCAAGCGGAACTCGAACCTGTGCTCGTTCCGGGAGAGACCATCGGTCGCGGATTCAAGATTTTCCGCGATATGTTCATCTTCACCGATCACCGGCTCATCATGATCGATAAGCAAGGCCTCACCGGATCAAAGGTCAGTTACCACAGCGTGCTCTATCGGAGCATCACCCAATTCAGCGTGGAGACGGCCGGATCCTTTGATGCCGACTCCGAGCTTAAGATCTGGGTTTCCGGCGGAGGGGTGCCGATCACCAAAGAGTTCAAGAAGGGCACCGATGTTGTCGGCATCCAAAAATACCTCGCTTACTGTGTTTTCGGCGGGGCGATCAAAAAGGGCTAAAAGGCGCCGGAGCCAACGCCTCTTTGACGTTCGGCTATGCAACTCGCTCCTATAGTTGTCGCGGTGGTCAGCGTGATGGCATCCGGGTTCTGCCTTCATCGCTTGAAACTAGCGAAGGATTCGTCGCGCTGGCCGGCGACGAAAGGAAGGGTCGTCGCTTCCTTCGTCGAGGCTGCCACCGACGACGGGGATTCGTCCGAGTCCGCTGTCTTCGCTTACGAGTTCACTGTTGGCGGTGACGCTTATGTCTCCACGGACGTTTATCCCGGTTGGTCACTTTCGTGGAGCACACTCATTCCCGGTCTCGGTTCTGATCGGCAGATCGTTCGGCGCTTTCCGTTGGATTCCGTGGTCGATGTCTTCTACTCGCCGGCCGACCCGAGCCGATCGTGCCTATTTCCAGGCCGCGTTGCTGGACCTTGCGTCGGCTTGATTCTATCCATCCTCGTCGGTGCCTGCGCATTAATCTATGCCCTCGCGGGCTAACAGATCGCCGGAGCCCTCGACCACGTCGGTCACGGCTCCTGCTGCGCCAAGTCCGCGCCCGGCGTAGTCGAGGGTCATCTTTGACGGTCGGCAGATTCCATGAAGCTATTTATCCTCGGTGCCTCGGGAGGAGTTGGCAGACACGTGGTCCGTCTGGCCTGCGACGGTGGCAATGACGTTACCGCACTGGCACGCAGGTCGGACGGCATCGATAGCCGTGCGAGGACGGTAATCGACGACGTCCTTCGGCCGGAGTGCCTTGGGGAGCAGCTCACCGAGTGCGACGTCGTGATTTCGGCGTTGGGGATCAAGCGCGCAAACCCGGCAAATCCCTGGAGCCGACTCGTGTCGCCGCCCAACTTCTCCGAGGCGGTTGCCATGCGCGTTGTGGCGGCGATGAAGCGCGCCGGCGTGAACCGCTTGATTGCCGTCTGCGCCGCCGGCGTTGGCGACAGCGGGCCGCGCATGAATCGCTTGATGAAGTTTTTCGTGGCGGCCTCCAACGTCGGTGTCGCGTATCGTGACTTGGCCCGGATGGAGCAGGTCTATGCAGAATCCGGATTGGACTGGTGCTGTCCTCGGCCTACGCGCCTCACCAACGGGCCGTTGACCCGCCGCGTCGCGATCACCGATTCGTTTCCGATGACGGCCGCAATTTCCCGCGCGGATGTCGCATGGTGGATGCTGAGCCGCACCGAGGCGACATTCGACGTGCGGACCCCGATTATCACCCAGGCGTGACCGAGCCGAACAAGGCACCGTGCGCACGCCGGCGCGGGGATCCACTGGATTACCCCCGCGACGTGATACGCAGAGAAACATGAGGCCGGACGCACCCGAGCGGGTCTGATTCCCGCGCGGCTTCAGGCCGAGATGAGCCTGTCCGGAATTTCGTTCGCAAAAAAGCCGCCGGTCACATGGCACCGGCGGCTTCAAACTGGCGGGATGGACGGGACTCGAACCCGCGACCTTCTGCGTGACAGGCAGACGCTCTAACCAGCTGAGCTACCACCCCGGAAATCGGGAAAGGAGGCGGAACGTAGGTTCGGCGAAAGTCGAGTCAAGCGCCGTTTTGGCGATTATCTTCGCCGCAAATCCGCAGCGCTCGAAACACCCGCCGCGCCCCCAAATTTTCGCCCGGAGTTGCGCATTCGGTCCCGCCTCGAATTGGCGCGGTGGCCGGGACTCGAACCCGGGACCGACGGTTTAGAAAACCGTTGCTCTATCCACCTGAGCTACCACCGCAGGAGTGCGCAGAACCGTGCCAGCGTAGCGAAGCTTTGCAATGTTTAGAACGCCCACGCGTCACGCGGCCGCCGGCGGCGAAGACCCTCGCGCTGTTCCCCACGACGGGCCCGGCGACGCTCAGAAGCGAATCTCGATGCCACCGCTCACGCCGCGGCCGGGCATCGGATAGCCGGGCCGGTAGCGATAGCCGCGATCCAGAAGATTCTCGATCGCGCCGAAGAGTTCGCATGGATGGCGCAGGAAAAACGGCGGCAGGTGCCAGCCGACCCGCGCATTCAGCAACGCCATCGAGGGGATCCGCTCGCTGTTGACCGCACCGGCGCCGCGGGTCTGCGAGCCGGCCCGTTGTGCATCCACCACGGAGCCGTCGACGTTGACGGTGAGATGCCGACATGGGCGCCACGTCACGCCCGCCGACGCCGACCAGCGCGGGGCATACGGCAGGTCAGCCGGTGACACTTCCAGTCCGGCGGCTCCGGCGAAGAGCGACCAGTGGCTGCTCGGGCGCACGGTCAGCGTGGCCTCCGCCCCCTGCGTGCGAAACCGCTCGGCATTCGCGAAACGAAACGGCGGCGGCGGCGGGGCCACGAACACGTATCGGTCGCGCCCGTCGTTGCGGAAGAGCGTCAGCTCCAGCGCCGCGCGTTCGCCCCACTCCCGACGAAAGCCAACTTCCGTCTGGGACATGCGTTCCGGACCAAGGGCGCGCCACGTCTGCCCGAGCGCGGGCAGGGCGATGGTGGAAAACGCCGCGACCTCGAGCCCGGGGAAACGCACCGCCCGGCCCCAGCTCGCATGGAATTGCCAGGCGCCGCGCCGCGCCACCACCCCGGCCTGCGGCGACCACTCGCGTCCGAAGACCTGATGCCGGTAGGCGCGGGTTCCCGCCGAGGGCTGCACTTCCCATCCGGCCGGCAACGGAATCCGGTGCGCCACCCCGGCGAAAGCGGAGGCGAGGCGGAAGGTCTCGGGCCCAAAGGTCACGCTTCGTCCGCCGGTCGGCGCCACCGAGCGACTGGTGCCCCGGGACCAGTCGACGTCCACGCCGCCCACGACTTCCCCTCCCTCCCACGGGCGCTGCTGTTCGCGCCAGCGGATCCCGCTGAGGCGGTAATCGTTGAGACTGTCCGCGTTCGCCGAGGTGGTGCGCCGATACCAGTTCGCGTCGCCGAAATTCGAATACAGCTTCACTCCGCCCTGGCCGGCGCGGCGGGTCCAGTTCGCCTCGGCCAGGTGCAGCCAGGTCTCGGTCACATAGACATCGCCGCGCGTGGCCGGCAGCCCGCTGCCCCGCTCCGGTCCGGGATCGACCGCGCGGTTGTCGGAGCGATGCAGCACATAACTCAACTCGAGCGCGGGCAACGGCCGCCACGCCCCGCGCACCAGCAGGTTGTTCAGCTCGCCGGCGGCATCCGGCCGGTGGCCCTCCGCCTCGCGGTGATTCGCCCCGAGCAGCAGTTCCCCGGCCGCCCCCTTCACGCCGAACTCCGCCCGCCCGCTGCGGGCGCCAAAGCTCCCCACCGAGGCCGCGACGCGGGCCGACACTCCGGCCTCCGCCACGCGCGGCGTGAGCACATGAATCGCCGCAAACATGTTCCCCATCGCAAGCGGCTCCGCCCGACGTGCGATCTCCACACCACCGGAGAGCTCGACCGGGAGCAGGTCGAGCAGCGGGTGGTTGAAGATGCCGTTGCCCACCGGCACGCCGTCGAGCGTGGTGCGGATCTCGCCGCCGGGGCGGCTTGAGCCGAGGCCGCGCACAAACACCGCACCGCCCTCGCCGCCGCCGAAGGCACCGACGGTGTTGTAGCGCGCGATCGCCACTCCCGGCGTCCGGCGCAGCGCCGCCGCGAGGTCGCCGGCATTGAGGTCGGCGATCTGCTCCCGTCCGACCACGGTGGTCTGGTAACCGAAGCGGCCGGTCGTGGTCTCCTCGACGATGGGCGCGGCGACGACGTCGACCGGCGGCAGCTGCACGCCCGGCGCGGCGCCGCGCAGACCCGCGGCGGCGAGTGCCAGGGCGGCGATCGCGCCCCGCGGGACGGTCGGGCGGCCACGTTTCATTCGGTGCGGTAAAAAGGATTCGGCAGTTTGAACGTCCGCTCCGCGCCGCCGCCGGTCAGATCGCTCTCCTGATCGCCGATGTTCGCGAGGATCGTCCAGCCCTCGCCCGCCATTCGGGCGCGGGCCGCGGCCTTGAACACCGCGGCCGTGCCCCGCTCGCCGTCCGGCTTGCAGATGAGCGCGACGTAGCCGGTGCAACCGATGGCGCGCAGGTTGCGTTCGGTCGCCGCCCGGTCGCGCTCGGGTCGGCCGGTGATCAGGATGATCGCGCAACCCAGCCGCTGCGCCAACCGATAGACCTCGATCACCGCCGGAATCGGTGCGGCCCGGGCCTCGTCCACCCATCGCTGCCATACCTCCGGCACGTAGCCGAAGTCGTTCCGCTCGATGTGCGGCCAGTTGAAGAAAAGCGTCTCGTCGAGATCGAACACCACCGCGAGGCGTTCCCGCGGCTGCGTGGCGGCGGCCCGTTGCCGGATCCACGCCGCCGCATCCGCGGCCACGGCGGCGATCTCACGCTCATACCGGCCCGACGCCACATACGCGCGCAGCTGCTCCTTGAACGGCTGGAGATTCGCCGGTGCCCGTTCGGTTTGCGGCGCCACGCAGCCGCTGCCCGCGCCCACCCCCAGGGCAAACGCGACCGCGAGGAGGCGGAAACAACTCCACCGGCACCCGACCGCCCTACTCACGATTGCGGGGATGGAACTTCGCATGGTGATCGACGAGCCGCTGCGGCTCCACCGCCGTGTAGATCTGGGTCGTGGCGATACTCGCATGCCCGAGCATCTCCTGAATCGCGCGCAGATCCGCCCCGCCCGTGAGCAGGTGGGTGGCAAACGAATGCCGCAGCGCATGCGGTTTCACGTTCTTCGTGATGCCGGCGCGCTTCGCGTAGGCCTTCACGATCATCCACAGCGCCACGCGCGACAGCGCGGTGCCGTTGCGGTTGAGAAACAGCTGGCTGCCCGTGCGCGGCTTCACGAGGTGTTGCCGCCCGGAAATCAGGTAGGTCCGCAACGCCTCGCAGGCTTTGCCGCCCACGGGCACCACGCGTTCCTTCGCGCCTTTGCCGAAGACCCGCAGGAAACCCTGCTCGATGTCGACCTGCTGCAGCGTCAGCGCCGCGAGCTCCGACACGCGCAGTCCGCTCGAATAAAACAGCTCCAGCAGCGCCCGGTCGCGCAACGCCCGTGCGTCCCCGCCATGGGCCGCCGCGAGCAGGTGGCTCACTTCCGCCTCGGTCAGGGTGCCGGGCATCCGCCGCTGGGGCTTGGGGCTGGAGATCAACGCCGCAAAATCGTCCGGCCGCCGCCCTTCGCGCACGAGATGACGCGCGAGCATCCGCAGCGCCGCGAGTTTCCGCGCCACGCTCGCCACCCGGTAGCGTGCCTCGCTCAGCGCATGGACCCACGCCGTGGCATCGTCCTCCTTCACCGCCCGCCAACCGGCGCAACCCCGTCGGGCAAAAAACGCGGCCGCCTGGTCCAGATCGCTCTGGTAATTGACGCGTGTGTGGCGGGCCAAGCCCCGCTCCAGATCGATGAAGGCAATGAACCCGTCGATCTCCGGCGCAAATTCCGCCGGCGCGCGGCTCACCGCCGTCCGACGGGCACGCACCGCCCGCGCGGCCATCGCTCAGTAACGCCGACGCTGCATCGGCGGCGGCGGCGGGGTGGATTCCTTCATGCGGAAGGTGATGCGCGCCTTCTCGAGATCGTAGGGGCTCATCTCCATTTTCACCGTGTCGCCCGCGGCGATCTTGATGAAATTCTTCCGCAGCTTGCCCGAAATATGGGCCAGCACCACGTGCCCGTTGGAGAGCTGCACCTTGAACATCGTGCCCGGCAGCACCGCGACCACCTTGCCCTCCACTTCGATCGCGTTGTTGTCAGCAGACATGGGAGACGCGGAGATTCGGGAGTTGGCGGCAGGTCATGGGTCGGTCGTCAAAAGCCCCTTGTAAGCCAGAAGCGCCGCCCGTTAGTCAAGGCTGCGCTCCCGTCCCGCCAACATGCCCGATTCGCTCGTCCCGCCGCCCCCCTGCCCGTTCGACAAACGGTTTCCATCCCAGCTGGTGCGGGACGACGTGTTCTTCATGAGCCTGGCCTATAACCTCGCGATCGATGCCTGGCGGCGCGACGAGGTGCCCATCGGCGCCGTGATCGAGATCGGCGGCGAAATCTTCGGCGCGGCGCACAATACCGTCGAATCCAACCGCGACCCGACCGCCCACGCCGAGATGATCGCGGTCACCCAGGCGGCCGCCAAACTCGGCGACTGGCGGCTCGCGGACGCCACCGTCTACGTGACCAAGGAACCCTGCCCGATGTGCTCGGGCGCGATGCTCATGTCGCGGGTGAAACGCGTCTGCTACGCCGTGCCCGATCCCAAGATGGGCTGCCTCGGCGGCGCCACGAATCTCAACGACCTGCCACGCGTGAACCACCACCTCGCGATCACCGCCGGCGGTGTCCTCGAGGCGGAATGCCGCGAGTTGCTGCAAACGTTTTTCCGGCTGAAGCGGCGCGAGGACTAGCGCTGAGCAGTTTCACGCCCGACCCTCCACCCATTCGTGCGCAGCACCCGCAGAAATCAGCATTGCCCCGCGGGCCTGATCGATTGTCTTCGAACGACTTCCCCGGCCCGCTCCTCCGGCCGGCCTCCACCGCCTCGACCGATGATTCCCACCCGTTTGTCCGTGTTTTCCTCGCGCCGCCGGATCGGCCGCACGCCGCGCCACACCCGCGCGTTCACCATCATCCAGACCCTGATGAGCATGACCGTGGTCAGCGTCACGATCGCGGTCGCCGTGCCGAAGGTGAAACAGTCCGAGGTGCAGTCGCGCGCCACCATCATCGTCGCCGACCTGCGGACCTTCGCCTCCGCCTTCGAAGGCTACGCGCAGGAACATGGCTCCTGGCCGGCGGAGACCCGCGAGGGCGTGCTGCCCGAGGAGATGGCCCAACGCATCCCGCCCACCGCCTGGGCCCGCATCGCCCCGATGGGCGGCCGCTACAACTGGGACAACGATCAATTGCACAACGGCACGCGTATCCGCGCCGCCATCACGATCACCGGCACCGAGGATGCCCCGCTGCCGATCAGCGAGGAGACGCTGCTCGAGATCGACCGCCTCATGGATGACGGCAACCTCTCCACCGGCTCCTTCCGGACCGGTGTGAACTACGATCCCCTCTACATCATTCAGCAGTAAATGGCCGCCGATCGCATCACGTTTGACGTCACCGTCAGACACCTCTCCCCCGACGGCACCAAGTCGGGCATCGAATTCACCGAGACCAGCCGGCCGGGCATGAGCGTAAGGGAGCTGCGCCAGTTGCTGCGCGCGCTCACCAAACTCGCACCCACCGTCGAATATCCCGCGGAGCCGTCGCTCCGCATCGAAGCGCCCGCCGGACGCTTTCTCGTGCAGGTGAAGGCCCACCAGGTCCAATTCATCAGCTGGTCCTCTTCCCAGTCCCACCCCGTGACGCCCCCGGTGGACGAGATGCTGCGCATCTTCGCCGGCGAGGCGATCGAGGGCGAACTCGAGGTCGAGGAGACGGTCGCGCCCACGCCCGGCCAGCCCCGGCGCGGCAACCCCAAGCTGGGCATCGGAATCCTCATCGCGGTGATCGTCGGCATCAACGCCTTCACGTTCGTCAACGCCCGCAAGCCCCCCGGCAATTTCCTCGCCCCGCACAAGCTCGTGACCGGCCCCGCCGCCAGTCAGGCGCTGGAAGCCGCCGCCGGGCGTTACGAGACCGGCTCCCGCAATGGCGACCGCGCGATCGTGCTCGGCAAGGACGGCAACGTGGAGTGGCTCAAATACGGCAATGACCGCGCCGTCGTGCAGCGCCAGAGTTTCACCGTGCAGATGGCCGAATCCAAAGGCTCCCCCGCCCTGCTCACGAACCGCCAGACCCTGATCACGATCAAGGATCCGATCACGCTGGTCTACTTCGGCGACACCTACACGCGCGTCGTGAAGTAAGCGGCCCGCGCCGCACGCGGCGCGAGCCTTCGCGATGCCGCCTCACGGGCGTTCGCCCCGCGGTGGAAAAGAAAAGGCGCGCGGAAAACTCCGCGCGCCAAAGGCAGACGAGCCCGCCGACTGCCGCTCAATGCGGCGCGGACGAAGCCCCGCCGGCGGTCGCCTGCGTGCTCTTCGGCGGGTGGAAGAACAACGCCAGCGCGATCGCCGCGATCGAGGCGGCCGCGAGCGGCACCATGAAGAGGCCGCGGAAGTCGACCACGTTGCCCTTCGTAGAGACCGACTGCAGCAGCCACGGGCAGATGGAGAACGCCAGCAGCGCGCCCACGCCGAGGATCTGCAGGTTGAAAAGTCCCTGCGCGCTCGAGCGGATGTCCTTGGGGAAATACGCGTCGACGAAGATATAGACCGTCGCGAAGAAGAACGCGTAGCAGATGCCGTGCAGCACCTGGATCAGGATGATCGCCATCGAGCTGTCCGGCATGAAGGCATACACCGCGAAACGCGCCGCGTGCCCGAGGATGCCGACGATCATCGTCGTCCGCCACCCGCAGGCCTTCAACGTCGCCCCCAGCACGAACATCGTGAGGATCTCCGCCACCTGCCCGATGCTCATCACCGGCGCGATCCAGTTGGCCGCGATACCCACGCCGCCCTCCGCCTTCGCCGTGCCGAGGAACACGCCCGTCCAGCTGAAGTAGCAGTTGTGGACGAAGGAATCGACGAGCGTCACGAGCCACAGCACCAGCACGAACGGATGCTTGAGCAGCTTGAGCGCCTCGAGCCACGCGAGTTTCTCGACCGCGCCCGCCGCCGCCTTCTTGGGCGGCGTGTGCGGCAGCGTCAGGCTGAAAGCCGCCAGCACGAGCGACGCGATGCCGGCGACGATGAAGGTCCACTTGGTCGCCGCCTTCGCCACCTCACCGGTGAGCGGATTGGCCAGCGCCGCGCCGAGCCACGCCACGAAGCCCTGCGGATTCGCCGCCTCGACCTTCGCCCAGTCGACGAAGATGAACGTGAACGGCCACGCCGCGAGGATCCATCCGATCGTGCCGCCCATGCGCACGATGCCGAACTCCTTCGCCGGGTCCTTCATGTTGGCAAACGCGATCGAGTTGGTGATCGAGATCGTCGGCACGTAGAGCAGGCAGTGCACGAGCATCAGCAGGAAGAACGGCAGAAACTCCTTCGTGAAACCGCACCCGAGGATCGCGAGCCCGCCCACCACGTGGGAGAACGCGAGGAACTTCTCGGCCGCGAATTTCCGGTCCGCCCACTGGTTGCTGAAGAACATGCCCACGATCGAGGCGACCGGGAAGGCGTTCAGGATCAGCGACTGCTGGGTGGGCGAAAAGCCGAGGCTCGGCAGGTAGCCGAAAATGAGGGGCAGCCATGCGCCCCAGATGAAAAACTCGAGCGCCATCATCACAAAGAGACGCCCGCGGTAGGATTCGGAGGTTGGAGTCATCGGTAAGAAAGGATCGGGCCCCGGGCGTCGGATCGGCGCTCAAGGCAGGGTGATTGGGAAAAGGGAAATTCGAAGGTCCATACTCCGGGCTCGGCACTCCGGGCACTCGGCTCCGTGCGCCGCCCCGGCCGCCTCACGCGCCGCCGGGCCGCCACGTGCCCTTCGCCACCGCGGGCACAAACGTATCCAGGCCGGGCGGACGGAACTCGAGCGTGCGCCCCAGCTCCGCGCTCATGTAGGCGGTCATGAGGATCTCCACGACCTCGAGCCCGTCGTCGAAATTCAGCGCCGGCTGCACGCCGCGGCGGAAGCAGTCCGTGAAATGACGGTTCTCGTTCTCGTAGCCGTATTCCGCGGCCTCGTTCCCCACGACCGGCATCAGTCCCATCTCGGCGTTCTGCTTCTCCACGAGATCCTCGCCCGCCGCACCCTGCACCCGCCGGCTCAGGAACAGCTGCGCACTCGTGTTGAGCGTGTTCAGCGCAAACGAATACTCCGGCCCGAGCAGCTCCGTGCTCAGGCGCAGGCCCGCGCCCACGAAGCTCCACGAGGTCGTCACCTCGCCCACCAGCGTGCGCCCGGTCTCATCGGCATACTCGATCGTCGCCCGCGCAAAATCCTCCGACGGCCGCCGCAGGTAATCGACGCCCGCGCCCATCGTCGCCCGCAGCTGCTCCGCGTAATCCGGGCGCGACCACTTGAGACTCGCGATGTGCCCCGTGATCCGCGTCGGCCGGATGCTGTTCCGCGGCTTCGCCGGATCGGTCAACAGGTGGCGCACGACCTCCACGCTGTGGCACATCATGTCGTTGAGCACGCCGCCGCCCTGCTGCTCGCCCTGCCAGAACCACGGGTTGTGCGGCCCGCTGTGCTCCTCCGCCGCGCGGGCGAGATAGGGCCGTCCGGCCACCGCCGCCCCGCGCGCCCAGAGCAGCGCCCGCCCCTTCATCAGGTGCGGCGTGAAGAGTTGGTCCTCGAGGTAGCCATGCAGCACGCCCGCTTCCTTGATCAGCTGCACGCAGCGTTTCGCTTCGGCGACGTTGCGGGCCAGCGGCTTCTCGCACGCGATGCCGACGAGCCGGCCCTTGCCGGACTTCAGCGCCGCCACGATCTCCTCGAGATTTTCCACCCGCCGGTGGTTTGGCCCGCAGATCCAGATCGCATCGATCGCCGGGTCCGCGACCATCTCCGTGATCGAGCGGAAAGCCCGCGCCTCGCCGACGTTCAGCGAACGGCAGAG
>JACCDL010679083.1_pt1 | contig 12869 bp, 9 predicted proteins | sample 7441931 | NCBI WGS metagenome assembly JACCDL01 (sample SAMN15323437, study PRJNA562643) | freshwater metagenome | isolation source: river surface water | place: USA:Blue River Watershed | collected 2017-08-16 | reverse complement strand
CTGCGACTGCCAATTTGGCAGTATGACCGCCGCAGAACCGGTGACTTGGTGTCTCGAGTTGGCTCAGACTCAACCCTCCTGAAAGCCGTCCTCACCCAGGGACTGGTGGATGCGCTTGGTGGTCTACTCCAATTCTTTGGGGCGATTATCGTTATGGCCTTCATCGACCCCCTTCTGCTGGGGTCGACATTGCTAGTGGTCTTCGTTGCAGTTGGTGCAATTGCATTCACCGGCCGCAAAATCCGAAGTGCAACCACGAAAGCTCAACAAAAAGTTGGCCAGATGTCTGCCAGCGTTGAAAGAGCACTGAGTGCTATTCGAACCATCCGCGCAAGTCGCGCCGAGGAGCGAGAGAGCCAAGAAATCTATAAGGATGCAGAAGCCGCCTATGACCAGGGTCTTTCAATTGCTCGACTCTCAGCAGCGGTCGCACCAATTGCCCAGGTAGCTTTCAACACTGCATTCATCGTTGTGTTGGGTCTTGGAGGATTGCGAGTGGCAACGGGTGCAACCACGATTGCGTCTCTGGTGACCTTTGTGATCTTGCTTTTCTTCATGATTGGACCTCTGATTTCTGCTTTTGGTGCCTACACCTCAGTTATGGGTGCCCTTGGCGCACTAGCCAGAATTCAGGAAATCATGGTCTTGGAGGAAGAAGAGACCGGCGTTCAATCGGAGCACCGAGTCGCCGTCAACACTGCTGCCATTGAGTTCAATCAGGTTGATTTCCACTACCCCGCCGAAGATGGCGAGAGTAAGCAAATTCTGAACTCGGTTAGTTTTCGGATTGAGCGTGGCCAAAGGGTTGCCCTGGTCGGACCCTCGGGAGCCGGTAAGTCGACAATCTTCTCCCTGATTGAGAGATTCTACGAACCAACCGGTGGCGAGATTTTGCTAGATGGGCAAAATGTAACCGAGTTTTCTAGGCAAACTCTGCGCGAGCAACTTGGTTATGTTGAACAAGATGCACCAGTTCTAGCTGGAAGCATTCGAGACAACCTTCTGCTTGGAAAATCAGAAGCAACAGAGCAAGAACTGGTCGATGTATTGAACCAAGTTAATTTGGCTGAGGTTCTAAACCGAGATGAAAAGGGATTAGACGCGGAAGTTGGCGAGAGTGGAATCATGCTCTCTGGCGGTGAGCGTCAGCGACTTGCCATTGCAAGAGCACTGCTAGCAAAGCCTCCGATTTTGCTTCTCGACGAGTCAACCAGCGCCTTGGATGGACCGAATGAGCAGAGAATGCGCCAAGCAATTGATGCTGTTGCGCAAAACCGAACACTGGTAGTTATCGCCCACCGCCTTTCAACTGTTGTGGACTCCGATCAGATAATCGTTTTGGAACACGGCCGAGTGGTTGGCATTGGCTCCCACTCCGAGCTTGTGAAATCAACCCCGCTCTATGCCGAACTAGCAAAACACCAGTTGCTGGTTTGAGTAGAGTGGAGGGGTGAGCAAAGCTGCCATCTGGAGTGCCGAGTCTGTCCTAGAACTAGACCGCAACGATCCGCTAGCTAGCTTTCGCAATCAATTTGTCATTACTGACCCAGAAATCTGCTACCTCGATGGCAATTCTTTAGGCCGCCTTCCAAAAGCAACCATAGAAAAAATAAACAGTTTCCTAACCGATGAGTGGGGTGCTGAGCTTGTCGATGGTTGGTCTCATTGGATTGACCAGGCTCAGACAGCTGGTGATTTACTTGCAAAAACTGCCCTCGGAGCAAATCCAGGTCAAACCCTGGTGTGCGACACAACTTCGGTGAATTTCTACCAGCTCTGCGTAGCAGCCATTAGAGCTAATCCCGGTCGCAACAAAATCATCATTGACTCCGCAAATTTCCCAACTGATCGCTACATCATTCAGGGCATTGCCAAGCAATTTGGTCTAGAACTAATCACACTAAACAGCGATGGTATGGGCGGACCGGGTGCAATCGACATTCCAAGCGAGCACGAAGAGATTACGGTCGAAGCTCTAAGACCAATCCTGACCAGCGATGTTGCCATGCTGACCTTGCAAGCGGTCAACTATCGCTCAGGAGTCAAGCAAGACATTAAAGGCATCAACGAGCTGGCCAAGAAACATGGAATTTATGTCGTTTGGGACTGCTCACATGCCATTGGGTCAGTCGCGCTGGACTTCGAGCAAAACGGCGTTGAGCTGGCTGTTGGCTGCACCTATAAATACGGTAACTCAGGTCCCGGCTCCCCCGCTTGGCTCTTTGTTAAGAAGTCGCTGCAGGAGAAACTGCAGGTTCCAATTCAGGGTTGGTTTGCACAAGAAAAGCAGTTCGAGATGGGCGCATTCTTTGAGCCATCAGATCAAATTCGAGGGTTTCAAATAGCAAGCCCATCTATCATCGGCATCCGCGCTGTTGAGGTGGCATTTGAAATGATTGGCCAGGCTGGAATCAGGGCCATCAACGAAAAGGCTTCTCAGGGAACCCAGTTGATGATTGACCTGTACGACCAGTGGCTGAGTGATTTAGGTTTTACTCTCGCAACTCCCCGAGATGCCGCTCGGCGCGGAGGTCACATCATCATTCAGCATCCGGATGCTAAGCAAATTGCCAATGCTCTTCGAAAGCTGAAGAAGGTAATCCCTGACTATCGAGAACCCGGTGCAATTCGACTTGGAATTTCTCCTCTGCCAACCAGCTACTCTGAGGTTTACGAGGGGTTCCGTCGACTAAAGGAACTCGTTGAGTCAGGCGAATACAAGCGCGTTACCGAAAGCTCCAGTCGCGTCACCTAGGAAATCATGGACCATCAAAAACACATAACCTACATCTCATACCTCAAGGTTGATGAGCTGCTTGAGCTCCAGCAGCCTCTGAGCGATGGGCCCGAACATGACGAACTGCTTTTCATAACCATCCACCAGGTCTATGAGCTTTGGTTCAAGCAGATCCTGCATGAAGCAGCTGCCCTGCAAAAATCTCTTGAGGCCGGTGAAACTCACCGCTCCCTCGCTCTGCTGGGTCGAATCAGAACCATTATGAAAACCTGCGTTGCGCAGCTAGATATCCTGGAGACCATGACTCCCCTGCAATTTAATTCATTCCGTCAACGCCTAAGTTCAGCCTCTGGTTTCCAGTCGGCTCAATTCAGAGAGCTGGAGGCAGTTCTGGGAAGAAGAGACCAGGCGGGAGCAGATGCCGAGAAGTCCTCTGGAATGGGAATGGCAGAGCACCTCATCCCGGGCTCTTCTGCCAGGGCGCGAGTGGAGCAGGCGATGCTTAGACGCTCACTTTGGGATTCGGCTCTTCACTACTTCAATAGCAAAAAGGCAATGCCAAAGGATGCTCTTGAAAGAGATGTGACAAAGCCCTGGGAAGAGCACCCAGGTGTTCAGCAGGCATTGATCGAACTTCACAGGTCCGACCCTGAAGCCTCGATGATTGGTGAAGCACTGGTTGATTTGGATGAGGGTTTCCAGGAGTGGCGCTATCGCCACGTAAAGATGGTGGAGCGAACAATCGGGAAGAAACCTGGAACGGGCGGCTCCAGCGGCGTTGGCTATTTGGCGAGCACTTTGTTCAGGCCCGTATTCCCTGATTTGTGGGCAATTAGAAGCCAGTTCTAGATTGCGCCGGAAGCGGCTAACCTTGAGCAGTGGCAATCGCAATCTATCCAGGCTCTTTCGACCCAGTAACACTTGGGCACCTGTCGGTTATTAGACGAGCACAAAATCTAGAAAGTCAGTTGATTGTTTTAGTTGTTCACAACCCCAATAAGAAAAGCCTCTTCACTCCAGCAGAGCGAGTGACGCTGATTGAAAAATCTCTAGACGAATTGGGTCTTGGAGCAATAACCGTAAAGACCCTGGAGAGCGGTCTGCTTGCAGACGAGGCAAAACGACTAGGAGCAAGAGTCATCATCAAGGGTCTTAGAACTGCCGCTGATCTTGACTACGAGCTTCAATTTGCCAGCATGAATCGTGATCTGACTGGCGTGGAAACAGTTTTTCTGCCAACAGAGCCAGCCTTCAGTCAAACGTCTTCTTCACTGATTCGCGAGGTATCACAACTGGGTGGCGATGTTTCAAAGCACGTAACCAAGGCAGTTCAGCAGGCTCTGCAGGAGAAAAAGAAGTAATGTCACTGCTTATTCCAGTCAAAGAGCTAATTCAAAAACCAGGGACCATGAAAGAGCTCACGCTCACGCATGAGCTCGAATACCCTCTGGGTACCGATGCAATTGCAATCCCAAAGGGACGTGAACTGGAGCTTTCTGTTCGCTTGGAGTCTGTCCACGAAGGAATTCTGGTTACCGTATCCGGAACCGCTTTGGCAGACGCAGAGTGTTCAAGATGTCTTGAGCCCATGCAAGAAGAAGTCCCTATTGATTTGCAAGAGCTGTTTCACTATCAGCCGCAAGAGGAAGATGACTTTGTCATCGAGCAGGATCGGGTAGATCTCGAGCAGGCTTTGATTGATGCAGTTGTTCCAAATCTCCCGATTAAACCGCTCTGCAGCGAAGACTGCGTAGGTTTGTGTGCAGACTGCGGAGAAAAATTAGATGTGGGATCGCATGAGCACGAAAGACCTATTGACCCTAGGTTTGATGCTCTAAAAGACTTTGGTAGCTAGTTTCACAACGTTTGTCATCAGCATTGCCCTGGTCATCGGACCCACTCCACCAGGATTTGGCGAGAAATAGCCAGCAACATCCATCGCAGCTCTTTCAACATCACCTAGAAGCTGGCCACCTTCACGACTTACCCCGACGTCCAACACCGCAGCTCCTGGCTTAATCCAGTCGGCTTTTACAAAGCCCGCTATTCCAACAGCAGCAACGACTACATCTGCTTCTCTGATTTGCTCTGCAATGTCTTCACTGGCACTGTGCAGCAAGGTTGCTGTTGCGTCTACGGCTTTGGAAGATAGAAGAAGTCCGAGTGGTCGACCAACGGTTAAACCTCTACCTATCACAGCAACATTGGCGCCCTTTAGATTTACGTTGTAGCGCCTAAGCAGCTCAACAATTCCAGCTGGCGTGCAGGGAAGCGGGGCATCAAACTCACCGGAGACATTCATTACAAGTTTGCCCAGATTGAATGGGTGCAGGCCATCAGCATCCTTAGCCGGATTAATCGACTCCAAAATCTTGCGAGTGTTCATCTGTTTGGGGAGGGGCAGCTGAACGATGTAGCCGGTTACCTCATCGGATGAATTTAGGTCTCTAATAGCGGCTAAGACATCTGATTCGCTGGCTGTTGAAGGCAAATCAACTCGAATTGACTGCATTCCCACTTCCGCACAATCGCGATGCTTTCCAGCCACGTAACTGACCGATCCTGGATCCTCACCAACCAAAAGAGTTCCTAGGCCAGGCTTTGTGGATAGTTTCGCCACCTGTTGCCTAAGTTCCAACTTGATTTCGGCAGCTACTTTTCTGCCATCCAGGATTACAGCAGTCAAATGATTACCAATTCTCTAGGCCCTCATAGAGCGGGAAAGCTTCAGTCAATGCTTGCACGCGCTTACGAAGTGCTGGCAAATCCGCCCCCGGAAGCAGCGCCTTCGCGATGATGTCTGAAACTTCAGTGAATTCACTTGCACCAAATCCACGAGTAGCGAGCGCTGCGGTACCAATTCGAATACCAGAGGTAACCATTGGTGGACGAGGATCGTTTGGAACTGAGTTCTTGTTAACAGTTACACCGGCCTCATGCAAAATGTTTTCTGCTGTTTGGCCATCAATCGCAGCATTGCGCAAATCAACCAAGACAAGGTGAACATCGGTTCCGCCAGTCAATACCGATACTCCAGCCGAAACCACATCAGGTTGCATCAGGCGGTCGGCAAGAATTCTGGCGCCTTCGATTGTGCGCTGCTGTTGCTCTTTGTACTCCGCAGTCATAGCAGCCTTGAAAGCAACCGCCTTGGCAGCAACCACGTGCATTAGTGGTCCGCCCTGCTGGCCTGGAAATACTCCAGAGTCAATCTTCTTTGCCCACTCTTCTTTACACAGAATCATTCCGGAACGCGGTCCAGCGAGAGTCTTGTGGACGGTGGAGGAGACAACATCGGCGTATGGAACAGGAGATGGATGCAGTCCCGCTGCAACCAGACCTGAGAAGTGCGCCATGTCAACCCAAAGTTTTGCACCAACCTCATCTGCGATGGATCTAAATGCTGCAAAGTCTAGGTGGCGAGTGTAGGCAGACCAACCGGCAATCAAAACGGTTGGCCTAGTCTCCAGTGCTCGCTCGCGCACAATGTCCATGTCAACCAAGTAGGTGTCAGGGTGGAGCTCGTATGCGTGTGGCTCATAGACCTTGCCAGAAAAATTAAGTTTCATGCCGTGAGTGAGGTGGCCACCGTGAGCAAGAGAAAGTCCAAGAATTCTGTCACCAGGATTGGCTAGTGCCATCATCAAGGCTGCGTTGGCCGTTGCACCGGAGTGCGGTTGAACGTTGGCGTGCTCAGCACCAAAAAGTTGCTTTGCTCGATCGCGGGCTAGATTTTCAGCGATGTCCACAACCTCGCAACCGCCGTAGTAGCGCTTGCCTGGATAGCCTTCCGCGTACTTATTGGTTAGCACTGAGCCCTGTGCTTGCAAGATGGCCCTCGAAACAAAGTTCTCGCTAGCGATCATTTCGAGAGTGCCTCGTTGCCTGTCTAGTTCCTGCTGCAGAACCTGGGCAATCTCGGGATCAACCTGTGAAAGGGGGGCTGTGTGTAGAGGATTTATCGGCATGAGCGTCAGTTTACCCCTAGGTTTCAAGCTGATTGCCAAGCTCGCTGAATAGGATTGCCCGATGAGCTCTAAAGAACATTGGGTCCTGACCTTTGTCTGCCCGGACCGACCTGGAATTGTCCATGCCATCTCAGGAGCGGTGGTCGAGGCCGGTGGAAACATTACCGAGAGCCAGCAGTACACATCAGATGACACTGGACGCTTTTTCATGCGCCTTCAGATTGAAGCTGCTATCTCGAAGGCAGGTTTTGAGAAGCAGATAGAAAAAATCATTGGCGACTACAAGCTTGAATACGTACTCGATTATGTCGGTCGACCTATGAAAACTGTTGTACTTGTCTCGAAGGCAGCCCACTGCCTGAACGACATTTTGTTTCGCCAGCGCTCAGGCCAGCTACCGATTGAAATAAGCAAGGTTTTTGGAAATCACGACGACCGGCGAGAGCGGGCAGAGTTTTATGGAATCAGTTTTGAAAGCATGCCAATTGAAAATGGCATAGATAAAGCGAAATTCGAAAAAGCTCTACGTGAGTTCATTAACAAAGAAAAAATCGAGCTAATTGTTCTGGCTCGATTCATGCAAATCTTGTCCCCTGAGTTCTGCAACGAGTTTGCCGAGAGAATCATCAATATCCATCACTCATTCCTACCAGGATTCAAGGGAGCAAACCCTTACGCCCAAGCTCACGCCAGAGGCGTGAAGCTAATTGGTGCAACTGCTCACTTTGTCACTGAAGACCTCGACGAGGGTCCAATTATTGAGCAGAATGTCACTCGAGTGGACCATGCAGCGTCTAAGCAAGCGCTAGTGCAGATAGGTCAAGATGCAGAAAGCAAGACCCTGACTCAAGCAATCCGATGGTTTGCCGAGCACAGAGTCTTGCTGGATGGTCAAAGAACCATCATCTTCCGATAATCCGCCATCCAATCAAGCCGATCAATAGAACTGCTCCGAGTAATACAAGTAGCAGAGTTATTGGTGATGACTCTGGCTCGGACGTCTCAACCAACACTGGCTCGGCTTCAAATGGCTGCTCAGTGAATTCAGTTTCAATCAAGGGCAGCTCATTTTCAACTTCCAGTTCAGTTTCGATGGAGGGTTTTCTTGGAGCTGGCTGACTCAGTGTCTTGCTTTCGCTAGCAGGTGCAGTCTCGATTAACGGTGGGTTTTCGAGAACAAATTCCACTTCGGGCTCTTCTGGCAGCACTCCAGGTACTTCGACTTCAGGAACTTGAATCGGTTCAACTACTGGAATGGGCTGCGGTGAAGGAGTTGAATCAATTGCTGGAGTTTCAACTGGTGTGGGCGGCTGGGGCTCGGGAGCAACCGTGTCTGGCTGAGTGGGTTCAGGTGTGACTGGTTCTGGAGCGGGTTCAGTTTCGATTTGTTCTGGTTCTGCCACAGGCTCAGCATTAGCAAATAGGGCAATTCTTTCCACAGCTGGTCCCTTGTTTCCGACACTGTCTAGCAGTGAGAATGCGGGGAGGCGCCAGCTTCCTGTTGCATAGCTGCAGTCAGCGAAGAAGTACCAGCTGAGCTCTGTGTCCTCATAACCGCTTTCACACTCGGCATTAGCGGTGAATTCCACCGAGGCAGGATCAAAAGTAGCCAATTCTGAAATGGTTAGTAGAACTGAATAGCGGAAGTTTTCGCTCTGCGTGATTTCAACCTCACTCCAGATGGCATCCGGAGCCGTCAAATCAACGAGGAAAGAGAATGAGATTGCCTCGGCAGGTCCTGTATTACCCCACTGATCAACCAGGCTGTTGGGCAACAAACTGATGGTGTTAAATCCTTCAGGGCACTGTTCCAGTACGAGCTCCGCATCTTGAATCGTTGCTGAGCAGGTACCCACATCTACTTGCTCGAGTGAGAGTTCACCTTCACTAAGTGCAAAGGAGTTCGTGAGCGTGCTTTGAGCTAGAGCCGCCGGGCTCTCACCCCAGCTAAATTCGGGAGCCTGCTTATCAAACATTATGCTCACCGAAACATCCGAGCTGGGAGATGAGCCAACTGAGGCCGCCTTGAGAGTTAGGGTTACGTCTCCATGTGAGCAGTCGAGCAGATTGATGCTGGCAGTTGCAGCTTCAATAACTAGCTCAGAGAGCTGACAGGTTTGGGAAACCGTAAAGTCTTCTTCGGTCAGTCCAGAAATGTTTGAACTCATAACCAGAGTGAAAGAAGCAAGCTCGGAGCTTTGCTGCTCGCCAGTGAAACTAACAATTGTCACAACCTGCTGGTAGCTAAGTTCGATTCGGCCATTGCCAGTATTAACGCCAGCCTGGTGCTGAACATTCAGTGTTATGTCGCTTCTGGCATAGGAGGATCCACCACCTCCACCGCCGCCATCTGAGCAGCAGCTGTTGTCGTCCGGTCCTCCACCGCCACCGCCATACCAACCTCCACCACCGCCGCCACCGCCAGCATTCCAGCTGTAGCCACCTGTTCCACCAACGCCAAATGAGCCACTGGTTGCAGGAGATCCTCCATTTGAATAACCAGCGCTTCCACCTGATGTTTGGGTTCCTCCACCACCGCCGCCACCCTGGCCAGAGCCGCCGGCCTCGGCAACTAAACCTCCACCCATTCCACCGGGAGCTCCCGCATAACCACCGGCGCCTCCGCCGCCACCTGCAACTACGACTCGATCAGAAAGACTGGAACCGAAACGAATATCACTCGCTCCGCCACCACTGCCTTCATTTCCTCGATTACCGGTTGTTGCACCACCTCCATTGAAACCACCCGGCGCATAATTACCTTCGATTCCCTGACCGCCGACATACAAATAAAGTGTCGCAGGAAGATTGGTGAGCTCTCCTCTAACCTCACCACCCGCGCCACCTCTTCCACCGGATGCGCCGTAAACCTTGAAACTGATCTTGTTCACGCCAGTTGGAACCTGCCAGGATTGCGCAGAACCGGTGAACTCAAAGGTTTGGGTGCAGACGCCGTTTTCACAAACAATCGCCGCCGATGCAGGAAGTGGAACTAGGGATGCGGCTAATAGATAGCTGGACAGAAGTAAGTTTCTAATTTTCATGGCCAGAAAATAAAACTCCCCGCGGTTTCCCGCAGGGAGTTATCCACAACCCCAGCTGGGGCTGAGTTTTAGGCCATTCTTGCTCTCATGTTTTCAGCCAGGGTCGCCATGAACTGCTCGGTCGTCTCCCAGCTCTGGCCAGGTCCAACTAGAGCCGATAGATCCTTAGTCATGTGTCCTGCTTCAACAGTTTTGATGACAACGTCTTCCAGGGTCTTGGCGAAATTGTCTACCTCTGGCGTGCCATCGAGCTTGGCTCGGTGCATAAGTCCCCGGGTCCAAGCAAAGATCGATGCGATCGGGTTGGTCGAAGTTTTCTCGCCCTTTTGCCACTGGCGGTAGTGACGAGTCACTGTTCCGTGGGCAGCTTCAGCTAAAGCGGTCTTTCCATCTGGAGTTGATAACACTGAAGTCATCAGGCCGAGAGAACCAAAGCCCTGGGCAACGGTGTCAGACTGAACATCGCCATCGTAGTTCTTGCAAGCCCAGACATAGCCGCCCTCCCACTTCAAAGCGGAAGCAACCATGTCGTCAATTAGTCGGTGCTCGTAGGTGAGTCCAGCAGCATCGAACTTGGCCTTGTATTCGCTTTCGAAGATTTCCCGGAAGGTGTCTTTGAATGCACCGTCATAAGCCTTCAAGATTGTGTTCTTGGTCGACATGTAAACAGGAAAGCCCCTGGAAAGGCCGTAGTTGAAAGATGATCTTGCGAAATCCTTGATGGAATCAATGTAGTTATACATTCCCATAGCAACACCACCGGTTTCCGGATATTCAGCAACCTGCATGGTCTGCGGAGCCGATCCATCGGCTGGTGTGTAGGTGATTGTTACGGTACCGGCACCCGGAACCTTAAAGTCAGTTGCCTTGTACTGATCGCCATGCGCGTGACGGCCAATCACAATTGGCTTGGTCCAACCAGGCACCAATCTTGGGATGTTGGAGATGATGATTGGTTCGCGGAAGACCACTCCACCAAGGATGTTTCGGATGGTGCCGTTGGGGCTCTTCCACATCTTCTTCAGCCCAAATTCTTCAACTCGAGCCTCATCAGGAGTGATAGTTGCGCACTTAACTCCGACGCCGTGTTGCTTGATGGCCTTGGCGGCATCAATAGTCACCTGGTCATCGGTGGCGTCACGATTTTGAATCGAAAGATCGTAGTAATCAATCTCAACGTCAAGAAACGGAAGAATTAGGTTGTCTTTGATGTCTTGCCAGATGATTCTGGTCATCTCATCGCCGTCGAGGTCAACGACCTTACCAACCACTTTGATTTTGCTCATTTTGCTCCTGGTAATCCTGCGCGAAGCGCGAATGCAGCCACTAGCCTACCGCCTCAACCAAGGCCCTACTTCCCTGGCTATTGAACCAGCGACTCTTTCCAGGCCTTGTAGAGCTTGGCAAACTTTCCGTTTCCTTGCGCCAACTTGGTAGGGGCATCATCTTCGATGATCTCGCCATGCTCCATCACCAGCACGCGGTCGGCGATTGCAACTGTTGAGAGACGGTGGGCGATGATGATCGCAGTTCTTCCAGCGAGCAAACTCTTCAAACCTTTTTGAACCATTCGCTCTGATGGTATGTCGAGCGAAGAAGTTGCCTCATCCAAAATCAGAACGGCAGGGTTTGCTAAGAAGGCTCTCGCGAATGAAATAAGTTGCCGCTGACCGGCAGATACTCTTCCGCCTCGCTTGTTTACATCAGTCTCATAGCCGTCTGGCAACTTCGAAATGAACTCATGGGCGCCAACCGCCTTAGCGGCAGCAATCACCTCATCGATAGTTGCTCCCGGTCTACCAAGTTGAATATTTTCAATCACAGTTCCCGAGAACAGATAAGCCTCTTGGGTGACCATAACTATCTCGCGACGCAGGTCTTTGTTTTCGATTTGACGAAGATTGATTCCATCCAGCGAAACAACACCGTCGGTTGGGTCATAGAACCTAGCGATTAGCTTTGCCAGTGTTGACTTGCCAGCACCGGTAGTGCCAACCAGAGCAATGGTTTGTCCTGCTGGGATTTGAAGATTGAATTTCTTGAGGATAACCGGGCCAGTTGCGTATTGGAATTGGACGCCATCGAACTTAATTTCGCCGGTAGTAGCTGAGAGTTGAACTGGACTAGTTGGCTCTGGAACCGAAGGCTCTTCTTCTAACACTCCCGAGATTTTTTCTAGTGCGGCTGCCGCCGACTGGTAGGAGTTATAGAAGATGGCAATTTCTTCCATGGGATCAAAGAATCTTCTTGCATACAAAATTGCAGCAGTCAACACTCCTATGCCCAGCGAACCATCAAGAACTCGATAGCCACCCACCAACAAAATTGTTGCAACGGTTAGGTTGCCGATCATGATTAACCCAGGATCGTAGATACCAAACAGCTGAATCAGGTGGGCATTGTGCTTGCGATAGTCCTCAACGAGGCCACCGAAGTGCTGCTCGTTGCGCTTTTCTTTTCTGAAGGCCTTGACCGCGCGAATACCAGTCATAGTCTCAACGAAATACTGAATCATTCGGCTCGATGCAACTCTTTGCTTTCGATAGCCACGGTTTGTCTTCACCTGGAACCACCTAGTCAAAATGCCAAGTGGAAGGAGAGCGCCGAACAATATCAGGAACGAAGTTGGATCAAGCAGGAACAGAGCGACGGCGGTAAATGTCATAAACAAACCGCCAATTACGAGTTCATTCAGACCGCCCGAGAGAAGTTCGGCAATCGATTCAAGATCCGATGTTTGCCTTGCGATCACCCTGCCAGCTGTGTAACGCTCATGGAATTCCACCGAGAGTTTCTGAGTATGGACAAACATCCGGTTTCTAAGGTCAAACAGCATCTGTTGTGCCAGCCGAGCCGTAAGCATCAAGAATAAATAGGTGAGAATTGACGTGGCCAGGGCTGCCGACAGGTAGGTTCCAACCACTATCCACAGTTCGTTGTACTGACGAAGAATCGCTTTTGGCAAAGCCCAGTCAATACCCAATGCAATCAGTGCTGGTCCAGCTACTCGCAAGGCCGTTGAAATTACGCCAAGAAGTATTGCCACGTAAATCCTGGCTTTGATGGGATTCAGAAGTGAGCTTAGGAGTCTGCGTGAGCGTGCTCTAACGTATTTTGATT
>JACCDL010693280.1_pt1 | contig 12874 bp, 13 predicted proteins | sample 7441931 | NCBI WGS metagenome assembly JACCDL01 (sample SAMN15323437, study PRJNA562643) | freshwater metagenome | isolation source: river surface water | place: USA:Blue River Watershed | collected 2017-08-16 | reverse complement strand
TGACAACGGCCATGGACCACATGGTGCCCATCCAGCCAAAGCCTTGAATCAGCTTTTGAATGATGGGCGCAAACACAAATTGACCAAATGAGCCACCCGCATTGATGATGCCCGACGAAACGCCTCGCGACTCCGCGGGCATACGTTGCGCCGCGGCACTCAATAAAACAGAAAAGCTGCAAGTACCAGCGCCCATGGCTGTGAGAACGCCCATGGTGAGAATCAGTCCTAGGCTGCTACTGACAAAGGGTGTCAGCGCGGTACCAATGACCAGCGTGACGATACCCACAAGCAGAACAGGTCGAGGACCGTATTTGTCAGCAAATGCGCCTGCGATGGGTTGGATAGCGCCCCACACAAATTGGCCAACTGCCATGGCCAAACTGATGGTCACAATGCCCAAGCCTGTGTCGGTGTTGATGGGCCCCATGTACAGACCCATCGATTGGCGAGTGCCCATGGTGATCATGAGAATGGACGCCGCCATGAGGGTGGTGATCCAAACACCTCGGTGATTCATGCTGGGGAAAAAAGCCATAGAGATCGTGCTTTGCTGACAGTTCGAAAGCATGATCTTAGTCGATCATTGAAAGTGCTGCTTTCAATGAAAAAGCCAGCGCTTCACAGGTGTGAAACGCTGGCTGTTATGCCCATGAATTATTTTTTCACGGTGTCCTTTGGCGTGTCTTTGGCAGGCACGTCTTTGGTGCTTGTTTCTTTAACAGCCTTTTCTGATTTCTTGGCTTCTTTTTTACCTTCTGCTTTTGCGTCTGCCTTCACTTCAGCTTTGACTTCAGTCTTAGCTTCTGCTTTTGCTGGCGTTGCAGGAGGGGTTGCGCTTGCAGCAGGGGTGCTTGCAAATGCTGCGGCAGAAAATGCGCCGATGATCAAGGTAGCGAGAAGTTTAGTCATGATGTTTCCTTCATGTTGTTTGAAAACTCCACCGATCGGGAGTGATCATTCAACGGCATGGGAGACACAGTAGTTGACTGAAATATTTAATTATTTATGTCAACTTTAACCTGCAAGCCACGTTGATATCGACGCATTGAAATCACCATTCAAGGCATTTCAATTCAAGCTGTTTTGAATTCTTTGGCAGTGATTTGGTACTTGAAATCATCTGGTGCATAGGAATCAAAACGGCCTTCATTGTTTTCTGCAGTGGGATACATGAAGAAGCCAAGTCGATCACCTTTGCTGTTTGGAAGTTTTAAATCATGTGCAGTATTGAAAGCAACCCAATTGCCTTCCCATCCACCAAACAAAGTGTTGTAAACCGGTTTAACGACAGGGTGGTCTGTCGATTTAAGCCATTCAGAGGTTTCGAGTCGCATGACCTTGGCCACATCGGCTGGATCCATCGCCATCCAACCTTGACCTTTGATATAGGCTTCCGCACGGCAATGCTGTGCGCCTTTCAAACTGGCTGGGTTGCCTGAAAGTTCTTTGTAGCCAAATGCCGAGGGCGCTAAACGCAAACCATAAACATCGCGTGCGGGTATGCCTACAGATCGGCAAAGTCCTACAAACAAGGCGTTGATGTCGGCACACTTTCCGCCCAAATTGCCTGTCTCGAGCATTGTTTTGATATCACCTTCGCCGCAACCGCGAACTTTGGGTTCACGCCAGGAATTGGCGACCACCCAATCGTAAATGGCGCGCACTTTTTCGAGGTCTGTTTTAGCGCCTTGAATGGCTTTTTGGGCCGTTGTTCTGACAATGCCATCCGTCGGTAAAAAGTGTGTCGGGCGAGTGAAGTATTGCAGCGTGCTGGGATCTTCTGCCGCGATTGATTTTTGATTCTCAGTTAAAGGGGCGCGGTTTTGTGTTTGAACGCGACTGGTTATTTCGACGTAGGGTTTCTCAACGTTGTCTGCAAACTCTGCGTAAAGCATTTGAACGCCTTGTAAGCCATCACTGCGCATGCGTGTGATGCCGTTGCTAGTAAAAAAACTGGCTTCAGATTTTTGCCAAGGAGAGTTGACGCTGGGTACGGGTAGCCAGACACGTGTTGTGCCGTTGACTTGCGGTATGTCGACGCGCGTGGTGACTTCGAAACTGCGCCAGGGTCCAGGCTGTGGTGAAAAAACGCGAGCAGCAGGTGGGTTTGTAGATTGAGCAGACGCTGTGTGCCAAGGTACCAATGCGAGCGCACCAATAGACGCAGCACCCTGCAGGAGGGAGCGACGAGCGGGGGTCATAAAGAGATCTCCGAAATGAAGTTAAACCTGTCGGCACATACAAGGTCTTTGAGTCTTCAAGCAGGCTTGAAGAAAACCAATGCCCCGAAAGCAGGTTATTGAACGACAACGGCGCCGTGCAACGTGTCGATTATGGCAGGCTGTTAACCCAAGTTTGAGGCGCAGCCGAGGTCCAATCAACTTCACCCGTGATTCGCCACTGTACTTGCCCTTTAGAGTCAAGCAAAAGCGTGGTTGGAAAAACTTTCACGCCAAACTTTTGCGCCCATTCACCCTGTGTGTCGGAAACCAAGGGTAAAGTCATTTGATTGCTCGTCATGACCCTTTGTGCACGGCTGACGGGCTCTTTCACATTGATGGTGATGACGACTACTTGGTTAGGGTTTTGTAAATCAGAAAAAAGTTGCAGTGAAGGAAGCTCTTCTTTACAGGGGGCGCACCACGTCGCCCAAAAATTCAGCACAACTTTTTTACCCCGCAAATTCTCAGGCTTGTGTTCGAGTCCGTCGCTGTCTTTGAATAAATATGAAGGCGTCTTCTGCTTGCTTGGCCAAGGTGTTTTTTCAAACTGCGCATGCGCAATGCCCATGCCCAAAAGACCGGCCAAGCCTATAAGCGCACATCGAAGAAATTGTTGAAGCATTGAAGCCACGTCATTTAAGAAGCAATGGCAGCCTTGGCAAGGGCTGTCAAACTTGCATGTGAGCGGTTGTTGGCACTCAATACAGTGGCATTTTGTATTTGCGAAAAATTGCGCTGCATGGATGCGAAATAAGTCGGGTCGTAGTGAAGTTTGAGTAAATCACGAACGACGTCTTCAATCTGACCTGCTGCGATTTTCGCTTGCCAATCTTCAACAACTTGTTTGCCACGAATCGTGATCAAGGCGTCAAGACGTTTGCTAAAAAATAAGGGATCTTTGACAAAAAAGTCGTAATCTTCAAGCAGCAATTTGACGCGCTCTTCATCAATCAGCTCAAGCGAATAGCAGGGGCTAGCCCGCATGGCCAAAATCAAGGATTCGGGGACTGCCAAGTTGCCGACTTTTCGACTTTCAGACTCCACATACACGGGCTTGCTTGTATCGATCTTTCTGAGGGCATCCCAAAGCAAAGTGTCGAAATGTTTTTGGCTTGGCTGAGATTCACCAGGAATGATGCCCAGTACCGAGCTGCGGTGATTGGCCAGTCCTTCAAGGTCTAACACTTGTGCGCCTTGCTCTCTCAGGCAATGCAACAGTCTGGTTTTTCCAGAGCCTGTGGGGCCGCAAATGACGCGCCAGGAAATGCGTGCAACCAAGGCGGGCATGGCTGCAATCATGGCACTTCTAAAAGCTTTATAGCCGCCCTCAATGAGGGTGACCCGAAAACCAATCTGTCCCAAGATGAGGGCCAGCGAGCCGCTGCGTTTGCCACCGCGCCAGCAATAAACCAAGGGCTGCCAATCTTTGGGTAAATCAATCACATGGTTTTCAATGTGCTTTGAGATGTTGGCGGCTACCAAGGCTGCGCCTTTTTTCTTGGCTTCAAAGGGTCCTACTTGTTTGTACAAGGTGCCAATCACAATGCGTTCTGCATTGTTGAGCGAAGGCCAATTTTGTGCGCCTGGCAAATGGTCCAGCGCATACTCATCTTCCGTTCGGGCATCAATGATGGTGCTGTATGCGCCTGGTGTTCCAAGTGGCAGGCGCATGCGCTCGATGGCATCTTGTGCACTGACAGGATTGACACTCATGATGGTGCCTTGTCGTCGACCACCAGTCCATGCAATTGTTGCGACTCGACATGGCCCACAACAGCGGCATGGTCAAAGCCGTGTTGCTTGAAAACGGCCAACACCTCATCTACGGAATTGGGTTCGCAAGCAACCAACAAACCGCCGCTGGTTTGGGGGTCGGTCAGAAGGCTTTGATCGACTCCTGCAAATTGGCTTGGAACAGAAACCTCATGGCCATAACCCTGCCAGTTTCGGCCTGATGCACCTGTGACGCAACCCTGTAGCGCTAGCTGCTTGACCCCTGGCAGTAGCGGAACCTGTGGCCAATTTAAGCGGATCGTGCATTTGGCGCCGCGAGCCATCTCAAGCAAGTGACCTGCTAAACCAAAGCCGGTGATGTCGGTGAGGGCGTGCACGCCCTTGAGTTTGGCCAAGTCAGGACCTGCCGTGTTCAACTGGGTGGTATTCCGAATCATGGCTTGATAACCTTCGTCAGGCAACATTTCCTTTTTGAGTGCTGCTGACAAAATGCCAACCCCAATCGGTTTGCCCAAAATCAAAACATCGCCCACTTGGGCGTCTGCATTGCGTTTGATGTGGTCAGGGTGGGCCAATCCCAAGGCCACCAGTCCGTAAATGGGTTCAACCGAGTCGATGGTATGACCGCCAGCGATGGGTATGCCGGCAGCGCGGCAAACGCTCTGTCCACCGTCCAATATTTGGCCAATGACGCTCAAGGGCAGCACATTGACGGGCATGCCCACCAATGCCAAAGCCATGATGGGTTGCGCGCCCATGGCGTAGACGTCAGAAATGGCATTGGTGGCAGCGATCCGACCAAACTCAAAAGGGTCATCCACAATGGGCATGAAGAAATCGGTGGTGGCGACCAAAGCCTGAGAATCGTTCAATTTGTAAACGGCGGCATCGTCAGCAGTTTCAATGCCGACCAACAATTCCGGTGGCAGGGGCATGGCGTTGGTTGACCGAAGGATTTCGCTCAGAACGCCTGGTGCGATCTTGCAGCCACATCCGCCGCCATGAGACAGGCTGGTCAGTCGAGGGCCAATGGTTTTGTTTTCATTCATAGGTTGATTATGGCAAACCCGACTTGGTGAAAACCTAAGTTAAAGCAACAATCAAACCATAAGCTGTTCGTATTGCGCACTTAAGGCGCAAATGACCTGAATTACTTTCCTCTTTAACTAGATCAGACCCATGGCATTTCTTACCAAACAACTTATCAGCAGTTCATTGGCCATCTTGCTCTCCTTTGTCGGAGTGGCGCACGCGCAAGAAAAATTTCCTTCAAGACAGGTCACCCTGGTCGTGCCCCAAGCGGCAGGTGGCGCCAACGATGCCATTGCGCGGGTGATTGCCCAAAAACTTTCAGAGCAATGGGGTCAACCCGTGGTGGTTGAAAACCGACCTGGGGCTGGTGGCAATGTGGGGACAGCGTTTGCTGCCAAAGCCAAAAACGATGGCTATACCTTGCTCGTGAATGCAGACAGTGCGCAAGTCATTAACCCTTTTTTGTATGCCAAAACGGGCTTTGATTCGGTCAAGGATTTTGAGCCTGTGGCGCCCTTGGCCAAGGCTGGGTATGTGTTGGTGGCCAATCCCAGTTTGCCGGCCAACAATGTGTCTGAGCTCATTGCTTTGGCCAAAGCCAAGCCAGGCTCACTGTCCATCGCGTCGGCAGGCAACGGCACCTTGAATCACTTAATTGGTGAGATGCTGCAAAAAGCCACGGACATTCAACTCCTGCACATTCCCTACAAAGGTGCGGCCGCAGCAGCCACCGATGTGGTCGGCGGGCAGGTGCCCCTGTCTGTTCAGAGCATGCCTTCATCCATTGCATTTATTCGTGCTGGCAAATTGAAGGTTTTGGGGGTGGTTAACGAAAAGCGTTTGGCTGCATTACCCGATGCGCCCTCCATTGGTGAAACTGTGCCGGGTTTTGGGGCGACCCCTTGGTACGGCATGTTTGCGCCTGCTGGAACCCCAAAAAACATCACCCTTCAAATTCAAAATGATGTGGCCAAAGCCCTCGATTCAAAGGATGTGCAGGATCGCTTGGCCACGCTGGGCTGCGAGGCATTCAAGGGTACTGGCGATCAATTGGCCCAAATTGTGAAGTCCGACCTGGTGCGTTGGGCCAAAATTGTCAAAGATTCTGGCGCCAAGCTGGATTGATTTAACCCTACACGCCCCCTTGGGGGTGTGTGGGATCCACCCATAGAACCTGTTCAGGCTTTTCGACCGGTTCAATGTCCAAGTTGACAGCCACGGCTTGGCCATCACTTCGGCAGAGTACGCATTCCAATGCTTCGGTGGCGCTGGCATTGATTTCTTGATGCGGTACATAGGGCGGCACATAGATGAAGTCGCCGGGGCCGGCCTCGGCTGTGAACTCAAGGTGATCACCCCAGCGCATTCTGGCGCGGCCCTTGATGACATAAATCACACTTTCTAAGGGGCCGTGGTGGTGTGCGCCTGTTTTGGCGTTGGCATGGATGGTGACAGTACCAGCCCATAACTTTTCTGCACCCACCCTGGCAAAGTTAATGGCCGCCTTTCTGTCCATGCCGGGCGTAGAGGGCACATTGCCATCCAGTTGGTTGCCTGGGACCACCCTGACACCTTCGTGTTTCCATTTGGTGGGTGTGTTTTCGTCGTGAGAATGGCTGTGATGTGACATGGATAAGATTTAACTAGTTGTTACTCAACATATTGTTAATCAACTATAGGTTGTATAACTTATTGTTAAAGGGGCTGGGAGATTAAAAAAGCTATTTTGAGCTTAATTTGCACGATTTGAAAAGAGTAAAGACACTTAGCTTGGTTTTGGGTTAGTCTGCTGTTCTTGATGTTTTTTGTAATCAGACATGACACGACAGGCAGCAATCGATAGGGCGCAATCCGTATTTGACGATGGGAGTTTCAAAAGAACCCTACAGTCAAGAATTGAAAGACCCACTGAAAGTCAAAATCCCGCCAGGCAAGCCGATTTGTTGGCTTATTTGAGCGATGCATTGCAACCCGCCTTTGAGGCTATTGGGTTTAAATGTCAACAATTGACGCATCCCAAGGCCAAGGCTCCTTTTTTGTATGCGCAGCGGATTGAATCGCCGCATCTGCCAACCGTTCTTGGGTATGGGCATGGCGATGTCATTCGTGGTTTGGAGCCTGAATGGCGTGAGGGGGTTTCTCCTTGGGCGCTGACTGAATTAGAGGGTCGTTGGTATGGCCGTGGCATTGCAGACAACAAGGGGCAGCATTCGGTCAACCTCCAAGCGATGGCGTGTGTGCTGGCTGAGCGGGGTCAATTGGGCTTTAACGCCAAATACCTCATTGAAATGGGTGAGGAAACAGGCTCGCCTGGGCTTAAAGAGTTGTGCCAAGACCACGCTGACTTGTTCAAGGCTGACCTCCTGATTGCCTCTGATGGCCCGCGCCTCAGTGCTGAACGACCCACCATTTTCTTGGGCTCAAGGGGCTGCATCAATTTTGACCTCAGCATTGAGTCAAGGGCGGGGGCACACCACTCAGGCAATTGGGGCGGCCTCATTTCCAACCCTGGTATCCAGTTGGCCCACGCCATTGGCTGTGTGGTGTCAGAGCGAGGTGAAATCAAGGTGCCCGAATGGAAGCCCAGCGCATTGCCCGACGCTGTAAGGCGTGTCTTGGCCGATTGCCAAGTAGACGGTGGTGCCAATGGTCCCGCCATTGAGCCCGATTGGGGGCAACCCGGTCTGAGTCCAGCAGAGCGCGTCTTTGGCTGGAGCTCATTTGAAGTATTGGCCTTCAAAACAGGCAATCCAGACAATCCTGTCAATGCCATTCCGCCGCGTGCTAAAGCAACTTGCCAATTGCGCTTTGTCGTGGGCATCGACAGCGATGACATTCTGGGGGCGCTAAGGCGTCACCTAGACCGCCACGGCTTTACCTATGTGCAAATTACAGTGGGTCGCGACGAAGTGTTCAAAGCGACTCGAATCGATCCCGATGATGCTTGGGTCACTTGGGCTGCACATTCATTGCAAGCCACCACCCAAAAATCGCCGGCCATTTTGCCCAATTTGGGCGGCTCCTTGCCCAACGATATTTTTACGGATGTGCTCGGTTTGAAAACCGTGTGGGTACCACATTCATACCCTGGCTGTTCTCAGCATGCGCCCAATGAGCATTTGCCGCCAGAATTGTTGCGCGAGGCCTTGCAGGTCATGACCGGGCTCTATTGGGACTTGGGTTCAGGGGATACACCTCATAGCCATTCGTCGACATAGAGACCATACTATTTTTTCACTTGGAGAGTTCATGCAAATTTCTATGTACACGGCCAGCGTGCCCCGTTTGATCAACGGCTTGACCAATTTGTCTCATATTTTGGGCAAGGCGCAAGCCCATGCCGAAGCCAAAAAAATTGACCCGGTTGTTTTTGCAAACCTGCGGATTTTTCCAGACATGTTTCCTTTGAGCCGGCAAGTTCAAATAGCTTGCGATGTTTCAAAAGGCCTGGTGGCGCGCTTGGCAGGCGTCGAAATTCCTGTCTATGAGGACACAGAAAAAGACCTGCTGGATTTGCAAGCCCGCATCGCCAAAACAATTGCATTCCTTGAAACCTTCAAGCCGGAACAAATTGACGGCACCGAAGACAAAGACATTGTGGTGAAGCGCGGTGACAAAGAAATGCATTACAAGGGCATGCAGTTTTTATTAGGACACGGCTTACCCAATTTGCATTTTCACACCACCACCACGTACAGCATGTTGCGCGCCAGTGGCGTCGAAATTGGTAAATCAGATTACCTCGGTAAGATTTGATTTATTCTGTTTTATCCTGTTGCACGGTGATGTCAAAAGTAGGAAGTTGAGATGTTGAATTGGATTGATCAAAAGGTTCCTGTGCGCTTCATCGCGTTTTTTACCGTGGTTGCGCTGTGGGTGTTTTCGGCTTTGCAGTTGGCCGTGGGACAAGCCAGTCTTTTGTGGGTCTTGCTATTGACGGGCTTGGTCGTGGTGGGTGTGTATGACTTGCAGCAAAAGAGCCATGCTATTTTGCGCAACTATCCCATCATTGGTCACTTGCGGTTTTTGCTGGAATTTGTGCGGCCAGAACTCCGTCAATATTTCATTGAAGGCGATCATGACGCCGTGCCTTTTTCTAGATCCCAGCGTTCTTTGGTCTATGCCCGTGCCAAAGGGGAGACAGACAAAGTTCCCTTTGGAACCCAAGTCGATGTGCATGCCGTTGGCTACGAGTGGTTGACACATTCCATCAGCCCCACAGTCATCGCGTCTCATGATTTCAGGGTGCAAGTGGGTGGTGCTCAGTGTACAAAACCTTACAGCATCAGCCTGTTCAATGTCTCTGCCATGAGTTTTGGAGCCCTGAGTGCCAATGCCATCATGGCTTTGAATTTGGGGGCTAAGCGGGGTGGTTTTGCACATGACACTGGTGAGGGCTCGATCTCTCGGTATCACCGTGAACACGGGGGTGACCTGATTTGGGAAATAGGGTCAGGCTATTTTGGATGTCGAAATGAAGACGGCACCTTCAATGCCGAGCGTTTCAAAAAGAATGCCTTGTCGCCCCAAGTCAAAATGATTGAAATCAAATTGAGTCAAGGTGCCAAGCCGGGCCATGGTGGTGTGTTGCCCGGACCCAAAGTCACACCGGAAATTGCAGAAGCTAGAGGCGTGCCCGTTGGCGTTGATTGTGTTTCACCCGCTGCCCACAGCAGTTTTTCGACGCCAACCGAATTGCTTCAATTTGTTCAAACGTTGCGCGACATGAGTGAAGGTAAACCGGTCGGATTCAAGTTGTGCATTGGTCACCCTTGGGAATGGTTTGGCATTGCCAAAGCCATGATCAGCACTGGTATCTTGCCAGATTTCATTGTGGTTGATGGCTCTGAAGGTGGAACGGGTGCTGCACCTTTGGAGTTGACAGACCACATGGGCATGCCCATGTTGGAAGGTTTGCGTTTGGTACACAACACGCTGGTCGGTTTGAATCTCAGGCAGCACATTCGACTGGGCGCCAGTGGCAAAATTATCAGCGGCTTCGATGTGGTCAGAACGGTGGCTCTGGGAGCTGATTGGTGTAACAGTGCGCGCGGCTTTATGTTTGCCTTGGGCTGCATTCAAGCCCAGACGTGCCACACAGGCAATTGCCCAACAGGCGTGACCACCCAAGACCCCAAACGGCAGATCGCCCTTGTGGTACCCAATAAGTCCGAGCGCGTTCAAAATTTCCATCGCCAAACCTTAGAGTCGGTTCAAGAAATGTTGCAGGCAACCGGTTTGATGCATCCTGCAGATTTAAGCTTGAAGCACATCATGCGTCGCATGAGCGATCACGAAGTTAAAAATTTGGACAGCCTGATGCTGTCGCTTGCGCCCGGAGTTTTGCTCAATTCTCAAGATCCTCAAGATTTGCAGGGACTGTTCCAACAATATTGGGCAGATGCCAGTCCCGATCACTTTCAGTTAAAGCCTGCTAGCGCCAAGGCCTGAGCCTCATTTCACAGAAAGCCATCATGCTCTACAAATTCAAATCAAAAGTGACGGGCGATCTGATCATGTTGGAGCCGGATGCCAAAAGACTCCTCAAAATCATGGGACGTGAAGACCAAGTGAAGGGTATTTTCTTGGTCGATCAACTGGCTCAGGCGATGGCTTTGCTAGAGCGTGCCATTGAGGAGGAGGAAGCGCTTGGCGCACCAGATCCCAAGCAAGTGCCGCTTCGCAATCGCAGTCAGCCCATGCTCAAAATGTTGAAGACTTGCTTGGACAAATCAGCCGATGTGGTTTGGGGCGTTTGAAGCCTTGCGGAGATCTGTTATTTGCTAAAGCTGGGTCCAGTGAGCTTAAAGCCCGCTTGGATGTTTCGCTTGGCGAACCAGCCCTGGTTCATTTCCAAAACAAAGCGAACTGGTTTTTTGGAACAGTGTGAATCGTCTGACTGGGGTTTCATGTCTGCCAAATTGACAATCGTGCCATCGTCTGCCACAAAAGCTGCTGTCAGGGGTAACAAGGTGTTGCGCATCCAAAAACACTGAACAGCAGCTTGCTCGAACACAAACAACATGCCTTCGTTTTGAGGCATTTCTTTACGCCACATCAGGCCAATTTGTCGTTGCTCAAAATCTTGTGCCACTTGTACTTGAATTAAGTGCATGCCCGCATTGAGGGTCATGCGTGGCAAGTTCATTTGAGGTGATCCCTGGCCAAAGGCATTGAAGGTGGTCAGTGCGCCTGCAAGCATCAAAAAGAAAGCTTGAAGGTAATTGAAAATGACTTTAGACATGGACATCGCTCTTAGGCAGTGGGGGGCAAGCAAAAAAAGCCTTAATTTCAGCATCCATATTGTGTCTGATTATGTGGCTAGAATGAATTGCATGTATGAAGAAAACCAAAGCTTTGTTCCAGAGTCTTTCATGGCCTTGTATTTGGACAAAGGTCAATTCAAGCCCTCACTGCCAAGGGCCGAGTTAACTGCTCGTTACGAATTGTGTGAAGACTTGGCCCAGCTTTTGGTCAATACCGCCAGTACCCAGCAGTTTGAATTGGGCATTACCGAAGACGATGCGCTGGCGCGATGCTGGCGCGGCTTGCTGGTGCCTCCCAGCTTGACCACATCCAAAGAGGCTTTTTGGGTGGTCTGCCGATTGGCAGAGTTGCTATCATGGCCCCTTCCTCAGTCACCTTGGACCAGCGCACCAGAGTGAGGTCTGCCCAGAACGAGAACAAAGAGACATGCAACAAGATATTTTGATCAATTGGTCACCCCAAGAAACCCGTGTTGCCGTGGTCGAACAGGGCGCTGTTCAAGAGTTGCATGTCGAGCGCACACTTGAACGCGGGTTGGTCGGTAATGTGTATTTGGGCAAGGTTGCGCGTGTCTTGCCTGGCATGCAATCGGCCTTCATTGACATTGGACTTGAGCGCGCTGCGTTTTTGCATGTGGCCGATGTGTGGCAACGACAACCTGAGGGTGAGCCCCCTCAAGTCGCTCGCAGTACGCAAGCGCTGGTGCCCATCGAAAAGCAGGTTTTTGAAGGACAAGCTTTGATGGTGCAAGTCATCAAGGACCCCATTGGTACCAAGGGTGCCAGGCTTTCTACACAGATCAGCATAGCGGGTCGGCATTTGGTCTTTTTGCCGCAAGACGACCACATTGGGGTTTCCCAAAAAATTCCGACAGAGCAACGCGATGCCCTGCGACAGCGACTCCAAAACTTGGTGGGCGAGCAGGGCGGTGGCTTTATTTTGCGCACCAATGCCGAAGACTCTAGTGACATAGAGTTAGGTGAAGACATTGCGTATTTGCGCAAAACATGGGCTCGCATTAAAGAGGCCTCAGTCAAATTGCCTGCGCAATCTTTGTTACATCAAGACTTAACACTGCTGCAACGGGTGCTCAGAGATTTGGTCAGTGAAGCCACTCAAACCATTCGCATCGATTCCAAAGAGCAATTTGAGTCATTGGTTAAATTTGCCAAAGAATTCATGCCCGCATCTGCTGCACGTTTGCAGTTGTACAAAGGTGAACGGCCTATCTTTGATTTGTATGCCATCGACGAAGAAGTGGCCAAGGCCCTGGGTCGGCGTGTTGATTTGAAGTCGGGTGGCTATCTCATCATTGACCAAACAGAAGCACTCACCACGGTGGATGTGAACACCGGCGGGTATGTGGGTGCGCGCAACTTTGATGACACCATTTTCAAGACGAACTTAGAAGCCGCACACGCGATTGCACGTCAACTCAGGCTTCGGAATTTGGGCGGCATCATCATTGTCGACTTCATCGACATGGCGCGTGACGAGCACCAAGCCGCAGTCCTTGACGAATTTAAAAAGCAGCTGGCGAGAGACCGCGTCAAAACCATGGCGGGTGGTTTCTCTCAGCTCGGATTGCTTGAGATGACTCGCAAGCGCACGCGTGA
>JACCDL010463113.1_pt1 | contig 12881 bp, 11 predicted proteins | sample 7441931 | NCBI WGS metagenome assembly JACCDL01 (sample SAMN15323437, study PRJNA562643) | freshwater metagenome | isolation source: river surface water | place: USA:Blue River Watershed | collected 2017-08-16 | reverse complement strand
GGTTGATCGACATGTTCTTCAAGGAAGCTCATGCCGCGGAAATGCTGGTTGCGGGCTCTGAAATTGCCCACAGCTGGGATCATCTGTGGAACTTCTTGGTGTGGCTGAGCGTCTTCTTTTTCATCCTTGTCGTTGGCGGGATGATTTATTTGGCCATCACTTATCGGGCTGGTTCGAAGCATAAGCCCAAGTACATCACTGGAAACCACGCGCTTGAAGCGCTTTGGACCGCCATTCCGACGATCCTCCTGCTGATCATCTTCGCGTGGGGGTATGTGATCTACGGAAAGATGATCCATGCTCCGTCGGACGCGATGGAAGTTCGCGTCGTCGCCAAGCAGTGGCTTTTCCAATTCCAATACCCGGACACGGGCCGCACCACGATCAATGAGGTCTACGTGCCGGTCAATAAGCCGGTGAAGCTGGTGATGAGCTCGGAAGACGTGCTCCACAGCTTCTTCATCCCGAACTTCCGAGTGAAATCGGACATTGTTCCGGGGATGTACACTTCGGTTTGGTTTGAAGCGAACGTGCCAGGAAAGCACCAAGTGTACTGCACTGAGTACTGCGGCACTTCCCACTCGCAGATGTTGGCGCAAGTCATCGCGCTTTCGCCCGAGGATTTCGAAGCTTGGAAAGCCGGCAAGAAGTTCGACAACGTGCCGAAGGCCGGTCAGACCTTGGCTGAAGCTCAAGCCGAAGCAGCTAAAATCGCACTGAAGCAAGCTGCGCCGGTTTCCTTGGCCGACCAGGGCAAAGCCTTGACCGAGGCCAAAGGCTGCATTGCTTGCCACTCGGCCGACGGCTCGGCCAAAGTGGGGCCTTCTTACAAAGGTCTCTTTGGTCACGAAGTGGAGCTTGCGGACGGTAGCAAAGTCACTGCCGACGAAAACTACCTGCGTGAGTCGATTGAAAATCCCAACGCAAAAATCGTGAAAGGTTACCAACCCGTCATGCCGACTTTCAAAGGCTTGATCTCGGAAACCGAACTCAACGCGATCTTGGCGTACATCAAGAGCGTGAAGTGAAGAGGAGCTGAACCATGTCGACGTCCTCCCATTCGAACTACCTGAATCACTCCAAGGGCCTCTGGTCCTGGATGTCTACTCTCGATCACAAGCGCATCGGTTTGATGTACTTGTTCACGACCCTGACCTTTTTCTTGGTCGGGGGCATCTTCGCCTTGCTCATCCGGTTGGAGCTTCTGACGCCCGGTCAGACCATCATGGATCCGAACATGTATAACCGGATGTTCACTTACCACGGCGCCATCATGGTGTTTTTGGTGATCATTCCGGCCATTCCGGGAGCATTGGGTAACTTCATCATGCCCATGATGCTCGGGGCGAAGGACGTCGCTTTCCCGCGACTGAACTTGGCGAGCTTCTGGATCTACGTGGCGGGCGCAGTGTTTGCCACTTCCGCGCTGTTTTTGAAGGGCGCAGATACGGGCTGGACCTTTTACACTCCGTATTCCATCCGAACCAACTCCACGGTGATTCTGGTTCTGACGGGTGCCTTCATCGCGGGTTTCTCGTCCATCCTGACGGGCTTGAACTTCATTGTGACCATTCACAAGCTGCGGGCACCGGGTCAATCCTGGTCACGCTTGCCGCTGTTTGTCTGGGCACTCTACGCCACCTCGATCGTCCAGGTTTTGGCGACTCCGGTTTTGGCCATCACCTTGCTGCTCTTGATGATGGAACGCTTGCTCGGAATCGGCATTTTTGACCCGAAACTCGGCGGCGATCCGGTGCTGTTCCAGCACTTCTTCTGGTTCTACTCGCACCCTGCCGTTTACATCATGGCGCTTCCCGGCTTCGGCATCATCTCCGAGGTGATTCCGGTGTTCTCCCGGAAGCCCATCTTTGGCTACAAAGCCATCGCTTACTCGTCATTCGGCATCGCGCTGATCGCGTTCATCGTGTGGGGTCACCACATGTATGTTTCCGGTCAGTCGGAACTCGCAAACTTCGTGTTCTCCCTTCTGACCATGGCAGTGGCCGTTCCGACGGGCATCAAAGTGTTCAGCTGGGTCGCTACGATGTACCGCGGCCAGGTCCGTTTTGAAGCTCCGATGCTCTATGCACTGGGCTTCTTGGAACTGTTCACGGTGGGCGGATTGACGGGCGTGTTCTTGGCCACATTGGCTGTGGACGTTCACTTGACTGCCACTTACTTCGTCGTCGCTCACTTCCACTACGTGATGGTGGGTGGAACGATCATGGCCCTTCTGGCAGGGATGCACTACTGGTTCCCGAAAATGTCGGGCCGGATGTATCCGGAAAAGCCGGCTGCGATTGCTTTCTGGTTCATCCTCATCGGCTTCAACGTCACTTTCTTCCCGCAGTTTATCTTGGGAGCACAAGGGATGCCTCGCCGGTACTGGGGCTATCTGCCTGAGTTCACTCTGCTGAACCAGATCTCCACGTTCGGTTCGTGGCTGCTGGCTATCGGCTTCGTGTACATCGCGGCCTACTTGTGGAAAGCGATGCGTTCGGGTGCAGCTGCTACGGACAATCCGTGGTCGGCCCTGACGCTCGAGTGGCAGTCCCCGTCGCCACCGCCCCACGATAACTTCGCGAATACTCCGGTGGTCACTCAGTGGCCCTACGAATACCGGGTTGAGAAAGCCTGAGGAGAACGATCATGTCGAACTCGCACGCTGATACTTCACACGGTCACGGTCATCATCCGGCCCTGGCTCACCACTTCAACAACATGGAGGACCAGTTCGAAGCCGCCAAGTTTGGAATGTGGCTCTTCCTGGTGACCGAAGTCCTGATGTTCGGGGGCTTGTTCATCGGTTACATCGTGTTCCGGGGGCTTTATCCCGAGATGTTCGCGGAAGCGCACAAAGTGCTCTCCGTCCCGATGGGCGCTTTGAACACCATCGTCCTGATCACGAGCTCGGTGACGATGCTCTTGGGTGTCACTTCAGCCCAGCGCGGGGAGCGAGCCAAGTCGATTCGCTTCCTGTGGGTGACGATCCTTCTGGCGGCTTGCTTCTTGGTGGTGAAGTACTTTGAGTACAGTCACAAAATCCACGAAGGCCTTCTGCCGGGCGCGCTCTTTCATAACGAGCACATCACTCACCCGAAGGCTCCCTTGTTCTTCTCGCTCTACTTCATGATGACGGGCCTTCACGGCTTCCACGTCGTCGTGGGGATGTGCTTGATCTTCTGGATCATCCGCCGCTCGAAGCGCAACGAGTTCAGCCCCGAGTTTTACACTCCGGTCGAGCTCGTGGGCTTCTACTGGCACTTCGTGGACTTGGTTTGGATTTATCTCTTCCCGCTGATGTACCTGGTGCCCTGAGAGGAACGCCATCATGGAATCGAACGATCATCAAAAACACTCGCATCACTTCATTCTGCCGACCAAGACGGCGCTTACCATCGGAGCCATTCTTCTCGCTCTCACGGGCGTGACGGTTCTGATGGGGGGAGTCCATCTGGGTTCCTTCAACATGGCTTTGGCCTTGTTGGTGGCGACCGTGAAAGCATCGCTCGTTTGCTTGTACTTCATGAACTTGAAGTACGACAAAGCGGGGAACGGGTTCGTCTTTTCGACGGCATTCTTGTTCCTGGCCATTTTCGCGGTGCTGACCGGCACGGACATTTTCTTCCGTGGCGATGTCTACGTGAAAGGTCCGTTGATGGCGGCAACCAGCGGAGGTCCTGCCAAGTTCAAGACTCCGTGGGTAGCCAGCGCCGAGATTGCGGCTCACGGCAAGGAGCTGTTCGGTCAGCAGTGCACTTCGTGTCACGGCGCTGTGGGCGCGGGCGATGGGCCGGCAGCAGCGGCTTTGAATCCGAAGCCTCGGAACTTCACTGCGAACGTGGGCTGGAAGAACGGTCCGAAGCCTTCGCAGATCTTCAAGACCTTGAAAGAGGGGATTGCAGGTGGAGCCATGGCTTCCTACGCATCCCTTCCGGTCGAAGATCGCTGGGCGCTGGCTCAGTATGTGGCCTCTTTGAATCCGCAGCCGCAGAAAGATACCGACGCCGATTTGGCGCTGGTGGGCGTCAAGGGCGGGAAGCAAGAAGGCGTGGAAGCGGCTTCGAGCATTCCGGTGGAATCTGCGATCGAGATCCTCGTGAACGAAGCGAAGGCTCGCAAAGCCGGAAGCTGATTCACACTGGCAGAAAATTCGAGAGACGGACGACGGGCACTGCCAGTCGTCCGTTTTCTTTTGGGGCACATCGTGTGCAGCGCAAGACGAGACTATGACTCGCATTGAGCTGACTTCGCCGCTAGCCGCTATCGTTGCCGATGTGTTCCTGATCGCCTTTTTGGTGGGGGTTCTTTTGGCCGGTGGTTTTTTTGTACTGAGTTTAGGGATGGCCACGAAGCGCCCCGAGGACCATGTGGGTCGACACGATCCGAGCGAGGATGGAATCTATGCATCGGTTCTGGATCTAGCTTCCGTTTCGATGGCTTCTGCTGACGTGACGGCTCAGCCGCAAACCGATCAGCCCGCTGCAAAAGGCGAGGATGAGGCCAACACTCGAAAACGCCAAGCTAGCTAAGAGGGCTGGGTTGCCGCCATTCTCTTGAAGCAGCGCCCAGTGAGAGAAGCTACTGAGGAGTGCGAAGTGCCCACCGGCGATTCGAAGTGCAATGGGCCGGTTTGCGTGCGCGGCGGTGCCTTGGGTCACGTGGCTCGGCGTTCGAACGAGTTGAACCAGCGTCCAGGGAACACTTGCGATTACCCAGGCGACTCCTGCGATTAAAAGCACGAGTGCGGCCTCAAATCGGCGATGCGCGTCGGCAATCAAACTAGCCAGGGTCAGACTCGTGAGGAGGAGGTGTCCCATTTCGAAGCGGAATCAGAAGCAAAGCCGATGCCGTTCGCTGAAGTGTCTGTTTGATTTCGATGGAACCAAGAAACCAGCCAAGCCACCGAAGTGCCGACCACCGCAGCAGCGAGGACATCCGTCAGAAAGTGCCGCGCAGCTAGTACCCGAAACAAGCCGGTGAGGAAGGCCAAGCTGAAAGCAACTCCGGCGACTGGCACCCAAAAGCGCTTCTGAGCGCCTCGGCCGATCAGGACCAAGACTAAGATGGCTCCTGCCACCGATGCAAAGCTCGTATGGCCTGAGATGAAAGAAGTGTAGTGGGCGACAGCACCCCCCAGACGGGAAGGATCAGAGTAAACAAAAGGCCGAGGGCGCTGCACCGTCACGCGCAAGGTTTCAGTAACCCAGCCGTTCCAAAGCGTCGCTTGAATGACCAAGAGCCAGTCCACAAAAAGGGCTTGGCGTGCTGTGCCCCCGGTCAAGCGTCTCTGTCGGTAAAGGAGGCCGATCCAGATCAGCGGAAGGCCTAACGCCAGGTAGCCTGCCCAATTCTGAGTGACATACGACCAGGCATCGGCCGTCGGATTTTCTAAAAAGATGGCGCCCCGGTCGATCCAAGACACGGCGTGCGGCCCGCATTGCGAGGGTTCACTCAAGCACCGGGTGGCGATGAGAGGCTCTCTCAGTGAGAATGCGCCCAACCAGCCGAAGGCGGGGAGCAAGGTCCAGAGCCAGTCCCAGCGGGTGAGTCGGGCAGGGCGTCTGAGTCGCTCAAGAACCGGGCTTTGAGTTTTCGGGTTGGAACTCAACGGCTCGAATCCTCGCGCCACTTGATATTGCAGCCCATGGAAGCAATCTGCGTTTCCTCGGGGCGCTTTCCTGCCAGTAACGATTCGATGGCCCAAGCGAGCTCGGGTCGTTTCACTTGCTCGGGGTCTTTCCAGGAGTCGTCGATTCGGCCGCGGTAGCGAAGCACAAAACCATCAGGCGTTTTCTCGTAAAGGTAGGGATCGGACGTACAAACCGCATCGAAAGCGCGAGCCACGTCCTGGCTTTGATCCAAAGCATAGGAAAACAGGTAGCCCTGCTGAGAAGCGCGTTCCTTCATGGCCTCAAAGGAATCGGCGGGGTAGCGAACGGAATCGTTTGAGTTGATTCCGATCATTCCCAAGCCCTGGGGGCCGTAGGTCCGTGCCAGGGCGTTCAGCCGCTCTTGGACCGCCACCACGTAGGGGCAGTGGTTGCACATAAAAACCACGAGGAGAGCTTTTTGAGACTGAAAGTCGCTGGGACCCCAGAGCCGGCCGTCGACGCCAGGAAGTCGGAAGTCGGGCAGAGCAGAGCCAAGAATCGATGCGGTGGAATGGGTGAGTGCCATGAAGGGGTGCCTGAACGTGGTTTTACGGGGCTCTGGGGGTGGCGTCAACTGGCGGCCCCTGTTAGGCTCGCCTCACTATGGAACGTCGCTGGTTTGTCCATGCCCGGGGCAATCAGGAAGGGCCGATCACCCTTTCGGAAGTTCATGAGCGCCTCAATCGTGGTGTGCTTTTGTCGCAGGATTTCGCTTGGTGCGAATCGATGGAAACGTGGAAACGAATCCAGGAGATTCCCGAGCTTCAACTCCTTCCGAGTGAGGAAGTGGGTCCACGCGCTCCAGCTGGCGCTTCAGTCGCTTCCGATTCGGTGCGACTGACCGACGAGCTGACCGATCGCCGCGAGCACGCTCGGCAAGCTGCGAGCAGCCCGAAGCGCAGGGTTCGCTGGGCGATGGGGGCTGCCTTCATTGCGACGGTATTTTTAGTCGCTTATCAGCTGGGCTGGCTGAAGCCAGGTTGGGGTCGTTTCCCCGCGGTGATGGGCTTATCGGACGCCGAGAACCAAACCCTGCGAGCGGCAACGGAAAAGAAGCTCTCGAAAGAAGGCGCGCAAGTCGCCGCTGTTTTGGGAAATCCGGGATCTGCGTCGCCCGTGCTGCACTTGGCGACTAACTTGCCCGAGGGCACGCAGCTGGAAATCTGGCTGCAAGGAATCGGACCAACGCTTTTGAATGAAGTCGAGTTCTCGATTCAGTTTCCCGTGACGGTGGTTCAGCATTCGGCCAAAACTCCGGCCCTTCGCATGCGCGATGGAGCTGCTTTGCCTGCCGGACAGTACACGGTGACGGTCCTTGAGGGCCCGAGTCAGCTTCCTTCCGTTCAGTCGGTGCTCGATCAGCTTCCTGCTGCAGGCGTGCCGCAAACGGGGCTTCCCGCCGGTCGACGCGTGTTCTCGCAGCAAACCTACACTTTGCTTGCGGGCCTACGCGACGAAACCTACACGACGCTTCTTCGTGAGTCGCACACGCGCTGGCGTGAGCAAGCTGCGCTTGAGTTGAAGGATCTGCAGGACTGGGTGGCTCAGCTCGAGCAGCGCTTTGCTTCTACTTTTTCAGCTTTTGATAAATTGAAGGAACAGCCTGCAGGGGATTCTCGAAGGAAGCAGTGGCTCGATTTCCGGAAAGAGTGGGACATGCAGATGGACCCACTTCGCGCAAAGCTGGACGCTTTCCGCCCGGGAGCTCCGCGCGCGAAAGTTTTCTACGGACCGCTCTTTGATCGGGCTTATTTGGCGCTTCAGACTTTGAACCGCGTGAACGATCTTCAAGGAACGGCGATGAGCCCGCCTGCTGATGTTGGGTCCTACTGGACCGAGATCGAGTCGACTCGCAGTCAAGTGAAAGACCGACTCGGCGATCTTCAGGCCAAGCTTCAGGCCATCACGGAAGGTTGGTCGCAGTCCGGTTATCCGCCCCGCGAAGGAATTCTTTGATGTCGGTTTTGCCTAAGCGTCTTTTTTCGTGGAACGTCAACGGCATCCGAGCTGTTCAGAAATCCGGTTTTCAAAACTGGCTGGAGCGCTCGGGCGCGGACGTTCTGTGCGTTCAAGAAATCAAGGCCACTCCCGAGCAGCTCGATGAGTCGGTGCTGAATCCTCTGGGCTTTCACTCCTTCTGGCATCCTGCCCAGAAACCAGGCTACAGCGGGGTTGCGATCTATTCGCGTCAGGAGCCGACCGAAGTGCGCACGGGCCTTGGGCAGGCCGAGTTTGATCAAGAAGGGCGCGTCTTAACCGCTGAGTTTGGCGACTTGGCCGTAATCAGCGCGTACTTTCCCAACAGTCAACGCGAGCACACCCGGCTGCCTTACAAGCTCCAGTTCTGTGATGCGATGCTGGCTTATTGTCGAGGTCTCGAAGCGCGCGGTAAATCGGTCGTGCTTTGCGGAGATTTCAATATTGCGCATCGGCCGATCGATCTTCGGAATCCCAAGCAGAACGAGAACAATGCGGGGTACCTGCCGGAAGAGCGCGCCTGGATGGAAACGTTCTTGAAGTCAGGCTACGCCGACGCCTTTCGAGAGCAAAATCCGGATCTCGCAGGCGCTTACACTTGGTGGAGTTATCGCCCCGGAGTTCTAGAAAAGAACATCGGGTGGCGCTTGGACTACCATGTCGTCAGTCGGCCGTTTTTGGATCGAATCACGAAAGCCGAGATTCATCCCGATGTGCGGGGTTCGGATCATTGCCCGGTCAGCATCGAGCTTCGCGACTAAGGCCCTTTGCCGACTAAAGCGTCAAAGAACCAAATTCCCCAAGTAGAAAGCTGAAGTGGGCCTTCGACTTCCGGACGAATTTCGCACCAGTTTCCGGCCTGAGGATCGATGATTAGGTTCGGCGGGCAACGTTGATGAAACGCCCAGGCCAGATAGGAAATTTTCTTCAGTTCCGCTTGGTCGATGAGTTCTTGAAAATCGGGAGTATCCATTTGGGTCACTCCCGCCCAAGCGAAGGGGCCGAACTCGCCGACGATCACCGGGAGCGTGTTGGCGGCGTTCAGGAAGTAGCGACCAAAATCTGATTTCGGATTGTACTGATGGGTTTCGTAAACCACGTTTTTTCCGCCTCCGGCCGTGATCGGATGCGTGACGTAGTAGGTGAGGTCGCGGGCCCAGTCGCGAAGGCCTTGGACAGCAATCACGTGCTCGGGGCTTCCGGTTTGTACTTCTTTGGCGCGGATCGCTGCCACGAGATCGTTCATCCGGGTCCAACCCACTTGGTCCTCGGCTGCCGAAGTGGTGTGAGGTTCGTTGGAGAGACCCCACATGACCCTGGGATACTTTCCGAAGTCCTCGACCAAAGCTTCCAGGATCTGACGAGTCGAGGTGACCTTTCCCGCAAGAGGAACTGTGGTCGGAAGGCCCAAAGCGTCGAGGCTTGGGTCCATCCAAACACTGAGCAGCACGACGATCCCTGGCTTGGAGTCGAGGTACGCCATGATCTCTTTCACTTCCTGGCGATAGACTGGCGAAGCTAAGTAGTTTCGATACTCTTCTGCTTCATTCGTCTCCAAGAGAAGCCTGACGAAATTCACGTTTTTCGTTTGGAGAAAATCGATCCGCCTCTTCACTTCCGCGACCGCTTTGCCGCGTTCTGATGCGAAGTTCTCCATCCAAGAACACGCGCCGCAGGAGCGGCTTGTGAGGAGATTCACTCCGCGGCCTACGAAAGTCTGACCGTTCAGGAGGAGCTGATTGCCCGAAGTGCTCAGCCCGGTTGCGGGCGGGGTGGCTCCGCCACCTGAGGTGGACCCGCCCGTGGTCGAGCCTCCTGTTGTGCTTCCGGAGGGAGGGCTACCGCCTGTGGTTGTTCCACCTGAAGTCGAGCCGCCCGTCGTTGTGGAGCCCGTGCTCAGTGCCTGAGTGGGGTCGCTTCGTTTGGATGTGCAGGCGCCTGAGGCCATTCCCAGACAAAGGAGGACTGCGAGAAAGAGGTACGCTGATTTGCTTCTACGGTAGCGATAGAACATCCCTAAGCTGTCATTCTGACTCGAAAAAAAGAATCCGTCCCGAGTGTCGCAATTGACTCAGTGTTGAAGCGAAGAAAAGTGGCTCAGAATAGAGGGGTAGGGGTTATTCATGTCGCGTCTTTTTGGCTTTGCTGTCATCAGCTCTGCAGTCCTTCTGGGTGGGTGCGCCCAGGGGGATTCTCTCGCTGGCAGGCTAGGACTCGACGCGAACGATGCTTACCAGCAAGTGGGCGGCCAAGAGTTCTGTGGCCCTTCTTCGCTCGTGATGAGTGGCTTGCCTTCGGCGGCCACTTACTACGTTCGCCCGGATTCTTTGCCTCCGGTGGCGACGGTACCGATGCCGAAGTCGGTGAACTTTGTTGCCGACGATCGCCGGGTCCGAGTCGTGATCAACGAAGGTTCGGGAACCCTTTGCGGGATTTGGAACTGCGGCGGAGGAATCTACTTCTCCAATAGTTATGGAGAGCGTCATGACAATACGGAGACGGTGGCTGGGTATTACTTACGTTGGCGAGAAAAAGGCGCGGCTGAGTTCAAGAACTTCCGTGTCTTGACTGTGCAGGAGACCGACCTTCAACCTCTCGATAACACCAAGACTTACGAGGTCGAGGTCTACACAGTCGACATGACCGGCCAGCTCTCGTTTCCTGTGATTGCAGAGATCAAGCCTGACCCTTCCCGCGTCGACCGCCTTCGCAAGGAAATGACGGCTTTCTTTGATGACTTCAACTTAGGCGCAGGCACGTTTGATGAGCGAAAGTGGAATACGGGTTTCAGCCTGAATAATGGGCTGCCTTTCAACGGCTCCTTCATCAATACCCAGTTTCATGCGCACTCGATGGTCTCGAGCGAAGGGAAAACTTACTATAACGATCGCAGCCAAATGGCGACGCGTCCGCGAGCGATCCTGGACTTGTCGGATGGTCAGGAAAGACGGATCGTTTTCGATTTAGACGGAATCGGCGGTGGGCGCGATGTTTGGTACTTGGATATTCACCCTATAGCGCTCAATCAGGGACGCTACGACGTGAATTGGAAGGCTGACCTGGGAGCGACTCTGCTCGATGCTCCTTGCGCGACGATGGAGCCTGCCTTTCCGGGGGGCTATTTCAGAGTGAGTGCCAGCGGTGCCTCCGATCTTGAGTTTTCGGTGTTCAACGCAAAAGGGCAGAAAATCGCAGGGGGCAATGGCAACGGGGTGCTTGCGGGCGATACGAGCTTGCCGTGCGGCAGCGCTGGCAGAAAACCCAAATTCAATTTCAATAGCAATGCCGAGCGCGGGGTTCGAGCCATTCCGAACTCGCAGCGCCACTGGGAGCTTCGAATCTCAAAAACCCGGCAACGTGTTTATGTCGACGGAAAATTGATTGCGGAAGAGCAGCTTTCTTTGCCGTTTGACCAAGCTCAGCTGAGTTGGGTGGTGTTTAGCTACAATACGGAGAAGAACGGAAGCACGGAAGCTTCTCTCGTCCACTGGGACAACTTCGGCTTTGATGGTCCTGCGCCCACGACAGTGACTCACAACTATAAGCTCTCTGCGAATGGATCGGATCGTCTGACCAGCGCTTCATTGAAGACGGTGAAGCTCACTATTCCGGACTCGGTCGAGGGGGCGGTGTCGCGACGCTTGTTTGTGACCTATCAAGGCTACATCAATCAGGTTTGCCGTTTTGCTCAGTCGCCCAGTGTTTCGATCAACGGACGTTCCCTTGCGCTCCCGAAGCCTGAAGCCGTGGTGCGAGGTTTTTGGGCCTCTCAAGGAGTCCCTCAGGCCCAAATTGATTTGGATGCGGCCAAACTCGCCACCGTGGGATCGAACACGCCGTTCGCTGTTCAGGTGGATGTACCCGAAGGCTACTTGAAGGGCGGGCCGGGGGCTTCGGGTGAGAACACCTTGGTCTTCTCGGGGGATTGTTCGCTGACCAATGTTCATGCGGAATTAGATTTCCCGAAAGCGACAGCGCCTTCTTACACTCAGCCCTATCAGATCATCGGCAACGGAGATCCGCTGGTGGGGATGCCGACGATGTGGGCTTGGGGCCCCAGAGTCATGTATGTCGGAATGAATCCGACTACTTTGCAGAGCCTTCCGGCGACCACGCAAGTCAAGGTTCGAGCGGATAATCACGTGACGCTCAATTCCTCGGGCGGCTACCTCGGAGTCGAGCGTTTTGAGGTCCGAATTGATGGCCAATTGCTGCAGACGCGGGCAGTGAATCGCGGAGTGCCGGCGCCGTATTCGATTCAAGATTTTGATTTAGATTTGACGCCTTATCGAGACGGTCTCGAGCACGCACTCCAGATCGTAGCGTATTCTCAGGACGGAAAAATCAGTTACCGCGGGAATACGGAAGCGCACGGGGGGGTTCCGCTGACTCGAACGGCGGAGCCGAATCCACCCGTGAAATTCGTGGTGCAGTGAGGATGCGGCGATGAAGAGAAATCACTCCACCACTCAGACGATCGGAATCGCGCTGGCAGTGCTCCTTCCTTTGGCGGGTTGCTCGAGCAAAGGAAAAGATGCGCAGCTAAACGCAGCGAGCGAAGCGCTCATTAGCTTGAATGGAGGACTGTCAGGTGGGCAAGGACGGGTTCCTGCAACTGTCTTGCAAGCCGGAGTGGCGGCTTTCTCGATGGCAGTGGCTCCGACCCCTTCAGGCGATGCGGCATTTGATGCCTCATTTAAGCTCAGTCAGGCCGCGACGGTCCATTTTCAGTTTTGGGCCTGCGATTCGGTGAGAAATACCTGTGTGCAGGGGACTCCTCGTGTAGGAGCCTCGGGCACGAATGGTCCGCTTTCTCGAAGCCGAATTCCGGCATTGGCTGGAAAAGACATCGGGATCGCATTCAAGTCGCCTCTTGTAGATTCCCAAGGACAAGTGGTCAGGGGCGACTTCGACCAATTTCGAGTTGTCGTGTTTCGGCACGTCTCGGATGTGGATGACACCCAAAACTGGGTGATGCTGGGTGAAGCGAATTATGCGCCGGGAGTGATCCGCCTTTCTACGGGTGGAAGTAACGGAAATACCACAGGCGCAGCTACGAGCGCAGGTACGACCACCACCACGGGCGGTACTGGCAGCACCACGGGCGGCGCGACGAGCGCAGGCACGACGACCACCACTACCGGCGGCGCGACGAGCGCAGGCACGACGACCATCACTGCCGGCGGCACTGGCACCACTACCGGCGGCGCGACGAGCGCAGGCACGACGACCATCACTGCCGGCGGCACT
>JACCDL010200178.1_pt1 | contig 12883 bp, 9 predicted proteins | sample 7441931 | NCBI WGS metagenome assembly JACCDL01 (sample SAMN15323437, study PRJNA562643) | freshwater metagenome | isolation source: river surface water | place: USA:Blue River Watershed | collected 2017-08-16 | reverse complement strand
ACCGAGCGACTATCCGGACGAGGGCGCGGTCGGCTATGGCGCGATCCATCGCGACAACATTGAGCCGATTGCCGCCGCCCATGCCCTGGTCCTTCGCATCACCACGGCCCTTGCCAACCAGTTCGGCGCGCACGGCTAGGGAGCCTGAATGACCCCGACCCAGCTTTCCATCGCCTTTTTCCTGCAAGTGGCGGTGATCCTGGTCACCTGCCGCCTGGTCGGCACGGCAGCGCAGCGCTGGTTTGGCCAGCCGCGCGTGGTGGGCGAGATGATCGCCGGGGTGCTGCTTGGGCCCAGCCTGTTCGGGGCGCTGGCGCCAGAGGTGCAGGCCTTCCTGTTCCCCAAGGAATCCAAGCCAATCCTGTTCGTGATCGCCCAATTCGGCGTGGGGCTCTACATGTTCCTGGTCGGCCTGGGCTTTGACCGGGAAGAGTTTTTCAAGGGTGCCAAAGGGGCTGCGGCGGTCTCGCTTGCGGGCATGGCCGCGCCCTTTGCCGTGGCCGTGGCGATTGCGCCCTGGCTGCTTGGCCATGGCGGACTGTTCACGCCCAAGGTCACGCAGTTCGAAGCCACCCTGTTCATGGGCGCGGCGATTGCGATCACTGCCTTCCCGATGCTGGCCCGGATCATCCATGAGCGCGGCCTGTCCGGCACCTCGCTTGGCACGCTTTCGCTTTCCGCCGGGGCGATTGACGATGCCGGGGCCTGGGTGCTGATTGCGCTGGTCCTGGCGAGCTTCGGCGATGGCCCGCAGGTTGCGGTGCTGGCGATCGGCGGCGGTTTTCTCTTTGCGCTGTTCATGGTCCTGCTGGCCCCGCGTTTGCTGACGGTGCTGGACCGGCGGATCGAAGCCACCGGGATGGACGAGACGCTGCTGGGCGTTGTCCTGATCCTCTATCTGCTCTGCGCCTGGGCGATGGATGCGGTGGGGATCCATGCCGTGTTCGGTGGGTTCCTGCTCGGCACGGCGATGCCGCGCGGCAAGCTGACCGCGGCGATCCGTGACAAGCTGGAGCCGGTTACCGTGGTCCTGCTGTTGCCGTTCTTCTTTACCTACTCTGGCCTCCACACCGAACTGAACCTCCTGGCCGATCCGGCGCTGCTGGCAGTCGCGGCGCTGATCCTGGTGCTGTCGATCGCGGCCAAGGGCGGGGCCTGTTACTTGGCGGCGCGGCTGTCGGGGCAGGACCATGCCACCGCTTCGGGTATCGGCGCCCTGATGAACGCGCGCGGATTGATGGAGCTGATCGTGATCAACATCGGCTTGCAGCGGGGAATCATCACCCCAGCGCTGTTTTCGATGCTGGTGGTCATGGCAATCGTCACCACGCTGATGGCCTCACCGCTGTTCGAGATGCTCTATGGCCGCCGCGCCCGCGCCGAAGGACGCCTGTAAAGCGGCATTGCAATCGATTGTTGCGGACTCGGGTCGCAGCGCCTAGGCTGCGCTTCTACGGGCGCCAAAGGTGCCGTTCGAGGGGATTGGATCGATGACCGCAGCCACCATGTCCGCCGCTGCCGGTGCCGCAACCGGATCACGGCCGAAGCTCAGCATCGCGCAGATCCTGCAGATGAACCTCGGGTTCCTGGGGCTGCAGTTCAGCTTCGGCCTGCAACAGGCCAACATGTCACCGATCTGGGGTTACCTGGGGGCAGAGGAAAAGAATTTCGCCTGGCTTGGTATCGCCGGACCGCTGACCGGGCTGATCGTGCAGCCGATTATCGGCACGCTGAGTGACCGCACCTCCTCGCGCTGGGGGCGGCGCACGCCTTACTTCCTCGTCGGCGCCCTGATGTGTGCGCTAGGCCTCTTTCTGATGCCGCTCGCTGCCTCGGTGCTGATGGCCTTTTCGCTGCTGTTCCTGCTCGACGTTGGCAACAATGTGACGATGGAACCCTATCGCGCCTATGTGAATGACCGGCTTGAGGCAGACCAGCGCGGCTTCGGTTTCCTGAGCCAAAGCGCCTTTACCGGCCTCGCGCAGTGCCTCGCCTATCTCAGCCCCACGCTGCTGGTAACCCTGTTCGGGCTCAGCCGCGATGCCACCCAAGGCGGCGGAATTCCGACCTTTACGCTGGTCTCGTTCTGGATCGGCTCCGTGCTCTCGCTAGGGACGATCCTCTGGTCGATTACCCGCGTCCCTGAAATCAAGCTGCCCGATGCCGAACGCGCCCGCCTTGCCGCCCTGCCCAAAAACCCGGCGGCGACCCTGGCCGAGATCTTCAGTGCCATCCGCAACATGCCCAAAGCGATGCGCGCCATGGCCTGGATGAGCCTGTTCCAGTGGTACGCGATGTCGGGTTACTGGGGCTATGTCACCAATTCGATCAGCCGTTCGGTCTATAGTACGGCCGATGCCAGCACGGCGGCCTATCGCGAGGCAGTGTTGACCAACGGACAGGTCGGCGCCTTCTTCAACCTGATCGCCTTTCTGGCTGCCCTGTCGATGGCGCCGCTGGCCAAGCGATTGGGTGCGGGACGGCTGCATGCTTTCTGCCTGACCCTGTCCGGCATCGCCATGCTGGCGATCCCGCTGATTGGTGTGAAGGAACTGCTGTTCGTTGCCGCGATCGGGATCGGCCTGGGCTGGGGTTCGATCATGGGCAATCCCTATATCATCCTCGCCGATACGATCCCGCCCGAGCGCACCGGGGTCTATATGGGCATCTTCAACATGTTCATCTGCGTGCCGATGCTGATCTTTGCGGGTACGATGAGCTTCGCCTATGAACCGTTGCTTGGCGGGGATGCGCGTAACGTGCTGCGTGTTTCCGGGATTTGCATGCTGCTGGCTGCCTTCGCGGTCTGGCGGATCAAGGAAGGGCGGGGAAGCGCAGTTGCCGCAGGCTGATGACTGGATTGTCCTACATGGCCGCACGTCCAGCCTGGTGCTGGAAGTGCTGCCCGGCGAAGCGCCGCTGTGGCGCTATTGGGGCCCGCGCCTTGCCGAGGATGTAATCCCGCCAGCACCGCTTCGCAGCACCCGACCCACGCCAAGCTTCTCGCCCGATTTTGACCAACCGTTCAGCCTTATGCCCGGTCTGGGCCAAGGGTGGTTTGGCGAGCCGGGATTGAAGGCCCATCGGGCTGGCCGTGACTGGACCTTCCAGGCGACCGACTGCGCAGTTGAGCGTGCCGGCCAAGGTGCCACTGTCACCCTGACCGATGCAGTTGCAAAGATCGCCGTTGCCGTCAGCCTTGCGCTTGATCCCGCCAACGATGTCCTGACCATGTCGACGGCGCTGACCAATTTGGGCGACGCACCGCTCGATGTCCAGTGGCTCGCCGCTGCAGTCCTGCCACTGCCCGATCATGCGCGGACCGTCCGGTCCTTCTCGGGCCGCCACAACACCGAATTCGTTCCGGTCGAGGACGCGCTGACCCGCAGCCAGTGGCGGAGGGAGAACCGGCGCGGTCTTACCTCGCACGATTGCGTACCGGGCGCGGTCGTGCAGGCTGACGGCTGCGCCTATGGCGCGCAGCTCGCCTGGTCTGGCAACCATTGCCAGTTCATCGACTGGATCGATGATGGCCGCTGGCAATGGCAGCTGGGCGAAGCGCTGATGCCGGGTGAGGTCACGCTTGCTCCCGGTGAGCGCCTGACCTCGCCAGACGTGCTTGCCACTTGCGCCGCCGATGCCAATGGCGTCGCGCAAAATTTCCACGCCGCGATCCGCGCACGAATGGATTGGCCCGGCGGCAAAATGCGCCCGCGCCCGGTCCACCTCAACACCTGGGAAGGCTTTTACTTCGATCACGACGAGGCCGCGCTCAAGGACCTGGCCGATGCTGCGGCGAAAGCCGGGATCGAGCGGTTCGTGCTCGACGATGGCTGGTTCCACCGCCGCAACGATGACACCAGCAGTTTAGGCGATTGGTGGCCGGACGATGTGAAATATCCGCGGGGGCTTGGTCCTTTGGCTCAGCACGTTACCGCGCTGGGCATGGAATTTGGCCTCTGGGTAGAACCGGAAATGGTAAACCCGGATAGCGACCTGTACCGCGCCCATCCCGACTGGGCGCTGCAAGTTGCCGGGCGTCCGCTGATCACGGCGCGCAACCAGCTCGTGCTCGACATGGGCCGGGCCGAGGTGCGCGACTATCTTTACGAGCGCTTGGCCTGCCTGCTGGGCGAATTGCCGATCGGCTACCTCAAATGGGACCACAACCGTGATCTGACTGCCGCGGGTGAACACCCCTCGTTCCGTCGGCAGGTGCTGGGTGCTTATGACCTGCTCGCCCGGTTGCGGCGCGATTTTCCGGAGGTGGAGATTGAGGCCTGCGCCGGTGGCGGCGGACGGATCGATGCTGGCATTGCCCGCTACACCCACCGGTTCTGGACCAGCGACAATATCGACGCGGTCAGCCGGGTGGCAATCCAGCGCGGCTATCTGCAATTCTTCCCGCCCGAACTGATGGGCAGCCATGTCGGTGCCGCCCCGGCCCATGCCACCGGGCGCATTCAGACCATGCGATTCCGCAATCATGTGGCCCTGCCAGGGCACTTCGGGGTCGAGCTGGACCTGCGCAAGCTGGGCGACCGCGATCTGGAGCGGCTGGGCGAGGGGATTGCCCGCTACAAGGCGCTACGCGATCGCCTGCACACCGGGCAGGTCTGGCAGGGTGAGGGCGCGGACGGGCTGCTGTGGCAGGCGCATGGCTCGGCCGAAGCACTGGTGCTGATGGTCACGCGGATTGATCCACAGACCCAGCGCCATGCCCCCGGCTTGCGGCTGCCGATGCTCGACCCAGCGCGACGCTACCGTATCGATGAAACCGAATATGCTGGCGCGTGGTTGGTGCAGCATGGCCTTGCCTTGCCACTGTTGCGTGGCGAGGACGGGCTGGTGCTGGAGGTTACGGCGTTGTGAGTTTTGATCCCGCCGAACATCCCCACCGCCGGTTCAATCCGCTGCTGGGCGAATGGCTGCTGGTCTCGCCCCACCGCGCGCGGCGGCCATGGCAGGGGCAGGTCGACGAGCCCGACCTGGCGCAGCGGCCGCATCACGATCCGGAATGTTACCTCTGCCCCGGCAATGCCCGTGTCACCGGTGAGCGCAACCCGGACTATTCCGGCACCTATGTCTTCCAGAATGACTTTGCGGCGCTGCTGCCTGAAACACCGGCGCCGCCCGCTGGGGATCCGCTGTTCCAGGCCGAACAGGCCGAGGGCGAAAGCCGGGTCGTCTGCTTCTCGCCCGATCATGCGCTGACCCTGCCTGAGCTGCCCGTGGCAGCGATTCGGGGGGTGGTCGATTGCTGGGCCGATCAGATTTCAGACCTTTCGACGCGCTATGCCAACGTGCAGGTGTTTGAGAACAAGGGCGCGATGATGGGGTGTTCCAACCCGCATCCGCACGGCCAGGTCTGGGCGACGAGCTATGTGCCGCAGGAATTGGCGACCGAAGCGCGGACCCAGGCCGATTGGCCGGGCGAGCAACCCCTGCTGTTTGAACTGGCCGAGCGTGAAGCCGACGGGCCGCGCGTCGTGGTGCAGACGGCGCACTGGCTGGCGATTGTCCCGTTCTGGGCGGCCTGGCCGTTTGAGGTCCTGCTGCTGCCGCGTTTCGCCGTGCGGCGCTTGCCGGAGCTCAGGGACGCGCAGCGCGATGATCTGGCGAGCGCGCTTAAGGAACTGACCACGCGCTATGACAACCTGTTCCAGTGTAGCTTCCCCTATTCGATGGGCTGGCATGGCGCACCGGGGCAGGGCGATGCGTATTCCCGCTGGCAATTGCACGCCCACTTCTATCCACCGCTGCTGCGCTCGGCTTCGGTGCGCAAGTTCATGGTCGGGTACGAACTGCTGGCCGAGGCGCAGCGTGACCTGACGCCGGAACAGGCGGCCGAGCGACTGCGGGCAGCCGGTTCAGTCCACTATCGGCAAGGCCAATGATCGAGGCGCTAACCAGCCTGTTCCGCGAAACCTATGGCGCCTTGCCCGAACTGGTCGCGCGCGCGCCGGGCCGGGTCAACCTGATCGGTGAGCACACTGATTACAACGATGGCTTTGTCCTGCCTTGCGCGATTTCGCGCCAGACCATGGTTGCAGCGCGGCGGAGGAATGACGGGCAGGTGCGGATCGTGGCGGGCGATCTGGGTGGAGCGACGACCAGTTTTTCGCTGGCCGAACCGATCATGCCAGATAGTGCCGCCACCTGGAGCAACTATGTCCGCGGTGTTGCCGATGGTTTGCTTGAGGGCGGGCTGGCGCTATCCGGGGCTGACCTGGCGATCATGGGAAACATGCCGCAGGGGGCGGGCCTTTCTTCTTCGGCGGCCCTAGAAAACGCGGCTGGCCTGGCCCTGGCGGCGCTGGCCGGCCAGCGGGATCTGGATCGGACGCTTCTGGCGCTGATCGGCCAACGCGCCGAGCACCGCTTTGCCGGATGCCAGTGCGGGATCATGGACCAGCTTGTCAGCGCCCGCGCCGTTGAAGGCGCGGCGCTGCTGATCGACTGCCGCAGTATGGACTGCACCCCGGTGCCGCTGCCCGATGGGCTGGCGGTGATGATCGTCCATTCGGGGATCGAGCGCGGGCTGGTTGATGGCGAATACAACCTGCGGCGCCAGCAGTGCGAGACCGCTGCGCGGCACTTTGGCGTCGCGGCGCTGCGGGACCTTTCGGCCTTGCCGGAGCCAGATGGGCTCGATCTGGTGGCCTATGCGCGGGCCCGTCACGTGATCGGTGAAAATGCCCGCACCCTTGCCGCGGCTGCCGCGCTGCGGACCGGAGATTTGCGCCGGCTTGGCCTTCTGATGGCGGAAAGCCATGCCGCCATGCGCGATGACTTTCAGATAACCCTGCCCGCGATCGATCGACTGGTTACCCTGCTGCAAGATGCAATTGGCAGCCAGGGTGGGGCGAGAATGACGGGCGGCGGATTTGGCGGTGCCGTTGTGGCCTTGCTGCCGATGGCTGAGGTGGCGCGCGTGCAGCAGGCCATCGAGGATGGCTATCGCACGCCCGACGGCGGCCCTCCGCTCATCATGGTTGAAAAACCGGCGGCAGGCGCAAGCTTGGTCTGACCCACGCAGCTTGCGACCGAAAAGCGCCCAGATTAGCCTTTGCAATCGATTACAATTTAAGATAGCGAGCCTTTGCAAGAGGGCGGGGTCACCCGCTTTGAAGCTATTTGGGGTTATCGGGTGCCAGATTCGTCCACCATCACGCGTGTTACATCGGCTTGGACGCGGGGAGCGGTGGCCGGTACTGCCGTTCAGCGACTGCCAACCATTCCCCTGATTACGCAGAACGATATCAAGGATGCCCTGCCAGGGTTCCAGTTGTGGGATTGCTGGCCATTTGAGACGCCCGCGGGCCAAACAGTCGTCTTGAATGGATGGACCCCCTGGGTGATCATGTGTGCGCCCCGCGAGGTGCATCCGGACCTGCGCCACGATATCGCCCGCCTGCGCCTGCTGCTGGAGCGGGATGGCGCCTGGCGTGACTGCGGTTACCTGCTGCCGGACGACCTCAATCCCGGATCGCGCGAATGGGCGGGTTCGACCGTCTATGACCCAGCCAACGGGCAAGTTACCTTGTTCTACACCGCCACCGGGCGGCGCGGTGACACCGGACGGAGCTTTGAGCAGCGGCTGTTCCAGACCGCCGGCATGCTGGAGCATGCGGGCGACACGATCCGCGTGACGGGCTGGAGCGAAGCAGCCGAAAGCGTCGCCGCCGATGGCAAGCATTATGTCATCGTCAACCAGACCGTTGGGGCGCCCGGGTTCATCAAGGGCTTCCGCGATCCGTTCCACTTCCGCGATCCGGCTGACGGTGTCGATTACCTGCTGTTTACGGCCTCGGACGCAAGCTCGACCGAGGCCTTCAATGGCGTAGTTGGACTGGCCAGGGCCAATGGCTCCGGCTTTGACGGTTGGTCGCTGCTGCCGCCGCTCGTCACTGCCAATGGGGTGAACAACGAGATGGAGCGGCCCGTGCTTCGCGTGCAGGATGGACGGTACTATCTGTTCTGGTCCACCCAGCGCCGCACTTTTGATCCTGCCGGACCAACCGGCCCCAACGGACTCTACGGGATGGTGGCCGATCGGCTGTCCGGACCGTGGCACCCACTTAATGGCACAGGCCTGGTCGCACCAAACCCGGACGAAGAGCCGGTTCAGACCTATAGCTGGTGGGTGATGGATAACCTGGAAGTCGCCGGGTTCATTGACAACTGGGGCCTGAAAGGCCGCAGTGTTACCGAGCAGCCGGAGCTTGTCGCGGCGACTTTCGGTGGCGTTCCTGCGCCGCGCTTCCGGATTGCGCTCGACGGGGAAACGGCGCAGATCGTCTCGCGATGAGCGCACCATTGTTTGGACTGGTTGAGGCCGGCGGCACCAAATTTGTGCTGGGCGTGGCGCGTGGTCCTGACGAGGTCATCGCCACGACCCGCATCCCGACGACCACCCCGGCTGAAACGATTGCCGCCACCTGCGACTGGTTGGGGCAGCACGGCCCGATCGCTGCCGTCGGTGTTGCAACGTTCGGTCCGGTTGAGGTTGACCGTGCCTCGTCGCAGTGGGGTCATATCCTCGCTACGCCCAAAGATGGCTGGTCGAACACCGATTTGGTCGGTCCTCTGGTTGCGCGGCTCGGCTGCCCGGTTGGGCTCGATACCGATGTAACCGCCGCTGCCCTGGCGGAATACACCTGGGGGGCGGGTCAGGGGCAACCGTCGGTGCTGTACTTCACCATTGGCACGGGCGTCGGCGGCGGTGCCGTGATCGGTGGCAAGCCGCTGGCGGGCGTTTCGCACCCTGAGATGGGGCATTTCCGTTTGCCGCTTCACCCCGCAGACGCGGGATTCGCCGGGGTTTGTCCGTTCCATGGAACCTGCCTGGAAGGATTGGCCAGCGGGCCGGCGGTTAAGGCGCGGTATGGTGTGTCGCTCTCCGAACTGCCAGCCGATCACGTCGGGCATGAAATCGTTGCCTGGTACCTTGCCCATGCGGTCACGGCTGCTCAGGCGATGTTCGAACCGGGCCGGATCGTGCTCGGCGGCGGGGTCATGGGGACACCGGGACTGATCGAGCGGGTTCGCGCCGAGGCTGAGCGCCTGGGCAATGGCTATTTCCGTGGCAAGGCCAGCGAGATCGTGGTGCTGCCTGGCCTCGGCGATCGCGCGGGTCTGTTGGGCGCGCTTGCCCTTGCCCAGGCGGCGATCAGGTAGACAAGCGCACCACCAATTCGGGCATCATCACGACCGAACTGGTGTCTTCCCCGGCAATCCGGCGCAGCAGCAGATCGATCAAATTGCGCGCGCCGGTGTTCAGGTCCTGCTTCACTGTGGTGAGCCGGGGCACAGTATGCTCCCCTAAGGCCAGACCGTCATAACCGATCACTTTCACCTGTTCGGGAACGGCCCGGCCAAGTTCGGCGAGAGCGCGCAGCGCGCTCATCGCGATGACATCCGAGGCGGCGACAATTCCGTCAGGCAGTTCATCAGCGGCTTCCAGATAGTCCGCTATGCCCGAATCGCTCACCCCGGCAGCCAGATGGGCCGGAAAGGTGCTGAGTGCATCGGGCATGTCGGCCCGAGCCAGCGCGTTGCGGCAGCCTTCCAGTCGTTGGGCAATTTCCAGCGGGGTCGGATCGCCGAAAAAGGCAATCCGCTTGCAGCCGCGCTCGATTAGGTGGCTGGTGGCAATGTCGCCACCGGCGATATTGTCCGAACCCACCGAACAGTGCACCTGGCCGCGCGAATGACCGCCCCAGACGACCAGCGGGCGATAACGGGCTGCCACGCGGTCCAATACGGCCGATTGGTCGGACTGCCCGATCACGATGATGCCGTCGACGCGACCCGAATCAGCATAGCGATCCAGCCAGTCGTCATCGGTTGGGATGACGCGGCTGAGCACCAGGTCATAGCCACGTTCGGTCAGCGCATCGGCCAAGAGGCCCAGCATCGTAATAAAGAACGGGTCAGAGATATGCTGGCCCGTTTCGTGGCCCAGCGGGATCAGCACGCCGATTGCCCCGGTGCGCTGAATTCGCAGGTTGCGGGCCATGATGTTCGGTCGGAACTCATGCTCGCGCGCGAGCGCCTGGATGCGTCCCCGGGTCTTCTGACTGATTAGGCCAGCGCCGGAAAGTGCCCGAGAAACTGTGCCAGGGGATACTCCGGCAATCTTGGCGAGGTCGGCAATGTTTCGAATGCGAGGCCGTTCGGTCATGGGCGTATCTTCCTGCAAACCGCACCAAAGGCAATCACCAATCCAGGTAGATATCTGTAAACCTGAAGTTTGCACTTGCAATTGCAATCGATTGCGATAGATGTGCAATCGATTGTCGGTACAAGGCAGGTCCTTGAGCGCGGCAAAGGTGCCCCGCAAAGGGGTGTGCAAGGGGAGGATACCCATGAAGAAGTCGCAGTTGCGTTGCGTTGCCTCGGCTCTGGCTATTGTTGCCGGTGCCAGCTTCGCCGCCCCCGTGATGGCCCAGGATGCCAAGACGGAAGAGGCGAGCGGGCTTGATGAAATCGTCGTCACGGCATCGGGCCGCGACAAGGCGCAGATCGACAGCGCGATCTCGGTCACCGCAGTCAGTGCCGACCTGATCCAGGATTTCAAGCCGAGCTCTGAAGCTGAGCTGTTCCGCATGCTGCCGGGTATCCAGGTCGCCGGCACCTCGGGCCCGGGCGGAAACTCGAACATCGCAGTGCGCGGTCTGCCGGTGGCAACCGGCGGTGCGCCGTTCGTCCAGTTGCAGGAAGATGGCCTGCCGACCGTGCTGTTCGGCGATATCCAGTTCGGCAACAACGACTACTGGACCCGCTTCGATGCGACCACCAAGAAGGTCGAGGCCGTGCGCGGCGGTACAGCAGCCACCTTCGCCTCGCAGGCACCGGGTGCGGTGATCAACTACATCAGCCACACCGGCAAGGAAGAGGGCGGCTATATCCAGCTCAACAAGGGCCTGGGTTACAATGAAACCAAGGTTGATTTCCGCTATGGCGGTCCGATCACCGACACGCTCTATTTCCACCTCGGCGGCTTCTACAAGGTGGGCCGCGGTCCGCTGAAGGCTGGCTACAACGTCTCGGACTCGGTCCAGATCAAGGGCAATGTCACCAAGGAATTCGCGGACGGCAAGGGCTACATCCGCTTCCTGTTCAAGTACGCCGACACTCAGGAACCGAACTACACCGGCGCCCCGGCGCTGGGCACCGTTTCGGGCGGCAAGGTTTCGAACCTGCAGCCGTTCCCTGGGTTCGACGGACGTGACCAGTCGAACTATTCCAACCTCAACTCGTCGTTCCTGATCTACAACCGCGAAGGCGATCTTGAGCGGGTGGCGATGTCGGGCATCACGACCAATGCCAAGTCGATCCAGAACCAGTTCCACTATGAGTTGTCGGATGCGATCACGATCGACAACAACATGCGCTGGACCGACATGAGCGGCGCCTTCACCTCGCCGTTCCTGGGCGTGGGCCGCACCTCGGCGGTGATCGGCTCGACCGTCAACGGCGGTGTCGTGGCGCAGCTGCGCTATGCCAGCGGCCCGAAGGCCGGACAGGTCTACACCGGCACCTATGTCGATACGAACACCAACGTACAGACCAAGATCCGCGACATCGGCAGCTTTGCCAACGATCTGGGTCTGACCGGAAAGTTCGAAGGCGGCTTCGCCACGATTACGGCCCGCGCTGGCTGGTTCTACATGAACCAGAACATCGACATGGATTGGCACACCAACAAGTCCTACCGCGAAGTCAGCGGTAGCAACCCCGCGCAGCTTGATCTTTACACTGCTGCCGGAGCCCGTCTGACCGCCGAAGGCATTGCCGGGTTCAACAACAACTGGGGCGATTGCTGCGCCCGCGATTACGAACTGTCGTACACCGATAACGCGCCCTACGTCGGGCTCGATCTCGATAACGACAACTTCGCGCTCGATGGCTCGGTTCGCTTCGAAATGATGCGCGCCGCTGGTTGGACGATTGCCGGCAGCAAGACCGAGTTCAACACCCCGGTCACCTTCAACGGCATCACCACCCAGATCCCGACGATCACTGCCAACGGTGCCCGCGAAGTGCTGGACTATGGCCGTAACTATACCACCTGGACCGTGGGTGGCCTGTGGAAGGTCAATCCGGACACCTCGCTGTTTATCCGTGCCTCGCGCGGCGGCCGCTTCAACTCGGACCGTCAGACAGTTTCGGGCAAGTTCACCGCCTCGGGCCAGCTTAACCAGAGCGGCCTGGTTCCGTCGGTTGACTTCGTGAAGCAGTACGAACTCGGCCTGAAGAACCGCGGCGAACTGGCTGGCGGTCGCTACACCGCAGAACTGACCCTGCTGAAGGGCAGCTTCAGCCGCAGCGACTATGAGCCGACCGTGACGGCGCAGTGCCCGAAGGGTGGCTGCATCATCGACACCAAGTACAAGTCGTCGGGTGCGGAGCTGTTCGTGACCTACCAGAACGGTGGGTTCAACCTTGTCGGTACTGCCACCTACACCAAGGCCAAGCGGGCTGCTGCGGCTTCGACCGTCTACAACCGCGCCGATGGCATCCCCGACCTGTCGTACACGATCTCGGCCAACTATGACGTCAACGAGATCGCCACGATCGGCCTGTCGACGACCGGCCAGACCGCTTCGATCGACGGCGCGGGCCTGGAATACCCGGGCAAGGCCGTGTTCAACGGCGTGCTGCGGGTCCGCCCGGTCCAGAACCTCGAACTGGGCGTGCAGGTCTACAACCTGTTCAACACCTTTGATTTCCGCGGCAACGGCGGCATTTCCGACAGCACGGCCAATCCGGCCGTGCTGGGCGGTGCCCCGGCCCTGGGTCGCACCTTCACTGCGTCGGTGCGTTACAGCTTCTAAGGTTGTTCTCCGAAGGGCCTGCTGCCTTCCTGCAGGCCCTT
>JACCDL010154338.1_pt1 | contig 12893 bp, 14 predicted proteins | sample 7441931 | NCBI WGS metagenome assembly JACCDL01 (sample SAMN15323437, study PRJNA562643) | freshwater metagenome | isolation source: river surface water | place: USA:Blue River Watershed | collected 2017-08-16 | reverse complement strand
TCGATGTAGTCGACGGTCAGGGGGAAGAAGTCCTGGCCGGGCTTGGCGGACTTGGAGGCGACCACGGTGGCCAGGACCACGGTGTCGTCGATGTTGACCAGTACCGCGCCGGTGGCCTGGCGGGCGATCTCGCCGGTTTCCAGGGTGACCGTGTGCTGGCCCCACTGGAAGGTCTTGGTGACTTTGTTGAAGATGCTCATGGTTCGTGCTTTCTTGGCTTCGAGGGTGAGGGAGCCTTCGGTCGAACACGATGCCATTCCATCAAGGGCCTGGGGCGGGGCCGCTGGTGGAATGACACAGCGCGTATTCGTCGTCCGGTCTCCGAAGTAAAACGCGCCTGAGCTAGTGGGGACTAACTCAGGCGCGTTTCATGGATTCAGTGCTTACTTGCGCAGGCCCAGCTTGGCGATCAGCGCGGTGTAGCGGTCGGCGTCCTTGTCCTTCAGGTAGGCCAGCAGGCTCTTGCGGCGATTGACCATGCGCAGGAGACCGCGGCGGCCGTGGTGGTCCTTGGCGTGGGTCTTGAAGTGCGGGGTCAGCTCGTTGATGCGAGCGGTCAGCAGGGCAACCTGGACTTCGGGGCTGCCGGTGTCGTTGGCAGCGCGGGCATGGGTCTTGACGACCTCGGCCTTGTTCATGGCGGTCATGGGATTCCTTTGGATGTTTGAACTTGCGCTGGAGGCTGGAATGCGGCCCCAACGTGTGCACAGAAGTGTGCGGTGCTGCCCGATCCAGGATCACCCCGGTAAGGACAACTTCGGGATTATAGCCGCACCGGCCCGACCGTCCGGGAGGGACCGGTCAGGCGGTCCGTCCGGGGCCGGCCAGCCAGGCGCGCAGGCGATCCACCCCCAGCGACAGGCGTCCCAGGTCCTTCGAGGCAAAGCACCACCGCAGCCAACCCTCGGCCTCGGGGGCGAAGGCGCTGCCGGGGGCCAGGCCCAGGCCGGCCTCGGCCACCAGGCGCTTGGCGGTGGCCAGAGAGTCGGGGTGGCCGGCGAGTCGGAAAAAAGCATACATGCCGCCCCGCGCCGGGGCGACCTCCACCTCGGGCAGGCCCTGCAGCAGCGGCACCAGGGTGTCACGGCAGGTCCGGAGGTGGGTCACCACCCGGGGGGTGACCTCCCCGGTCCTGCGCACGGCGGCGAGCGCCCCGCGCTGGGTGAACGTGCTGGCGCAGGAGGTGTTGAACTCGATCAGCTTGCCCATGGCGTCCACCATCGCGGGCGGCATCACCAGCCAGCCCAGTCGCCAGCCGGTCATGAGGAAGCTCTTGGAGAAGCTGTGGGCGACGACCAGGCGGTCGTCGGGGTCGGCGATGTCGAGGAAGCTGGGAGCGCAGGTGGGAATGCCCCCCGAAGCGCTACGCGCCTCCCCCCCGAGGGGGGCGTCCGGCTTGGGGCGGCCCGGCGCCGGACTGTTGCCCCCCGAAGCGCTACGCGCCTCCCCCTCGTAATACAGGCGCTCATACACCTCGTCGGCCAGGATCCAGGTGCCCGTGCGTCGGCAGTGCGCCAGGATGGCGCGCTGCTCCTCGGGGGTGAGCGTCCAGCCCGTGGGGTTGTTGGGGGCGTTGACCACCAGCAGGCGCGTGGTCGGCGTGATGGCCTCCAGCAGGGCCTGCAGGTCCAGGGTCCAGGCGCCCTGCACCGGCCGCAACGGGACGGTGCGCAGGCGCGCGCCCATGATCTGGGGCTGCGCAGTGAGGTTGGGCCACGCCGGCGTGACCACGACCACCTCGTCGCCGGCCTCTACCAGGGCCTGCACCGCCAGCATCAGCGCGCTCACGCCGCCAGAGGTGACGGCGATGCGGCCCGCATCCACCGGTCGGTGCAGTCGGCTGGTGTAGTCCGCCAGCGCCTGCCGCAGCTCGGGCAGGCCCAGGTTGTGGGCATAGAAGGTTTCACCCGCGCGCAGCGACTCGATGGCTGCTTCGCGGATGAAATCGGGCGTGGCTTCGTCACTCTCGCCAAACCAGAACGCCAGCACGTCACTGCGGCCCAGGCCCGCATTGGCCACCTCACGGATCTTGGAGGCTTCGAGGTTCAGGATGGCAGGGCGCATGGCAAGACTTCGGTTCGGACGGCGGACAGGGAAAGGAGCGGCTGGCAGGCGCTCAGGACGCAGGCCGGATCATGCGGCAAGTCGTGGGCAGTTGCGCGTCGTCGGGCGAGACGACCTGAATCACCCGAAATCCATAGCCCGAGCCCTCCACATCGAACTTCACGCCGGGCGCGCCCAGGCGATCCATCACGCCCACCACCAGCGGCTGCTGGAACTGGTGGTCGGCGGCGCGCATCGCTCCCTTCTGGCCGAACAGCTCGGGGCGCGACATTTCCAGCTGCGCCGCCACCGCACCGGCCTCGGTGCTGCCTGCGCGTTCGATCGCCTGGGCCAACGCCTCGACCATCAGCTGCATGCGCATGTGGACATAGTCGTCCTGCGGCTTGGGAAAACGCTGGCGGAAGGCGCGGTAGAAGGCCTCGCTTTGCGCTCCCGGAAGATTGGGCAGCCAATCGGCCACGGCCACCACACGCCCGACACCGGCATCGCCGATGGCCGCCGGCGCGCCCAGCGCATTGCCATAGAAGGTGTAGAACTTGCCGTCATAGCCGACCTCGCGCGCCGCCTTCACCAGCAGGGTCAGGTCGTTACCCCAGTTTCCGGTGATCACCGCCTGGGCGCCACTGGCCTTGATCTTGATGGCGTAGGGAAGGAAATCCTTGATGCGCCCCAGAGGGTGCAGCTCGTCGCCGACCACGGCCACGTCAGGGCGTTGCGCCGACAGCTGCCGGCGGGCCTCGCGCAGCACCGACTGACCGAAGCTGTAGTCCTGGCCGATCAGGTAGGCGCGCTTGACGGCGCGGTCCTCCCTGAGCACCCGCATCAGGGCCGCCATGCGCATGTCGGCGTGGGCGTCGAAACGGAAATGCCAGAAGCTGCATTTCTCGTTGGTGAGGATCGGGTCGACCGCGGAGTAATTGAGGAACACCACGCGACGCTGGGGCTCGCGTTCGTTGTGCTTGTTGATCGCATCGACCAGGGCGGCAGCCACGGCCGACGAGTTGCCTTGCACCACGATGCGCGCACCGTCGTCGATGGCGGCTCGCAGAGCCGACAGGGCCTCTTCGGTCTGGCCCTTGCTGTCATAGCGCTCCAGCGCCAAGGGAACTGCGCCGCCGGGCAGGGGTACGCCACCCCGCTGGTTCACACGCTCGATGGCCCAGGCGAGGTTGCGGACCACGGCTTCACCGGTGTTGGCGAAGGGGCCGGAAAGGGACTCGACCATCGCGATGCGGATCGGCGCACTCGCGGGCGCCATCGCCACTTGCGCACTTGCGAGCGTTGCGGATGCAACGCTCGCAATTAGCGTCACAGCCATGGTTTTCAAGATACTGCGGCGTTGATTTTTGACGCTCATGTCTTCCCCCTTGAAAAAGACCCGGCCTGATCACAGATCGAGACCAAGCGCGCTGGCCGATGCCGGCCGCCGCGCAGTGTAAGTGACGTCCACCGTGTTTTTCAGAGGAGAAATGTGATGTTTTTCGCCCCCGTCGTTCGCACACCCGCCCTGCATTCCTTCGACCGCAGCTTCCAGCGCTTCGTCCAGGACAACTTCTTCGCGGCGCCTGTAGCCGCCGGCTTTCGCCTGCAGGAAGATGACAAGGCCTGGACCGTCAGCCTGGACCTGCCGGGCGTGAGCCGCGAGGACCTGCGTATCCAGGTGGAAGGCGCCGTCGTGCGCATCGAGACCCGGCCCGAGGCACCGCGCCCCTACAAGGCCGCCTACGAGCTGCCCCAGGACATCGATGTGGAGGGCACGCAGGCCAAGCTGGAGAACGGCGTCCTCACGCTCACCCTGGCCAAACCTGTGCCCGTGAGCCGGGCACGCGAGATCAAGCTGCAGTGACCGGGACGCGCGGCCCTCACGACGCCAGGTCGTGCAGCGGCCACCGCGGGCGTACGTCGAAGCCGTAGGCGGTGTCTGCCTGCTGCACGCCGGCCTGCAGCCGCATGGCGGCCGCCATCGCGATCATGGCGCCGTTGTCGGTGCACAGGTCCAGCTCCGGGTAGTGCACGCGAACTCCGCGGCGCGCGCAGGCTGCGTTCAGTTGTTCCCGCAGCAGGCGGTTGGCGCCCACGCCGCCGGCGACCACCAGGCGCTTGAGGCCGGTGTCATCGAGCGCCGCGATGGATTTCTTCACCAGCACCTCGACGATCGCCGCTTCGGTCGAAGCCGCCAGGTCAGTCCTGCGATCGGGCAGGGCATCGCCCAGCTTCTTGCACTGCGTGAGGACTGCCGTCTTCAGGCCCGCGAAGGAGAAATCGAGGTCGCCGCTATGCAGCAGCGGGCGCGGCAGCTTGAAGGCCTGTGCATCGCCGTCCTGCGCCAGCCGCGACAGCGCCGGACCGCCCGGATAGCCCAGCCCCAGCAGCTTGGCGGACTTGTCGAAGGCCTCGCCGGCCGCATCGTCGATGGTCTCGCCCAGGAGCGCATACCGACCCACCCCGTCCACCCGCATCAACTGTGTGTGCCCCCCGGACACCAGCAGGGCCACGAAGGGAAACGCCGGCGGGTCGGCACTCAGGAACGGGGACAGCAGGTGTCCCTCCAGGTGATGGACGCCGAGCACCGGCCTGCCCAGGGCGGCCCCCAGCGCGCAAGCCACCCCCGCCCCCACCAGCAGGGCGCCGGCCAGACCGGGCCCGCGGGTGTAGGCCACCACGTCGACCTGGTCCAGGCGGCTCCCGGCGCGCGCCATCACCTCGGTGGCCAGGGGCAGGATGCGGCGGATATGGTCCCGGCTCGCAAGTTCGGGCACGACGCCGCCATAGGCCTGGTGCATGGCCACCTGGCTGTGCAGGGCATGGGCCAGCAGATCCGGCACGCCTGCGCCCCGGGCCTCGACCAGGGCCACGCCGGTTTCGTCGCAAGAGGATTCGATGCCCAGGACCCGCATGCCGAGAGTGTAGGCGGCGTCCCGCGGGCCCCTGCCTCCGGCTCGCCGGCACGCCGAGGCATGAATCAGCTTATCGCTGAAAGTCATGAAGCTTCCCGGACAATCGCGCGATGGGCAGCATCCGCCATTACCTCAAGGACATCGGCCGCGGCAAGGAGGGCGCACGCCCCCTGACACGCGAGCAGGCCGCCGACCTGTTCGGGCAGTTGCTCGATGGCACGGTGAGCGACCTGGAAGTGGGCGCCTTCTGCCTGGCGATGCGGATCAAGGGGGAGACCGCCGACGAGATGGCCGGCTTTCTCGATGCCACCGCGCAGCGCATGGCGCGTGTGCCGGCGGGCGAGCAGCCCCTGGTGGTGATTCCGAGTTACAACGGCGCGCGCAAGCTGCCGGTGCTCACGCCCCTGCTGGCCCTGCGGGTTGCGCGGGAGGGCCTACCCGTGCTGGTCCACGGCACGGCGACCGAAGACACCCGCGTCAACGTCGCCCACGTGATGCAGGCACTGGACCTGTCCCCCCTCCAGGCGGTGGGCCCGATCGCCCGGGGCGAGGTGGCCTGCCTGCCGACCGAGGTGCTGTGCCCGGGCCTCAAGCGCCTGCTGGAGGTGCGGCGCGTGGTGGGCCTGCGCAATAGCGCGCACAGTCTGGTGAAGCTGATGAACCCGGGCGCCGGGGCGGCCGTCATCGTGAGCAGCTACACGCACCCGGAGTACGCGGTGTCGATGGCCGAGGTCTTCGCGCGCATGCAGGCGACCGCGCTGCTGCTTCGCGGCACCGAGGGCGAAGCGGTGGCCGACGCCCGCCGCCTGCCGCAGATGGACGGGTTCATCCGGGGTCAGCGAGCGACGCTCGAGGCGGGCCTCAAAGGCCCCCTGACCGAGTTGCCGCAGCTGCCCGCGCAGATCGACGCCGCCACGACCGCCAAATACATTCGGGACGTGATGGCGGGCCGTCTGCCCTGCCCCGCCTCGATCGATATCCAGGTGGCGCACATCGTGCACCTGGCGCGTCATGCACGACCCGACGGCCCCCCCGCCTGAATCACCATGCACCACGTCAATGTCCTTCCCTGTCCCGGCACCGTCACCCTGGTGGGCGCCGGCCCCGGCGACCCGGAGCTGCTCACGCTCAAGGCGGCACGGGCCATCGGCGCGGCCACCGTGCTGTTCGTCGACGACCTGGTGAGCGATGCGATCGTGGCCCTCGCACCGGCGGGCGCACGCATCGTGCACGTCGGCAAACGCGGTGGCTGCAAAAGCACGCCGCAGGCCTTCATCGAGAAGCTGATGGTCACCGCCGCCCGGGAGGGCGAGACGGTGGTACGTCTCAAGGGCGGTGACCCGTTCATCTTCGGGCGCGGCGGCGAGGAGGTCGAGCACCTGCAGGCGGCGGGGATCTCTGTGCAGGTGATCAACGGCATCACCGCCGGCCTGGCCGCCGTCACCTCGCTGGGCGCGCCCCTGACCCACCGGGATCATGCCCATGGCGTCATGTTCATCACCGGCCATGCCCGCCCGGACGATGCAGGCCCTCCATGGCCCCAGATCGCGGCCACGGCCCGCCAGGCGCGCCTGACCCTGGTGATCTACATGGGCGTGAGCGGCATCGAGTCCATCGCGCAGGGCCTGCTGCAAGGGCTGCCAGCCCACACGCCCGCCGCCGTCATTCAGCACGCCAGCCTGCCCCACCAGCGGCATGCAGGCACCACCCTGGGCCAGCTGGCCGCCACGATCGAACGCGAGGGCCTGGGCAGTCCCTCGGTGATCGTGGTGGGCGATGTGATGGCCGGTGCGGCGGCGGCGGCGCGCGAAGGCGTACGCTGGCAACAGGCGGGCTGAGCGCCAGCCCCGGGCGATACACTGCCCGCAGGGCCTGCGCCCCCGCCCATTGCCCCTTCCCACCATGCACTCCTTTGACGCCGTCATCATCGGCGCCGGCGCCGCCGGCCTGTTCTGCGCGGGCGTCGCGGGGCAGCTGGGGCTGAAGGTGCTGGTGATCGACCACTCGGCGAAGGTGGCCGAGAAGGTGCGTATCGCCGGCGGCGGGCGCTGCAACTTCACCAACCGCGAGCTCGACCCGCGCGCCCCGCACCGGCATTTCCTGGGTGAGAACCCTCAGTTCTGCCGCTCGGCGCTGTCACGCTACACCGCCCAGGATTTCATCGACCTCGTCAAGCGCCACCAGATTCCCTTCCACGAGAAGCACAAGGGGCAGTTGTTCGGCGACCGGTCCTCGGAGGATTTCATCCGCATGCTCCTGGCCGAATGCGAGGCCGGGGGCGCGCAGCGGTGGCAGCCCTGCGCGGTGCACGCCGTGCGCACCACCGGCGGCGGCACCTACGAGATCGACACCGATCGCGGCACCGTGCAGGCCGGGCAGCTGGTGGTCGCCACGGGCGGCCTGTCCATTCCGCAGATCGGGGCCAGTGACCTCGGCTACCGCATCGCCCGCCAGTTCGGCCTGCCGGTGGTCGAGCCCCGCCCCGCCCTGGTGCCCCTGACCTTCGACGGCCAGGCCTGGGCGCCCTATGCGCAACTGGCCGGCCTGTCGCTACCGGTGCGCATCGAGACCGGGGCGAAGAAGTCGCTCGTGGCCTTCGACGAAGACCTGCTGTTCACGCACCGGGGCCTGTCCGGGCCGGCGGTGCTGCAGATCTCGAGCTACTGGCAGCCCGGGACCTCGGTGCGCCTGGACCTGGCGCCGGGGGCGGGCCTGGCCGAGGTCCTGGTGCAGGCCAAGTCGGTGTCCCGCAAGCGGATCGCCAACGAATTGGCCGCCCATGTCCCGGCCCGCCTGGCCGACGCCTGGACTGCCCAGGACCCCGCCTGGCAGCGCCCGGTCAACGAGGCCTCGGACAAGGCCCTGGCCACCCTGGCGGGCCGCCTGTCGGCCTGGGACCTGGTGCCCACCGGCACCGAGGGCTACAAGAAGGCCGAGGTCACGGCCGGCGGGGTAGACACCCGGGCCCTGTCCCAGCAGACCCTGGAATCCCGGCAGCCGGGGCTGTATTTCATCGGGGAGGTGGTGGACATCACCGGCTGGCTGGGGGGGTACAACTTCCAGTGGGCCTGGTCCAGCGGCTGGGCCTGCGCCCAGGCCATGGCCCAGCGGGCTGGCCGTCCGTAGCCTGGCCGCAAGCCCCCTGGCTTGCCCCCCAGCCGGGGAGGGCTATAATCTCGGGCTTTGCTGGCAAACCCCTGGCGGCCTGATCAAACCTCAAGCCGGGGAACCCCCGCTGCAAGCCCGATCTTCTTGCGGCACCCAATTGGATCCAATCAACGCATGACGACCATCCGAGTCAAAGAAAACGAGCCGTTCGACGTGGCCTTGCGCCGCTTCAAGCGCACCATCGAGAAACTGGGCCTGCTGACCGAGCTGCGCGCCCGCGAGTTCTACGAGAAGCCCACCGCCGAGCGCAAGCGCAAGAAGGCCGCCGCCGTGAAGCGCCACTACAAGCGCGTGCGCAGCATGCAGCTGCCCAAGAAGCTGTACTGAGCTTCCCCGGCCGCTGCGCGCCACGAGGCCGTACAACTCCAAGCCCGCCCGGGGACGCCCGCGCGGGCTTTTGATTTCTGAGACGACCGTTTCGAACCTCTGAGAAGGACCCCCCATGTCCCTGAAAGAACGCATCACCGACGACATGAAGGCCGCCATGCGCGCCAAGGACAGCGAGCGCCTGGGCGCCATCCGCATGCTCACCGCTGCCATCAAGCAGAAAGAGGTGGACGACCGCGTGGAGCTCGACGACACCGGCGTGATCGCCATCGTCGACAAGCTGATCAAGCAGCGCAAGGACAGCATCGAGGCCTTCCAGAAGGCCCAGCGCCAGGACCTGGCCGACAAGGAAGCCGCCGAGATGGCGGTGCTGCAGGTCTACCTGCCGGCGCGCTTGTCGGCCGAGGAAGTGGCCGCTGAGGTGAAGGCCATCGTGACCGAACTGGGCGCCAAGGGCCCGGGCGACATGGGCAAGGTGATGGGCGCGGTCAAGGCCCGCCTGGCCGGCAAGGCCGACATGGGCCAGGTGTCGGCCGCGGTCAAAGCCGCGCTCGCCGGTTGAGGGGCTCAATGCGGGGCCTTAACTCCCCGCCACCTTCATCCGGTTGATCAGGATGGAGCCCACCGTCTTGGCGCCATAGTTGTAGGTGTCGGCGCCCAGGGCCTCCAGCCCCAGGAACATGTCCTTGAGGTTGCCGGCGATGGTGATCTCCTCGACCGGGTAGGCGATCTGCCCGTTCTCCACCCAGAAACCGCTCGCGCCGCGCGAATAGTCGCCCGTCACGTAATTCACGCCCTGCCCCATCAGCTCGATGACGAAGAGGCCGGTACCCAGCTTGCGCAGCATGGCATCGAGGTCGTCCCCCGGTTTCGTCAGGCGCGAGGTGAGCGTGAGGTTGTGTGAGCCGCCGGCGTTGCCGGTGGTCTTCATGCCCAGCTTGCGGGCGGAGTAGGTGGAGAGGAAGTAGCCGCCCACCTTGCCGGCGTCCACCACCTTGCGCGCCGTGGTGCGCACGCCCTCGTCGTCAAACGGAGCGCTGCCCTTGCCGCGGGTCACATGCGGGTCTTCCAGCAGGTCGATGTGCGCGGGGAACACCGGTTTGCCCAGGCAGTCCAGCAGGAACGTACTGCGGCGGTACAGGGGCCCGCCGCTGGTGGCCTGCACGAAGGCGCCCAGCAGGCCCGCCGCCAGTGGCGACTCGAACAGCACCGGGCATTCGCGGGTGGAGATCTTGCGCGAATTCAGGCGCGAGAGCGCACGCTCCGCCGCATAGCGCCCCACCGCCTCGGGCGAGGCCAGGTCCTGCGCCCGACGCATCGAGGTGTACCAGGCGTCGCGCTGCATGTTGTCACCACGGCCCGCGATGGGCGCCACCGACATGGAGTGGCGCGAGGTGGCATAGCCCCCGCGAAAACCGCGAGTGTGCGCGCTGAAGAAATGGCTTTGCTGCGCGGACACGCCCGCGCCTTCGCTGTTGGTGATCTTGCGGCTGGTCTTGAGGGCGGCCGCCTCGCAGGCCAGGGCCATCTGCGCGGCCTGCTCGCTGTCGATGGACCAGGGGTGGAACAGGTCCAGGTCGGGTTGCTCGTGGGGCTGCGCGGTGTCGGCGGCGTCGGGCAGGCCGGCGGCCGGGTCCTCGGCGGTGAAGCGGGCGATGTCGTAGGCGGCCTGCACGGTCTGGCGGATGGCCGCTTCGGAGAAGTCGGACGTGCTGGCATTGCCCCGGCGCTGGCCGACGTACACGGTGATGCCCAGGGACTTGTCGCGATTGCGCTCCACGTTCTCCAGTTCGCCCTTGCGCACCGAGACGCTCAGGCCGCAGCCTTCGGAGGCCTCGGCCCCGGCATCGGTGGCGCCCAGCGTCTTCGCGTGGCCCAGGGCCAGGTCGACCAGGTGTTCGAACTGGGCGCGGGTGTAGGCGAAGCCGCTGTCGGTGCGGGAGGCGGGGCGGGAGACGGGTGTATTCATGGCGGGGCTATGATACTTGCGACCCCTGCGCGGCGCAGCCCGCCTCCCCGATTCCCACCATGTCACGCAAACCCAAAAAAGGCTATTTCGTGCGCGGCCAGTTCGTTGCCGAGGGCAGCGAGCTGGACCTGCAGCTCAAGGCCGAACTCAAAGGCAACGAGATCAGCCGCACGGACCTCAAACGCGAGAGCGCCGAGTTGCAAAAGCTCGGTGAAGCCCTGGTCACCCTGCGCAGCGACCTGCTGGCGAGTCTGGCCCTGCCCGAGAAGCTGGTGGACGCCCTGGCCGAGGCCGGCCGGATCACGAACTTCGAGGGCAAGCGCCGGCAGATGCAGTTCGTCGGCAAGCTGATGCGCGGCCTGGACGCCGCCACCCTCGAAGCGGTGCGCGAAGCCCTCGAGGCGCAGCACGCTGGATCGGCCCGCGAGACCCTGGCCCTGCATGAGGCGGAACGCTGGCGCGAGGCCCTGATCGCCCGTGACGAGGCCGTGGGCGAGTGGCTGACACAGTTTCCGCAGACGGACGCACAGCAGCTGCGGTCCCTGGTGCGCCAGGCCCGCAAGGACCGGCCCGCGCCTGACGCGAAAGCCGAATCCCAGGGGCTGGCGCCGCGCCAGGGACGCGCCTACCGGGAGATTTTCCAGCTGGTGCGCGAGCAGATGGCGGCCGGCTCCGATGCCCCCCTCGAGGCGGGCGACGCCCCCGAGGAGGAAGACCATGTCTGAACCCGCCTTCGTGCATGACCCGGTGCGCATCGGCATCGTGTCGATCAGCGACCGGGCGTCCTCGGGCGTTTACGAGGACAAGGGCCTGCCCGCGCTCAAGGAGTGGCTGGTGCGCGCCTTGCGCAACCCGCTGGCGTTCGAGGCGCGGCTGATTCCCGATGAGAAAGACCGTATCAGCGCCACGCTGGTGGAGCTGGCGGATGCGGGTTGTGCGCTGGTCCTGACCACGGGCGGCACCGGACCGGCTCCACGCGACGTGACACCCGAGGCGACCCTGGCCATTGCGGACCGCGAAATGCCCGGGTTCGGCGAGCAGATGCGGCAGATAAGCCTGAAGTTCGTGCCCACCGCCATCCTGTCGCGGCAGGTGGCCGTGATCCGGGGACGGAGCCTGATCATCAACCTGCCGGGACAGCCCAAGTCCATCCAGGAGACCCTGGAGGGTTTGAAGGATGCCCAGGGCCAGTCGCTGGTGCCGGGCATCTTCGCGGCGGTGCCGTATTGCATCGACCTGATCGGCGGGCCCTACCTGGAGACCGACGACGCGGTGTGCAAGGCCTTCCGACCGAAAAACGCGATCCGGCCGCCGCGGGGGACGTGAGCGCCTTCAGGGCTGTTTGACGTAGAGGAGGGGCGTCAATGCCGTGGGGTGACCTTGTGCGTCGAGGGTGCCGTCGTCGGCCATGCGCATCGTGGAAGAGGCGCCAGAGCCGGGAACCAGGCCTGCAAACGCCCTGGAGGCCGCGGCACGCGGCGTTGGAATGGTTTGACTCGGGTTCTTCGGGTCCTGCACGTATTGGATTAACTGGCCGCTTCGTGAGAACGACTCCAGGGTGACTGTGCCCAGGACAGGATCCGAGACGGTCACCGAGGTCCCAAGCACCGTCAGATCACTTTTTTCCTCTTCGAGCGGCCACGGCGTGCCAGTGCAATTCAATGAACCGGTGTACTGGTTGTAGGTCCTCGTGAGCTTGAGCTTGCCATCCCCTGCTGTCGTGACGTACACGTCGTCCTTCTCGGTCGTGGTGGGCCCCGTCGCCCAACAAGCGACCCAATGACCGACAAACGGCGCCACGCGCGCCTCCAGCTTGGCGAGGTCCTCCGATGAGGGAACGCCCCCTCCACCACATGCAGTGAGCCATGCAGCCAGGCACAAGACACTGGCAGGAAGAAACGAAGGAAGGTGCCGTCTCATGAAATGTCTCGAGAGAGTTGAGAGAGACGTGGATGCTAGAAGGGGGCCGCCTACTTTGATTGCATCCGACTGACTCTCTCGGGCTGGAGGCTTTAAGGATGCGTTAAATGCAAACCGCTGCGCACGTCCGGCTTGCACGGATCAACCTCGTAAAGGCTCGACCTTTAGTGAATGGCCAGGTCCTGGACGGACGCGATCTCCCTGTGACGCGGGATATTACGCAAAAAGCAAACAAAAACATGCGCGGCCGTGACGGCCTCGTGAGGGTCGCCACACGGACGCGCAGGCAACCGCGTGCTGGCAGCGCGCGCCCGCTCAGACCACCACCGGCTCCGGCTCCAGCCGGATGCCGAATCGCTCGTACACGCTGGTCTGGATGGCACGGGCCAGCGTGACCACCTCGCCGCCGGTCGCGCCGCCCCGGTTGACGAGGACAAGGGCCTGCTTCTCGTACACACCCGCCTGCCCCACCGACTTGCCTTTCCAGCCGCAGGCGTCGATCAGCCAACCTGCAGCCAGCTTCACCGTGCCATCGGGCATGGGGTAGT
>JACCDL010648365.1_pt1 | contig 12899 bp, 13 predicted proteins | sample 7441931 | NCBI WGS metagenome assembly JACCDL01 (sample SAMN15323437, study PRJNA562643) | freshwater metagenome | isolation source: river surface water | place: USA:Blue River Watershed | collected 2017-08-16 | reverse complement strand
TCGGATCGATCGAGGCCGATGCCGATGCGGCAAAGCCGAAGACGAAAACGAACATACCCAAGATAGATTTTTTCATGACGTGACAAGCTCCTCTACAGGAACCCATCAGTGCAACGCAGGTGCCAGCCGAACCAGAATTTCATCTCGAAAAAGCGGCCTTTTTTCAGGCACCTACAAGCGCTCTCAAACGACCTCGTTCAAATGGTATGACCGCTGGTTCGACAAATCCCGGCAGGTGTCTGATTCGTAGACACCCTGGCGTTACAATTCGGACACCTGGGTCAGGACCCTTCGACGACTCCCCCGCCTGCGGCCGTCTCGCCCGCGCCGTCTTGGGGCAGGGTCTTCTGGCGTTGATCCGGGTTTGCCGTACAGCGAACCGTCTCCAAGGCCATCTGGCCCGTCTCCTCAGGGGTAGGGGCGGCCGCCAGGGCCTGAACGATTGCAGACGCTAACCCGAGGGTAAACCCAAAAATTATACCAATACCGTTTATTCTCGTCATTTACGCCCCCTCACTCAAAAGGACAGCGAAACGCCAGCTGGGCGCACGATTTCAAGCAGGTTCTGGAAAGCGGTACTGACTTGCATGGCGATTTTCCGCCCAGAGGGGCTGTCGACCTTCTTGATCTCACCACTGTTCCCGTAGGTCACGACGATGCTGCCGAGCTGCGGGTCCGTGATCTCAATCGGCTTCGAGTGCTCGTTATATTTGAAGTCGATTCGGCGCTGGCTTTGGTCGACCAAGCTCCGGATCCTTCCATTGTTGTCGTAGAAAAGCTTCACTCCGTTACCATCGGAGTTCTTGGCAAAACTCAAATTCCCCTTTTCGTCGTACTTGAATTCCGACCAACGGACCTCTTTGGGGTTGGACTTTGACTGGATCTGCACTTTCTCGACCTTGGCCCATTTGGAGTCATAAGTTAGAACGGTTACCTCGCTTGGAGTGCTCTTCCGAGTCACTGCGCCGCGTGCGTTGTATTCAAAGGCCGTCTCTTCACCAGCCTGACGAATCAGGACCGGAAGACCGCAGCACTCGCTATAAGTGGTATCCGTGATCTCCCCATCGAGATTGCTGATCATGCGCTGGGTCCACTCTTCGCCGTCTGCTTTGCGCTTGAAAGTGTACTCGTACGAAGCTTTCGAGACTGCAGTTCCGTCTTTCTCCTTCATTGCGACGCTCACTTTGTAAGCGCCTGCTGGCGAGTTCTCATACGCATACTCACTGATGGTTCCCGAGCGGTCCGTCAGCGTCTTCACGTTCTCGAATTGCTCGCGACCGTAATAGGCCACATTCATGGCTGTTCCATCGGAATACGAGATTCGAGTCAAATTGTGGCGGCGGTCGCTACTGTAAGCGTAACCGTAAGTGTGCCCGTCGACGTCTTTGGACTGAACGAGCTCATTCTGATCGTTGTAGCGGAAGGTCGCTTCTTTGCCTTCTTCGCCCTGAATCCGCTCAACCCGTCCCTGGCGGTTAAAGGTCAGGAAAATCTTCCGGTTGAAGTTATCGGTAATCTTCTGAAGTCGGCCATCTTTTCCGTAAGTAAAGTCCAGGTAATTACCATTTCGGTCCGAGACTTTGACCAGGCGACCCGAATCATCAAAACGCTCTGCGCGCCCCTCTTCGGAGCCTCGCAGGTACCCACCCGCTACTCGGACGATCGCTTGATACTTGAAGCGAGTCGAGGCCATGCGGGTATTCACCGGGATTTCCCGGACCTGCACTTTGCCCTCGCGGCGAAGGCGCTCCCACTCTTCCATTCGGAAGCCGGCTTCCTCTTGAAGTCGTTTCACGTAGCGGTTGTACTGATCTGCGCTGGCAAGACCACCCGACTTCCGAACCGCATCAGCAATGGTTCGCGCGGCTTGCTCGATCTCCTTTGCGCCCAAGTTCGGCGGAGTGAACCGGTTCTCTGAGCCCCCTCCAAATTCATTTACGACAATGCTGCCGTCGGCCGCCACTTTCAAGGAAGTCTCGTACTCGGTTCCCCAGCCCCAGCCGAACCATCCTAAGTAAGGGCTCTTCGAATTGTAGACGCGCTCGATCCTGGGCTCGAATCCGCCCGGATAGCGAATATCGACATACCCCACAAAGAAGTTCCCGTTCTTCAGACTGACATTCGCGGACGCAACCGACGACGCCGTCAGTGCAGCAAGGACCCAAACCAGCACACGTTTCATGGGAATCTCCGTTGAAAACAGCGCGAGACCAACGCAGTTAAACGTTAATCTTGATGATTCTCATGATGACAAAGAAGGCTACCACTTCCAACGCCAAAACCACCGTCACGAGCGTCCAGCCCAGCGCGGTGGTGAAAAGTGGACTCATGAATTCAGGATCGGTTGTGTAGAAGACGACTCCGAGAATAGGCGGCATCGCCATCACGAACATCCCCTGATAGAAACCTGACGCGGTCAGCACCTGAATTTTTTTCTCGACCTTGATTCGTTCCCGAATGGTCGTGGCGATGGTGTCGAAGCTCTCCGCCAAATTTCCGCCGGTCTCTTTTAGAATATTGATCGAGGTTACCAGCATCTCAACGTCATCGGCTCGCATCCGCTTTGCCATGCTATTGAGCGCCTCTTCCAGAGGCACACCGAGTTTATTTTCGCCCAGAACCAGGTTGAACTCTTGCCGTACCGGATCGGGCATCTCTTGCACGACCAAACCGATGGCCTGAGGAACCGACAAACCGGACTTCAGTCCGTTCGACATCAAGTTCAATGCGTCCACCAGCTGAAACAAGAATCGCTCAAGCCGGCGCTGATAAAGCCAATCCACCAAAGGACGCGGCAACTTCCAGCCGGCCACCGCCACGACGCTCCCGAACAGGAGCCCAGGGAACCACTGGGGCAAGAATAAAAGAAAAACAAGTGACCCCGCTCCGAAGCTGATTCCGAACAACCCCAGGAGCACTCGGTCCGATGAAACATCAATGAACATCTGATTCAAGCGCTCGACGATGTAGTCCCGAGTGCCGAGGCTCTGGTACCTGAGCCACTCCAAAAGGCGAGCATTGTAATGATAAAGCGCCACGAACAGCCCCGAAGAAAACAACAGCAGGCCGATCCACTTCATGAAAACCGAGGTATCCATGGCCCGTTACCGAAAGGTCACTTCGCGGCGAACAGCTGCCGCGAAACCTTCATTCCTTTCTGCTCCATCTCTTCGACGAACTTCGGGATGAAGCCGGTTGGAACGAACCGGCCCACCACTTTGCGACGTTTATCGATCCCTTCCTGGCGATAGACGAAGATATCTTGAAGCGAAACGACATCCCCCTGCATCCCCGTGACTTCAGTGATGTGAGTAATTTTTCTTGAGCCATCCGACAGACGGCTTTGCTGGATGATGATGTTCACTGCCGAGGCGATATTCTCTTTGATCGCTTTTGCAGGAAGATTCAGCCCCGACATCATGACCAGGGTCTCGAGACGGGCCAGGCACTCTCGCGGGTTATTCGAGTGAAGGGTTGTCAAAGACCCTGAGTGGCCAGTGTTCATGGCTTGAAGCATATCGAGTGCTTCCCCGCCTCGGCATTCCCCGACCACGATTCGGTCAGGACGCATCCGCAAGCACGATTTGATCAGATCGCGAATGCTCACTTCGCCTTCGCCTTCAATATTCTTGGGGCGCGTCTCCAAACGCACCACATGGTCCTGACCGAGCTGAAGTTCGGCAGAATCCTCAACGGTGATGATTCGTTCGGTCACGGGAATGAAGTTCGAAAGAACGTTCAAAAGAGTCGTTTTACCGGAACCGGTACCCCCGGAAACCACAATATTGAGTTTGGCTTCCACGCAGCTTCTCAGGAAGTCGGCGATCTCATCCGTCATCGACCCGAACTGAACCAGGTCTTTAGCTTCGATCCGCTTCTTTGGAAACTTCCGAATCGTGATGGTCGGTCCTCTCAGCGCCAAAGGCGGGATGATGACGTGCACCCGCGATCCATCTTGAAGGCGCGCATCTACATAGGGCACTTTCTCGTCCACACGACGCCCAAGCGGCGTCACGATTCGCTCGATCACGGTCATCATTTGCTGCTCAGACGTAAACGTCACTTTTGACATCTGCGGTTTTCCTGAGCGCTCGATGTAGATCTGATCGCGAGCATTGACCATGATTTCGCTCACGGAGTCGTCTGACAGAAGGTCTTCCAGTGGTCCAAGCCCCAAGGCTTCATCCAGAATCTCTTTCACCATCTGGCCTTTGAGTTCGCGAGTTCCCAGAAGACCCGAGGTATCTTCGCCATCCAAAATCTCGATAATACCTTTTTGCGTTTTCTCGCGAAGGATCGCGCGCTGCTTGGCATCGTTCGTATCGGTGCTGACCTTCTTCAGATCCATCTTCTCGACTAAGGCACGATGGACTCGAAGCTTCATCTGCGTCCAAGCGTCAAGAGGAGCGGAGTGGCTTCTCGCACCCGGACCACCGCTTCCGCTCGGGGCCTCGGAACCGCCCGACGAAACTACTTGAAGCCCTTGAGGACCTGCCGCCGCTTTTGCGGCCGTTCCCGAAGGCTTTTTCAAGCGCGCGAGACTCTCCAGGAGACGCCCCTGCTGGATACGACGAACGAGGTCGTGATAGCCACGCGAGATGGCGCTATTCGGAGCAGAAAGAACTAGTGGAACGCTTTTCGCCAAAGCGCCATCACAGGCTGCAACGTCTTCCGGAATGGCCGAGAAGATCTGTTTACCCAGGTTCTTTTGAATCAACTGTGGATTCACGATTTGCGAAGGGTGATACCGATTCAAAATGACCTGCACCATCTCGGGCGGAAACAAAAGCTCTTGGAGTTTACTCAAGACGCGTCGGGTTTGATTCACCACGATGACGTCGGCCGTAGTCACGCAGAAGATAGCGGTTGCGTGCTCAAACACTCGAAAGGCCGAAGGATCCATGCCGTTTCCACAGTCGACCACGATCAAGGGGAAATGCTGGGGAATGGCTTTCAGAAAACGGCCCAAGCCATCCAAGTCGAGCTCGCGCGCTGCGGCTGCGTCTCGGGGCGCTCCGATAAAGCTGTAACCCGGCTGCCCCTGAGCAATCAGCGGACTGAGCGTCTTTAGGTCCAGAGCAACGCCTTGGAGACGAGAAATATCGACAATGGTTCGCGGGGGATTCTGGTTCAATATCGTGTTCTGATCGCCCAGAGAATTCAGATCCAAGTCGATGATGAGCGGACGCTGCTTCAGATCCTGAAGCCAAGCGATGGCCAAGTTCGCTGCGAAAACACTTTTTCCCACTCCGCCTTTTCCGCCGACTACGGCAATGATGTGACCAGCCATCTCAGTTGGCCCTCACGCGGAAGTTGCGCCGCAGATCCTCGGTCCCTTCCGAGGCGTTTTCGAGCACCTGAGGAGTGACGAAGATGACAAATTGCGCTTTCCGTTTAGCGTAGTTTTTCGTGTGCTTCAGCGTAAAGAGTGGGTCCGTAGTACCCTGAAAATTTCCCGCATTCGGGTCATCTTTGTTGAAGTCGGTTTTGATATCCGAGGACGTGACCCCTGCCACGGCAGCGCTCTCTTCTGCACGAACATAAAGCTTCGTCTTCACTGTATGGCCCGCAGTAATCGGCGCTGCGCCCGCAGCGCCACGCGCCACCAGACTGGTTTGGATTAAATCCAGATCGAGCTCAATCTCGTCTCCTTGCCCGAGGACCTTCGGGGTCACGGAAACATCAAGGCCCACTGGCTTTGAATCGCCGACGGGCTGGCCATTCGGTCCAAGACGAGTGAACGGAAATTCAGTTTGTTCTGTAATCTTTGCCGGCTGACCACTTCGAACAATGACCGTTCCCGTTTTTAGAACTCGCGCGTAGCCTGCGTCTTGCGCGCTCTTCAGCTTCGGAAACAAACTCGAAATCGTGGCGGAGAAGCTGGCGCCCGAAGCGGTGGCCTGCCCAGTCGGGTCCTGACCGATCGTGATCTGAGGATTCGCAGTGAATCCTGGCTCCCATTTGAAACCAAACGCACGAGAGAAATCCTTGGCGAGTTCCACGAAGTGAACCGTTATCCGAACCAACTTGTCTTGCTTCCGCGCCGGAGGAGCTTCGACGACGATGAAATTTTGAACGAGCGGACGCGGTGCCAGAACCATCGCATTCGGGTCGCCCGCCTGAATGGGATTCCCCGGCTTTGCTTCAGGTGCGTAGAGCTTAGCCAGCTCATAAGCCCGTTTAGCGGCCTCGGGCGAGTCGACCGAGCCTTCCAAGAAAATCATGCCGTTCACGACTCGCACTTCTACTTTCGGGGCAAAAACCTGAACATCCTTCCGAATGCGATCGGCAGTCACCTGAAGGGCCATGGGAGAAATCCCCGCAAGCGACAGAACGATGTCGGCGTAAGATTTGTCGCGAGTTACCTGAAGCATTCGACCGTAGTCCGCAGGAACCAAAACCTCTCCGTCGACGACGATCTTTTGGCCAACGATCCGGATGTCTAAGCCCTCGATGTCCCGAAGCAGCTCGCGAATCTCGGCTGCTTTCCGCAGAAGGTTCGAGCCGCTCACGACTACCTGGAACACCAAGCGAAGCGTACCGTCCTCGTCTCGCACGGTGACCGTGGTTTCGCCCGCCTTGAGCGGCTTAAAGACGATCTGGCGCTTGTCTGCGGCTCGCACGAGTGTTGTCGCGACAACACCGGGATTTCCGACTGCAATTCCACCTGCACCCCCACTGACCTCAAACTCTAGATCGACGGCACGGTCTTCACCTGAAGCGAGCAAGAGCTTCCTGCGATCGGCTTTGGACTCACTCTCGTCCGAAGTGAGGCGTGTACGACGGGGCTTCTCGAGTACTTCATCCTGCGCCAACGCTCCAGGAAGCGTTGCCAGAAAAAAGGCAAAAGCCCCTGCTCCGGCAAGGGCGATCGAGACGACTCTCGATGCAAAGCGTGAGCGTTTGAAGGCGCTCATCGACGCATCCCTCCTGCCGGATCGCGGCGGACCTTAGCCACATCGGGCCCCAGAATATCCGGATAGGTCACGACCTGAACCTGGTTTTGCTCGGTGTCTTCATTGTTTCGCAATGACAGAGAAAGCGAGTTCTCGCCCCCTGCCATCACCAGCGCAAGCTTTTGAGCGTCGACGGGATCGACTTCCAAAGTGACACTGCTGAAGCTGAAATCCTCGGTCAGGCTTCGTGTCTTCGGCTGACCATTCACGGCGTCGGCCTCGATGATCCGAGCCGCGTTATTCGTCACGTTCCTGCCCACAGCTAGAACGACGACATCTTGCAAAAAGGTCTTCGCAATTCGATTTTCTTTGCCGCCGCCCATATCAATGATCGCAATGAGATCGACTCGATCACCGGGCTTCACGAGCTTTCCTACGCCCGAAGTCTCACTGACCGGAATTGCTACAGCACGTTTTCCTGGCGCCACTTGGGGCGAAAGGCCGGTGCGGATCGAGGGCTCGGTGATCTTGTTGTAGGTGATCTGCTCACCCTTTTTCACGGGCACCATCGCGACGGTCCCCACTAGTCCGCGAAGGCTTCGAGCCGTTTCTTTGTCTTCTTCGCGTTTTTCGAAATAGACCGCAGCCGGCTCAACGAACTTTTTTGGAATGAGAGAAAGTTCCAAGAGCGTTTCATTGATCGACTCTTGTTCTTTAATGTCGCGCTTGGCTTTCAAGACGAGAACTTCTGTTCCAAACTGTCGCTTGGCCTGTTCTTCTTTCTCGCTCACATAGCTATAAACGAAGAAGCTTCCGACCAGTGCCATCAGGACTGAAAGTGAAAGGGCTTTATTGTTCATCGGAGCGTCTCCATGCCTTCCAAGCGGCTGGCGCAATACAATAGTGATTTAGCGTCGGCGATCTCAGGCATATCCGGCCCTACCCGACCGTTTCCGCCTTTCATCACGATGCTGGGCGCACACAGCGAAACTGTGTTGCGAATGCGAACGGTTCCCGTGGAGTCGACCCATTCGCCCGGCGTGGGCGCTGCCCCCGCGAGCCTTCGATTGCGCGCGACCACTTGGGTCTGCGCTTTGGGGACGTACTCGTTACCGTCGCCGTCTTCCATCCGGATATTGTTCTCGGAGACGCCGAGAATCATCTGGTTGCTGCCGGTTTGTGCAAATCGCTCGTGGTGGCGGCGCCGCGGAAATTCCGCACTATTGTGCGCGATGAAAAGAGCTTGAGAGCGTGAATACTGTTGGTTCACTACCGACATTTGGATGGCTTGATTGGCGCGAATCAAAACCACCGTCATGCCCACCAGCAGGGGCAAGAAAAGCAAGAACTCGAGCAAACTCTGCCCCTCCTCGCCACGCGAGGAATCGTCGGAACGGAAATGATTCCGGTTCCGATTAGCAGCCATTGTCGATCTTCCCTTTCACGGTCTTCATGTAATTCATGCACTCTTGGTCGGATGGATCCCTGCCCAGCCAGCTCTCCGATTGGAGTTCTAGCTCGGCGGCAGGTCCCCGGCTTGGCGCAGCCCCCAGAAGTGGAAGCCGGAAAAGACGGGTCTTAAATCTGTATCGGACTCCCTCAAGCCAACTGAAGGCAGGGTTTCCCGGGGCCGCCGTAAATTGCTCTGGCGGCTCTATAAAGAGTCCTGCGACTTCGGGGTCATCTCCGTCAACACCTTGACCGAGCGAAGGGAAGCGATCTTTCCCGGATTCACGCTTCAACATCCGCGTAGCGACCGTCTTAGCGCGCAGAGCCTGATCCTGGGGAGTGGGCCCCGCCGAGAGTTGCGCTCTCGCCGACATGAAGGTGGCGTAATGAACGTAGTTCGCCCACCCCATCATCAGAGCGTTTTGAATGTAGAAGAGCGCAAAGCCCAGAAAGAGAACCAAAGTGAGAACGAACTCGACTGTCGCCTGGCCAGTTCGACCTAGCTGCCGCTTTTGAGACGGTTCTGTTTTGGCTTGAGGTGCGCTCATTGCGACCTCGGATTGATGAAGATACGAAGGTTAGTGGGATCGCCTCCGACTACTCGCGGGTGCATCTTCGGCCCGTCGGGATCATCAAAGCCACGGGCATCGGGATGGCCGTATTGATAGGTGTACTTAAAACTCGTGGTCAGCGGACGCGTGACGACGCCGGCCAGGTCGTACTTCCGAAAGCCTTGTACGATGAGGATCGCGAACGAAGAAATTGCTGAAAGAAGGAGAATGAGTTCGATCGTACTCTGGCCAGCTCGGTCAGCCACTCGGCTGTTCTTTTTTGAGCTCATCCGCGGCCTCCTAAAATCCAAGAGGCCAAGGGGTCAGACAAAAGAATCCAAGCAGCGGCCACGGCGATCGGTAAGCCAAACGGCACCGTGCGTGAGCGATCGACTTTGGGGAACTCAAGCGCCAGCTGAGCGATCCACGCCGAGCGGAGAAACCGAAAAATTCGTAGGAGCACTTCGCCCAGCTTTCCTTGGAAAGCGAGCACTACGGCTGCCAGAACTCCGCCCAGAAGAATGGAAAGAAGCGCCACTTTGAGGGCGAATACCGATCCTCCCCATGCACCCAAGGCCATGAGAAATTTCACGTCGCCGCCGCCTAAGTGCCCCAGGGCATACATCCAACCGAGGACCAAGAATCCAACCAGCACGCCCAAAGCAGCGTCGCCAAAGCCTATCGGGCCATGACTCCAAGTCTGCCAAAAGAGACCCGCGAGGAGCACCGGAAAGGTGAACGCGTTTGGAATGCGGCCCGTGCGAAGGTCCCAGAGCGCGACGAGAGCGAGCCAAAGCGCGATCCACAAAAAGTGACCACCCCAGAGCGACTCAATTGCTCCAAATGCCACCGGGCGCCCTCCCCGTTTTGAGTTGCTTCTCGAGGCCACCGCCGACGCGCAGAACGCCTTTGTCGAGGCCACCCAGAATGGCGCGAGTCATGCCGACGCAGGCGACAACGACGAACGAGAGTAGAAGAATGTACTCGACTGTAGCTTGTCCGGCGTTGGCCGGACGTGCTTTTCCAGCGTTGGCCGGACGTGCTTTTCCAGCGTTGGCCGGGCGGTCAGCGCCCAATCGAAGCGAGGAACGCTTCAAGCGCCTCTCACTCCTGATTTTTTTTGCGTGTCCCCCAAAAACCCTTCGCACGCGGAACCTTCCCGCGCGGCGCCCGCGCTCAAACCGTCAGTTTTCCATCCCATTTTCGATATCGGTGCCCAGCTTATTCACGATGTTCACGAGCTTCCCTTGGAAGGTCGATTTGAACTTCATGGCCACCATGACAACGACCGAGAGAATCAGGATGTACTCAGTGGTCGACTGCCCCCGTTCATCACGGAGAAAAGCTTTCCAAATTGAGCGATCAAAGAAGCGCATCGGCAAGAACCCCTGTTCCCTAGTCTCATCGGAGCCCAAGACCTAAATCTTGAGCCCCAGACAAGAGAATGAATTATTTGACAAAATTAGTCAAAAACAGACCACGCTGACGGCGACATTGTCGCGATAAGGGCAACCCTTCAGAACCATTTGAATTTCTTGATTCGCCACACCCGGAGGCAGGCCCCTGCCCTGGATTTCTTTGAGGATTTCTCGACCCTCGCCAGGAAACCCGTCAGTTGCCATCAGCACCCAGTCGCCTGGCTGAATCCGTGCTTCCAGAATCTCAGGCTCCAAGTCCCAGCCCAAACCCAAAGCCGCCAAGGGAACCCGGAGAGACTCAGGAACGTCGATCGCAAAAGGATCCACGACCCGCCCCATCGTTCTCGGAGTGACCAGTTCTCGCTCCTCACCGCCGCGAAAAATCCACGCCTGACAAGACCCGACGCTGGCCAGCGCCAGAAGGTCCCGATCCAAAAAGCCAGCGATGAGGGAGGCGCCTCCTCGCTCATGAATCCCTCGCTCACGATTCAGCTTCATGAGCTTCTGATTGGCGTGAAGGACCGCATTGAATAAAACGTTGCCGGCGAGCGAGAAGTAACTGCGGAGCACGAAAGGCAGAGTCGCATCGAGATCGCCTGCCTCGCGATCTAGAAAATCGCGAACCGCCTCGCAGGAAACTTTCGGGGCTTCTACACCGGCCGCGGGGCCGCCAAAGCCATCCGCGACAATGAAGATGCCCCGCTCTTTCCGGCAAAGAACGTGATCTTCCTGGGCGCGTCGGTTACCTGGCGCATCGAACGTCGAGAGAGCTTGAATCGCAAGTGGCTTATGCATCACTGAGGCTCCTTCAGGAAGCGCGCAAGTTTTCTGCGAGCGCGCTCATGGTAAAGATCATCGTCCGGAGACAAGTCCAGCGTCTCTTGGTACTTGGTGCGAGCGAGCGAAAAATCACTGTAGCTCTCGGCCAGCACCGCCTCGGTATAGGCAGCTTTGGCGCGCAGATGAAGCGTCTCGCGAACTCGTTCAATGCCTGCACGCGCTTGATCGTGCTCAGGATCCCACTTCACCACGGTGCGGTAGCCCTCATAAGCTTTACGCGCTTCTCCCGCTTTCTCGGCCGCCTCAGCATCGCGAAGCGCGGGCTCCACTTTAGCGCGAATCTCTTCGCGACACGCTTTCAAGCCCTTATCCGCTTCCAAGCCCGGGCGCCGATCGCTCGAACCCATCTGAATCACTTCACGGAAAGCGACGATCCCTTCACGACAAGAGCGCTTGGCCAGTTCTTGCGCGCGCTTCAACTCTTCCCAAGCATGGAGATTCACTTGCCTACGCACTTCGGCAGCGCGGGCTTCCTGAGCTTTCAGTTCGGCTTGTTCTTGAATTTCCCGCTTCCAAGCCAAAACTTCGGCATTGTCGGGGTCCTTGGCTAGAATTTCCGGGAACTTCAACTGAGCCTGATCGTAGTCTTTCTTCTGCATCAGGATTCGAACTTCAGCCAGGAGCTCTTCCGCTTGGCGTTTGGCCAGTTCCTTCAACTCTTGCTCTTTTCGCTCATTCTCAGCCACTTCTAAGCGGCGCTTGGCCTCCAGCGCGTAACGCTCGATCTCGCGCGCATTCTCGAACTCCGGAATGATGACGAAAATCTTTCGGACTTCGAACAATGCCTTGTCGTACTCCTTCGCTGCAAAATGCGCTTGCGCCAGATCGCGCTGAGTCCGAACGAATTGCTTATCTTTCTCGCTTAGGCTCTCAAAACTCCGAGGCCCAGGGCTTGCTCCAGTGGCCGGCGCCGAAGAGACGACTTTCTTCCCTTGAGTCGGTGCCTGGGTTTCCGGGTCTTCATCAAACAAGAACAGATAAATGCCACCCAAAATAATCGCCGTCCAAAGCGCTTGTCGCTTCGGTGGCAAAGCACGGTACCACTCCAGGAAGCGTCCCATCAGAGTGCGACGGCCACCGGGCTTTGCCTGAGCCGGAGCTGGAGTGACTCCTGGAACAGCCAACGGATCTGCAACCGAAGGCGAATCAAAGGGTCCGCTCAAGGCTTGATTCGCCTGGGGCTCTTCGGGAGCGGGTACCGAAAGAACACGACTCGGCGAGACTTCAGAAACGAACTCCTCAGGAAGAGCGCCTGCCTGAGAAAACGAAGAAGCCATCTCGATCCCAGAGGCCGACCCCGTGTTCTCCTGCGACTCTTCCACTTTCAGAAGGCCCGCTTCCCGAGCCTGATACTCAGGGCTGACTGCGCGGAATTCAAACTCGACACTCGCGATGCGAATCCGGTCCCCGCCCGAAAGTTCACACTCAGCCGCTTGAGTCCCGTTCACCCAAGTCCCGTTTGCCGATCCCAAGTCTTTCAGAACGAAGCGATTCCCTGCCCGAGCAATTTGTGCGTGGCGACGTGATGCTTTCCTGTCATTCAGCACCACTTCACAGCCGACTTCACGCCCGAGGACCGTCAAATCTCGATTCAGCTCAAAGTACTGAACATTGGCTGACCCTGGCGGGAAGACGAGTCCCACTTCCAAGATTCCTTGAGCCGCTCCAATTTGAGTCGCCTCGTCCTCGGAAGCAAGCTGCATCTCGTCCGTGTTCTCGGCAGAAAACGCAGCGTCTTGCGAGGG
>JACCDL010059159.1_pt1 | contig 12913 bp, 8 predicted proteins | sample 7441931 | NCBI WGS metagenome assembly JACCDL01 (sample SAMN15323437, study PRJNA562643) | freshwater metagenome | isolation source: river surface water | place: USA:Blue River Watershed | collected 2017-08-16 | reverse complement strand
ATGCTTCCAGCCCCTGACCTGCCCGCACCTGACCCCGCCACTGGGGCCCCCCGCAGTTCCTCGCCCTTGGTGTTTGCGTCCATTTTGGCCATCAACGTGGTGGCCCTCGGATACCTGACCTGGGAGCTGCGTAACTACATCGATGCCAAGAATTCGGCCACAGTCGCCCTCAGCATGAGGGCCGACCATGACCGGGCCATCGAAATGCTTTCAGCCGAAGAGGCGAAACTTCGCCTGAAGGTCGAAGATCTGTCCTCCAAGTCTTCGGCAATGAGCTCTGAGAAGGAGCGCGTTGAGCGTGAGTTGGCTCCCAAGAAGGTTGAGCTAGCGAATGCGAATGCCGACCTCGACTCAGCTAAGAAGCAGCTGGCTCAGCTCAAGCTGGACCTGAGCAAGATGGCGGCGGAACAATCAGGTGTCCGCGCGGAGTTCGATAACCTAACAGTCGGCAACAAGGCTATGAACGTAGAGAAGCAGAAGCTGGCCGCGGAACTCGAGACCCTCCGCAAGGATCAGCGGACTCTCGCCGCCGCCGACGCTAAGCTGAAGGCTTCCGTGGAAGCCGCTCAGGTCCAGCTCAACGACGCCCAGCGCAAGCTCGCTGGACTTAGCATCGAGATCGGTACGCTTGAAGCCAAGGCCAAGCAGTTGGCCACGTCCGACGTCCAGGTGAAGTCCGCGGAAGCTCAGCTCAGGAAGCTGGAAGCCGAGCTAATCGGCGCACAGGGGAAGGCGGAAGCCGCCCGCGCCGATCAGGAGCTTGCCCGTCAGGCCAAGGTCTCTGCGCAGGCTGCCAGGGATGACCTCGCCCGCATGGAGCAGGCTACGCAGTCCGCCAAGTCGGCGCGCGAGAAGGCCCAAGCCGAACTGGATGACCTTAAGTCGAAGCTGATCACCGCCCAGGCTGATATCGAAGCAGCCAAGGCTGCCAAGCTCGCCGAACGCGCCTCCAGGGCCGCCGCCGAAGCGGCGACCAGCGAAGCCTCCCAGGCCAAGCTATCGCTGGCATCGCTGGCGGCCGACCGGGATAAGTTGCAAAAGGAGGTCGATGCCGTGCTGGTCAAGGCCGACGACCTGAAGCGTCTGCGCGAAACGGTAGCGCTTCTAAAGGGACAAGAGAGCCAACTCCAGAAATGGGTCGCTGACCTAAAAGCCCAGCAGGCAGCCCTTACTAAATCAATCGAAGCCCAGAAGGCTCAGCCCGCCACCCCCGTCATCAAATAACTTCCATGGATCCTTTCATCACGCAGTTCATCGCCTGGAGCTCAGCCTTGGTCGCTTCCTCTTATGTAGGACTGAGGTTCTCCCAGGCCATTCAGCAGCAGCGTAAGTTGCCGGCTGCAACTAAGCTCGCCAACCTAGAGCAGCTTGTTGAACAGAAGGCTGCCGACCTTGCTGAGATCAAGGACCGCCTCGAGGTCGCCCAGAAGACCATCGCTGAATCGGTCACAGCCGAAGCCAAGATCAACGACGCCAAGCAACGTTACGAGGCCTTGAGCGCCGAATTGCTGAAGCTCGAGGCTGACCGCAAGGAACAAGAAGGGCTCCGCGCCTTGGTAGAGTTAGCCAGGAAGGAGCTCGCCAGCCTTGAAGCCGCCAAGCTGGTCTTGGATGCTCAGATCGTCGAACTGAACAAAGAGATTGGTACCCTGACCGGTCAGAAGGCCGCGCTGGAATCCGAGCTCACCGAAAAGCGTAGAGAACTGGAAGCCATGAAGGCTGATTACGCAGCCAAATCTGCCGAATACAAGGGGGCTTTGGAGGAGCTTGCCCGGCAGAAGGGCGACGAAGAGCAAAAGCTACGCGACGCCAAGAGCGCCACAGATCGGGCGCTCAAAGACAAGACCGAGGCGGAGAAGGCTCTCGCCGAGGTGCTTACCAAGCTCCAAGTGGCAGAACATGCGAACGCTGCCGCAGAGGAAAAACTCAGGGTATTGTTGCGTGAGCAGAATAAAGCTGAGGACGAAATTAAGCGCCTCAAGAAGGAAGAGGAAGAACTCAAGAACAGGCTAAAATTGCTCAAGGGTGAAGTCTCCCAAGCATTCGTGGCTGGCGCCTCTGGCTCAGGACCAGCGGCCAATCGGTACGCAGATCTTTGGAAAACCGCACAGTTCCAGCCCATAAAGTTGACGGACAACGTAATTACCGAGGAAGAAGCACTCAAGAAGGCCATGGCTTATATCAAGGAATGCGGCCTTAACTTCCCTGACCGTGTGGTGCATGCCTTTCATGCTTCGCTCAAAACAGCCGATATGTCTCCCTTGGTCGTCTTGGCGGGCATCAGTGGCACCGGTAAATCCGAACTACCGATGCGATACGCCGAGGGCATGGGCATCCACTTGGTAAGTTTGGCGGTGCAGCCGCGTTGGGATAGCCCCAATGACCTTTTCGGCTTCTACAACCACCTCGAGGGTCTGTATAAGGCCACAGATCTGGCCCGGGCAATGGTGCAGTTCGAGCGCTTTAATCGAGCCGATTGGCCAATGCCAGATGGCTGGGAAAGGGAGAATGCAAAGTCCAGCGGAATGCTCCTCGTCTTGCTCGACGAAATGAATCTCGCACGCGTCGAATATTACTTTTCGGAGTTCTTGAGTAAACTCGAGACTAGGCGCGGGGTAAACGTAAGAAACGACGCCGACCGGGCCAAGGCCGAGATCGCCCTGGAAATGGGCAGTCTTCAGCTGAACGAAAAGCAGATCAGGCTCTACCCCGACCGAAATGTCCTCTTTGCGGGCACGATGAACGAGGATGAGTCTACCCAGAGCCTCTCCGACAAGGTTCTGGACCGGGCCTGTGTAATGCGCTTTGGACGTCCGCGCGATCTCACGCTCGTCCAGAAGGTGGCCAAGGTGCGCCCACCGGCCAACCTTGTCGGCTTGACCTACAAGCAGTGGGAAAAGTGGTGCGAAAGTAAATTGGAGGACGAGGAACTCGAGAAACTCGAGCTCTGGATCAGGCGCCTCAACGACATCATGGAGAAGTTAAACCGTCCCTTTGGACACCGTGTTGGGCAGGCCATCGCTCGCTATGTCGCCAATTACCCCAGGGCTTCAGGCATGACGGGCGAGGATCGGCTAAAGCTAGCGATGGCAGATCAAATCGAACAGCGTATCTTGCCCAAGCTCCGCGGCATAGACCTCGAGGAGCACGCCGCCCGTATCGCTGAAATCCAGAACCTCATCATCGAGCTGGAGGACAAGGCTTTGGCCGATGCCTTCGAGGCCTCGAAAAGCAAGGAATCCAATACCTTTATCTGGCGAGGCGTTGACCGAACCAACCAGTAAGCATGTTCGTCACTGAGGAGCCTTGGGGCTTCCTCCTGCGTAGGCAGGGGGACGGAGAGACTCTATCAGTCACGCAGGGAGACGGCACCCCGGCGTTGTTCTGTCGTGAAGGAGTTACGCCGGAACTCGAAACGCCTTACGGCCAGCCGATGAGGCTCGGCTTCCCCTTCATCTGGAAGGGCCAGTCATATCAAGCGTGGCACTTGCCGACTCCAAACAAGAAGACGCACGTGCTGTCGAGGTTCAGCATGAACGCTAAAATCGGCGGAGACGCAGTGTGCATAAGCCAGGACGGCATCACGCCACGTCCCTCCATTCAGCATGCATTGCCGGAAAGCGAAGCGCTTGATCTTCTCGTGCGGTGGATGAGCCATGGCTTCCAGGAACTGGCACATGAGAAGCTCGGCGATGACCATGCGAAGCTTCCTGGACAGGTGCGCCGGACATGGGATGACGTCGACAAGGTCTGGTTGAAGCCCGATCTTACCGAGCCACGTATGGAGTTAATTGTCCGGTTGGCGCAAGACTCAGCCCTGCGAGAGAAGCTCGAATCCATCTCACAATCACCTCGTCGCATCTTGTCGCGGATTCGGAGTGATATGCCCGTCGGACGAATCCAGGAACTGGATGCGGTCTGTATCCGGAAGTATGCGGAAAAGCCCGGCAGGACGGCCATGGAAAAAGCGGGCAACAAGCAGCGTCTTCTCGCCGTTCAGCGCCGCACCTCGCACGAGACCCTGGAGAACCGAGTCGCGGTCTGGGTCCTGGAGGCGGTGGCCGCCCGCGCCGCCAAATGGACGGCGTTACATGCCAAGCATCTTAACGGCGGAAGTCGTCGGGCCTTGGCGGTTAGACGTTTTGGCAAGAATGCCCTGCAGTGGCGCCGTAGCGAAGCCTTGGCCGAAGTCAGTGCATCAACCCTCAGCCATCGGGTCCAGGCCAATTACCCCTTGCAGTTGGACCAGCGTTATAAGCGAATTTACGCAACATATGTGGAATTACTCAAGTACCACCGCGTCGAGGACGACGCGTGGATGTGGCGGAGGGTTTTGTGGTCCGAAACGGTCAAGCAACTCCTGGCTAGTGCCTTCAACGAGAATTGGTCGACGGCATTTTCTTCGTGCCCTTATTATCGCGTCGAACCTGACCGAGGAAGTTGGATTGGCAATCATCCCACTCCCGGTCCTTACGTGCACCCGGAGTTCGGGCCAATGGTCTTGCTGGATGCTCGTGAAGCCCAGGGCATGGACTGGGCTGGCGTTGCGCCCACGGCATGGATGAAGCATGTCGGCGTCCTCGGGTGTGATATGATCATCTGGTGGCCCGAACGTGGGGCGGCCTCGATCATCTGGGCGAATATCGCACCCCGCGGCGGCAGCAGCGAATGGCAGCAAGCTCTAGGTAGGGCCGCGCAAGCGCTCATGCGGTTCCGCATGGCGATGGTTTCCGATCAGTCCGCGCTCATCCAGTTTTCGGGGCTGGTAGTGCAGACTGGGAGAACTGGTGCCGGCATTCCATCTGTCGAAATCGATAGCGCCACCGCCGGAGCTTCCTGCGTAGTCGGGCTTTCCTTTCCGCAAGAGGTCGAGCGCGCCGATCAGACGCAATTCGCAAAAGTGGTGAAAGACTTCCATGCCGGCGTTGGCCTTGTCATGGATCATGCCAACGTACGCCATGAACATCGTTGATTTACTTGGAGCAAGGACACGAATTATCGCCTGTAGTGGCAAGGAAGCGCGAACCGAGGAGGTTGTGCTACCGCATGAGTTTTCCAGTCCCAGTACCATGCTTCTTCCGACAGGACGGGGAGACCATTTCAGCGTAGGACAGACGACGCACGAGCATCGCCGGGGGAGAGCCTTGGCCTGGCCGCCCGAAGCACAATCCCCGCCGGCGGGCAACCCAGCGAACGGCAATGGGCGGGTCTACGCTGAGGCGGTTCTCCGCTCCATTTCTAGTGATAGGCTAGCGGATCGCCAGTTCGTGTGGCGTCCCGATGGTCGAACGGAAATAGCGGTCAGCGCAGAGGTATTGCTGGGCGAATCGATCAAGCATTTCCTGAGTCAGGATGGCGAAACTGGCTTGGTTGTTCCGGATGGCATGGAAGAGCGCCATCGCCAAGCCTTGCTTGATGCATGCGCTCCGCACGGGAAAGTATGGCTTATCCCGCGCGGCATGGCTGCCGCCATCGCTTGGTGTAGGTCAGAGGCAGCCAAACCCCTCCTTGTCGGACAGTCTAATGAAGATGAGCCGATTGGACACATCATCCTCGTCGAAGCCGGATTAGGCCCGTGGGCGGTCAGCGGCGTGCCAATCTTCCGTATTTCAAGAGGGAAGAAGACCTGGCTGATGCCCAAGCGCTTAGCGGGCTTGCGTAGAACGGTCCATGGACTTTCCGGGTGGGGGTTGTTGGCCCGCCAAGCCGGCAATCACCATGGCCGGCCCGCACTGACCCGCTTGCATGACACCAAGTGGGTGATGGATATTCTCGATGGAGAGCAGGCGTTGGTATCCGACTATATCAATCGCCCCATGCCGGGAAGACACGTTTTGCCCAAAGTGCCGGGATTTAGCTCTGGGCACGAATGGGATGCAGGGCTCAGGGCATTGGTCTCGGAGATCAATACTCTTAGGAGTGAATTGACCACGAATTGTATAGGGGGAGAGGCCATTGGAGCCCTCGCCTGGGCTAAGAAGCAGGGAGGCTACCTTCGAGAGCAGCTACAGCCGCACTATGGCGCCGCCAGTCTCAATCTCTCCGATAGTGCGGTTTCCAAGGGGGCAGCCCTTGCGATGGTTGGCAAAGCCAACGGGACCCCGACTTGGTTCGAGAACCTCGAGACAATCCACCTCTTCTTCAAAGATAAGAACGAGCTCGGTGACCCGATCCCCGGCTGGGAGGCTCTCTTACCCGGAAAACAGATGGACGCCGGGCGCGACTACCAAAGTGAGCAACCCATAGAAAAATTCAGTATACCGGCTGGACGCAACACGATCACGTTGACATTGAAGCATACGCAAGAGCGTGGGCTAAGTGCGGATTACCGAAAATCGACCACAGCCCAATCGCAGGTATGCGAGGAGGAGACCCCCATCTTGATTACGGTTCATGCCAAGCCGGGCCAAGGGTTCGCGGTCGTGACTGTCAAGTCAAAGAGGCCAGGCTTGTTTTCAGGTAAACTCGATTGGCTTAAGATGGAGAAATGCGACGAGCCTACGATCAAGCATGGCTACACGCCAACGGCTAAGTTGGTCGCAGTCGACGGATTTTGGCCCGTGGCCAGGGAGCAGGTTGAAGCTTTAATATCCAGCCTTCGGCATGGGGAGTCGCGTGAAGGGCTGCTAGACAGCATCAAGAGATTGACGGGCACGATGAACCGATGCGTTCACTCTGAGGCGAACTTGCCGGATCGATGGAAAGTCCAAGGCCATGAGAAGGGTCACCATATCTATTACACACCAGTTACCCTTCAGGGGAGCGCGCCCAATCTTCGCCTAAATGCCCGGCTAAATGAGCTACATGGGCTCTTGATCGAGCAAATTACCCTTGGTGCGGATGGCCATACTTTGATGCAAATCAAGGTAACCAAGAAGCTGAGATCGGCCGCGGCTCGATTGATGGCGTGGCGTTACCATGGATGTCCAAGGGATATCTTGGAGCCCTGTATCAATCGGGTAGCCGAGGCTGAAAAGCTATCGGTGTTGGATTTACACGTGCTTGGCTTAGCCTTGGAGGACCGCAGGGAGATTTTGTCTTTCATGCACAGGCTGCGGGATGTGCTCCCTGGTATGTCTGCAGCAAATAATTGGCTGCGAGCCTTCAGAAATATCGTACGTTTGAACGAGCATGCCTTGAGGGATGTTTCCGATGAGGATGCCTATGTCATCGTTGATGCGTTGCTCGAAAAACTTGCTGATGCGGTAGAAGAACGCCAAAAGACTGTGGCCTCAAACTGTCTCGAGTCGCTGCTTTTTGCGCTAAAGAGGCGCAGGTATAGCCCAGGCTTCATGGCCAAGTATGGGGATCGCGCCAAGGCACTGATGGCGATTCTCAATTCGGGTAAAGATGTTGAGGAAGACGGCCCGGGCTACTCGCGTTCCACACTGGATTTTATGGCAGAGAAGAATCTAAAGTTCGCCGGCTCATTGGTAAGGTTTCTCAGGGAAGACGCGACCAACGAGGACATCACGATAACATCGATTGGTGATGAAGATTCCGAGGATGACGATGACTGACGGCTAAACATGGCCCATGCATCTCTTTACCAGGACTATTTCAAGCCCGGTTGCCATATTTGGTGATAGGTATCCTCTTGTCCTTAAGGCGCAGAAGCTTTGAGTGCGGCGCCCAATAGATTAAGGCAAAACTACGGGCATACATGAGAGATGTCCGATATCCATGATTGGGAGGGGGCGATGAAGGCTCCGGGTTTCAGGGAGGCTTTGCTGGCCTATGGCCGCGTGGAGGGGTTCATTAAGGCGGGTAGGGGGCTGCCAAGAGACGAGGATGAGTTGAAGGTTCTAGCAGCGCAGGCGATCGAGTCGGGCGAAACGGAGTTCAGCCCAGAGGACCCGGATGGCGAGCGCGGGAGCACGGATGTCCGGGCCTTCGCCGGTCTGTATTGGATGTGCGACTGGGGCGGGAACAGCGGGCCGTTCGCTTCCCTGGAAGAGGCGGCTGACGCAGTGCTCGCCATGGCGGTCGACCAGGACTGCCCAAGCTTCTATTCGGCCGCCTCCGGGGCGCTCCCGGATGACTTTATCGCCTCCCGCAGCACCAAGCTAGTTAAGGTCGGGAAGACCTTCTTTATCAGCGGAACCGTCTACCTTCGTACTAAGGCCGGTCTGGTAGCCCAGTAATCACCCCGCGATGCCACAACCTATTAAACACACGCATCAAGTGAAGGGCTTACCCTACGTCGCAGGATTGACGCATCTCACCGCCAAGCCTAACTGGAAATAGCGAATGATTCACCCCTATTGCCGTCAAAGCCATGCCTGACTCTGTAGCCAAAAAATGTGCTTACTGCGCAAAAGCCTTCGTCGATCATGACGGAAAGGCGTCCAATCTGGCTACGAACCAAATCGCAATCGCCCAGTGCGAGGATTGCCGACGGCTGAGTGATGCGGGTAAGCTCAATTCCCTGAAAAGCTTGCAATACCTGTCTCCGTTTGCGGCTGCCTCTGCCTGGATACTCTACTTCAGTTTCCTGATGCCGATTGGCGATTGCCGGAGTTCACCGGACCATTGGCTGGTGGATGATCACGCCAAGATCGCATATACGGCCATGCTTTTCCCTCCCGCCATCCTGTGGTCATGCGCACAAAGGTACGGACCCCAGCTTCTCCTTCTCATCGGTCTGATGTTGGCGGTCTATCCGTTTGGCGCAAATCAGTTCCTCGGAGATGGCGCTCAACTCTTCGCGCAGACGCGCAAGGGTTTCAGCCCGGCGACGGGGGCCTCTTTCGTCTGGCTCGCCGCGGCTTCCCTGCTGGTCGGCGTCTGGCATATCTTCGAGAAGGGCGATCTTTATGAGCCTAACCCTATAAAATATGCCCGTTCGGCCGTCGGGTTCATCAAGGCTTACGTGATGTCGTTCGGCTTGATTTATCTCGCCGGACTAGGCGTCGGTTTCTGGCAACATGGCGATCATGGATTAACTGTCCAGCTCACGGCTGGGCTATGGCGCGCTGCTTTGCTTTCGGTCCCACTGGCGTACTTTTTCTGGACGGTGTCGGGCATCGTTCGCAGTGACACCCCTGATGACAGCTCCACGAATGCGTAAGTCCGAGGACCTTGCACCAAAGACTACTACATCATGGGGTCAGCAAAGTTAGGGTAGTCCAACCCATGCGCCCCAACCGCTCTTGATGCCTGTCGGGCGAGGCTATTAATGGGGTCTGACCCTATTAAGCAGACCTGTCCTTGTGGGTAGAAGATCGAAATCAACGCACGATGTACAGCCGTACCCGGGATGGCCTAAACTCGAGAGGATTGGCTAACTCTCAGGCCTGTAAGCCCATTTTTGGACTTATCACTTATTCACCCCTAACAAGCCAATTCTTGCCAAGATCGAAATGGTCGGAATGGCACACCAGAAAAATGTAGGACCAAGTGTGTTTTTAGCAAAAAGGCGATCGGCACCTCGCGGGACTCCCTTGAACAGATAATAAAGAATACAAACTGCGATAACCGAGCCAAGATTAACGACGGGCCAGAATGCTTCCTTGATGTGCATTTTCCCTCCGTTGGACAGATACAGGTGAACTCCTAATCCTTCGACGCCAATCGCAAGGACAAGAATCATGCAAGCTCTCGCCAGGAAAGATGGGTTTTCAGGTTCAACTGCCTGGATAGAATCAGCCTGCCCTTGAGCGACGTCATTGTGTGGCCGAAATAGGCCAGCAATCCACGAGAGTAGTAATAGGACGGAATAGTAGATTAGGAACGCAACAGGAGCTTCAGCGATCACCATCCGAAGGAGCTGCTTGCTTTGGGTAACATCAGTCTCTGAAGAGTCTACGGCCTGACGCAGGATAGCGTCATGTTCCTTGGTCAGGCTTGTGGGGTTCGCTTTTGATGCCTGCTTAATGGATAGGTAGCTGGATTTGATGGACTCATAGTTAGACGCAGCTCGCCATGAGGCTGCATAGTAATAGAGGAGGATCCCGCCGAGGAAGCATACCAAACTCAGGATGGCCGTGCGCTGTCGGCTATGGGCCGTAGGGTGCAGGAATTGGCGTACGACGAAGAATATCGGGCTCAGGACGCCGAAGGCCAGAAGTGCTAACGTGGCAAAAAATGTGAACGAGGGCATGTCAGGTTGCCGGGATGTTTGGAGTCATGAGTTGTGGAGCCATCGACCCGCAGAGACAGGTCAGCGAATGGCCCTTTGCTTAGGTGAGCTCGGGGTGTCAATCGAGTCGACGCACTCCCAAGCCGCCTGGATGACTTTCGTCGGAGCGGTTTCATCAGCCACAATTGTCGAGCACAGGAATTCGCCAGGTCCGATCATCATGATCACCAGCTTGCAGTTATTCTTAATCCTGTCTTTCCGGGAGAATGACAACGTGATGGCCGGCAAGCCCGAGGAGGTTGGATATGGTCTCGGGGTGGAGACATCCGATATGATACCCGCCTTGATGTCCGCCTCCATGACCTTGAGCGAGAGTTTCCAATAGTCTGACAAGCTGATGGTTGGGTCGGCCTTCTCGTAGATCATCGTGATTAACGGATACACGCCCATTGGCGTGCGCTCAGGATACTGGAGCATCGAGTATTTCATGCCCGGCGGGAAAAAAGCCTTGGTGTTTTCTGTCGAGGCGGGCTGCCATTTGTCGGAGCACTTGTAGCTGAAGAGGCCGTCCGGTCCGTTAAAACGGGAGTTCGTCATTGGTGGCACCACGCCGTCCCACTTTGGGGTCTGGTCTTCGATGAGGGAGACGATCTCGCCCGTGCGCTTAGTGGCGGCGGACAAGCTTCCGGGACTGAACCACCCGGCAATCATCACCATCCTCGATTCGGCAAGGACATAGGAAACGATGACGTCGACCTCCGGACTTTCCATCGCCAAGGTGCAGTGACGGGAACCTTCGGAGACGACTTTCATGCCGACGGCCGCGGCGCGTGCTTCTCTGAGGCTGTTGACCGCAAAGGACGATTCATCTATTCCCGCCTTCTTGAATCGGTCATTGGTGGCCTTGAATTTGGCGTCGAACGAGGTCTGGTCCTTGCCTGAATCAAGCGCGGAAAGCTTGATTGTCTTCAGGTCGGATTCGCTGATCCTGGAATCTGAAGCGATAATCATGAAACGGACAAGATTAGCACTCTCCTCCTTCTTCAGCGTAGCCCCGCCCGCCTGCTTTAAGGTCTTAGCTCGATCGCAAATCCAGACTTCGGAACGGATTCCTATGTCCGCAGGTAATCCGAGCAGTTTAAGGTATTCCTTTGCTGACCCGGGTCCGAAGCTATTGCCGACAACTTCCTCGGCTTCGAGGAAGATTTTAACGGTAGTTTTCTCGATTTTGATCTCACAATAGGGACGCGTGTACTGCGCCGAAGCTGAGGCTGAGATTAGCAGGAGGCAAAGAAGTAGGCGGAGTACCATTGGCACAGGCATAAAATGGCCAAAAAACTAAATTATTCAAGAACGGTCGAGGCAGCCCAAACCCTGACAGGCAGCCTAGTGTTTAGCGTAATCCGGCTCTGGGTTGCGATGTTAACCAGACGAAAAGCTAGGATGGGGGATTCTAGGACGGCAATAGGCAACCGCCGCCGGTGATCAGAAGTTGGGGGCATACTCTGTTCGCTACTTACCTGTCAGCCTCGGCTTTCTTTGCGGCAATTTTGGCATCGATTTCTTTCTGAAGCTCCTTTGCCCGCTTTTGACCGGCCACGATCTCATTCCTTGATAAGTCCTTCTCTAAATTAGTGAGAATCTTGCGGGCCGACTCGTTAGTAATTCCTGCCAGGCTGATGTAGGCATACGCTTCAACTGAATCCTTCAGCACGCCACGGCCTTCGCTGTAGTAGGTGCCTAAGGATAACTGCGCTTCGGAGTTTCCCTGCTCAGCGGCTTTTCGGAGCCAAGCGGCCGCCTGCTGTTCATCCTTTTTCACGCCTTTACCGGCAGCGTAGCAAAGACCCAACCTATGCTGAGCAACATCAAGACCGTAATCTGCGGCCTTACGATACCAAGAGAAGGCTTGTGCAGAGTCTTTCGTCACGCCCAAGCCATCGGCGTAGCACGTTCCCAGGAGGAATTGGGCATTTGGAGATCCAAACCGAATAAGTTCATCTGCCGCTGACTTGCGTAACCAATCAATCGCTTGAGCGTAGTCCTGCGCTACGCCTTTTCCCTGGATATAACAAAGGCCAATCCAAAACTGGGCTTGTGCATGACCATGGTTAAGGACCAATTTTTTATCATCGGTGAGGTCAACTGCCCCGGCTTTCCGCCACCACGCAAGCGCCTGCGAATAGTCCTGCGTAACGCCATCGCCGGAAAAGTAGCAAAGTCCCAGTCTATACATGGCCTCTTCATTTCCGCCTTCAGCTGCCATTCGCCACCAGGAAACCGCTTTCTCGACGTCCTTTGCGAATAAAATGTCATCGCCGTAGTAATACCAACTACCCAAATCGTATTGAGCGGAAGTATCTCCATCCATCGCCCGCTTCTTTTGTTCTTCCAAGTACATTGCCTTCCATTCTGCATCTGTTTTCGCAGGAGCCTCGCCTATAACGAGCGCCGGTTTGTCTTCGCCGCAGGCAGTGAAAAAGACCATCGTGGCGAGTAAGACCGCCGAGAGCCAGTTGTAGGGTGCGAGGGACATTAGGTTCTACTACAACGCCACCTAGTACTCGTCAATCCGCCGGAGTGGCGGCGAATGAGACCAGGCTAATGGTGTTCGTGGCTTGAAGTTAAATCCGGAGTTGGATCATAGGGTCAGACCCAATCAATCAGGCCTGCCCCAGCAGTCGGCCCGCTGGGTAGGGCACAGCGTCCCTGCTGGTCCGCGGGATCAGACACACGGCCGACCGGGACGGTCAGCCCTACCTGGTACCAACAGGGGGCAGGCTGCCACGGAGGGGCAGAGGGCCGCATGGGAGGATGGCGACCTGTCAGGAT
>JACCDL011262799.1_pt1 | contig 12918 bp, 7 predicted proteins | sample 7441931 | NCBI WGS metagenome assembly JACCDL01 (sample SAMN15323437, study PRJNA562643) | freshwater metagenome | isolation source: river surface water | place: USA:Blue River Watershed | collected 2017-08-16 | reverse complement strand
TTGATTATATTATATATATCAGCTATATTGCTTACGCGAAATCATAATCCTACTTAAAATGTATAAGAAACCTGAATCTTTGAAATTAATTGATACTTATTTTAATGATGTAATTAAATATCAAAAACAGTATGGTGAAAAGACAGCTGTCTTTATCCAAGTTGGTGATTTTTATGAAATTTATTCAGCTGAATTAACAGATGGTACTAAAATTGGTGTTCTAAATCAAATGTCTGATATGTGTAATTTAACTATTTCACAAAAGAAAGTATTTTTAGCAAGAGACCAAAATGCCAAAGTTTATATGGGAGGTTTTCCAATTTATATGTTAGACAAATTTATTAATATTCCAGTAGATGAACACGGATGGACTGTCGTTGTTATTAAACAAGATGAACAATGTTCTGGTACAACTCGATCAATCGAGGGTATTTATTCACCTGGTACAAATATGAGAACAGTCGATGAAACTAATATTGTTGTTCTTGTTGTTTTAGAAAAGACTAGAAGTCGTATTAATAAAAAAGAATCAACACTTTATATGGGTCTAACCTCTTTAGATTGTATTACAGGCAGCACAACAGTTTACGAAACATTTTCACTCGACCAAAACACGATTTTCTCCTTTGATGAAGTACAAAAATTCATCTCAGCCAAGAATCCACGTGAAGTGTTGATTGAAACCCCTGAAGATTTTGATATGCCTGAATCTGAAGTTATTAATGCTCTTAATATTAATGATCGTCCGTATCGTTTTAACTTTATTAAATATGGACGAATTGAAAAATCACTGGATACACAAGAAAAATTCTTTGCCAGACTTTTTCAACATAAACTAAAAATTAGTGTCATTGACTATATGGGTCTGCAATATAAAGAATATGGACGTCTTAGTTTAATGTTATTATTACGTTATATTATGGACCATTCTACTATTATGTTAAACAAAATAGCTTTACCAGAAGTATGGGAAATTAATACTCAACTAATCCTCGCAAATAATTCACTCGAACAACTAAATGTGATTGATAATCGTTTTAATACACGCGAAACATCACTGATTCGTATTCTTGATATGACTAGTACTATTTTAGGTCGTCGTGGCTTTCGTAATCGTTTATTAAATCCAATTCGTGATGCGAATATTTTACGACAACGTTATGCTGAAATCACAGAGTTTATGGATTTTAAAGATGGTCATCCGAATCGTCTTTTATATCAAGAGATTGAACAAGAATTAAAATGTATTCGTGATTTAGAACGTTTACATCGTCGTATTGCAATGGGTACACTTACTCCAAATGATATTTATTCTTTAGTTATTTCATACAAAGGAGTTATTGGATTATATAATAAATTAATTGTCAAAAATTCTAAAATTATTGACAGCTTCTTACCAAGTAAAGAAATTTGGAATAAGTTTTTAGAAGCCAATGAGCTCCTGGAACGTTCTTTTGATTTAGATAAGACTACATTTAATACATTTGAAAAGATTGATAAAAACTTCTTCAAACTAGGATGTAATCAGAAATTAGATGAACATCAACATCGTATTGATCATTCAATCAATATTTTCAAAGAATTCGCTAATTGGATGGATGATATTATTGGAGAAAAGGATTTAACTGTTCCAGGTGTTAATAGTGTTAAGAAAGTTGTTAAATATGATTTCAATGACCAATTTCAACATCATCTTTATTTAACTCGTAATCGTTATGATAATTTTATGCGTAAAGTATCAGAATTAAAACTGACTGAAATTACACTTTCAGTCTATGATGGTAATTTAGATAAAAATGTTAAATATAAAATCAATCTCAAATCTATCTTCCCAGAAAGAAAGAATAAAGCTTCGTCGGATGTTGTTGTATTTTTACATAATCCCGCTAATAATCACACAAAAACGAAAGGTCCACAATTTTTAAATGAACACCTCTCACTATTCGAAGAACACAATCATATCCTACGGATTGAAATGGATTATCTCAAATCTACTGTAATTACAGTATATCGTGATTTTATTCAAAATTTTGCCGAAGAATTTATGTTTTTTCTTCGTGAAATTACACAATTTGTTATCAAAGTAGATATCGTTAAAGCTGGAGCTAAAATGGCGATTGAAAAAGCATATATTGCTCCTGAGATTTTTGATGCGACAGATGATAATAATAATTTCATCTCATTCAAAGGTGTTCGTCATCCTATTATTGAACATATTAATCAAAAAGTAGAATATGTTGACAATGACCTTTGTTTAGGTAAAGATAATATGGATGGTATCCTTTTATTTGGTGTCAATGCCAGTGGTAAATCTTCACTAATGAAAGCAATTGGTATTAATTTAATCTTAGCACAAGCTGGTTTCTTCGTAGCCTGTAAAGAAATGCAATTTACACCATTTGATTATCTATTTACACGTATTTGGAATAATGATAATATTTTTAAAGGACAATCAACATTTGAAGTTGAAATCAGTGAACTTAAATCTATTATTAAACACGCTAGTTGTCGTAGTTTAGTATTAGGTGATGAATTATGTTCTGGTACAGAAACTGTATCAGCTAGTGCAATTGTCACCGCAGGTATTAAGAAATTAGCTAAATGTAACGCCAAATTCATCTTTGCAACACATCTTCACTTCTTAGCTGATTCACAACATTTAATCAATTTAGAAAATGTCAAGAATTATCATCTAAGTGTGATTTATGATCAAGCTAAGCAACGTTTAATCTATGATCGTAAACTCAAAGAAGGTTCTGGACCTTCTACATATGGGTTAGAAGTATGTAAAGCGATGGGATTAGAAGATGACTTTTTACAAGATGCCTTTAATATTCGTAATGAAATCACCAATGAGTCGTTGGGATCATTTTTAAGTAATAAACAATCAAAATATAATCAAGGTGTTCGGATTGATAAATGTCAAGTATGTAATAGTCCAGGTCAAGATGTACATCATATACAATTTCAATGTACTGCTGATAATAATGGTAAGATAGGTACAATTGATAAGAATCGTGAATCTAATTTAGTAGTCCTTTGTAAAAAGTGTCATAATTCAGTACATCACCCTAAAGGTATTTTAAAGATTTCTGGATATATTGAAACATCAACCGGTATTGAATTACATTATTCACATCGTGACGTAGAGAAAGTATCAACATTCGATTTTGAATAATTTTTATTGCACTTTTATTATTTTTCTTTACTAAATTTAAAAATATGTCTTCTAAATCAAAAAAAACACAAAAAAATAGAAACAAAAATAGTAATAATGATTTAACATTTGCTAGGAAATTATATTATGAAAATGAATCTAGATATAAAGTTTCTACCAAAGATGAGTGGGTATATAATAAAATTATAGCTGAAATTATTTTACAAATTTATTTGATTTATTGTGATTATCGAAAAATGGCTGAAATAAAATTATCAAATATACAACCAAAAATAAAATCTCGTATCCTAGAATATTTAAAAAAAAATAAAATTAATTATGAAATCATAAAAGATAGATACAAACCAAAAGAAGATATTGAATACTTATATTTATTTAATAAAAGACATATTCCTCAGTTAATTAATGATAATCGTGGTATAGAAATGGCTGAACAATTAGGTGAATTTTATACTTGTAAAAGTAGGTATGATGAATGGAAAACATATGAATGGAGAATTGTTATTTTTTGTAATGATATTGAAATCTTTGCTCAAATGTGTACAGAAGATCAAATTTCTAAAAATATTAAAAGAACAATGAATGTATATAATGAAATTAGAGATTTATTTATTAAATTAGATGAAAAAAGATTTAAAAATACTATTCCAAATCCATTAAAAATAAGTATTTATAAAACTAAAGTAATTTAATTTTCTGATTATTTTTATTATTTATTTTATTTGATTATGATAAAATGTCATTATCTAGAGCTGAAAAATTAGAAAAAATAAAAGCTTTACGAGAAGCTAAAAAAAATACAAATAATAAAACTATTGAAGAAACATTAAATGATCTAGATACATATTTAAACAAATATAATCTAGAAGAACCAATTATAAAAATAGAAATAGATAGAACATCAATTAAAAAAGAAAGTAAAATTAAATCGTTAATTGACAAATTTAATTCTTTAATTTGAATAAGCTAATCCAGCCATGCCACTCATCATTCTTAAGACATTATAATTGACACCATATACACGGATTTGGCTGTCATATGTGGTTGCACCATTAAATGTAAGATTAAGATTTGCACTGTCAAGACGTGAGAAGTTGCAAGTACCAGATGGTTGATGTTGTTCAGGAGTAAGAGCAAATGAATAGTTGTAGATGTGTTTTGATGGGGTACGGGTATGATGTTGGTAGGGTTGAAGTTCACGGAAATAGATAGCTTCACGTTCAGTCATTCTGTCATGTCCATTAAATGCTAATTTAGCTGTTACAAATGTATCACCTCCTGTAGATGAAGAAAATTTAAAGATATCGTTACCATCACGGGTATTGACTTCTTGGTTTTCATTACGTGTAATAATCCAGTAAAGTTCTTTAACAGGATGATTAAAGCTAAGACGAGTATTAAGATTTGTTGAGCGGTTAACAATACCTTCAGCTTCGTTGTATTGAACTTGTTCAATTAAATATTCGTGACTGACTTGGGCAAAACGACGACGTTCATCGGTGTCAAGGTAGATATAATCAATCCAAAGTGATGCTGATTGGATAGCGGCTTGATTACCATTTACATCAAGTGGAGTTCCTGTGATTTTAACATCAGAACGTGTGAGTTCATTTAATGGACGAAAATCAAAGTTAACCTTAACTTCGTGATATTGGAGGGCAATAAGTGGAAGAGCAAGACCTGGATTACGGCAGAAAAAGAATTGAAGTGGAACATAATAAGTACGTTCTTCAAGAGCATTTGTTTCAAGTGAAACATCTGATGCATATTTACCAATCATACGTTTGTAAGAACGGTATTGTTCATCTGATTGATTTAATTCACCGTAGATTTCAAGCCATTCTGAATAATGTTTATCAATTAATTGACCACCGATTTCTAAATCAACTGATCTGATAAGAGCATTACCAATTGAATTTACATATCCTTGCCAGGTAGATGAATTTACATCTCCTTCATTGGTAGTTCCTTCTTGGTCTTGTTTAAGAGCAGGAAGAACTACCCGGAGGTACATTTTGTGAATTAAATCACCATTACGTGAAACTGTTACTGTCACTTTGCGTCCGAAATCAACGAATCCATTGAATACTTGTTCCATTGATTCCATTGAAAAGTTGGTATGACGACGATAAACAACTTTGAAGAAGGTAATTTGAGCATTACCTGTTAAATAAATATCTTGTGCGCCATAGGCGACTAATTGCATAAGACCACCGCTCATTTTTAATTTATATAAATTTTTTTATTTTATTTATATATTAAGAAATAAAATAAAAATTTATTTCTCGATATATAAATAAAAAACTTAAAAATAAAATGTCTGAAATTGTCGATGATTTTAAAACAACTAACATTGAGGTCACTAATGAATTAGGTATTAATTTTACAAGTGAAACTTCACGTATTAAACATACAGGGAATAATGAATTTAATATTTCATCTAGTGGTGAAATTAATATTAGAACTGACAAAAAAAACGGTGGTAATGATAATGATATAAATCTTTATGCTGGTGATGGTGGTAGTGACAGTGATAGTGATGATGAAGGAGGTGATATTCGTCTCTATGCCGGTGATGGTAATGAAGGTGGTGATATTCGTATAGAAGCAGGTGATGGAGATAGTGATGATGGTGGTGACATTTATATTGAAGCCGGAGATGGGGAGGATGGTGGTGATATTCGTATTTATGCAGGTGATGGAGATAGTGATAGTGATGATGAAGGCGGTAATATTCTTATCTATGCCGGTGATGGTTATGAAGGTGGTGAGATTCGTTTAGAAGCCGGTGATGGTTATAGTAGTGATGGTGGTGATATTGATATTTACGCCGGAGATGGTGAAGATGGTGGTGATATTTATATTAGAGCCGGTTTTGGTAATAATGATGACGGTGGTGATATTGATCTTTACGCCGGATCAGGAAGACACGAAGGAGGATATGTTTCTATAAGAGCAGGTGATTCTAATTTTGACAATCCTGAAAACAGTTCATCTGCCGGAGATGTTGATATATATGGTGGTAATTCATATGGTGAAAATGCTAGTGCCGGTGATATTACCATTGCAGGTGGTGATGATTCATCATCTGGCACCGGAGGTAGTGGTGGAGAATTATTTATGCGATCAGGTTATAGTAATAATGGTAACGGTGGTTATTTAGAAATAAGAAGTGGAGATGGACAAATGTACGGCGGAGATATTGAAATTAGAGCAGGAAATAAAAATGGAGATAATACTACTCAAGGAGCTTCTGTAAGAGTATATGGTGGTCAAGCCAATGGAACTGCTAAAGGTGGTAATATTGAATTAACCGCCGGTTATGGATTTGTAGAATATGGTGATATTAAAATTTCAGCTGATCCTACCCAAAAGATTGGCTTTTATGGCAGTACCCCAGTTATTCGTCCAGCAGAAACTGGATCAACAAATTTTAATGAATATGATGGTGCTCTTGTAAGAAATAATTCAAATTTTAACGGTGATATAGGAGATAAATACTATACAATTGGTGATATTGTTAGGGCTTTAAAACAATTAGGTTTATTAGATACACACGATGCTACTCCTGGTGTAGCACCAGCTGTACAAGAAGTAGTTCAACCAAGAGCAGTTAAACCAAAGAAAATGCAAAAAGAAAAGAAAGCTGAAGAAAAGAAAACTGAAGAAAAGGCATCTGAACCTGAAGATACGAATCAATAATTAATGAATATTTGTTTATAAATTTTTTTTATTTTCTATTTTATATTTAAATAAATTTATATTTGTCTAAAATGTCTTTAGATGTATATGATGAAGAAAAAGTATCACTTATTCAAATTATGAGTGATTCTGGTATTAATTTATCAAGTGATAATCCAAGAATTAAACATACCGGTGAAGGATGTTTAACTATTCAAAGTACCAGTGTAACTGAACCTGCTTTACAAATGACAGCTCCAGGCGGATTTAATATGGATATGGGAGGTAAAATTGATATAGACACAACTGATAATGGAGATGGTATTAATATTGGTACAAATAATACTGTTCCTATCTTTATGGGAACAACTGAAAATTTAACAACTGTTAATGGTGATTTAACAGTTGAAGGTAATTTCATTGTTAATGGTGATTCAGTACAACATAATATTACTATTTTTGATTCTGAAGACCCTCTATTTTATCTTAATAAATCAATTACAATTGGAGCAACCAATTTAAAAGATATTGGTTTTATTGGTGAAAGAGGAAATCAACAAAATATTGGTTGGTTTTGGAGTGAAGCTAATAATGAATTTTCGGCTGTTGGGATTACCGCACACGGTGATGATTCAAATGATATTCTAGCACCAATTGATAATTATAAACCTATTCATTGTGGTGGGTTAATAGTTGAAACTGATACATCAAACGCTACTCCAACTGTTTGTAATGTTGATATTAATGGTCAAATTAATCTTGAAACCATATCAACTGCAGCTAATTCTGTTGTTATTTCATCTTCAGGAGGTATTGATATTACAGCAACAGGTAGTTCTAAAGATATTGATATTAGTTCAACTAATGGGGCGGTAAATGTAACAGCAACAGCAAACCAAAATATTACATTAACAACTACTGGATCTGGTAAAGTTGATGTTCCAGGTAAATTAGAAGCTGGAACAGTATTCCAAGATTATCAACCATCTGGATCTGCTTTATTAGTTCCAACTGGTTCAGTTATTCCTTATGCTGGTTCATCCGCTCCAGGTGGATGGTTATTATGTGAAGGTCAATCATTATCAACAACAACTTATTCAACTTTATTTGGTGTAATTGGTTATACATATGGTGGTGCTGGATCAAGTTTTACAGTACCAGACCTTAGAAGTCGTTTTCCACTTGGTGCAGGTGCTGGTCCTGGATTAACTACAAGAACAATAGGTATACTAAATGGTCAGGGAGGTCAAGAAAGCATTTCTCAAGTTCCACCACATACACATACTTTAGATAGTGCAACCTCTATTGTTAGAGCAACCGGAGGTGGAGATTTAATTGATACATCTGGTTTAGGTGGTATTGATGGAGGAAATACTGTAAGTAATATTACAGTTAACAATACAGGTACAAATATTGCTGCTGGTAATGTTAATGTAATGAATCCATTCTGTGTTCTTAATTATATTATCAAAGTCTAAATACACTTTTAACAAAAGTGTTAGCAAAACTTACTTTTATTTTTTCCATTAAATTTAAATTTATTTAATATTATCTATAATATTAATTAAATTATCTATACATAAAAATGTCTTCTGAAATAATTGATGATATTCGTGTTTCGACAATTGAAATAGCCAGTGAATCTGGCTTAAATCTTTCAAATTTTGATGCTAGATTAAAGCATACTGGTGCTGGTACTTTTACTTTAACCAGTACTAGCGAACTAGATAATGCCATTTCTATTGATCTACCAAATGGCGGTCTAGATGTTAATGTAGAAAAAACAATTGATTTCAAAGCTTTAGATTCAACTGAATCTGCGATTACATTACAAGGTCTTACAGGTGGTATTGAAATAAATGCCTATAGAAATATTCAAATAATATCAACAAATGAAAATATTAATTTAAATACCCAAGTAGGTGATATTAATTTAGAATCAACTAATTCAATTAATATTGCATCTGGATTGAGTGATTGTAATGCAATTAATATTGTTGCACCTTATGGTGGAATGAATACATTTGCACAAAATATATTACATTCGTGTGGTCAAGAACCATTTTATCCATTTAATCCGGCAAAAACTGATATATCACCACAATTGACAAATATAATGACTAAAATATCACCAAATAAAAATCTGGTTGGATTACAACAAGATAAACTTAATGCGAATGCATTACTTTGTCCAGTTGGTGTTTATTCACAAGCAGCTGATTATGTAATGGCTATTATAACTGACCGTTCATCTAGACCTATTGATAATGATACACCAGGTGTAATTTTAGCATCAATTAATTCTGCAACAATAATTAATGCAGTTGGAGCTAGTGGAACACCTGATGATGAAAGTTATATTAATAGTGATTTGATTTTATATTCAGAAGGACAATTAATATTAGATTCAGCTGGTTATTCAGGTATATTAATTAATACACAAAATTCAACACCAATTGCAATGGGTACAACAGAATCTCAAGTTACAGTAAATGGTGATCTTACTGTTGAAGGTAATTTAATTGTAAATGGTGAATCAGTACAAAATAATGTAACTGTATTTACATCCGAAGATCCAGTCTTCTATCTTAATAATGGAATCACTAATATTAATAATACAAGTGATATTGGTTTTATTGGTAAAAGAGGCAATTATGAAAATGTTGGTTGGATCTGGAAAGAATCACAAGATGAATGGGTAGCTATTGGTACTGATTCAAATGGTGTAGATAATATTGATAATGATATTAATGATTATAAACCAGCTAGATTTGGTGGTTTAAATGTTGTTACAGACACATCAAGAGGTCCAACGGCAACTGTTTTTAATGTTGATTTAAATGGACAAATTACAATGGAAACCAGTCTATCAACAACAGATGCTATAACAATTACATCTGGTGGAGGTATTGATATTAATACTGTTTTAGGTAATGATATTACTAATACCGGAAATGTGATGGCATTATCAGTTAATCAACAAGGAACCGCTGATATTGCAGTTTTTAAAGATAATGGTATTACTGCTTTAATTGTTAAAGATGGTGGTAATGTTGGTGTAAATAAAACAAATCCTGATTATCCTTTAGATGTAAACGGAACTGCAAATGCAACAAGTATTTATCAAGCTGGATTTTTACTTGTACCAACAGGGGCAATGATGCCATATGCTGCTTCAACAGCTCCAGGTGGATGGTTAATATGTGATGGTTCAGCTGTATCTAGAACAACTTATTCAGCATTATTTGATTTAATTGGTTCAACATATGGTAATGGTGATGGTGTTAATACATTTAATTTACCAAACTTAAAAGGACGTACTATTTTTGGTTTTAACAGTTCAGATAGTAATTTTAATACTCTTGGTGAAACAGGTGGTTCTGGCATAACAAGCTTATCAACTAATGAATTACCATCTCATACACATACTGGAACAACAAGTACAACAGGGTCTCATAATCATCCATCCAGTTCAACAAATTCTACTGGAAATCATACTCATGGTTTTATAATGAATAAAGATGATGGCAATTCAAGTCATAATAATGGACAACATCCAGCAGGTGATGCTGCGATAGATTCTAATGCATATACAATTCAAACAGAATTAGCCGGTGAGCATAGTCATACATTATCAATTTCATCAGATGGTTCACATACACACACTTTTACAACTAACTCAAGTGGTTCAGGAGATTCATTCTCAATTTTAAATCCATATATTGCATTGAACTATATTATTAAATATTAATCCTTTCTTTTTTATTTTTCTTATATTTTGAATTACACTGTAAGTAATTATGAAATAAAAAATATATAAATATAATTTAAATAATTAATTTCTATAAATTAAATTAAATAAATACAAATGGCTGAAATTATAGAAGATATTAAAACATCTATATTAGAAGTTACAACTAACCAAGGTATTATTTTAACTTCAGACAATACACAAATATTGCATACAGGAACTGGGACCACTGGAACCTTTACAATTGAATCTACAAGTTTTTCAAATGATGCTTTAAATTTTACAACTACTAATGGAGGTATGATTTTAGAATCATATCGTGCTATGTCAATTGATTCAAATGATACAATAAACGGTATAAATATAGGTACTAATAATAGTGTTCCAGTTAATATTGGTCATACTGGAAATAATATTAATATTTTGGGTAATTTAATTATTGCAGGAGATGTTGCAATTGGTGGAACAACTATTGAAAATACTGTAATTAAAGTAACATCAACTGATCCTGTTTTAACACTTAATTATGGTATGACAGAACTTAATACATATGATATTGGTTTTGTTGGTGAAAGAGGTACCGCAGGTGATAATGTTGGATGGATATGGAATGAATCTAATAAAGAATTCGCAGCTATTAGAACCAATGATGATGGATTATCAAATATAGTACATCCAATTATTGGATATGAACCAGGTAAATTTGCTGGTCTTAAAGTTGTAACAGATGAACCATCTGATACGGCAAGTGTTGTTTTTAATGTTAATCCAAATGTATTTACATTAGGTGTTACCGGACCAGTTAATATTCAAACAACTGATACAACAAATGGTATTAATATTGGTACTACGCCATCAAATGTACCTGTTACTATTGGATCTGGATCTAGTACAGTAACTATTGCTGGAATAGTTTTTACAGGTGGCGGAGGTGGTGGTAGTGTAGGACCAACTGGACCAACTGGACCAACTGGACCAACTGGACCAACTGGACCAACTGGACCAACTGGGACAGCAGGCACTAATGGCACAACTGGTGCAACTGGACCAACGGGTTCAACAGGTGCTAAAGGTGATACTGGAGATGCAGGTGCACCAGGGGCTAAAGGTGATACCGGAGATGCAGGTGCCCCAGGGGCTAAAGGTGATACCGGAGATGCAGGTGCACCAGGGGCTAAAGGTGATACCGGAGATGCAGGTGCTCCAGGGGCTAAAGGTGATACCGGAGATGCAGGTGCTCCAGGGGCTAAAGGTGATACTGGAGATGCAGGTGCACCAGGGGCTAAAGGTGATACTGGAGATGCTGGTCCTACAGGTGCGACAGGTCCAACTGGAGCAACAGGTTCTGGTGCATTAGTTACAACTAATATGGCAGTTTCATCTGGTATACCTGGATTAGTAGCTGGAACAACAGGCACTTATAGTTTAATTGCAAATACTAATAATAATTATTTATCTGCAAATTGTTATATTACAATTAATGATATTAGTAATACAACCTCATATTTTCTTATTGTTGATGTTCCATCTGCAAATCAAATAACTATACAAAATATTGGTATTACAGACGCAGTATGGAGTGCAGGTGCATATGTTGCTTTAGTTGGTCCAATTGGTTTGCCAGGACCAACTGTTAATACTGAAATTATATATAATAATCTAGGGTCTGCAGCTGGTAGTACAAATTTAACATTTAATAATACAACAAATACAGTAAGAACATTTGGTATTAATTTAAAATCTGGTGATGGATTAACTCCAATTCAATTCAGTGTAGATGGAAGCACTGATAATGGTAGTATTAAAGTTGATACTGGTGAAAATATGCTTATTTCAGCAGTCAGTAATTTTTATATTAAACAAAATGGTAGTGACAGATTAGCGATAACAGATACAAATAGTGATTTAATGGCAAGTGACGATGTAACAATTCAATCAAATAAAACAGGAAGTACATATACTTGGACTTTTGGAAATGATGGTAATTTAACAATGCCTGGTGGTTTAATTTCAACAATACAAGAAATAACAACTAATACAGCAATATCATTAACAACATTAACAACAACATTTTCTACACCATCATCATCCATTTCAGTAACACTTGACGATGGAACAGAAGGACAAATTAAAATACTTGCTGCCAGAGATATTACAGCTGGTAGAAATGTTTTAGTAACACCAGATAGTTCGATTGGTTATTCTAGTTTTTCGTTCAATGAATCAGGTGATTCAGCAACTCTATTATATACATCCAGTGGTTGGATCGTAATTAATGAACGAAATGTTTCATTTAACATATAATTTA
>JACCDL010680648.1_pt1 | contig 12922 bp, 9 predicted proteins | sample 7441931 | NCBI WGS metagenome assembly JACCDL01 (sample SAMN15323437, study PRJNA562643) | freshwater metagenome | isolation source: river surface water | place: USA:Blue River Watershed | collected 2017-08-16 | reverse complement strand
GCTCGTAGGCGGCGCGGACTTCGAGGCCGGCGACGACTTCGGAGAGGGTGCGACGGAGGAGGACGCCGTAGGTGTCTTCCGTGCCCACGTAGGGGGTCACGTCAACGCCAGCGACAACACCCTTGAAGATGTAGCCGATGGAGAGGCTGTCGTTGTCGCCACCGAGGCTGCGGGTGTCGCCACCGATGTTGGAGTCGGCCTGGATCAGGACGTTGCTTCCCAGGGTGACCTGAGCGGCGATGGAGTAGCCATCGGAGCCGGCAGCGTTGTCGACGTCGGTGTAGACGAGCGACAGGTTATTGTAGGACAGACCGGAAGCAGCCTGGGCGGAAGCCGCGGCGGCGAGGGTCGTGAGGGTGAGGATCGGGAGGATGTGCTTCATAGCGGGGTCAGTATTGGTACATCCCGGAAATGAAATCAAGCACTTTATGCTATTTTCTAGTCTGACCCCTGTTTTATCCACGGCTATTCACAATTAGGTGTGAATAGTTCTATTATTTGAAGCGCAAGGGCCTACGAATCTTCGGGGGCCCGTTCAGTCGGACTGCCCTTTTTATTTGAAAGAAATACGCCAAGTACTTCAAATGATTGAAATGTTCCAATTAATCCCGGGAGGGACATAAAAAAACCCCGGATCCGGGGTTTTGAGAGAATGCCGGCAAATCGTCTTATTTGCGGCGGAACTTCGAATTGAACTTTTCGACGCGACCGGCGGAGTCAACGAAGCGCTTTTCCCCGGTGTAGGCGGGATGGGAGTCCATGGTCACCTCGCGGCGGATCACAAAATGCTCAACCCCGCCGATCGACTTGGTCTCCTTGGACTTCATGGTCGAACGGGTCGGGAACTCGCGCCCGGTGGAGACGTCCACGAACACGACCGGATGGTAATCAGGATGGCCTTCTTTCTTCATGGCGTAAGCAGCTTGGAATCAGCCCTGGCGCGCCTTGTAGCGCGGGTGGGTCTTGTTGATCACGTAAATGCGGCCCTTGCGACGCACGACCTGGCAGTTCGGGTGACGCTTCTTGAGGGACTTGAGGGAGGAGGAGACTTTCATGGCGGAAGGCCGTATCGCACGGCAGGTCGGCCAACAAAGATGCCGCCAACAGCGGTGTCAACGGGATTTCCTTGGCTTGAGCCCCCCGTCCGCAGCCCCAAGCATCCCCCCATGGAAATCAGCGTCCGCCGAGCCACGCGTGCCGACGCCGGGGCCATCAACCGAATCTACAACCACTATGTCCGGTCCAGCACCTGCACCTGGCATCTGACCGAGGAAACCGACGATGGCAGGCGCAAATGGCTGGAATCCCGAAGCCCCGCCCACCCCGTCTTGGTGGCGGAAGCGGGCGGCGAAGTCCTGGGCTGGGCCTCCCTGTCCGTGTACAACTCTCGTCAGGGATGGGACGGCACGGTCGAGGACTCGGTCTTCATCGACCACCGCCACCATGGGAAAGGCCTGGGGACGCTGCTCCTGGGGAAGCTCATCGAGGAGGCCATCAAACTGGGGCACAGGGTGATCGTTGCACGCATCTCGGGGGACCAGGAGGCCAGCCTGCGTCTGCATGCTGCGCAGGGCTTCGAAAGCGCCGGCAGACTCCGGGGCGTGGGAAGGAAGCTCGGGCGGACGCTCGATTGCGTCTACATGCAGAAGACCTTGGGGCGACCCCTCGCTCCTTGACACGCAAAGAACCCGCCTTTTGCTGAACCTCCCGACTGCTTGCTCAGGTGGTGGAATGGCAGACACGCTGGATTCAGGTTCCAGTGCCCATAAAGCGTAAGGGTTCAAGTCCCTTCCTGAGCACCAGTCGGGACGCCTCCACGGGGTCCATGGCTCAGGAGGTTGTTACTGCCTTCCCGCCGGCGACCCCCTAGCCTGCCATCATGCCGGATCTCTCCGCATTGCCGGACCTGCTCCCCTGGCCCTTCCTGGTCTGCAGCCGGGACGGCAAGGTCCTGCACGCCAACCCGCTTTTTGAAAAATCCCTCGGACGGACGCTGAAGCCGCGCACGCGCATCGACGAGATCTTCGTGGAGATGGACAACGGGAGACCGGTGTCCTCCCTGCTCTTCTCCGCGGCCCGCTGGTCATCCTGGAGCGGGCTGCTGGAACTGCGTCCGGCCAAGGGCGAGGCACCCTTGCGCGCCGCCAAGGTCATCCTGCTGCCGGACCCGCGCTACGCGCAGCAGGTCTGGGTGCTGCTCGCCGATGACGCGGAGGTGGACGGCCAGCCCCTGCTCACGCCCCGCTCCGGCATGAGCCTGGCCCGCACGCTCATCGAGAACTCGCCCGATTTCATCATCTTCCGCGACCTGGAGGGCCGCATCCTCCAGACCAGCCGCAGCCTCGACGAGTTCCTCGCCCTGCCCTTCCGAGGCAACGTCGCCGACCTGCGTCTCTCGGACATCCTCTCGCCCGCCACCGCCGCCGAGTTCGCCAAGTTCGACGAGGAAGTGAAACGCACGGGACGCCGGGTGCGGCAGGCGGTGACGCACTTCGAGACCGCCAACGGCAGGTCGAGGCTGGTCCGGGTGGTCCATGAGCTGACCAAGGGCGGCGCCGGACTCCCTCCGGGGCTCCTGACCTTCGCGGTCAACATCACGGAGACCGTCGATGAGCACAACCGGCTGCGCATCGCCCTCGAGAGGGCGGAGGAGTTCGCGGCGACGCGCTGGCAGTTCGTGGCCAATGTCACGCACGAGATCCGCAACCCCCTGAACGCCATCCACGGCCTCTGCGAAGCCGCGCTCTCGGAGCCGGACCGCCCGGCCGCCGAGACGTTCCGCAGGATCCTCCGCAGCGTGACGGAACTGGAGGACACGGTGCGGGACGTGCTGGACTTCTCCCGGCTGGACCACGGCGGGGTCACCGTCGACCGCGCTCCGTTCAACCCGGTGCGGGCCCTCGAGGAGGTCGCCGCGCAGTTCCACCGCCAGGCACGCCGCAAGGGCGTCTCGGTGCACGCCCTGTGTGACGCCGCCAGCCCGCGCGCAGTCCTGGGCGACGCGGTCAAGTTCCGGCGGGTCGCCGCCAACCTGATCGGCAACGCGGTGAAATTCACCTCGAAAGGACACGTCGCCGCGCGGCTTTCCTTCGCCCCGCGCGGCGACCGCCTGCAGGCGACGCTGACGGTCGAGGACACGGGCATCGGCATCCCCCCGGACCGCCTCGAGAGCATCTTCGAGCCCTTCACGCAGGCCGACGCCTCCACGACGCGCCGCTTCGGCGGGACAGGGCTCGGCCTGACCATCGTGCGCAGCCTGGTCCAGGCGATGGACGGCTTCGTCAAGGTGACCAGTTCCCCCGGCGAAGGCAGCGTCTTCACGGCGACGATGCTGGTGGACCCTGACACGGAACACCCGGAGAGTCCCGCGCCCGACCTCTCGGGACGCAGAATCATGGCGGTGGGCGGCCGTCCCGAGGTCAGGAGCTGGCTCTGCGACTCGCTCGCACGATGGGGCGCATCCTGCGTCGCCGCGGAGGACGCGGGCGAGGCGGGCGAGCTCTGGCGGGAGGCGGCGCGCGCCGGCCGTCCCTTCGACCTGGCCATGGTCGACATCCCCGAGGACGTGCACCCCAACCTGCCGGACCTGCCTCGCGAACAGCTGACCTTCCTCGCCGCCCCCGAGGCCGGGCTGACGGGAAGGGACGTGCTCTCCAAGCCGCTCGGACTCACCGGGCTCTGGGCCAAGTTCGCCGGTGCGCCACCTTCGGAGGAACTGGAGGGAGCCGTCCCGGCGCGCAGGCCCGCCCGCAGACTCAGGGTGCTCCTCGCCGAGGACAACGAGGTCAACCGCGAGGTGGCGGAATCGCGGCTGCGCAAGGCCGGACACCGGGTGACCGCGGTGGGCGACGGCGCGCAGGCCGTCGAGGCCTGGCGGAAGGCGGAGTTCGACGTCGGCGTGCTGGACATCCAGATGCCGGTGATGGACGGCCTGGCCGCGGCCGAAAGCATCCGCAAGGAGGAAGCCGCCTCCGGACGCAGCCGCATCGGGCTCCTGGCGATGACGGCCATGACCCAGGAGTCGGACCGCGCCCGCTGCGAGGCGGCCGGCTTCGACGCCCATCTCTCCAAGCCGGTGCGGGGAGCCGAACTGCTGGAGAAGCTCGCCGAACTCGGCGAAGGCCGGCCGCTCTCCGCGGAGGACGAATACGCGGACGCGATGGCCGCCGCCGACCTGGAGTCCGCCGAGGACCTGAGGGCCGCGGGACGCGCCTTCCTGCGGCACGCCGACGGCATGATCGGCCGGCTCAGGTCCGCGGCGGAGGAAGCCGGCAGGCCGGCGCTGTCCCGGGAGGCGCACGGCGTGAAGGGCATGCTGTCCCTCATGGCCTGCGGCGCGCTCGCCAAAGTCGCGGGAGGCCTGGAGCGACAGCCGGAAGGCCCCGGCTCGGACGAGGCGGTCAGGGAACTCATCGACGGCTTGCGCCGGCTCAAGGAACGTCTAACTTCCGAGACGCCCCAAGCCGCGCATGGCCCGACCGAAGATCAAGCCCGAGGTTAGGACGGAGACCTCCGCCAAGGCGGAACGGCGCTGGAACGTCATCGTGCGCAACGACCCGGTGAACTTCATGGGCTACGTCGTGGTGGCCTTCGTCAGCGTGCTGCGCATCCCGCACGAATCCGCCAAGCGCCTCATGCGCCTCATCCACGAGGAGGGACGGGCCACGGTCTGGACCGGAGACCGCGAGCGGGCCGAGATGCTCGCGCTCGAGCTCCAGCAGTGGCACCTCGACGCCAGGCTCGAACAGGATGCCTGAGATCAGGCTCACCATGACGGCGGAGGCCCGGACGGTCCTCTCCGATCTCCTGCGGCTGATCGCCCCCGCCGCGGCGCGCGTCGCCGTGCGGCGCGCGCACATCCCCGCCGACGACGAGGACGTGACGGGCTATTGGACCGGGGCGCTCGAGGCCCACGCCTCGGAGGAGGCCAGGCTGCTGGCCTCCGCTTTCGCCACGGCCAAGGGGGATCCGGCGGTGATCCTGCTGCGCAACGAAGCCCAGGCCCTCGGCTTCCTGCGGGCGATCTCCTCGGTGCGGCTGGCGCTGCGTGAGCTGGTCTTCAACGACATTCCGGACTCACGGCTCGAAGCCTCGGAGGACCTGGACGACGAGTCGCTCCCGGCCGAGAAGCGTCACGCGCTCGCCTGCTACGCCTGCTTCGGCCTGCTGCAGCAGTCACTCGTGGCCCAGCTGAGCCCGGAAAGCATGGACTGACCAGAAATCGGTTGATGCGCCCGCGGGGTACGGGCTACGACAAGCCGTGCTCAAGGGACTCACCGGAATCCTCGCCGACCTTCTGCAGCTGCTGCGGGACGCGGCGCGCATGCCGAGGCCCGCGGCCCTGCCGGTCCTCAGGGTGCTGCCGCGATGCGACGGCGAATCGCTGAAGGCGGACCTGCTGGCCGGCCTGAGCGTGGCCCTGCTCGCCTTCCCGATGTCGATGGCGTTCGCGATGAAGGCCGGCCTGCCGGTCTGGTGCGGCCTCGCGGGCTGCGGCGTCGCGGCGCTGGTGGCCCCGCTCTTCTCCGGATCCGCCAATCTCTCGGCCGGCCCCACCAACGCCTCCGCCGCCCTGCTGCTGGGCTCCTTCGCGGCCATGGGCGCGGCCACGCCCGAGATGCGCGCCGCCGCCCTGCCCACGCTGCTGCTGATGACGGGCGGCTTCCTGCTGGTGGCCTCATGGCTCAGGCTGGGCGGATTCGCGGACTTCGTGCCGCGCACGGTCATCTCGGCCTACGTCGCGGCGGCGGCGCTCCGCGTCATCGCGATGCAGCTGCCCCCGGCCCTCGGACTGCCGGGCGACTTCACCGATGAGACGCTGCCCGAGGTGCTCTGGGCCGCCCTGAAGTCCGCACGCCAGCTGGTCCTCAGCATGGACATGTGGCTGGCGGCCCTCACGGCCGCGGCCTACCTCGGCCTGCGGCGCAAGCACGGCGCCGGCAAGGCCATCCTCGGCGCGGTGACGCTGGCCACGGCGTTCGCGGCCCTCGGCCAGAACGTCGCCGCCAACCAGGGCTCGCACGGCGACCTGGTGCGCTACGTCGGAGCGGCGGCGGAGGGCCCGCTGCTGCGCAGCCCGGAATTCTCGCTGCGCACGTTCTCGACGCTGTTCTCACCCGCCCTGGCGCTGGCGGTGCTCGTCATCATCGAGGGCACGGCCAACGCGCGCGCCTCCGCGCTGCGCACCGGCCGCGCGTCCGACCTGCACCAGGAGACCTACGGGCTGGGCATGGCCAACGTGGCCTGCGCGTTCACGGGCGGCATGGCCGCCTCAGGCTCGATCACACGCTCGGCGCTCAACGTCGCCAGCGGCGCACGCACGGCCCTGGCCTCGGTCTTCTGCGGCGCGGCGGTCCTGGCGGTGGCGCTGCTCGCCGGCAAGTGGGTCGGGCTGGTGCCTCTCTCCAGCCTGGCGGCGCTGGTCATCATCGCCGAGGTGGAACTGGCGAACCTGGCGGTGGTGCGGATCATCCTGCAGTCAGGCCGGCAGGACCGGACGGTGTTCCTCACGACGTTCGTCACGGCGCTCGTGGCGCCGCTCGACGTGGCGATCTTCTTCGGGACGGCGGTCGCGGTGGCCTTCTACCTGAAACGGACGTCGAAGCCCGAGGTGGTGGAATACGACTTCGGCGAACAGGGCGAGCTGCGCGAGCGTCCCGCGGGCCGCGCCTCGACGGGCATCTCCATCCTGCACGTGGAGGGCAGCCTGCACTTCGGCGCGACGCAGGCCTTCCACGACCACCTGAGGCGCGCCTCCGCCGACCCGAACCTGAAGGTCATGGTGGTCAAGTTCCGGGAGGCGCTCCACCTCGACGCCAACGGGGTGCTGCTCCTCCGCGACCTCGCCGAGACGCTGCGGCAGGGCGGACGGCACCTCATCCTCTGTGAAGCGAAGCCGGAGACGATGGCCGTCTTCGTCGACGCGGGCCTCGTGGAGCAGATCGGCGCCGCCAACGTGATCCCCTGGGAGGATTCCAATCCGACGGCGGCCCTGGCCAAGGCGGTGCGGCGGGCCAAGGAACTGGCGGGCGGAGGCGAGGCGGTGCTCCATGTCCTGACGGCTCCGCACCCCGAGCTGCCGCGCCCCGCCTCGGCCGCGGCCGATGACTGGCAGATTTGAGCAGGACGGCGGAAAATCGGGCTTAATCGACGGTTTTTGAATTCGGGCTTGAAGGTCCGCCGTCCGCCCACCCATTTGATGCCTTTGCAACGACTTTCCTGACATGAGCCAATACAGCGAAATCCAGAAACTCCTCGGCGCCGACGCCGAGAACCTCCTCGGGTTCAAGAATCCCAAGATCTCCAAGGAGCAGATCCACCAGCCCCGCGCGGACTGGGTCGACCACGCGTTCGCGCCGTCCGACCGCAGCAACCGGGTCCTGGCCAACCTGCAGCGTCTCTACGGCTCGGGCCGCCTCGCCAACACGGGCTACGTCTCCATCCTGCCGGTCGACCAGGGCATCGAGCACTCCGCCGGAGCCTCGTTCGCCAAGAACCCGATCTACTTCGACGGCGAGAACATCGTTAAGCTCGCCATCGAGGGCGGCTGCAACGCGGTCTGCTCCACCTACGGGGTGCTCGGCAGCGTCTCCCGCCGCTACGCGCACAAGATTCCGTTCATGGTGAAGATCAACCACAACCAGCTCCTCACCTACCCCAACGTGGGCGACCAGGTGATGTACGGCACGCTCAAGCAGTGCGCCGACATGGGCTGCGCCGCGGTCGGCGCGACGATCTACTTCGGCTCGGCCGAATCCAACCGCCAGATCATCGAGGTCTCGCAGGCCTTCGCGATGGCCCACGAACTGGGCATGGCCACGGTGCTCTGGTGCTACACGCGCAACAGCGCCTTCAAGAAGGACAAGGACTACCACGTGTCCGCCGACCTCACCGGCCAGGCCAACCACCTCGGGGTCACCATCCAGGCCGACATCATCAAGCAGAAGCTGCCGGAGAACAACGGGGGCTACCTCGCGATCCAGCAGACGGAATCCTCCTACGGCAAGATCGACAAGCGCATGTACAGCGACCTGTCGACCGACCACCCGATCGACCTCACCCGCTACCAGGTGGCGAACTGCTACATGGGCCGGATCGGTCTGATCAACTCGGGCGGACCCTCGGGCTCCAACGACTTCGCGGAAGCGGTCAAGACGGCGGTCATCAACAAGCGCGCGGGAGGCCAGGGCCTGATCTCGGGCCGCAAGGCCTTCCAGCGCCCGATCGCCGAAGGCGCCAAGCTGCTCCACACGATCCAGGACGTCTACCTGACGAAGGAAGTGACGATCGCCTGAGGAGCCCGTCACGCCTCCCGCAAAGCCCCGGCGCCCGCCGGGGCTTCTTTTTGGGCCTCTGAACGACGGCCGGCGTATGCCACCTTGCCCTGCCGCCAAAGCAGTCCCATCCTTCCGCCATGCCCCTCCCCAAAGGTTTCCGTGAATGGCTCGCCAAGGAATCGGAAGGGTGGTCGGTCGACGGCCTGATCTCACCCGATCAGCGGGCGCGCATCCTCGGCCGCTATCCCGAGGAGGAGACGCCCTCGGGCCGGATGGCCTTCGTGCTCCGCGCGTTCGGGGTGCTGCTCTTCGGCGCGGCGGTGATGCTCGTGATCGGGCACAACTGGGCCGACCTCCCGCGCGGCGGAAAGCTGGCCACGGTGGTCGCCGGGGTGGCGCTGCTCCAAGGGGTCGGCCTCTGGTACACGTTCAACGCCCGCCGCACGGGCTCGGTCCTCGGCCACCTCGCGGGCTGCCTGATGTTCGGGGCGGGCATCGCGCTCGTCGGGCAGACCTACCACATGGACGCGCACAGTCCGGACGCGGTGCTGGCCTGGTGCCTCGGCACCCTGCCCTTCGCGCTCGTCCTGGAGTCGGCGCTGCTGCACGTGGCGACGCTCGCCCTCGCCGCGACGTGGCTGCTGATGGAGCTGGGCGACTACGGCGACGCCCTTTCGCCCCAGATCAAATGGACACGTCTCGCGTTCCTGCTGCTCCTCCTGCCCTCCGCGGCGGCGGCCTACCGCAGCCGGCTCCCGGTCGTCGCCGGAGCGGTCGCATGGGCGCTGGCGGCGACGTGGTTCGTCTTCCGCGGAGGGTTCGCGATCGCCTGCTTCACCCTGCCGCTGGCGCTGGCCGCGCTGCATCCGGCGGGCAGTCCCCACGCACGGGGATTCCGCTTCATCGGCACGCTCGGGGTGACGTGCATCACGATCTTCGTCGGCATGCTCGGCCGGTCGGGCAGCGGCCAGGGCCTGGGGCTCTTGCGTGATCCGTTCATGCTGGGCCTGAGCCTCATCGCCGCGGTCTGGGCGCTCCGGTCAGGTCTCCGCGACAAGGACGATTCCCGCACGTGGCCCGCGGTCATCGTGCTCGGCACGCTCGCGCTGGGCCTGGGACACGAGATTGCGCCGCATTCCGTGCTCGCCAGCACGCTGGTGCGGGCGACGGCCAACGTCATCACGATCGCCATCGCGGTGTGGCTGGTGCGCACGGGGCTCTCCGAGGGCCGCCTGCGGCCCTACGTCTACGGCTCACTGGTCTTCCTGGCCTGGCTCACCGCCCGCTACGTCGACATCGCCGAGGACTTCGGGATGCTCGGCACGGCCGGCTTCTTCGCCGCCGTCGGGGTGATCCTCTTCATCCTGGCCAAGGTGTGGCGGGCGCAGAAGGAATCATCCGCCCCCTCAGCGGTGACGGATTGGAGTCCGAGCTGGCTCGAGGGCCCCTTCGCCTTCCTCACCGCGAAGGCGCGACCCATCGCCATGGCCTGCGCGCTGCTGCAGGCGACGGGGCTGCTGTGGATGGCCTGGCACCACGGGCGTCCGGCCGAGACGGGAGAGCGCTTCCTGCTGCGCTGCCGCGCGATCGACCCGCGTGACCTCATGAAGGGCGAATACGTCATCCTGGGCTACGAATTCTCCAACCCGACGCCCGACGACATCACCCGGCTCAGCAAGGAGTGGACGGCCCTGCACGGCGACGAAGGCGGAGGCAGCATGCGGGAGCCCTACTGGAATCTCCCGGACGACACGGCGGTGTTCCTGCCTTTGAAGGTGGACGCCAAGGGCATCGCCGGCACGGGCGCACCGACGCTGAACCGTCCCGCCTCCGGACCCTACCTGCGCGGCTTCTCAGGCTCGCGTCGTTGGGGACGGCTCCGTTTCGGCATCGAGGCCTTCTTCGTCGAGGAGGGCAAGGGCAAGGAATGGGAAAAGCTGCGCAACGAGGGACGGCTCATCGCTGAGATCGGCGTGCTGCCCGACGGCCGAGCGGGGCTGGTTAACCTGCGCAAGGCCGACGGGAGCATGGTCCAGGCGGAACCGTTCCACCGGCTCGAGCAGCACTTCTACGTCGGCAAGGAGGGCTTCAGCAACCGGCGCGTCATCCGCACGAAGGAGGAGTTCGACCGGCTGCTGAGCCCGGCGCGCGTGATGGGCCCGCCTCCGAGGATGCCCGACTTCTCCAAGGAGGTCGTGGTGCTGTTCACGGAAGCCGAGACCGACGTCGACACGAAGATCGCCGTGTCATCAGTCGAACGCTTCGGCACCTCGCTCATGATCCGCTACCGGTCCTCGCGCGGCGCGAAGATGACCCATCGCATCCTGCCCATGGAGGCCGTGATCATCGCCCGCGGCGACGCCACGGAGGTCAGCCTGACCCGCGAGGGCGGCGGCGGATGGCCGGAGCGCATCCCTCTGCGCTGAGCGTGCGTCAGGTCACTTGCCGGGCGGGACGAGGTCGGCCTGGGTGAGCATCGGCTTGCCGGCCTCGCCGCGCAGGGCCTTCACCTGCTCGGGCTTCACCGCCGGGGCGGAGTTGCCGAAGCTGTTGCGCACGTAGGTCAGCACGGCGGCGATCTGCTCGTCAGTCTGATGCGCCTGCGGCGGCATCGGGACGGGCAGGACGTAATCCTTGCCGGACACCTTGAGAGGGCCGGTCAGGCCGCGGAGCTGGATGCGGATGAGGTTCTCGACGGGGCCGCCGACCCAGTCGGATTTCGCCAAGGGCGGCGCGATGGCCGTGCCCTCGCCGTTGGGACCGTGGCAGGCCATGCACGTGGCGAACTGCTGCTTGCCCAGCGCCATCACGGCGGGATCGACGCCGGCGGCGGCAGGCGCGGCGGCCGCCTTGACGGTGGAGATGTCGAGCGGCTTGGGCTCGACGGACTTGCCGGCCTTGGGGGCCTTGTCGAGGGTCGCAAGCCAGGCCACGATGTCGCGCACTTCCCCGAGGGTGAGCAGCTTGTCCATGGCCGGCATGCCGGAGGCGGGCGGGGTCATGGACTTGATGTCCTTGCGCGCCACGCGCCAGCGGGAACCGGCGACGTCGACATCGACGCTGTCCGCGGATTCCTTGAGCAGGAGTCCGGCCAGCTGACGGTCGTTGGCAAGGTCGACGGTGACGGCCCCGTAACCGGCGGCCACCTTCGCGGAGGGAAGCACGACGGATTCGAGAAGGTGCCGACGGTCGCCGCGCTTGGCCACGCCGGCGAGATTGGGGCCGGCTTCGCCTCCCGCGGCATGTGAATCGGAGGATGCGCGATGGCAACGGAGGCACTGGCCGGCGGGATGCGCTTGGAAGAGCGAGGCGCCACGGGCCGGATCTCCCCCCTCGAGGGCGGGCATCCACGCGGCGAGCGGTTCGGCGGAGGAGGTGAGCGCGGCACGGAAGGACTCCAGGGCCCGCTTCACCTCGGGCTCAGTCCGGGCGGCGGCCGCCTCGGTCATCTCGATCGCGGCGGGCGATACGCCGCGGGCCTTGGCCAGCTCACCGAGCTGCGCGACGAAGAGCGCGGAGACACCGTCGGCCTTGAGCGTGGCGAGGGCCTTCCAAGCGCCCTGCTTGCGGGCGGAGGAGCCGCCCTTGACCGCCTCGGCGAGACGGGAGAGTCCTTCGGCGGGATTGAGGTGGGCGAGCTCGCCGATGGCCACCATGGCGACGGCATCCTGACGGTCCTTGGCGAAACGTTCGGCGACCTGCACGAGGTCGGAAGGCTTGCGCTTGAGCCAGAGCTCGAGGGCCTTGGCGCGCGCGGCGCCGCTGAGCTTCTCGTTGGACACCAGTGAGGACAGGACGTCGGTCGGCAGCGAAGCCACGTCGAGGGAGTGTCGTTCGACGAGGTCGAGGGTCACGCGCAGGGTCTCGGAGTCGCCCTTGAGCAGGGTCGGGAGCGCGGCGGAGAGGCTGGGCCGGAGTTCGGCGGCGTCACGGGCGGGCAGCGGACGCCAATGTCCGGTGGACTGGTCGACGGGGTGCGGATTGGCCCAGAGTCCCAGCAGACGGAGCGCCTCGGCGCGGGCCTCGGCGGGCAAGGATGCGTCGGTGGCGATCCTGACCACACGGGCGGCGTTCTCGGCGCCTCCCAGACGGAAGGCGCTGTGGGTCAGGCGACGCAGCATGAAGGTGGTCCAGGGACGGCGGCCGAGGTCGTCGATCAGCGCCGCGACCTGCGGACGGGCGGATTCGAAGGCCAGATCATGGATGGCGCGCACGGCCTCGTCGGCCACGATGTCGGAACGGTCGCGGAGGAAGCGGGACACGGAAGCGTCCTGACGGCGACGGAGGACGACGCAGGCCGCGAGGCGCACGGAGTCGGAGGCGTCGGCGGCGACGGCGTCGAATTCGGCCGCGTTGTCGGTCAGGTGCTGGATGGCGTACACGCCCGCGTGCCGGAGCACGGGATCGCGGTCGGCGTTCTCCCGCAGCATGGCGAGCGCATGAGGCAGCGCGCTCTTGGCGCGCAGGCGGGCGGCGGCGATGGTCGCGAAGGCGCGGACACGCGGAGACGGGTCGAGGATCAGCTTGACGAAGGGCAGCGAATCGCCGGCGAGCGGCGGCGCCTCGAGGGCGCGCACGGCCTGCGCGCGCACTGCAGCGTCGGCGTCGGCCAGCAGCGGCAGCAGCCGGCGGGCGGCGGCGGCGCG
>JACCDL010913601.1_pt1 | contig 12933 bp, 9 predicted proteins | sample 7441931 | NCBI WGS metagenome assembly JACCDL01 (sample SAMN15323437, study PRJNA562643) | freshwater metagenome | isolation source: river surface water | place: USA:Blue River Watershed | collected 2017-08-16 | reverse complement strand
GTGCGCTTGATGAAGCCGGCGTGCGAGACGGTGACCACGCAGCCCTCGTTGGCGACGATGTCCTCCATGGAGAGCTCGCCCTCCTGGGCGGTGACCTTGGGCTTGCGGGGGCCGACGTGCTTCTTGGCGGCCTCGCGGAGCTCCTTCTTGATCAGGGTTAGCAGTTTCGACTCGCTGGAAAGGATGCCGCGCAGCTCCTCGACGAGGGCCATGAGCTGGCGGTACTCCTCCTCGATCTTGTCGCGCTCCAGGCCGGTGAGCTGGTAGAGGCGCAGGTCGAGGATGGCCAGGGCCTGGCGCTCGCTCAGGCCGTACTTGGCGATGAGCTTGACCCGGGCCTCGTCGCGGTTGGCGGAGGCGCGGATGATCTTCACGAAGTCGTCGAGGTTGCGGAGGGCGATCTTGAAGCCCTCGAGGATGTGGGCGCGGTCCTCCGCCTTGCGCAGGCGGAAGCGGGTGCGGCGGGTGACGACGTCGCGGCGGTGCTCGACGAAGCACTCGATGAGCTCGCGGATGGTCATCTGCTTGGGCCGGCGCTTGTCGAGGGCCAGCAGGATGACGCCGAAGGAGTTCTCGAAGTTGGTGTGCTTGTAGAGCTTGTTGATGACGACGCGGGGGCTCTCGCCGCGCTTGAGCTCGATGACGACGCGCGTGTTCTCGTCGGACTCGTCACGCAGGTCGGACACCTCGTCGATGACCTTCTCGGCGCAGAGGTCGGCGATGTGCTTCACGAGGGCCGCGCGGTTGACGTTGTAGGGCAGCTCGGTGAGCACGACCTGCTCCTTGCCGTTCTTGAGCTCCTCGGTGTGGGCGACGCCGCGCACGCGGACGATGCCGCGGCCGGTGCGGAGATACTGGCGCACGCCCTCCTTGCCGTTGATCACGCCGCCGGTCGGGAAGTCGGGCCCGATGATGACCTTCTCGAGGTCCTCGACCGTGGCGGACGGCTTGTCGATGACCAGGCAGACGGCCTCGACCAGCTCCGCGAGGTTGTGCGGGGGGATGTTGGTGGTCATGCCCACCGCGATGCCGGTCGAGCCGTTCATCAGGAGGTGCGGCAGGGCGCACGGCAGCACGGAGGGTTCGGTCGTGGACTCCTTGTAATTGGGGACGAAGTCGACCGTGTCCTCGTCGATGTCGGCGAGGAGCTCGCCCGCGACCTCGGCCAGGCGGCACTCCGTGTAGCGGTAGGCGGCGGGCGGGTCGCCGTCGACCGACCCGAAGTTGCCCTGGGGCTCGATCAGCTGGTAGCGCATGACCCAGCTCTGGGCCAGACGGACGAGCGTGTCGTAGACGGAACTGTCGCCGTGGGGGTGGTAGTTCTTGAGCACTTCACCGACGACGCCGGCGCATTTGTCGAAGGGGCGGTTGTGGAGCAGCCCCTCGCGCAGCATGGCGTAGAGGATGCGGCGCTGGACCGGCTTGAGGCCGTCGCGGGCGTCGGGGAGGGCGCGGGACACGATGACCGACATCGAGTAGTCGATGTAGGCGGTCTGCATGATGTCCGTGATGCTCGCCTGGGTGAGCTTTTCCTGGTCTGAATACATCGGGTGGGGAAGCTGGGAGGTGGGCGCTCGGCGGGGTTCAGACGTCGAGGTTGGAGGTGTTCAGCGCGTTGTCCTCGATGAACGTGCGGCGCGCCGGCACGTCCTCGCCCATGAGCATGGCGAACACGCGGTTGGCCTCGGCGGCGTCGCGGATGTCGACCTTGAGGAAGCGGCGCTTGGCGGGATCCATGGTGGTCTCGAAGAGCTGCTTGGGGTTCATCTCGCCCAGGCCCTTGTAGCGCTGGATCGTCAGCCCCTTGCGGCCGAACTGCCGGATCTGGCCGATGAGGTCCAGGACGCTCATCAGCGGCACGGGCTCGGGCTTCTTGACGGGCTTCTTGGCCGCCTTCTCCGCCTTGGCGGGCTCCTCGCCCCCTTCGGGGGCCTCGGCGGGAGCCTCCTCGGCGGCGGAACCGTCGATGAGGTGGTAGCGGGGCTCGTCGCCGGGGCTGAACTTCTTCACGTCCATCCCCTGGGTCTCCAGCTCCTTGAGCACCTTGGTGATCGCGTCGTTCTCGAAGACCTCGATGACCTGGACGCGCTCCTGGACGACCGTGCCGTCCTTGAGCTTCTTCTCGCGGTCGATGCGGTCCGAGAGGAAGTCCTCGACGCCCGCCTTGCGGAGGAAGGCCTGCTTGGCCTCGGCGTCCTGCAGGAACTCGAAGGCCTCCTCGTTGCCGGTGCGGGTGCGCACGATGAAACGGGGCAGCGCATGGGTCTTCTGGTCCTGCCGGTCGAGGTACTCGCCGTAGGGGCAGCCCGTGCGCGCGATGCCGGCGCCGAGGCCCTCGAGCCGGGCGAGCGACTCGACGATCTTGTCGAGCTTCTGGCCGGGGAACACGTGCTTGTCGCGGAGGCGGAGCAGGTTCACGTCCTCCGAGCCGAGCTCCAGCAGGATGCGGTTGAGCTCGGGGTCGTTGTCGACGTACTGCTCGCGCTTCTTGCGCTTGATGCGGTAGAGCGGCGGCTGGGCGATGTAGACGTAGCCGGCCTCGATCAGGCCGGGCATCTGGCGGTAGAGGAAGGTCAGCAGGAGCGTCCGGATGTGCGAACCGTCGACGTCGGCGTCGGTCATGATGACGATCTTGTGGTAGCGGCACTTGGTCACGTCGAAGGCGCCGTCGCCCTCGTGCTTGCCGATGCCGGTGCCGCAGGCGGTGATGATGGTGCGGATCTCCTCGTTGGACAGGATCTTGTCGATGCGCGCCTTCTCGACGTTGAGGATCTTGCCCTTGATGGGCAGGATCGCCTGGAAGCGGCGGTCGCGGCCCTGCTTGGCGGAGCCGCCGGCGGAATCGCCCTCGACGATGTAGAGCTCGCAGACGGCGGGGTCGCTCTCGGAGCAGTCGGCCAGCTTGCCGGGCAGCCCGCCCGAGGACATGGCGGACTTGCGCACGGTCTCGCGCGCCTTGCGGGCCGCCTCGCGGGCGCGGGCGGCGTTGAGGCACTTGTCGACGATGCGGCGGCCGGTCTTGGGATCGCGCTCGAGGTAGTACTTGAGCTGCTCGCCGACGACGGAGGTGACGATGCCCTCCACCTCGGGATTGGTCAGGCGGGTCTTGTTCTGGGACTGGAACTTGGGGTCGGGATGCTTGACGGAGATCACCGCGACGAGCCCCTCGCGCATGTCGTCACCGGTCAGCTTGGCGTCCTTGTCCTTGGTGAGCGAATTGGACTTGGCGTAATGGTTGATGACGCGGGTCAGGGCGGAGCGGAAGCCGGAGAGGTGCGTGCCGCCCTCGGGCTGGTTGATGAGGTTGGTGTAGCTGAAGACCATCTCGTCGTAGCGGTCGTTGTACTGCAGGGCCACGTCGACGGTCATGCGGCGCTGCCCGGGCTTGGGCTTCTCGCCCTCGGCCATGACGCGGGGGTTCTCCAGGTCGGTGAAGTCGACCTCGGCCGACATCAGGATGGGCTTGTCGAAAAGCGCCTCCTCGTTCGCGTTGAGGAAGGCCACGTATTCGGCGATGCCCTCCTTGAACTCGAAGCGGTCGGAGCGGTCGGTGCGCTGGTCCTTCATCTCGATGACGATGCCGGGGACGAGGAAGGCGAGCTCGCGCATGCGCCGGACCAGGATGTCATACTTGAACTCCTGCGTGGCGGTGAAGATCTGCGGGTCGGGATGGAAGGTGATCTTGGTGCCCGTGCGCTTGGTCTTGCCGACGACCTTGATCGGCTGCGTGACCTCGCCGCGCGAGAACTTCATCTGGTGCACCTCGCCCTCGCGGCTCACCTCGGCGGTGAAGGCGTCGGACAGCGCGTTGACGCACTTGGCGCCGACGCCGTTGAGGCCGCCGGACACCTGGTACGCGCCCTTGTCGAACTTGCCTCCGGCGTGCAGGTTGGTGAGCACGAGCTCGAGGGTGGGGATCTTCTCCTCCGGATGCATGGCCACGGGGATGCCGCGTCCGTCGTCCTCGACGGAGAGCGAGCCGTCGGCGTGGATCTCGAGCCTGATGTGCTTGCAGAAACCGGCGAGGGCCTCGTCGATCGAGTTGTCGACGATCTCGTAGACGCAGTGATGGAGGCCCGTCTCATTGGTGTCGCCGATGTACATGCCGGGTCGCTCGCGCACGGCCTTGAGCCCCTTCAGCCGCTTGATGTCTCCGGCATCATAAGACGCCTTCCCTGCATGCTTGCCGCGTGAATTGGACTCGGAATTTTCGCTCATATGGAAGTGATAAAAGGGGTGTCTTTCCCCGGCTTAACGGGGCTGAGAAAATCCTGTTTTTCACACCCATTTCTGCAACCGGAAAAGGGGTCGCGGTGAATCTTTTTACGAATCTCTAAAATCCTGAAAATCAATGGTTTAGGACTGCTAATGCGCGGCTTAAGAAACGCTTGTTCACACGTTGCTAACAGGGGGTTGCCAGCCCTCTCAAGACCCCTTCAGAAACCTCCCAAAAAGTCCGCGGCGGCCTCGATCGCCGGAGGGCCGGCGTCTTCCAGGACATAGTGCCCGGCGTCCGGAAAGAGCAGCTCGCGGGCCTGCGGGAAGCGCAGCCTGAATCCGTCCAAGAAGGACCGGTCAAAACAGAAGTCCCTCAGGCCCCAGCAAAGCAGCATCGGTTTGCCGACCAAGGACGGGAGGCTCCGCTCAACTTCCTCCAATGCCGCCCAGCTGGGATGATGGCGCTCCATCGGAATGTCGGCCACGAAGTCGGCGACGGACCGGCGTGCGCTCCAGGTCCGATAAGGAAGCAGGAAGCCCTCACGGACTTCCGGACTCAACGACCGCTCGACGGCCATGCGCGCGGCGGGGCCGGCGAAGGCGTTCAGGCCCTGGACGAGCAGCCGTCCCAGCGCCGGGACGCGGCAGAGGGCGATGCGCAAGGGGATGCGGTCGGAACGGAAGGCGGACGTGTTGGTGACGAGGATGCGCCCCACCCTGCCCGGGTTACGGCCGGCCAGACCGAAGCCGATGGCGCCGCCCCAGTCATGCACGCCGAGGTCGAACTCCCGCAGCCCCAAGGCGCTGACCAGGGCCTCGACGTCACGAATGCGGTCGTTCAGCCGGAGGAAGGCGCCGGGGCGGGCGGAAAGGCCCATTCCGACGTGGTCGGGCGCGATGACGCGACGTCCTTTTGCGATGAGCGCCCCGATGAGGTCGCGCCAGAGGAAGGACCAGCTGGGATTGCCGTGAAGAAGCAGCACGGGACGGCCGTCGGGCGGACCCGCGTCCACGTAGCTCATGCGGCCCGAAGGCGCGGAGAAATCCCGCGTGGTGAACGGATGGAGGGCGCGGACGGCGGGGCTCAGCTCCATGACTTCAGCACTCCACGGCCAGCATCAGGCTGGCGAGGCCGCTGCCGATTCCGAGCAGCGCCGCCTTGTGTCCGGCGCGGATCCGCCCGTCCGCGCGGGCCAGCGCGAGCGTGGCGGGCAAGGAGGCGGAACCCACGTTGCCGAGCACGTCGAAACTGCGGCAGTCCCGGTCAGGGTCCAGCCCGAGGGAGTCGAACAGCAGGGCCGAATGACGCCGCCCCACCTGGTGCGTGACGATGCGGTCAGGCGTCCCGGCCTCCCAGCCGGTGGCCGAGCAAAACCGTTTCCAGCAACGGCCGGCGAGCGCCACGCCGGCGGCGAGCAGCGCCTCCGAATCCGTGCGCATGTCGAGCTCGTCGGAGGCGGAGTCGCCTTCGCAGAGGGAGTTGGCGGAGGAATCGGTCTCGGCCGCGCCGCCGAGCAGCCTGATCGACCCCGCGGAGGCGAGATCCTCACGGCAGACCACCGCCGCGGCGCCACCCGCGCCGATCGTGAGATTGGCGAAGTACGGCTTGATCGCATCGCGGGTCAGGGAGGCGTCCTCGTTGAGCAGGCGCACCGTGCGCTCGACGAGCGGACGGCCGTCCTCTCCGGCGCAGACCAGCGCGCGGCGGATCTGTCCCGACTCCACGAGTCCGGCGGCCAGCACCACGGCGTTGAGCCAGCCCAGGCAGGCGTTGGAGACGTCCATGATCTGGGCCTGGGGCCCGAGGCCGAGCAGGCCGTGCACGTAGGCGGCCGTGGAAGGCTCGAGACGGTCGCGGCAGACCGAGGAATGGATCAGCAGGTCGATGTCTCCGGGTCCGACGCCCGCCGCGGCCATGGCCTTGCGTCCGGCCGCCGCGGAAGCCGCGGAGGGCCGGATTGCCGCGGGCCAGAACCTCCGCTCACGGATGCCGGTCATGAGTTCCAGCCTTCCCTCGGGCAGGCGCAGGCGCGCGTAAAGGGGGGCGAGCCGCGACTCGAGGTCGGCGGAAGTCCAGACCTCGGGGGGAAGCTCGGCCGTGAGGCCGCTGATGGCGGTGCGGCTGAAACGCACGTCAGGGCAGGCGGTTCGAGGCCTTGACCAGCTCCTCGTCGAAGAAGTTCCAGCCCATGCCGGCGTCCACCACCACGCCCTGCCCGTTCACTCCGCTCGACCGCGGGGAGAGCAGCCAGACGGCGACGTCGGCGACTTCCTGGGTCTTCAGCGCCTCCTTGCGGAACGTCATCTTCTCCGCGTGCAGATAGTTGTCGAGGTAGCCGGGAATGCCCGCGCTGGCGCTGGTCTTGAGCGGACCGGCGTTGACCGTGTTGAAGCGTATCCGGGTGTCGGCGGAGAAGGACTTGGCCAGGAACCTGGAGGAGGATTCGAGCGCGGCCTTGATGGGCGACATGTAACCGTAGCTCGAAGCGGTGACCTGCGAGGAGATGCCGACGGAGACGACCGAGGCGTCGGGCTTCAGGTGGGGCTTCAGGGCGCGGGCGAGCTCCACGAGCGAGAAGCAGGAGACGGCCGTGGCCTGCAGGAAGTCCTGCCGCACCGTGCCATGGAACGGCTGGAGACCCTTGGAGTAATTGGCGAAGGCGACGCTGTGCAGGAGGCCGTCCAAGGGGCCGTGCTCACGGCCCACCGCGTCGGCGAGCGCCAAGGTCTGCTCCTCGCGCTCCAGGTCGCAGAGATGGACCGGGCGCCCTTCGAGCAGCCCCTTGAGCGAATCGAGCCGGGCCTGATTGCGGACGGAGTAGACGACCTTGGCCCCCTCGGCCTCGAGCGTGCGGGCGACGTGCCAGGCGACGGACTTGCGGTTGGCGACGCCGGTGACGAGGTAGGTGCGGCCTTGGATTCCGAGGAACGACATGTTCAGGCGGGCTTGTCGACCAGGGCGAGGGCGAAGCGGATCGTCAGGACGGCCTTGCCGTCGCGCCGCACGACGCCGGTCATGAAGTGGAACTGCTGGAGCGTCTCCGCGTGCCTGACCTCGATGGAGACGCTGTCACCGGGGAAGACCATGCCCTTGAACTTGGCCTCCTCGATGCGGCAGAGGACGGGCGTACGGCCGTCGGCGGAACCGCCTTCGGCCTGCAGCTTCCTGGTGAGATAAACGGCGCCGGCCTGGAAGACCGACTCGCAGAGCAGCACCCCGGGCGTGATCGGATTCCCGGGGTAATGCCCGGAATAAAAAGGCTCATCGGCGCGGAACGTGCGTGAGCAGGTGGCGCCGTCGGGACGGACTTCATCGACCCGGTCCAGGAACAGGAAGGGGGGGCGGTGAGGGATGGTCGCCAGGACTTCCGTCAGCATGCTGGATTACTGCTCCGCCGCGGCCGTCTAGCGACACGAAAACACGTCCGCTGACGTTTGCCTTTTGTCCGAACCGGTGGCAACCTGCTTCCATGCGATCCCTCCTCCCCGCCATGCTCCTGACCCTCCTCCCCCTCTTCGGCTCCGGCGCCGAAAAACTCTCCGTCGGCGCCTCGCTCCCGGCCGTCTCGGTGAACGACCAGGACGGCAACAAGGTCGACCTGGCCCAGGATGGCGCCAAGGGCTACCTGCTCGTCTACTTCTACCCCAAGGCCAAGACCGGCGGCTGCACCAAGCAGGGCTGTTCGCTCCGCGACTCGTGGGCCGACCTGCAGAAGGCCGGGGTGCAGGTGCTCGGCGTCAGCACCGACGGCGAGAAGCTGCAGAAGGAGTTCAAGGAGGAGCAGAAGTTCCCCTTCCGCCTGCTCGCCGACAAGGACAAGAAGGTCACCGAGGCCTTCGGGGTGAAGGGCATGGTGGGATTCGCCAGCCGTTCCGCGTTCCTCTTCAAGGACGGCAAGTGCGTCTACGCCGACCACAAGGGCCACACCTCGGACCAGGCCCAGGTCATCCTGGAGTTCCTGAAGTCGGCCAACAAGTGAACCGGGGCGACCCGCCGAGCAAAAGGCCGCATCGTCCGATGCGGCCTTTTTCGCGCCCCTGAGAGGAGGCGATCAATGCCCCTTGATGGGGAAGAGGTCCGTCACGCTGCTGTTGCCGTGGATGCGACGGATTGCGTCCGCGAGCAGGGGCGCGATGGAGAGCACGGTGATCGGCAGGCCGCGGGTCTCGAGCGGCACCGAGTTGGTCGTGATGACCTCGTCGATGTGGCCGGCCCGCAGTCGGTCGTAGGCGATCTCCTGGATCATGCAGTGGGAGACGACCGCGCGGACCGAGCGGGCCCCGTTCTTCTTGAGCAGTTCGGCGGCGGCGGTGAGCGTGCCGGCCGTCTCGGTCATGTCGTCCACCAGGATGATGTCGCGCCCCTCGACCTCGCCGACGAGGCTGGTGGCCTGGACGGTGGTGGCGCTGGTGCGGCGCTTGGCGACGAAGCCGTAGGGGAGCCCAAGCATGTCGGCGACGGCGGCGGCGTACTTCAGGCCGCCGACGTCGGGCGAGAACACGGTGGCCTCGCGGATCCACGGCTTGTTGCGGATGTAGGAATAGAAGACCGGCGAGGCGTAGAGGTGGTCGACCGGGATGTCGAAGAAGCCCTGGATCTGCTGGGCGTGCAGGTCGACGGTGAGCACGCGGTTGGCGCCGGCGGCGGTGAGGAGGTTGGCCACCAGCTTGGCGGTGATCGGCACGCGGGGCTTGTCCTTGCGGTCCTGGCGGGCGTAACCGAAGAACGGAATGACGGCGGTGATGCGGGCGGCGGAGGCGCGGCGCATGGCGTCGATCATGATGAGCAGCTCCATGATCCGGTCGTTGGCCGGGGCGCAGGTGGGCTGCACCACGAACACGTCGGTGCCGCGGATGTTCTCGTTGATCTGCACGAAGGTCTCGCCGTCGGGGAAACGGTTGACCGTGGCGGAACCGAGGGGCGCGCCGAGATGCTCGCAGATCTCGCGGGCAAGCCCCGGGTTGGCGTTGCCTGAGAAGACCTTCATGGCGGGCAGAGTCATCGTGCGTCCTTGCGGAGAGAGTCCAGTGCGGCCGCCAGCGAATCAACCTTTTTGAAGAGGTCGGGGAGCCGGCGGGAAAGGACCACGATCCGCCTCTCGAGCCCGAGGGGCAAGGCGGGCGTCCCGTTCACGAAGCTGTCGGAAGGCAGGTCCTCCAGCACGCCCGCCTGCGCCCCCACCCTGACGCGGTCCCCGAGGGTGAGGTGGCCGGCGATGCCCGACTGGCCGCCGAAGACGCACCGGTCGCCGATGACGGTGCTGCCGGCGATGCCGACCTGGGCGGCGATCATGCACTGGGCGCCGATGCGGACGTTGTGGGCGATCTGGACGAGATTGTCGATCTTGGTGCCCCGTCCGACGACGGTCCGGCTGAAACGTGCGCGGTCCAAGGTGGAGTTGGCGCCGACTTCCACGTCGTCCTCCAGCACGACGGTCCCGACCTGGGGGATGCGGCGCACTTCGTCACCGACCACTTCATAGCCGAAGCCCTCCGAGCCGATGACGACGCCCGGCTGCAGGCGGCAACGCGCGCCGACCTGGCAGTATTCGCCGATGCGCACGCCGGACTTGATCCAGGAGCCGGCTCCGACCGAAGCATCCCTGCCGACATGGACGGAGGCCTCGAGCACGGCGCCGTCGCCGACGCGGGCGCCGGCATCGATGAGGCAGTGCGGTCCGACATGGGCCCCGGCGGCGACGTGCGCGAGCGGAGAGACCACGGCGGAAGGATGGACGCCGGGAGCGGGGCGCGGCCAGAGCGAGGACTCGATGACCGAACAAAGGAGCGCCAACGCGTAAGAAGGACTGTCCACCCGCAGGAACACCTGCCCGTCCGAGGGAACGCCCGTGAACGCACGGGGCACCAGGATGACGCCGGCACGCGAAGCGGCCACTTCGGACGCGTACTTGGGATTGCCGAGAAAAGAAAGGTCGTCGGGGCCCGCCTCGGACAGCGAGGCGACCCCGGTGATCGGACGGTTCCGGTCGCCATCGACGACCTCGGCGCCCACGTGACGGGCGAGTTCTGCGAGGGTGAAGGAGACGGCCATGTCCCTAAATCAAGCGCCCCTGCTGGTCAGGGGCGCGAAGGTCACTTTGCGGCGGGCGCCGGGGCGGGCGCCGGAGCGGGAGCGGCGGACTTGTAGCCGTCGTTGAGCGCCTTGATGACGTCGCCCGTGATGTCCAGGGAGCCGTCGACGAAGAAGGTCACGGCCTTGGGGACGACGAGCTGGAGCCCCTTGTCCTTGGCGATCTTCTCGGCCTGCGCACGGATGTCGGCGACGACCTGGCGCTCCATCTCCTGGACACGCTGCTGGATCGTCCCTTGGGCCGACTGCACGAACTGGACATACTCATTCTGCCGCTGCTGGAAAGCTCCCTGCTTGACCTGGGCCTCGGACTGAAGGGATCGCTTGCCGGCCTCGTTGAGGATGGGGTCCTGGGAGCGCTTGACCGTGCTCTCGAGGTCGGCGCGGAGGGCCTGCAGCTCCTTCTCGCGCTCGGCGACGGCGTCGCGACTGGACTGCACGGACTTGTCGATGCCGGCCTTGGTCTCGATGGCCTTGTTGTACTTGGCCATGACTTCGGCGACGTCGACGACGCCCACATTGGGGGCGGCCGCGAAGACGGGGGCTGCGGCCAGGAGGAGGAATGCGGACAGGATCTTCATGATGATGTATTTAGGAAATGCCGGGGCGCGTCGGGTTGGCAATCAAAAGACCGTGCCGAAGCTGAAGTTGAACCTCATTCCGGTGTCGTTGACGGTCGAACCGGTGCCGGGGTCCGTGGTGGCCTGGATGGGGAAGCCGAAATCAAGACGCATGACCGCCCCGCCGAGCAGGATGCGGGCGCCGAAACCCCAGTCCGAATTCGCCTCCGAGAACGACAGGTCCCCTTCGGAAGAATTGACCACGCCATGGTCATAGAAGGCGGCGAGCCGGAAATTCTCCGCGACCTTGATCGTGTATTCGGCGCTGAGGTAGCCGTAGGTGAGTCCGCCGACGGGCTCATAGGCCGCTCCTTCGAAGGTGGAGAACTCGCCGACCTGGTTGTAGTCGAAGCCGCGCATGTCGTAGGCGCCGCCGAGGTAGAAGCGCTCGTAGAAGGGCAACGAGGCGCTCGCGCCGGTCAGGAAGCCGGCGCGTCCGACGAGGCTGACGGTCTGCTCGGCCTCACGCGAGACGAGGAGCCACTTGCCGGCGCGGAGCTCGGACTTCAGGTAATCGACGTCACCCCCGATGCCGTTGCCGGCCAGTTCCTCAGTGAGGGACACGCGCTCGCCCTTCGTTGGGAAGTTGAGCGCGTCGCGCGTGTCGTGCACGAGGGAGAGCGTAAGCCCGGAAATCGTCTTGGGGTTGCCGTTCTCGGCCTGGACGGTGAGCGGCGCGGCGGCGGTGACGTTGTCCACCTCGACCCGCCGGATGTCATAGCCGAGACGGGCCTCGACCGTGGGGAGCACGCGACGCCGGACATAGACGCCGGCGCCCTGCGTGATGACGTCGTAGGTGGACGAGCGGTAGCCGCTGTAACGACGATGGAGGGTGTATCCGGCCGCGAGATCACGGTCCCAAACGGCGGGTTCCTCGAAGGAATGCTCGAAGGAGTTCGAGAGGTTGCCCGCGGAGACGCGCAGACGGAACTTCTGGCCGCCTCCGCGCCACCAGCCGTCCGGATTGGAGAAGTCAAAGTTGCCCTCGGCGTACTCGACGAAGCCGACGAGCTCCTCGACGGTGCTGTAGCCGGCGCCGAAACTCACCTGACCGGTCGGGCCTTCCTTGACGGTGACACGCAGGTCGCTCTGTCCGGGCACGCTGGTGGGCACCGGGGCGACGCGCACCTCCTCGAAGAACTGGGTGTTGCGCAGCCTCGCCTCAGAGACGCGCATGCGGGCCAGGTCGAAGACCTCGCCGGGAGAGAGCGCCAGCTCACGTGCGATGACGGTGGAGCGGGTCTTGGTGTTCCCCTGGATCTCTAAGGCGCGGACGGTGAAACGCTGTCCCTCCTCGACGGAGAACGAGACGTCGATGGCTCCGGTCTCCAGATTGGGGCGCCGCGCGACGTCCACCCGCGCGTTGAGGTAGCCCATCTGGCCGTAGTACTCCTTGAGCTTGTCAGCCGCTACCTCGACTGCCTCGGAATTGAACCAGTCGGAAGAGGCCAGCCGGTCCACTTTGGCCGAATGGGCGCCCCGTCGCAGCGAGGGCTGGTCGATGACCTTGCGCAGGCTTTCGGTCGAGAAGACCGGGTCGGTGACGCCGAGCCGGTTGCCGGAGATGGAGATGGCTCCGACGGAATAACGGCGGCCCTCCTTGACGCGGATGATGACGTCGACCCAGCCGGATCCGCCGGACACGTCCTTGACGACGCAGGACTTCTGAGGGTCGGAATCCTCCACTTCCACGTCGAGGAAGCCCTGTGAACGGTAGAAGTCCCGGACCTTCTGGCAGTCACGGCGATATTCTTCAGGATTGAGCCGGCCGCCGTCGCTCAGCCAGGAAAACTTCCACCAGCGCCAGGTGGACGCATTGAGTTCGGCGCCCTCGATCACCTCGGACTCCTTCAGGACGGAGGCTCCGACGACGGTGACCTGATCGACTTTCAGTTCAACGCCCTCACGCACGGCCACGACGGCCTTGACGCCGCCGTTCGCGGGCACGGTCTTCGAGGAGAGGAGCGTGAACGGGCGCTTCTTGCGGAGCTCACCCTGGAGCTT
>JACCDL010531027.1_pt1 | contig 12935 bp, 9 predicted proteins | sample 7441931 | NCBI WGS metagenome assembly JACCDL01 (sample SAMN15323437, study PRJNA562643) | freshwater metagenome | isolation source: river surface water | place: USA:Blue River Watershed | collected 2017-08-16 | reverse complement strand
TGCTCGTAATCGTTCAGCATGCCTTTTCGATTGGAACACCGAAATTGCCGAGTGGGAAGAGGGTTGCAATCCGCTCGGTGCGAGTTCATCCTTTTTTTTTAAGACTTTTCATTCTTTTAACGAATCTTTCAGAGCGTGGGGGCAAAAGTGTCCAAGTGGGGATGGTGTAGCGTAGTTCTGTTGTTGGCGTCGTCAGCGCAAGCGAACCCGGGCATGCTGACCGACGTAGTGGCTTGGTCGAAGAAGAATTCGGGCAAGTGCTACAAGTACGTCGGAATGGAAGGCGTGGTCTGCTGTGTGGGCGCGGACAAAGTCGCTTCGGACGCAGCCAAAGGGATGCTGGGTTGCCCGGCACCGGTCATTTTTTCCCCTGAAAAAGTGGGTCGCGATCAGACGGTCTCCCATAGCTGTAAATTTCATGCCCCAACGGGCCAGCCACTCGCTTTCCATGGCAAGCCGGTGACCGAGGTCGATGCTTCGATGATCGACCTGACCGCTTGGCAGTGCCCTCGTAAAAAGCGCTGAGATTCCGCACTCAAGGCCGGTCTAGCGGCTTCCTTGGAGCCCGGGCCCTGTGTTAGGGTCCGGGGTCCTGATGGGTCAAAGCAAGCAGCGTTCGGGTCAGTCGGAAGTCTTGAAACGGGAAGCCTCCGCTTTAGGGAAAAGCTACGAGCCTGCCGGGTTCGAGCAAGACATCTATCGCTTTTGGAGCGAGTCGGGATGCTTTGATTCGGCCGAAGAGAACGTCCCGGGCCAGGAATCCTTCTGTATCGTGATTCCCCCTCCCAACGTCACGGGCGTGCTTCACATGGGGCATGCTTTGACCAACACCATTCAGGACATTTTGGTCCGCTGGCACCGCATGAAAGGCGACAACACGCTTTGGGTGCCCGGAACGGACCACGCGGGCATCGCTACGCAGTCCCAGGTCGAGAAGCAGATTGCGAAAGAAGGGAAGGGGCCGACAGGCCGCCCTCTGACCCGTCACGATTTGGGGCGTGAGAAGTTTCTTGAGCGCACTTGGAAGTGGAAAGAAGAGCACGCGCACATCATTACCGATCAGTTGAAGCGCCTGGGTTCCTCCCTGGATTGGAAGCGCGAACGCTTCACCATGGATGAAGGCCTTTCGGCGGCCGTTCGGGAAGTGTTCGTTCGCCTTCACGAAGATGGGCTGATCTACCGTGGCGAGCGCATCATCAACTGGTGCCCACGCTGTCAGACGGCGCTTTCCGACTTGGAAGTGGTCCCGCAAGACCGAAAAGGTCACCTCTGGCACTTGCGTTACCGAATCGTTGAAGCCGACGGCTCGGCCGTAAAAAATCCGGCCACCGGCGAGGACGCTTCTCTCGTCATCGCAACGACCCGCCCTGAAACTTTGCTAGGCGATACCGCTGTGGCCGTGCACCCGGAAGACGAGCGTTGGGCTTTTGCTCACGGAAAGTTTGCCGTTTTGCCACTCTTGGGTCGGAAGATCCCGATCATCACCGATACCTACGTGGACCGAGAGTTTGGCACGGGTGGATTGAAAGTGACGCCTGCGCACGACTTCAACGACTACGAGCTTGGAAAACGCCACGACTTGCCCGTGATCCACGTGATGGGCAAAGACGGGAAGATGACCGCTGCCGGTGGGCCTTACGCGGGCATGAAGTTCAGCGAAGCGCGCGAGGCCGTTCTTCAGGCACTCAAGGAATCCGGCGAACTGGTGAAGACGGACGATCACCAGAATAAAGTCGGCCTTTGTCAGCGCTGCGACCAAGTGGCCGAACCCATTATTTCCAAGCAGTGGTTTGTGAAAATCGAGCCCTTGGCTAAGCCCGCCATTGCGGCCGTGGAAACCGGCAAAATCGAATTTTCCCCGAAGAGCTGGGAGAAAACCTACTTCGAGTGGATGTACAACATCCGCGACTGGTGCATTTCTCGCCAGCTGTGGTGGGGACATCAGATTCCGGCCTGGTATTGCCAGGGCTGCCAAGAGACGACCGTTGCACGCACGACTCCCGAGAAGTGCTCGCATTGCGGTGGAACGCAGCTGAAGCAAGACGAAGACGTTCTGGACACTTGGTTCAGCTCGGCACTCTGGCCGTTCTCGACGCTGGGTTGGCCTGAAAAAACCAAAGCTCTACAGACTTTCTATCCGACCTCGATCCTCGAGACCGGTTTTGACATCATCTTCTTCTGGGTCGCTCGGATGATCATGATGGGGATGCACTTCATGGGCGAAGTGCCTTTCCGCAAAGTTTACCTGCATGCCATGGTGCGGGATGAAAAAGGCGAGAAGATGTCTAAGTCCAAGGGGAACGTGATTGACCCCTTGGTGCTGATCAATCAGCACGGCGCCGATCCGCTTCGCTTCACTTTGGCTGCGATGGCGGGTCAGGGCCGCGACATCAAGCTTTCCGTGGACCGCGTGGAAGGTTACCGCGCTTTCTGTAACAAGATTTGGAACGCTGTGAAGTTTCTGCATCTGCAGCTCGATCCTCAAAGCGCTGCCGATGGCTTGGTTCCGAATGCCGCTCCTTTGGCGGAGCCCCAGGGCGGGGCCCGTCAGTGGCTTCTCGAGAATCATTCGAAGCTTCTTCCGGCGAACGCTTGGATTCTGTCTCGCCTTCAAGAGACGATCGCGACGGTCGAAAAAGGCTTCAGGAATTTCGAACTCAACGAATCCGCGCAGGCGCTGTACTCGTTCGCGTGGGGCGAGGTTTGCGATTGGTACATCGAGTTCGCCAAACTTCCGCTGCGTGCGGGTGGGGCGGATCGCGAGCAGACGCTCATCACGCTTCATTACGTTTTGGAGCAGCTCCTGACGTTGATGCATCCAGTGACGCCGTTTGTGACCGAAGAGTTGTGGCGCTCGCTGCCGTGGCGCAGTCCGGCGAATACTCCGGCTCGCACGCGCGACGGCAAGCCCGAAGTGGAAACTTTGATGTTCCAAGCTTGGCCCAAGCCCGAATCACGCTTCCGCGACGAGAAAGCCGAATCGGCTGTCGGAGGCCTCCGCGGCGTAGTGGAAGCACTTCGCAGCTTCCGGGGCGAGAACAGCCTCTCGCCACGCACGGAATTCGCTGTCAGCTATGTTCCGCAGAATTCGCAAGCAGGCGAATTCATGCGTTCGATTGCAGGCGATGTGAAGGCACTCAGCCGAATCACTTCGTTGGAGCCGGTGACCGGCGCAGCGGGTGAGTTCGAAACGGTGATTCCTTTGGCTGTACCAGCAGTGGAACTCCGTATTTCTCTTCAAGGTCTCGTCAACGTCGAAGAAGAGCAAAAGCGCGTTCGCAAGGAAATGGAGAAGGTACAAGCCGATCTTTCCCATGTCCGCGCCAAGCTTTCTCGCGAGTCGTTCATCTCGAAAGCTCCTGCTGAATTGGTGGCCAAAGAGCGTGAAAACGAAGCCGCCCACTTGGCGAAGTTGTCTGAGCTTGAGTCCGCTTTGACGCGCCTGTCGCGTCTCGGCGGAGGGAAATGACCGCGTCAGCTCCCAGAAAATCTGCCGTTCTGCTCGGCGCCTCTGAAGGTGGGCTAGCTGCAGCGCGCGTGCTCTCCCTGTGGGATGAGGCGGGCTTGGCCGCGGTCCAGTGGAAGGAAGCGCAAGCGCCTTTGCGAGTGGGCATAGACGGCGGGGTGGCCAGCTGGCGCTCTTTGCAGCTCGTGCCCGAGCTTGCGGTCGGCGACTGGGATAGCTTGGAGAACAACGAGCAGGCGCTTCAGGGAGTGCCGGACCGGGTGAATCTTTCGGTAGAGAAAGATCAAAGCGATCTTCGAGCGGCACTGCAGGAGACTTTGCGTTTCGGAGTCGAAGACTGGCTCTGTTTTGGCGTCACGGGTGGCAGGCCCGATCATCATCTGGCCACGCTTCAAGAGCTTTCCCTTTGGTCCGAAGGGAAAGGAGCTGGCCGAGTGCGTGCTTGGGATGAATTGGCGCAGTATGTCTTCCTTTCTGAAGGCGCAGCGCCTTGGGCCTTCGCTGCACCCCAGGGGCGGGTCTTTTCGGTATTTCCGATGGCCGAGGACGTTCGGGTTTCCTTGAGCGGGGCTCGTTATTCGCTGGAAAATTTCAAACTCCCGCCCGGATCGCGGGGGCTCAGTAACCGAGTCGAAAGCGACTTCGGTGCTTCCATTCAGGTCGAGCAGGGCCGCGTCGTTGTGGTGATTCCGTCCAAGCTCGCTTAGACTGCTCCCTAATGGACATGTCCCAGGTTCCCTCTCTGATCCAGGAGGCTCAGCTCTGGAAGTTTGAAGAGCTGCGCTCTCAAGTGCTTTCCGACGTCGTCGAGCGCTCTTACCAGGAAATCCTGGCTGAAGAGAGCGAGACGCCGCTTGAGGGCGTGCTGCAGGAAGCGCTCTTTGCCGAGCGGCAGCGCATTCGACGGACTCGCACCAACTGGTTCACTCGCGAGCGCAGAAAGCGCGACTCTCTGTTCTGGGGCGGCGTCTACACCCGAATGCTGAAGCGCCCGGGTGAGGTTGATCGCAGTCAGGTCCTTCGTCGCGTACTCGAGCATTACACGGACGAGATCGGTGGACACTTCGATCCCAAAGTCTATCGCTTCGCCACTCATGCGCTGCCGATCGGGTTTAACTGGCTCCTAAATGCAGCGAGTGCGGGGATTTTGCTGCCTTGGAAGCAAAAGGAGCAGGTCCAAGGACGTCTGAACATTGTGGGGGAAGTGGAGCATCTGAAGAAGCTCTCCGCTCGCGGCACCATTCTCCTGGTGCCGACTCACCAGTCGAACATTGACTCGGTGATGATCGGCTACCTGATTTACCTGATGGGTTTGCCGCCTTTTTCATACGGCGCGGGACTCAACCTTTTCTCGAACCCCGTTCTGAGCTTCTTCATGAGTCGATTGGGGGCTTACACGGTCGATCGGCAGAAGAACGACACCATTTATAAACGCGCTCTAAAGAATTACTCGACGCGAATTCTACGCCAGGGCGTGCATTCCATTTTCTTCCCCGGCGGCGGACGTTCCCGCTCTGGCGCCATTGAGTCGAAGCTGAAGCTCGGGCTTTTGGGGACGGGATTGGAAGCGCAGATCATGAACCTGCGCGAAGGGCGGCCCAATCCCAACGTCTACGTCGTGCCGATGGTCACCAGCTATCACTTCGTGCTCGAGGCCGCGTCATTGATCGAAGATTACTTGATCGAGCAGGGAAAACATCGCTTCATCTTGCGCGGTGACGATTCTTGGCAGCTCGCCAAAGTGGCCAGCTTCTTTTGGAAGTTCTTTAAGTCCGAGTCGAGTGTCACCGTGCGAATCGGCCGGCCCATGGACGTTTTTGGAAATCTGGTCGACGAGGCGGGGCAAAGCTTGGGCCCGAACGGAACTCAGATTCAGCCTCTGAAATGGCTGACCACGCGTGGCGAAGTGCGACCGGATGCGGCTCGTGACCGGGAATACACGCGTGAACTGGGACTTCGGGTTTCTGAGCGCTTCCATTTAGACAATACGGTTCTGAGTTCGCATGCCGTAGCATTCGCCCTCTTTGAGTGCTTGCGGAAGCACTACCGAGGTTTTGATTTGTTCCGCTTCTTGCGGCTCTCGTTGTCGCAACGCACTTTGCCCTTCGAGGTTTTTCTGCAGGAAGCCGAGGCGCTTCATCAGCGATTGCATGAAATGTCCGATCGCGGTCGCCTGCATCTGGCTCCAGAATTCAAAGTGGGCTCTTTCCGTCGCTGGGTGGACGATGGAATTCGGAACCTGGGGCTTTTGCACGATGCTGCTGTCGTGAAAGTCGACAAGGACACGATTCTGACTGAGGACTTGAGCTTGCTCTACTATTACCGCAATCGATTGGCCGGCTACGGCTTGTCGTTAAAGGGTGAGGGATATGACCGAAAAGGATTTTTGGCGTAAGGCCACGGTAGCGGTAATCGGCGGCGGAAGCTGGGGCACGGTACTGGCGCATTTGCTTTCGGGCAATTGCTCGGAAGTGCGAATCTGGACGCGTGACGACGAAGATGCTCGCGCGTTCAACGCCACTCGGAACAATCCCCGTTATGCTCAAGGCCTTCACTTTGGCGGAAACGTCCGCGCCCTGAGTGATCCGGACCGTGTTTTTGAGGGCGGCGTTCAAGCCGTGATCTGGGCTTTACCCAGCAAAGTGCTTCGCCAAGCAGCGCGCGATTTCTCGCGTCACTTTCAAGGCGACGAGATGGTCATCCATGCGACGAAGGGAATCGAAGAGGGCACCCTGAAGCGGATGACCGAGGTCCTGCGCGAGGAACTCCCTGCTCCGAGAATTGGCGTGATCAGCGGTCCGAACCTGGCTGACGAAGTGGCGCGCGGCGAGCCCGCAGCAACGGTTGTCGCTTCGGCTTACTTGGAAGTGATCGAAGCGGGGCGGACTCTTTTGACGACCGATCGATTCCGCGTCTACGGAAATACGGACGTAGTCGGGGTGGAGTGGGCAGGCGTTTTGAAAAACGTGCTCGCGATTGCGGCGGGTTCTTTAGATGCGCTGAATTTGGGGGCGAATGCCCGGAGCGCTTTGATCTCGCGGGGCTTGGCCGAAATGGTTCGCTTCAGTGAGTACTTCGGTGCCCGTCAGGAAACTTTCCTAGGACTTGCGGGAGTCGGCGATTTGCTCGCGACGTGTTCGAGTTCACTTTCGCGGAACTACCGTGTGGGTCAATCGCTCGCTTCGGGTAAGACGCTCAAACAAGCGCTCGAAGAGCTCGGCTCGACTGCGGAAGGCGTGCAGACCTGCATGAGCGTCTGGGCATTCGCTGAAAAACGCGGCATCTATATGCCGATCACCGAAGGGGTTTATCGGGTGATCCAAGGCCAATGCACGGCCAAAGAAGCGCTCCATCAGCTCATGACGCGCGCTTCGGTGAACGCTTTGTACGAGAGCTGATCTGCCTGATGGGGCGAATCAGTTCGGGTACTTGAGATAATAGATGTCCGGAAGGTTCCGGCACTTCTCTTCTAGATCGAGCCCGTAGCCGATCAGGAATTGATCTTCGACGGTGCGGCCGATGTACTTCACTTCGATGTCGACGACGCGACGTGCGGGCTTGTCCAGCAAAGTCACGATTTCGATCGAAGCCGGCTCGGAAGCCTGGAGGCGGTCCTCCAGGAAGCGCAAGGTGCGACCGCTGTCGATGATTTCCTCGACGATCAGCACGTGCTTTCCGCGGATGTCGATTCCGATGTCCTTCAGGATGGTGACCGTACCGGACGATTGGCGCTCATTGCCGTAACTCGACAAGCGCACAAACTCGATCTCGTGGTCGACCGTCAGATGGCGGGCCAGATCGGCCGTGAAAATGATCGCGCCTTTCAAAACGCAAACGAGAAGGATCGTTTTTCCTTCGTAGTCTCGATTGATTCGTTCCGCGAGCTGGCGAACGGTCGCCTCGATTTCTTCGCGGGGAAGGTACTTCTCGAAGTTCCGGTCATCGATCAACATGGCGGGTACTCAGCCTGGGTTAGCTTTGGGTTTCGGTCTTAGCTTCGGTCTTTTCCGCGTGTGCGGTAGCCGGCCCGGAGCCTGCGGCTTTTTCTTCGTCGATCCGGCGGTACTTCGCCTCTTCCACGCCCGAAAGAGCATCTTTGAAATTCTTCATCGCCTTCCCAAGCGTATTTCCCAGCTCGGGTAGACGGCGTGGGCCGAAAATGAGAAGCACGATGGCCAGGATGAGCAGGTGTTCGCCGGAAATTCCAAACATAGGAGCTTGGGTATACCGGGCACTGCGCGGGCTGTCAATTCAGGGACTTGTCGTTCTGACGGCTGCTTTGGGACTGTCCCGAGCGGTTTTTGCCGATGAAATCACTCCGAATGCAGCGAGCACTTACCTGCGAGTGACCGGGCAGGACGAGGAAGAGGCCCGTGAGGGCTGGGACCGGATTTTTCGGCAAAACAAAGGGTACCTGTACGGAACCGAGCCCGCTTCCTTTTTGAAAGAGCAAATCGGCCGATTGCCAGTGGGCCGCGCCCTCGACATCGCGATGGGCGAGGGGAGAAATGCGGTCTATCTGGCCAAACGGGGGTTTCGAGTCGAAGGAGTCGATTTTTCGAGCGAAGCGATTCGGAAAGCTGAGCGCTTGGCGCGCTCTCAGGGTGTTGCGATTCAGTCGATCAACGCCGATTTGAATCAATTTTCGATTCGACCAGACAGTTACGACGCCATTGTGAATATCAACTTCGTGCTCCGCTCGATCATTCCCAAAATCAAACGCGGTCTCAGGTCAGGGGGCGTGGTGATTTTCGAGGCTCGCCTGGACCCCCGCGGCGCCCAAGGATTTCGCCCAGGTGAGCTTAGGTCTCATTTTGCAGAATTCGAAATTTTGGTGGATCGAGAGGCCACCGGAACTTCGGATCCTCTCGTCAGCCTAGTGGCTCGGAAGCGTTAAAAGCCGCTCGGGGAGCTGCTTTTGGTCTGTGGGACCGAGGCCATTTTTCGCTCGAGGCTGGCTTTCAGGGCTCCTGCCTGAAGGCAGCTGCTCTGGAAGCGTTTGGCGACCTGGCGGACTTCTTCTCGCTCGGTCTGGTAGCTCGTGAATGTCTCCAAGACCTGCAGATTCAGTGGCATTTCCGAGTTCTGAAGGTCACGACGGTGACGTACGTGCTCGCGTACTTGGCGCGCGAGGGCCCACTTCAATTGAGCCGCGTGAGTCTTCATCTGCTGAAGAGCCAGCGACTCGCGGTTCGAGAGGATGACGGCCTGTACGCGCGGGTGTGAGTGAGAAGGCGCAGAGGGGGCAACGCTGATTTTCTGGAGGCTCGACTCCAAAAACTGCAGGTGCTGCTGCCACTCCAAGCTTGGGTCGATCATTCGCGCTTTGGCCAGAATTCTTCCCTGGCGATTGAGTAACTTGGCGTCGTGCCGGCGGAGCTTCTCTAGGGTCCGAGTCAGCTCTGCATCGTCGCAGCTCAATCGGTTTGGAATGATTTGGGCGTTCGCAGAAGTGCAAAAAGTGAAAACGAAGAGGGACCAAAAAGAATTTTTCAACCAAGGCATCGAAGTCACTCTGCAGCAAATCCTGGGCCCGGACTGGAAGCGGCTCAGACCTTCGAAAAAGTGGGTTTTACCCGAATAAGCGCCCCACCTTGGGCTTCGGGGGCGACGCCTGTTCAATCTTTGAACAGGTCTTTGCGGTAGGGAGAGGACCATTTTTTATATCAAAAAATGACTCAATCCGACTCCTGAGGTCGGCAAAGAAAGTTGCCCAGCGCCCTGAAAAGACTCTGGAATGTGGCTTCGTCTGCGGTTAGAAATGGCGAACGTCTAAAACCCTCAACTAGGTGCGCTGAATGTCATCTCCAGGTGGCTCCACCCAAAGTCCGTCCAAAAATACTTTCAAAAAGCAGCTGGCCGTTTTGGTCGCTGTGGCTGCGGTCATTATCCTTGGCGTTGCCGGGGTGAGTGCTTTCCCGACGGTGTCGAACCAAGGGTACGCGCCCGAACAGCCCATTCCGTTCAGCCATAAGCTGCACGCGGGTCAATACAAGATCGACTGCTTGTACTGCCACGGCACTGCCGAAAAATCGGCCCACGCCGGTGTTCCTTCCACGAACGTGTGCATGAACTGCCACAAAGTGGTGAAGACCGATTCTCCGTGGATTCAGCAGTTGACCCAGGCCTACAACGAAGGTCGCCCCATTGAATGGGTGCGGATCCACGAGCTGCCGGACCATGCGCACTTCGTGCACAGTCGCCACATTAAGGCAGGCGTCTCTTGCCAGACCTGCCACGGTCCGATCGAAACGATGGATCGCGTCTATCAGTATTCGGCCTTGAACATGGGCTGGTGCATGAATTGTCACCGCGGTGACACGACTCCTGCGAACGTGCTGCGGGCTTATCACCCCGACCTGAAGGACCCGAAAGGTCACGCGGTCGCTTCGGTGAACTGCACCACCTGTCACTATTGATGAGCTTCAACGAGACGAAAATGGAAAATCAAACTCCCCAAAGCTTCTCTGCACCTCGTCACTGGATCGCTCCGGAGGAACTGACTTCCTCGTACTGGGCCGATTCGAAAAATGTCGAAAAACGCGGCCAGGAATTCCACGACAAGCCCGTGGAAGCGATTGCGCTGATCGATAAGCTCGACACCAAGGGTCTGGCTCGTCGCGAGTTTTTGACCATCATGGGCGCATCCATGGCGATGGCGGGTTTTGCCTGCGCTCGTCGTCCGGTGCACAAGATCATTCCTTACGTCGTGAAGCCGGATGAAGTGACTCCCGGCATCGCGAACTATTACGCTTCGAGCGATCCCGAGACCGGTGCCGGTCTTTTGGTGAAAGTGCGCGAAGGTCGTCCTGTGAAGCTCGAGGGCAATCCGGATCACCCGGTGAACCGTGGAAAGCTTTCGGCACGTCAGCAATCGGCGATCTTGGATCTGTACGATCCGGAGCGTTTGCAAGATCCGCAAACCGTCGACCGTGCTTCGGGTAAAAAGTCAGTCGCGACTTGGGCCGATGTCGATGCTCGCGTGGTGGCTCAGTTGAAAGCTGCCGGTAACGGCAAAGTCCGAGTTCTCTCGGGCGCTTCGGTTTCTGATTCAAATCGTCGCTTGGTCGGTGAGTTCTTGTCGGCCTTTGGCGCGGGTTCGCGTTGGGTCGAGTTCGAGCCCTTGGCTCAGGATGAAATCGTTCAGGGCCAAGAAGAAAGCTACGGCGCGGCAGTTCTTCCGGTTTACCGGTTTGACGCAGCTGAAGCAGTCGTTTCGATCGGTGCAGATTTCTTGGGCACTTGGCCGAACGCCGTTCAGTACGCTTCGGATTGGGCAAAACTTCGGAAGCTGGATTCCAAAAAATCCAAGACCGCAGAAATGTCCAAAACCTTCGCCTTTGAGTCGCTGATGACGGTGACCGGTGCGAACTCGGACGTTCGCACTCCGATCCGTCCGGGTGACGAGCTGAAAGTGGCGCTCGCACTGGCAAATCAGTTGATCCTTCAGCAAGGCCGCTCGCGTTTCGCGGGTGACGGTGCGGTTCGCGCAGCACTCGAAAGCTACAAGCCGGAAACTGTGGCCAAAGAGATTGGCTTTGACGCCGCAGTTTTGGCGCAAGCTGCCGACGCCCTGTGGGCTGCTCGCGGCAAAGGCTTGGTGGTAGCAGGCGGTCCCGAGTCGAAGTCGAAGACGGCAGTGGCTCTGCAAAACGTCGTGAACCTGTTGAACTCGGCTCTCGAAAACGAAGGCCAGACTGTGGACGGCAACGCCGCTCCGGTGGCGCGTCCTTCGGCCGGTTTTGCAGGCGTTCAGCAGCTGATCTCTGAGATGAACGCAGGATCGGTGGCGGTCTTGGTTCTTCACCGGACGAATCCCGCTTTCACTCTTCCGGCCTCGGCTGGATTTGCTGAAGCGATCAAAAAAGTTGGACTCGTCGTTCAGGTGACTGAGCAGTGGGATGAAACTTCGCTCCTTTCGGACATCGTTCTTCCCGATCACCACGCGCTTGAAAACTGGGGCGATGCTCGCATCCGCAAGGGCGTGTACAGCTTGCAGCAGCCCACTTTGGCTCCTATCTACGCAACGCGGTCTTTCCAAGACTCGCTGTTGACCTGGATTGGTCAAGGCAAGCTTGGCGCTTCGGGCTTGGCATCGCGAATTGCGAACTCTGCTGAGAACACTTGGCACGATTACGTAGTCGCCAATTGGAAAGAGACGGTATTCCCGCTGGCGGGTGGATCGTTCCAGGCTTTCTGGGAGACTTCGCTTCGGGACGGCGTTTTCGTCCAGAAGGGTGTCGCAGGTGCGCGTCCTTCGGCTCGCTCGTTCCGCTCCGGTGCTTTGGCAAAAACTCCGAAGTACAAAGCTGAAAGCGGCGTGAAGTTGGCGCTGTACGCTTCGATGGCGCAAGCCGACGGGCGGACTTCCAACAACGCTTGGCTGCAAGAGCTTCCGGACCCGATCTCGACGGTCACCTGGGATAACTTCGTGGCAGTCGGTCCGGCACTGGCCAAGAAATTGGGCTTCAGCGCTAACGACGTCGCCAAGGTTCAAGTGGGCTCGGTCTCGATGGAGATTCCGGTCCAGATTCAACCCGGCATGCACAGCGAAGCGCTGGCGATTGCTGTTGGTTACGGCCGCAAAGTGGCTGGAAAAGTCGGTACCGGAGTCGGTGTCGATGTGTTCCCGCTCGTTCAGATCGAGGGCGGTTCGCTCGCTTTCTCGGGCTTGTCGGCTCAGATCTCGAAGACCGGTAAGTTCTACAAGCTGGCCGAGACTCAGTGGCACCACGTCACCGAGAATCGTCCGGTCATCAACGACATCACTTTGGCCGAGTTCAAAAAGAATCCGGCAGCTGCCAATCACACCGATCCGCACCTTCGCTTGGAAGAAGTGCCGACGATGTGGTCCAAGCACGAGTACAAGGGCTATCGCTGGGGCATGGCGATCGATCTGAACTCCTGCACCGGTTGCGGTGCTTGCGTGATCGGATGTCAGGCCGAGAACAACATTCCGGTGGTGGGACGTAACAACGTCCGCATCTCGCGCGAGATGCACTGGATCCGCATCGATCGTTACTACTCGGGTTCGGCCGAGAGTCCCGATGTCGTGTTCCAGCCGATGCTGTGCCAGCACTGCGAGAACGCTCCGTGCGAGACCGTTTGCCCGGTTTTGGCGACCGTTCACGACGACGAAGGCACGAACAACCAAGTGTACAACCGCTGTGTTGGCACTCGTTATTGTTCGAACAACTGCCCGTACAAAGTGCGTCGCTTCAACTTCTTCGATCATTGGAAGAGCTACGAAGGCAGCATGAACCTCGTGTGGAACCCGGACGTCACGGTTCGCTCCCGCGGGATCATGGAGAAGTGCTCGTTCTGTATCCAACGCGTTCAAAAAGCGCGTTTCGATCGCAAGAACAAAGGCGAGAAGATCGTGGATGGCGACATCCAGACCGCTTGTCAGCAAACTTGCCCGACCGACGCCATTGTCTTCGGCAACATCAACGATCCGGAAAGCCGCGTG
>JACCDL010862438.1_pt1 | contig 12939 bp, 11 predicted proteins | sample 7441931 | NCBI WGS metagenome assembly JACCDL01 (sample SAMN15323437, study PRJNA562643) | freshwater metagenome | isolation source: river surface water | place: USA:Blue River Watershed | collected 2017-08-16 | reverse complement strand
ATGCTGAACGTCGTCAAGAATTAATTGATATCTGGACCAAAGTAACTGCAGAAATTGCTGAAGCTATGGAAAAGAATTTCCCAATTTCAAACCCTGTATGGATGATGGCGCACTCTGGTGCTCGTGGAAACATGATGCAAATCAGACAGCTTGCAGGTATGCGTGGTCTGGTATCAAATCCAAAGGGTGAAATTATTCCTCGCCCAATTAAGTCAAACTTCCGTGAAGGACTTTCTGTGTTGGAATACTTCATTTCTACACACGGTGCTCGTAAAGGTTTGGCTGACACTGCTTTAAGAACTGCTGATTCTGGTTACTTAACTCGTCGTCTAGTTGACGTGGCACAAGATGTAATCATCCGTGAAGAAGATTGCGGAACAGATCGTGGACTCAAAGTAACAATTGGTGAAAAAGGTCAAGATGGAGTAATTCGTCCAGTTGAATTCGTTGACACCACAGTTGCTTCACGCGTTTTGTCTGACGAAGTAAAACTAAACCAAGAAACACTTGCTCATCGCGATGATGAACTATCAATGAGTTTAATTACTGAACTTATTGAAGATGGCGTTACTGAAATTAAGGTTCGCTCAGTTCTAACTTGCGAATCTAAACTTGGAACTTGTGCTCGTTGCTACGGCCGCTCAATGGCTAGTGGCAAGTTAGTTGATGTGGGCGAGGCTGTTGGAATTATCGCTGCTCAATCAATTGGTGAGCCAGGAACACAGTTAACAATGCGTACTTTCCACACCGGTGGAGTAGCAGGAGCAGACATCACACACGGTTTGCCACGTGTTGTTGAGTTGTTTGAAGCTCGTACTCCAAAAGGTGTTGCTCCAATTAGCGAAGTAGCAGGAAGAATTCGAGTTGAAGAAACTGAGAAAACTCGAAAGATCGTGGTTATTCCAAGCGATGGTGCTGAAGAAGTTGCATATCCTGTTTCCAAGAGAACTCGTTTAATGGTTGAAGACGGACAAGCAGTTGAAGTTGGTCAACAATTAGTTGTTGGTGCAGTGGATCCTAAACAAGTACTTCGAGTACTTGGACCTAGAGAAGTTCAAGTTCACTTGGTAAACGCAGTTCAAGAAGTTTACCGTTCTCAAGGTGTAAGCATTCACGATAAGCACATTGAAGTAATTGTGCGCCAAATGCTTCGTCGTGTCACCATCATTGAATCTGGAGATGCAAATCTTCTACCGGGTGAATTGGTTGATCGCGTGGTATTTGAAACTGAAAACAGAAGAGTTGTGCAAGAAAGTGGTAAACCAGGTTCAGGAAGACCAGAACTTATGGGTATCACCAAAGCATCTCTTGCAACTGAATCATGGTTGTCAGCTGCATCATTCCAAGAAACAACTCGTGTTCTAACTGATGCTGCAATTAATGAGAAATCAGATTCACTTGTTGGACTAAAAGAAAACGTGATTATTGGAAAACTAATTCCAGCTGGAACTGGTTTGCCACGTTATCGTCACGTTCGAGTTGAACCAACCGAAGAAGCAAAAGCTGCAATGTATGCCTCAATGTCAAGTTACGACGATATTGATTACACCTCATTTGGTGTAGGTGGCGGACAAGCTGTGCCTTTGGATGATTACGACTCAGGTGCAAATCAAAGATAATTACCAAATTAAGCCCCCAAGAAATTGGGGGCTTAATTTATTTGTCTTGAAATTTCTTTAGCAGCTTCAAGCAAAAGTGGGGAAAAAGTGCGCAATTGCTTTTCGGAGATTGAAAAAGCCGGAAGAGTGATATTTAAATAAGCAATATCTTTATTATTTTTATCCCGGATTGCAGATGTTATCCCACACCATTGTTCTTGATGCTCTTTATAATTAAAAGCAATTCCTGTTAATCTAGCTTCATTAATTTGTTTTTTTAATTTTGTTTTATCAATTACTGTATACGAAGTTAATTTTTCGAGTTTTTTCTTTAAGTAGTTCTCTAAATCATCATGAGAAAAAGTTGATAAATATAACTTGCCAACTGAGCCGCAATAAAGCGGAACTTGGATTCCGGCTAAGTCAACCTGGACAGGATCACTTGACCTGCACTCATCAAGCACTATTAAGTTTCCTCTTGATGCAACTTCGAGAAATGCTGTTCCACCAGTTTTTTTAACAACTTTTTCAAGTACTGGTCGCGCCTTTAGGACAAAACCTTCACTACTGGATGAAGTTGCCAAGCGCCATGTTCCAAAACCCACTTTATAAGTTCCGGTACGCTCGTCTTTTTCAATTAAATCAAAATATTCCAAAGTGTTAAGAAGTCGCCAAGCTGTTGCACGGTTTACCTTTGCCTGCTTTGCCATTTCTTGAACGGTGGGAGCAACCTTGCTCTCTGAGATAACTTCAAGTAATCGGAGAGCTCTCTCCACGGATTGAACTCGATTTCCCATTTATTTACCCCTTGAAGGATGCCGGTTGTTATGAAATCAAATATACACTAAAATGAGACAAGTGTTGCACGATTGAAGCAATTAAAAGAGGTCTAAATATGAAAATGAATGCCGCTGTTTTAAGAGGCGTGGGTCAAAAATTTGAAGTTACAGAAATAGAAATTGCACCTCCACAAAAAGGAGAAGTACTAGTAAAGATAAAAGCTAGCGGTTTATGTGCGAGTGATTTAAATGCAATAGACGGAAAAAGAAACTTAGTTCCATTTCCAGCTGTTATAGGTCATGAAGCAGCAGGTGTTGTTGTGGAATGTGGATCAGGAGTCACAAATGTCAAACCTGGTGATGCCGTAATTTTATCTATTGTGCCAAGTTGCGGTGTATGTGAATATTGTAAAAAAGGAACTCCAAATTTTTGTGTGACGGCAGGAAATGCAATGGGAGTCGGCGGGTTATTTGACGGAACTAGTCGACTTAGTTTAAATGGAGAAAAAATAAATCAATTTCTTACTGTTGCATCATTTGCTGAATATTCGGTAGTTCCAGCAACAGGAGTCATAAAGATTCCAGAAAACATGCCTTTGGATCGAGCAGCATTAATAAGTTGTGCTGTTCTGACGGGATATGGAGCTGTAGTCAATACTGCCAAAGTTACAAAGGGCTCTTCGGTTGCTGTTTACGGTTGCGGTGGAGTGGGGTTAAACATTATACAAGGTGCAAGGATGGTTGCTGCAGATAAAATTATTGCAGTTGATGTTACTGATGAAAAATTAGAGTTAGCAAAAAAACTTGGAGCAACGCATGTAGTTAATTCAAAGAAAGAAGACCCAGTCAAAGTAATTCGAGATTTAACTGGAGGTGCCGATTTTGTTTTTGAAGCTTTGGGGCGGGAAGAAACGATTCAACAAGCTTGGAAAACGGTTGGCCCATTTGGTCAGTTAACACTTGTGGGATTAATGAAACATGGTGCATCGCTGACCATAGATGCAGGTCCGTTTGTAAACGAGCAGTCGATAAAAGGCTGTTACTTTGGATCTTCAAACATCAATACAGATGTGCCTAATTTAGTTAAAAGTTATCTGAATGGCCAATTAAAACTTGATGAACTAATAAGTAGAAGAATCAAATTGGAAGAATTAAATGACGCTTTTGATCAACTACGTAATGGGGAAGGTGCAAGAAGTGTCCTTGTCTTTGAATAAAGAATTCATTATTGAAAAAAACTATATAAATGGACATTGGGTTGAATCTTCGAATGGTAAAACTCTTTCGGTAGTAAATCCAGCAAACGAAGAAGTAATTGCTCAAGTTCCAGCTGGTGAAAAAGCCGATGTGGAACTAGCAGCTGAAGCGGCAAAAAATGCTGCTTTCGAGTGGGGAAGAACACCTCCTAAAGAACGAGGTGACATGTTGATAACTTTAGCTGATCGTTTGAGTGAAGACATTGAAAATTTATCTAAACTAGAAACACTTAATTCAGGTCACCCAATTAGCGTTGTTGCTGGAGAAATAAAGAGTGCTGCAGATAGATTACGTTTTTTTGCCGGCGCTGGAAGAACTTTAGAAGGTAGATCTGCCGGTGAATACGCACGCGGTTACACATCAATCATCCGAAGAGAACCCATTGGTGTTGCTGGATTAATCACTCCTTGGAATTATCCACTTCTTACTGCAATAACAAAAATGAGCCCAGCTTTAGCAGCGGGAAATACTGTTGTACTTAAACCATCAGAACAGACACCATTGACCACATTACGAATGGCAAAATTGGCAGAAAATATATTTCCTAAAGGTGTATTAAATGTAATTACAGGTTTAGGTGAAACCGCCGGATCTGAAATGTCTCGGAATAAAAACATTGACATTATTTCATTAACGGGCGGAACTGATACAGGCAAAATTGTTGCCAGAATTGCATCTGAAACATTAAAGCATGTACATCTTGAATTAGGGGGAAAAGCTCCAGCGATTATTTTGGACGATGCGGACCCAGCAGTCGTAGCCGAATCTTTAAAGTGGGCCTCTTTTTGGAATGCCGGTCAAGATTGTAGTGCTGCTTCAAGGGTAATTGTGACAAAGAAAAGTTATGACAATGTATTAAGCGCTTTGATTGATTCGATAAGCAAATTAAAAGTTGGTGATCCAAGTGTTGAAGCAACAGAAATGGGTCCATTAACTCATAAGTCACACCGGGATAATGTAATGGGATTCATAAATAGATCAAAGAAATATGGCGCCAAAATTGTTTTAGGTGGAAATCAAATTGGTAAAACCGGATACTTTGTAGAACCAACAATCGTCACGGACATTAATCAAAATAGCGAAATAGTTCAAAAGGAAGTCTTTGGACCAGTTATCACAGTTCAAAAAGCCGAAGACGATTATCAAGCGATTGAATTAGCAAATGATATTGAATATGGATTAGGTTCATCAATATTCACAAAAGATGTGTCAATGGCTATGGAAGCATCTCGAAGATTAAAATTTGGAACTGTGTGGATAAATGATCATGGCGCAGTAACCGCTGAAATGCCATGGGGTGGATTTAAGCAATCTGGGTATGGAAAAGAAAGATCCATTTATTCTTTAGAGGACTATACCCAAATTAAACACGTGATGATTAAACTTCCATAAATGGAAACTGGATCACTTGGAGTAATTAAATCCCTAAAAACTTATTCAAATGAATTTGTTTGCTTTGTTGAATTAGAAACCTCAACAGGCCAAATAGGTTGGGGTCAAACTTCAACTTATAACGCGGATATAACTGCACAAATCTTTCATAGACAAATAGCTCCATGGGCTTTAGGTCAAGAAGCTACAAATATTTCGGAATTGATATTAAGAATTGAAGAAAAAGAACATAAATTTCCTGGAAGTTATAGGTGCCGGGCACTCGCAGGGCTTGACACGGCACTTTGGGATCTATATGGGAAAACACAAAATAAGCCAGTTGTTGAACTTTTAGGGGGCACTCCTGGAAAATTGAGAGCTTACGCTTCTAGCATGAAACGGGATATCACCCCAAAAATGGAAGCTTTGAGATTTTTGAAGTTGAGAGAAGAATTTGGTTTTGATGCATTTAAGTGGAGAGTTGGTGCTGAAAATGGTCGCGATAAGGATGAATGGCCAGGACGAACTGAAGAAATTATCGAAACGGTAAGTCAAGCTCTTGGAAATGATGCAGCAAAACTCGTTGATGCAAACAGTGGATTTTCCCCAAAGCGAGCCATAGAAGTCGGAAAACTACTTGAACAAAATGGGGTATCGCATTTCGAGGAACCTTGTAGATATTGGAAATTAGAAGAAACAAAACAAGTTACAGAAGCTCTTTCAATTGACGTTACGGGAGGCGAACAAGATTGGGATTTTATTGTTTGGCAAAAAATATTAGATCTAAATGTTGTTGATATTTTACAACCAGATGTGATGTATATGGGAGGTATAACAAGAACTCTGGAAGTAGCAAAAATGGCAGCAAATAGGAACAAAATAGTTACACCCCACTCAGCAAACCTTTCATTAGTGACTATTTGTACGATGCACTTGTTAAAGGCGATTCCAAACGCAGGTAAATATTTAGAATATTCAATAGAAGCAGAAGATTACTATCCTTGGCAAAAAGACTTATTTGTGGGGAATCCATTTGAAATTAAAGATGGAAATATTCAAATTAGAGAGGAGCCTGGCTGGGGAGTAGTCATTAATCCTAATTGGTTAGAAAAATCAAATCTTCAAGTTTCAAATCTTGATTAAATCCTATAGTCTGAAAAAAATATTTTTATGAAATTAAATCAGATTACTTTGAATTAATCAATGACAGTTCTTCTGGGACCAACGCCCCAAGCGATGTAATTCCACATCCAATCTGCAATAACACTGATTCTATTTCTTCCTCCAGCAAGATAAAAAACATGAAGTGCTAACCAAGTAAGCCAGGCAAGGGTTCCATGAAGTCTTAGTCCACCAGGCATTTCAACAACTGCTCTTCTTCTACCAATTGTTGCCATTTGACCTTTATCGGTGTATCTAAATTTTGTTAATTCTTTATTATTTTTTATGTTTATTATTTGCTTGGCAACATGTCGACCCATTTGTAATGCAACAGGAGCAATCATTGGTAAAGGATTTCCTTTAAATTGCAAATGAGCACCATCTCCTATGACAAAAACACCTGAGCTCGTTTGCAGATTGTCATTAATCATCAATCGATTTGATCTGTCTGTTTCACCCAAAGAAGTCCAAGTTGAATAAGCAGCAACTCCTGCAGCCCAAATGAAAGTTCCACCTATTAGAACTTCACCACTTTTTAGATGTACTTCTGTCTTATCCATTTGGTCCACTGCTGAATTAGTTTTTACAGTTACGCCTATTTCTTCTAACTCTGATTGAGCATGTTTCGATGATTTTTCATGAAACATTGGTAAAACCCGAGGACCTGCTTCAACTAAAGTCACACTTGCTTGTTTGTAAAGTTTAGGAAATTCATGTTTCATACTTTTTTGTAATTCAGCAACTGCTCCAGATACTTCAACTCCAGTAGGACCTGCCCCAATAACTACAACTTTTAGAGCATCTGTTGGTTGATGTCCCGCTTCAACTTCTTCGTACATGCCCAGCAATTGCTTCTTTATTTTTCGTGCTTCAACTATGGATTTCATTTGCAAAGCATTTTCTTGCACACCGCTCACACCAAAAGTTGTTCCAGTGCTACCCGTTGCTAAAACTAGTTGGTCATATTCAATTGTGGCCTGATCTGCCAAAGTTAAAGTTTTTGAATCAGTATTAACTTTTGTTACTTCACCTCGACGAAAAAGCACACCAGGTATAGCTGCTCTTACTGGATAGGCAATGTCATCTTCAGGTAAACCACCAGTTGCAACTTGATAAAGAAGAGGGGAGAAAAGTTGATATGGGTGTCTATCAATGATTGTTACTTCAATGTCTTTTTGTCCAGCCAGCTTTCGGGCTGTTGCCAGCCCACCAAAGCCTGCTCCCACAATCACTACTCTCATAAGGCTAATTATGACGGCTATTTGGTCTATAAGCGACTTAAAATTGCACTTTATTCTCAGAAAACTCACAGAATAGTTTTAGATGATTAGAGGGTAAGTCCATCAAAGTGTTATTAAGGCAAGTCAACCGAAAGAGGAAAAATGATTGTTAAAACACTTGCAACTTTAGTCGTAACAGGATTAATTGCGACCTCTTCTTCTGCAGCTTTTGCTCATGAAGGTGATGGCAAAGGAAGACACGGTGAGGGAAAGCGTGGTGGTGGAGCAGTAACTTCACTTGTAACAGCTGGAACTCTTACCCAAGCTCAAGCTGATTCATTCAAAGCGGCTATGAAAACCAAACTTGATGCCAAGTTCGCCATCAAACTAAATACTGTTTTGACAGATTTGGTAAGTAAATCAACGCTAACTCAAGCAAAAGCAGATTCTGTTAAATCCGCTTCAAAAAACAAAAAAGACATAAGAGATCTTGTGAATGCAGGAATAATTACTGCTGCTGAAGCAAAATCAATTCATACTGCTCTTCGCGCACTTCCAAAAGAAGAAATCACAGCGATTAGAGATGAAGTTCTTACTTCTTTGGTTGCCAATAACACAATTACTCAAGCTCAGGCGGATGCGATCAAAGCCGCAAAGGCAGCTTGGGTAGCAAAATTAGGAAGGCATCATGGTGCGGATTTGGGAACTTCCAAAACTGCATCACTGACTTACTAATACCGGTGGCTTGTAGAGCATCTTGCGAACCCAAGAGAATAGATTACTAACCGTGACTAACTCCCTAGCTCGAATTCTGGTTGCAGAAGACGAGACGTCACTTAATGATCTATTGCAAGATGCTCTACGCATGAATGGCTATGAAACAATTTCAGCTAAGCACGGCCTTGAAGCGCTAAGACTTATAAGAGAACAAAAACCAGATTTAGTCATACTAGATATAAATATGCCTCAATTAGACGGATTTGGTGTCATTGAAAAATTAAGAAACGAAAATAATAATGTTCCTGTCATTGTTTTAACAGCAAGAGATAAAAAAGATGATAAATCAATTGGATTTGGTTTAGGGGCAGACGACTTTGTAACAAAACCATTTGGTTTGGAAGAATTATTAATGAGAGTTGCAGCCGTGCTGCGTAGATCAAAAAATGTAGCAACCACAGGAAACATTTTGGTCAATGGAGATTTATCTCTAGACGTGGCAAATTATCGAGTTAGCGTCAAAGGTGAATCTATAGAAACTTCTCCAACTGAATTTAAACTTTTGTATTACTTAATGGAAAATATGAATCGAGTTTTAACCCGCGAACAAATTTTAAGTGCAGTATGGGGTCTGGATTTTGCAACTGATGGAGCTGTTTTAGATACCTACATTTCTTATCTGAGGAAAAAATTAGGTGAAAATATAAATATTCGAACTGTGCGAGGTATCGGATATCAGATTGAATCCAAATGAAACTTAGAACCAGAATTTCATTACTAACGGCAATTTTATCTGCGATTCCAACTTTTGTGCTCGGTGGAATTGTTGTGAATACTGCTCAAAACACAATTAGTGAATCAATTGATAACGCTTTAATCACTTCAATTAGACAACCTAGATTATTAAAAGAATTACGCGGGGAAATGATGGAACCGACGCGCGGTTTGGCAGATTCATACATTTCTATAGCTCGATATGAAAGAGATGGGACATTAACGATCCTTCGCTCTTCGGGAATGGGTGAGGGAGAAGATGTATTTCCCGACTTAAATCAAGAACAAATTCTGGAAGCCAGCACACGAATTATCACCGTTAGAGATGAGGGTTTATTTAGAGTTTTGGCATTTGAGGGGAGAAAAAATGAAATCTATGTATTGGCTGCCTCGCTTAAAGAGACAAGAAGAGCCACAGGAGAAATACTTACCCGAACAGCACTGGCAGCATTAATTATTTCATTAATTAGTGGAATTCTTGCTTGGTTTACAGTAAGTAGATTCTTTAAACCAGTAAATCAAATGGTCGATGTTGCTCACGCAGTTGCTTTAGGTGATTTTTCAAAAAATATGCCGGGTGCAAAAAGCGGTACTGAATTTGGCGAATTGTCAAATGCCATAAATAAAATGATGTTGGCTTTAAGGCAGTTTGTCTCAGATGCATCACATGAGCTAAGAACTCCATTAACAGTAATTCGGGGATATTCAGAAATATTACAAAAAGAAAATATTGATAAATCCCAGAGAGATCGTGCAGCTTCTAGAATTGAAACTGAAAGTATTAGAATGGAAAAATTAGTCAAAGATTTGTTGACACTTACAAAAGCTGATTCAATTGCTGCTCTAAATTTTAAACAAATTGATATAAAACAAATTATTGAAGAATATTTTAAAGATTTAACAGAGAATAATTCAAGCAGAAACGTATCAATTAAAAGCGAGGGTCAGGTATTTATTAATTGTGATGAAGATTCAATTCGACAACTATTTTCAAATATTTCTCAAAATATTTTGAGACATACACCCGAAAACTCTAAAGTTGAGATAAAAATTATTCAAAAAAATAATGTAACAGAAATTGTAATTGATGATTCAGGCCCTGGTATTCCAGTGGAATTACGAAATAAAGTATTTGAAAGATTTTCTAGATTAGACGAATCAAGGTCAAGAGATACAGGTGGATTTGGTTTGGGGATGAGCATTATTAAATCGGTGATGGATAAACATAATGGACAAATTTTCTTAGAAGACTCAGTTTTTAACGGACTTCGAGTAAGACTAATTTTTCCTAATTAAAAACATCTGTTGGTAGATCTAATACCTCATCCATCACACCTGATGGTTGAACTTTGTCATATTGAATTTCAATATTGCTAAACACTCTTTTTCCTGATTCTGAAGTGACCGGTTTGGTTAATTTGATTTCCACTGCAGAAATGACATCTTTTCCTTCTGCACAGGTAGGTTCACAGTCATTTGCAGTCGAAGTTCCAGCACCAATGGCCTCAGTGGAACTCCAGCTCGACCAGGTGATTTCATTCAAAATTTGACCTGCATCAGCACAATAAAGCACTAATTCGACCGGTTTTTCTTCAAAAGTCACACAATTGACTACATATATGTCTAAATTTTCGGTGGTTTGCGCCATAGGAGCAGCTTGGCTGCAGCCCGAAATCATGAGGGAAAGGGTCAGAAGGGGCAGAAGTCTCTTTAGCACAAAATGAGGCTAGCGCCTGGTAACCCGACCCCCGATGTCGGGCGTGCCGTGGTCATTGCGTAAATTGGTATCTCGCGTCTCAAGTGAAAAAAGGGAACTTTCCCTCACGCATTTGATCGTTAACTTTCAGCAAGATCGAAAGAAATTAAGTACAAAAGAGAAACTGGAGTAACTGCGTGCCTACGATTCAACAACTCGTACGCAAGGGTCGCCAAGAAAAATCGGCGAAGAGTAAAACACCAGCGCTTAAAGGTTCACCTCAGCGCCGTGGTGTTTGCACACGCGTTTATACAACAACTCCAAAAAAACCAAACTCTGCTTTAAGAAAAGTTGCACGTGTTCGTTTATCTTCCGGTATGGAAGTCACTGCATACATTCCAGGTGTTGGACATAACTTGCAAGAACATTCAATTGTTTTAGTTCGCGGTGGACGTGTTAAAGATCTTCCAGGTGTTCGATACAAAATTATTCGTGGTTCTCTTGATACACAAGGTGTAAAAGATCGTAAGCAAGCAAGAAGCCGTTATGGTGCAAAGAAAGAGAAAAGCTAATGCCACGTAAAGGTCCTGCGCTTAAGCGCCCGTTAGTTTCAGATCCAGTTTATTCTTCACCACTAATTACACAATTAGTAAATAAGATTTTGTCTCGCGGTAAAAAGTCAACTGCAGAATCAATTGTTTACGGTGCACTAAATGGCACAAAAGATAAAAGTGGAACAGATCCAATTATCACTTTGAAAAAAGCTTTAGAAAATATTAAACCAACTGTAGAAGTTAAATCTCGTCGTGTTGGTGGTGCAACTTATCAAGTTCCAGTTGAAGTAAAGCCTGCTAGAGCAACTGCCTTAGCACTTCGTTGGTTAGTAGATTTTTCAAGAGTTCGTAGAGAAAAATCAATGACTGAAAGATTAATGAATGAAATTTTAGATGCATCAAATGGTTTAGGAGCATCTGTTAAGAAACGCGAAGACACCCACAAGATGGCTGAAGCAAATAAAGCATTTGCTCACTATCGCTGGTAATTAGGAAAAGGAAAAGAAAACAGTGGCAACAGGTACGCAGCTCGATTTAGCTACGGTGCGAAATATTGGCATCATGGCTCATATCGACGCGGGCAAAACAACAACCACTGAACGAATTCTTTTCTACACAGGCGTTAACTACAAAATTGGTGAAGTTCATGATGGTGCAGCAACTATGGATTGGATGCCACAAGAACAAGAACGCGGTATCACCATTACATCTGCTGCAACAACTTGTACATGGGATAACCATTTAATTAACATCATTGATACTCCAGGCCACGTAGATTTCACAGTTGAAGTAGAACGATCTCTTCGAGTACTAGACGGTGCAGTTGCAGTGTTTGACGGTGTTGCTGGTGTTGAACCACAATCAGAAACAGTTTGGCGCCAAGCAGATCGCTACAAAGTTCCACGTATTGCATTTATTAACAAACTTGATAGAACCGGTGCAGTTTATACCCGCACTTACGACATGTTGATTGAAAGATTGCACGCACCAGTTGTGTTATTACAACTTCCAATTGGAACTGAAGGCGAATTCGCAGGAATCGTAGATTTGATTGACATGAAAGCCTACGTTTGGGACTTAGAAGCAAACAAGGGTGACGAATTTAGAACTGAAGAAATTCCAGCAAACATGTTAGATGAAGCAAAAGCTAAACGTGCTGAAATGATTGAAAAACTTGCAGACATTGATGATTCAATTATGGAATTGTTCATGGAAGAAAAAGAACCAACAAGAGAACAAATTATTGCTGCAATTCGTAAAGGCACAGTTAACTTCTCAGTTGTTCCAGTAATTATGGGTTCTGCATTTAAGAACAAAGGTGTACAACAAATGTTGGACGCAGTTGTGAGATACCTGCCAAGTCCACTAGAAGTTGGTGCAATTAAAGGTTTCAAACAAGGAGATCCTTCAGTTGAAATCGATAGAGCACCATCTGAAGACGAACCATTCTCAGCTCTTGCATTCAAGATTATGAGTGATCCTCATCTTGGAAAATTGACTTACATTCGAATTTATTCTGGAAAATTAGAACCAGGAACATCAGTATTAAATGCTACAAAAGATAGAAGAGAAAGAATTGGCAAGATTTATCAAATGCACGCTAACAAGCGTGAAGAAAGAGAATCAGCAACTGCAGGCTTAATCGTGGCAGTTATGGGATTAAAAGACACCACTACAGGTGACACACTTTGTGATCAAGATAAACCAGTTGTGCTTGAATCAATGGACTTTCCAGATCCAGTTATTCACGTAGCAATTGAACCAAAAACCAAAAACGATCAAGACAAACTTGCTACAGCAATTCAAAGACTT
>JACCDL010841210.1_pt1 | contig 12948 bp, 11 predicted proteins | sample 7441931 | NCBI WGS metagenome assembly JACCDL01 (sample SAMN15323437, study PRJNA562643) | freshwater metagenome | isolation source: river surface water | place: USA:Blue River Watershed | collected 2017-08-16 | reverse complement strand
CACGGTGGATGTCCTTCGGGAGGGGTTGTCGTTGTTATTGGTTATATCAAAAAACGGATTTGTATTGTTGTTGCAAATGATGCCACAGTTAAAGCCGGAGCCTGGTTTCCAATTACCGGAAAGAAAAATTTACGCGCACAAGAAATTGCAATGGAGAATAAAATTCCAATCATATATCTTGTTGACTCTGCCGGCGTTTATTTACCAATGCAAGACGAAATATTTCCTGACAAAGAAAATTTTGGCAGAATATTTAGAAATAATGCCATCATGAGTTCAGAGGGCATACCTCAGATTGCTGCGGTCATGGGAAGTTGTGTAGCAGGAGGTGCTTATTTGCCAATAATGTCGGACGAATCACTTATTGTGGATAAAACAGGGACAATCTTTTTGGCAGGTTCTTATCTTGTAAAGGCAGCCATTGGGGAATCAATTGACAATGAAACCTTAGGTGGGGCTACAACCCAAACAGAACTTTCGGGTGTTTGCGATTATAAAGTTCCGGACGATAAAACATGTTTGGAAACCATCCGTGATTTAGTAGGTCGTTTAGGAAAGAAAACTGAGGCTGGCTTCGACAAAATTGAAGCTGTAGCCTCTAAATTAGATCCAAAAAATGCTTATGGAATAATGCCTGCTGATCGTTCAAAACCATATGAAACAAAAGAACTATTGAAATGTATTGTCGATGGATCAGAATGGACTGAATACAAACCGACCTATGGAAAATCTATTATCACAGCTTATGCACGCATAGACGGGTGGAGCGTGGGTATTGTAGCGAACAATCGTGAAATCGTAAAAAATGCCAAAGGAGAAATGCAATTCGGTGGCGTAATTTATTCTGATTCTGCGGATAAGGCTGCTCGATTTATCATGAATTGTAATCAAAAAAATATCCCATTAGTCTTTCTTCATGATGTAACGGGTTTCATGGTGGGATCAAAAAGTGAACACGGTGGAATTATAAAAGATGGCGCTAAAATGGTTAATGCTATGGCAAATAGTGTGGTGCCAAAATTCTCCATCGTTATAGGTAATTCATATGGAGCCGGCAATTACGCCATGTGCGGAAAGGCATACGACCCAAGGTTAATCGTTGGTTGGCCAACAGCAGAAATAGCCGTAATGTCGGGAGCTGCAGCCGCCAAAACACTTCTTCAAATTGAGGTGGCTACTTTAAAAGGAAAAGGAGAAGAAATTACGCCTGAACGAGAATCAGAAATCTTCAATAAAATAAAGAACAAGTACGACGAGCAAATTTCACCTTATTATGCAGCGAGTAGGTTGTGGATAGATGCCATAATAGATCCTGCAAAAACAAGAGAGTTTATTTCACTTGGCATAGCAATGGCGAATCAAGCGCCAATAGAAAAAAGATACAATGTTGGGGTGATTCAAACCTAGGATTTATTCGCTATCTAACCAAGGTTCGGACTTTTTACCGTTAAAATAAAACGTATAACCAAAGCCGATAGTGAAAGCTCTTGAATTTGATTTTGCCGTTGTTTTATCATAAACACCTGGTGTATTGTTATCCCCTGTTGAGGCTGTAGAATAAACCCAACTCCCCTCTCCTATTGTCCAAGGTTGAAACTTGAAATTATAAAAAGGAAAACCAAGTACAAATCGGATGCTACTATTAACATCCATTGTTATAACATAAGCGATGGTAGGTTCAACAAACACACCGTTCATCCTGCGGAATGTAACATCCTGTGATTTCAATAAATCACTGATCACGAAAAGTTCAGAATACCCTATTTTTACTCCTATATCCGTTCCCATTCGTTCCGACCAAAATTTTTCATGACCAATTTTAAGAAATCCTACCCCTTGATGCATACCACCGAATATTTTCTCGGTAACTCGAAATTGATTGATTGCGAAATAACTGTAATTGGCACCAACACCAAAACTAAGGGAATTTTTAAGTGTATATTGATAATAGGGCGATGCACTAACCACTCCTTGCATGATTTCCCTGAAAGGTTTGTTAGCAGTTGAATTAGGTAGGCACAATTCGAATGTGAAGGAATCATCAGGGTCGATTTTTTGTGCATTACTTAAGGAAACACACATCAGTAGGAAAAATATTGCCAGTATTCTTTTCATTTTAGATTTAAACGCCACTCTTAATTCCTCGTTGCCTTTTATTTTTAAAATTAACTATAAAATTTCGTATATATTGTGTGGATTCCTTTTCAAGGTTTAAATAAAATACAGGAATAATTAGTGCTGCAAAAATCAATATCCATTTATAAATTATTGGGAAAACTGGGCTTGAAAATTCAATGAATTGGAAAAGGTAAATATCCAATGTATACATAAGAACATAAAATCCTGCAAAATACAGGAGTAAAAATAGCTGTTGTTGGTTCAACGGGTGTAATTTGTAGTAATAATAAATATACCAACAACGTAAAACATTATAGATGACATAAGCCAAAGAGGTAGAAATAGCTGCACCAACTACTCCGTATTCAGGAATTAGTGTCATATTCAAATAGAAAACTGTAGAACATAAAAAAACTGAAAATATTAAATCGAATTTATACTTGCGCGAGGTCGAAAAAATGGTGCCGTTTAAGCCGCAAAACATATCCACCATTCTACCGATCATGATAAAAAGAAATACGTAAATGCCTTGACTATACTGAGGGATAAATGAAAATATTTCTTTTACTGGAAACCAAATCACAGAAAAACTAAGCAATGCGAAATACAGCCCAACAGAACTAGACTTCGTATATAAATTTTGTAAGGCAGACATATCCCTATTTTTCCAATGCAAGGCAACTAAAGGAGAACTTACTCTTATCAACGACCTGTAAGGAACCATAACAGCACTTGTAATGTAAATTACAGTAGTATAAATTGCTGTTGCTTTAAGATTGATATAATGAGCAATCATCATGGCATCCATAGATATCACCAACAATACAGCCAAGGTATTGATATAACTAAATCCACTGAAGTAGAATATTAACCTTCGAAATCGTTTTGAAATTCTTATAGAATGAATGGAAAGATTAAGCTCCCCTTTCCGAATTAAATAGAAAAACAAACTAACTGTGGGAAGAAAATAAAGGAGTGCATGGAAAATGAAAAACTCATGAAAACCTATCCATTTACCATACAAGAGCAACAAAAGCGCTGTAACCATTATTCTTAAAACAATTTCATTTAAGAAAACGGAAAGTGCATTTTTATGTAAGCCTCTTAGGTAATTATCAAACAATACATAATAAACGTGAGCGATTCCTATTGGAATAATCCAAAGGTAATAATCAACAAATAATTCAGAATTATCTTGATACAAATAAACGATAGTATCTCTGAAAATGAAAACAACCATTGACATTAGCACAACGCCAAACAGTACAATAAACATATTGAGTAACAAAAAGCCATAATGCCCTTGATCCTGATTTCTGAAAAATGGAAAAAAACGCCAAACGCTGTAAATAGTTCCCAAATTAGCAAATTGAGAAAATAATAAACCTACGGTAACTGTTAAATTAACCAAGCCAACTTGTTCCGGGGTGAGAAGAATAAGAAACAAAACAGCCTTATTCAAATACCCTAAAACCAAGCCAAGTGAGGACAAAATGGTGGTTTTTAATGTCTCGCGCTGAACTAACCCCATTTTCAGTAATTTCCTATATAAACTGGCAAACGCATGAAGGTCTGTTCAAAATATGGACTGTTTGCGTAGATGTAATACAATTGGTCCCATTCGCTTGAGGCAAAAGAAGGGTCAGATTTAAGCTTTTGTTCGAAGGTTTCTTTTAATTGTGGATTTTTGGCAACGATCTCATTGATTTTATCCTTGAAAACGTAGGATGAAAAATACTCTTTCTGTTGTAAATAAGAATCGAAAAAATTCCAAGAAGTAAAAGAATCTTCAGCCTCTGGCCAAAGAACAGAATGAATGAAAAGTGCCTGTTCTTGTTTTGTAGGAATGATCCAATCTCCTTTTTTTAATTTTACAAGCTTTGATGAAATCGGTGCGAGTTCTATCTGAGTGTGTTTAAAATGTCCTTCATAGGGCTTCGTCAAACTTTTGAAATCTTTCACCACAAGCACACCCAGTTTTAGTAAGGTATCGTTTTTAAGTTCAGAATATTCGATTCGATTTATGGCTAATATTTCTTTAGCTTTTTTTTCCTGTGCAGATAGTACATAATAGTCTGGAGCACTTAATGAATCTTTGGCTTCATGTTTATTATAATGCGGTATGTATTTTTCATAAGGCTTAGATTTATTGTAGTTTAAATGTGCCAATTGGGTGGTTTCGTTTTTCAAATATTCAGCCTCAAATCCCTTGAACCAAATGGAATCTTTCGTGTCATCCAAATTGTAGTTGTAGTAATATGCTGGTAACGATTTTGCCCATAATTTGGCTTTTGTTCTGTCCGATTCTATGGTTTTTGAATGTCCTCCAATCCAACAAATTAATTCATCTAAAAAATCGTATGTAGCCTTTACTCGTTCAGGAAAAGGTTTTAACATATGTGTTTCAACAGTAAAACTGATGGAATTGAACAAACTCGCATACCCCATCGCATAGCGCGGGAGATCATTAAATGCTACAATGCCCTCCTCTGGAGTTTTACCCTTTAGTTCGACATAGGGAAAAAGCTCCCATTTGTGTTTTCTGAGCACCTTCGTCATGTAAGGAATCAACTGACCATAAGTGAGTTTGCGTAGACTTGGAGCCATACGCTCTTTCACGGATGAAATATAAGTTAAGGTGTATGGATAGTCGGCACCATTGCTTACGTGATTGTCAACAAACACGTCTGGATCGAGTGCATGAAAAATTCGATAAAATGATTTCGTATTCTCTGCATCCGCTTTTATAAAATCACGATTCAAATCTAAGTTCCGAGCATTGCCCCTAAAACCATATTCCTCAGGTCCATTTTGATTTGCCCTACTCGTAGAAGATCGATTGTACATTCCTCCAACATTGTAGGCTGGGATAATCCCAATAACAGGAAGTTCCGTTGTAAGTTTACCTTTATTTATCCAATTTTCTATCCAGATCAAGCAAGCATTTATGCCATCTGGTTCACCCGGATGAATGGCATTATTAACCAAAAGTGTTGTCGATTTTTTTGCTTTTTCAAATGTTTGTACTGAATCGCCTGCTCCATTAATAATAACTAAGTAAATTGGTTCACCATAATCTGACTGTCCCATTTCGTACATTTCAATTTCGGGATGAAGAGATGTAAGTTTTGTGCAATAGGAAATTAATTCTGGATAGGTAGGCGTAGTATTTCCACTCCATTTACTTTGCGCTAAATTAACATGCGAAAGAACAGCGAATAAAAAAAAGAACAGAAACCGAATATTAATCCGAAGCACCATTGTCATTAAAATTAGTTTTCTTATTCGAAATTTCTAGCTTTCCGAATTTATAACTAACGGAAAAATAGTAGCGCCTTGTCAACCATTTAAAAGTAGAAGTTTGTTCAACGGTCGGTCGATCAACTTTAAAATAAAATCCTTGAACATTAAAAACATCCGACACTCTTGCTCCAAGCGACCATTTTCCATTGGCTAAGCGCTTTTCAAATGCAATATCTGTTGGTCCTTGCCGTTGCGCAATACCTTGAACCGTTACCCTTTTTCCATTGTAAGTTACACTGACTTGAAGTGAAGCTGTTTTTTTCCAAAATTCAATTGATGAATTAAATTTAAAATTGTGGAAATATCCTTGTCTATTCGGTAAAGACTCCTGATTAGTCAAATACCAAATGTAATTTCCATTCCAAGAAATGGAAGATCTCCACCATGGCGTTGGCTTTAAATTTAACATAACATCGGACCCTAAACTATGTGTTTCCGCAATATTCATGAATGTTACCGCACTTGTGTTATTTTCATAATATTCCTTCACTCGACTAATTACACCCTTAGAATTTCGGTAGTAAAGACTTGATGAAATGTTGTAAATCTTCCTTTCGTGTGTGTAATTCATATCATATGAATCTGTGTATTCGGGCTGCAAGTATGGATTTCCAACTCGTAAGTTGAAAGGATCAGAGTAATTAGTAAAGGGATTCATATCGGCTGAGGATGGACGAGTAATTCTCTTGCTGTAGCTTAAACTGAGTTCTGATTTTGGAACAATTTCATAGCGCAAATGAACAGATGGAAAAACATTGAAGTATGGTGGATTGTTGACGTTAATTCCTTGTGAAACGAGATTAGGTAATTGATACGCTTGCTCAAAGCGCAAACCTCCTTGGTACTTAAACTTACCTAACTGTTGTCCAAATACACCATAAGCACTAAAAACACGTTCCTTGTATTGGTAAAGAAAATTCGCTAATGTATCTTGAGCGTATGCATTCAATAGATAATCAAATGTCTCTGAATTGGTATTCACTTCTTGGTCTCGAAGAATTGCTTTAACACCGGTTTCCATTCTGGCTGAAAGTTTAGGAAAAAGCAAGGTTAAATCAGCTTGAACTATGGTAATGTTGTTTTTCTCTTTATTGTCAAGTTGTTGTTTCAATGAATTTTTCCCAAGCGAAGGAATCGAATCTGGTTCAAAATAATTTTCCTGATAATACCCTTGAATACCTTCTTTTCCAAATGATTGTGTTGCATCAAAAACAAAATTCCCCTTATCATTTTTAAAATCATACCTGTAGTTTGTATTGACATCAATATTTTGCTGTTGTGATGGATCGAAACTTGTTCGTTGCCATAAATCCGTCCTGTTATTCAATGTGTCGTAAACTGAATTCCATAAATCTCCTGTCCTATCTCTAACACCAATACTTCCGGTGGCAGAAAACCCGAGAGTTTGACGATCCTTCAAGTTGAAATCTGCTCCTGTTCTGAACGTATGTCCTGCATTTAAATCACTACCTAATCTATTTTGATCCAGGATAAACCTACTTCCATCAGCGTTTAATTGATTAATATTTGAATAATTGTTTCGAAATCCATCTAAGTAACGATAACTATAAATTCCATAAACATTCACTGCACCATTTCGATAGCTCAACGATAAATTTGATTCTGCTACGTTGCCATTTCTAATATTACCTGAACCAAGATTTGACGAAATAGCTCCATTAAATCCCTTGAGTTTATTTTTCTTAAGTACAATATTTATTATGCCTGAATTCCCATCTGGATCATATTTAGCAGATGGATTCGTTACAATTTCAACGCGTTCAATTGAACCAGCAGGAAGAGCATCTAACAGTGTTTTTCCATTTCCACCGGATATTGAACTAGGTCTACCGTCTATTAAAATTGTTACTGTACCCTCTCCACGAAGAGAAATTTTCCCTTCTTGATCTAATTCAACAGAAGGTAATCTTGTTAAGATGTCATTGGCCGTTCCGCCTTTTACCGACAGATCTTCAGCTACGTTATAAATCTTTTTATCGATTCCAGCCTTCAAAACATCCATATTCGTGGATAAGTTAACTTGATTTAGGCTTTTAGCATCAATTTTTAAACGAAGAACAGCGCAGTTATATAGTTTTGAAGTTGCGGAAAGTGAAAGAATTGGCGTATATAAGGTTTGAAAACCAGTTCTTGATATTTTCAGTAAATACTTGCCATATGGTAGGTTTTCGAATTGAAACTTCCCGGAAGCATCCGAGTAAGCACCAACGAGCACCGATGAATCTTTAGCTTTTAAGACACGAACTGATGCGTATTCAATAGGATTTGAAGAAACGTCATCCACAACCTTTCCCAAAAGAATCCCTTCATCTGTTGCTTTTTGAGAAAAAAGCCAGCCACTCAGACAAAAAAAAGTAATGGAGATAAGAATTTTCATAGATGGCAAAAATACGATTTTAAAACCAATGGTGGAATTGTGTTTACTTGGTTTTATCCGACATATTGTATACTTTTGATTATATGAAGTTTTTATTATTTGGACTTTTAATTTTATGCATTCATTCAAGTTTTGCTCAAAAAAACAAACTATATAGTTGTTTAGCAAAAGCGAATAAAGCATATGAAAAAGGTGATTTTTCAAAAGCTAAAAATTTCTATACAAAGGCGTTGTCCTATGACTCCATTTATGTAAGAGCCTACATTCAATTGGCAAATATTGCAGTTGAAGAAAAACAATTCGAGCAAGGACTTAAATTTGCTAATCAAGCTATCAAGATTGAGAAAAAAACTGAGAATGATGAAATTCAATTGGCTTACTTTTATTCTATTCGTTCGTTTTGCAACTATAATTTAGACAATACCAAAGAATCAATGGAAGATATTTCAATTGCCATTAAAATGAATCAAGAAAATGCGTCCTATTATTTCATGCGAAGTCTAATGCGGCGAATGCTTGGAGATATTAAAGGTTGTTGTCAGGATTTAAAAAAATCGTCTGAACTAGGAAATATGAATGCGGTTGAATATTTGAACATATATTGCGTAAAATGAAATACAATTTATCCGAGATTACCGAACTAATCCGCAATCGAAGAACTATTTATCCTGAACAATTCTCTTCGCGAAAGGTGCATAAAGAACAAATTGAACTCATTCTAACCAATGCTCAATTCGCACCAACTCATGGCAATACTCAGCCATGGCGATTTCATGTTTATATGGAAAAAGGACTCGAAACACTGAGTACCTTTCTTGGTGAAACATATTTAGCAATCACCCCTGAAGAAAAACAAAACAATCAAAAATTGGCAAAATTAATTCGGCGTCCTTCTCTTGCATCTGCCGTAATAGCAGTTTCAATGAAAAGACAAGAAGATGAACGAATTCCGGAGATTGAAGAAATCGAGGCAGTAGCATGTGCAATTCAAAACATGCATCTGTCTTGTACAGCATATGGAATTGGGGGATTTTGGTCAACACCAGCCTTAATTTATCATGAAAAAATGAATGAATTTCTTAGTTTAGAAAAGAAAGACAAATGTTTAGGATTATTTTATATTGGTTACCCCTCAGATTCATGGCCTGAAACGTTACATAGAAAACCGCTTGAATATAATACGCATTGGATAATTGATTAAATTGAAATATTTAGTTGTTTTTTGTTTTTTCGTAATTTACCCTTGCTTTGGTCAAAGAGAATATAGGGAAGAATTCAATGAAGACTTGCCTCTCTTTTACGGCATGCAAATGCGTCTCATTGTACCTGGTTTTGGAAGTAACTCCCCAATGTCTCTTGCAGATTCTATGTATCGTTCCACATCAAAATTTCTTCCTGGATATTCCTTTGGAGGAATGATCAGACGAGATTTTGAAAAAGGATTTAGCATAGAAGGCGGAATAAACTATACACAACGTCATCTATATGTTCAAATGGAGGTCCCAGATTCTTCTATTTCACTCGAAAATACCATGACATTTATCAATTATGAGTTTCCATTTCAAGGATTGGTTTTTGTCAAAATGACCAAATCAATATTTGGCTCTGCAGGTCTTGGCGCTTCTATTTTTTACAAACCAACGAGCGTGCGCGTAAATAATTACACGGATGGGAAAAGTAATTTTGTGCATTACGGATATGCTAGATGGAAATTTGGCGCAGAAATTAACGCTCAAGCCGGTTTTGAATTTAGGACTAATAAAATAGGTTTTTATTACCTAGGGGCCTCTGCGAAAATTCCACTTTCAGCGCTTTTCGAATACAACGGTTTATATTTTTACGGGACACAGCTCAAGGCAAATGATTTTACCCAAGCAAGTGGCGCATTTTTATCTGTTGATCTTCGCTATTACTTGCCTAAAATTAAAAATGCCGGTCGTCAACCTTTAATAAATCCAATTGAATAAATGAATGCGCGCGTTAAAGAATTAGTTGAATCACTACAATTACATCCTCATCCAGAGGGTGGTTATTATAAAGAGACCTACCGTTCAACAGAAAAAACAAATAATGATCTTTCGTTGATGACCTCCATCTATTTTTTATTAACATCAGATTCACCGTCGCACTTCCATCGTATTCAAAGTGATGAACATTGGTATTTTCATGAGGGTAGCCCTTTGAGTATACACCTACTAGAAAATGGTAAATTAACGACCATAAAACTTGGTCTTGATATAACAAAAAACCAAAGACCTTATGCAATGGTAAAAGGAAATACAATTTTTGGAAGTGAAATTGAAGTCACCGATGGCTATGCACTTGTTTCGTGTGCTGTATCACCCGGCTTTGATTTTTCCACATTTGAATTATTCGCGAAGGAAGATTTAGTAAACGAGTACAGCGAATACAATGAATTGATTGAAAGGCTAACCTAGGAGATGAAACAGCTATTTTTTTTCTTGCTCATGTTCAGCAGTCTTATTTCCAAAGCCCAATCGATAATTCAAACTTTTATGAATTTACCGGATAGTGTGTGTCCTGCTTCACAAGAACACCGCTCAAAAGTCTATCAACAATTTGTATCCACCCTTCACGACGTAAATTATCATTCGTTCAGAATTGAAAAAATAAGCGCTAGTTACATACTTCTAACTGGCTTATTCGAAGGCACCTGGGAACTTAAAAAATGGCCGATTAATAAAAAAGAAAATTTAGTTGGCGTTTCGCTTACCACATGCGGACCAGTTTGTAGTTCAAATTTGTACTTTTTTAAAGAAAAATCAACTTTCTATGAGTTTCTTTCTACCGATCAAATATTACCAACTATAACACCATATGATTATTACAATATCACTGAAATGAAACGTATTAATTCATTGAATTCAATTGATTCATCTCTGTTTTCTAATATTTCCTGGACTGCTCATTTTTATCCTAAAAAAAGAAATATTCGAGTAGATTTTGAAGAAATAGAAAGCTTCGATCCTGAGGTTGTAGAAATCTTCTACAGAAGTAAAAGTAGACGCTTAGTCATAAAAAAACGGAAGAATAACTTCCAAAAAAGTTAAAAATCCTTTATTGACAAATTAATGTGTCATAGGTTGGAGAAAATCCAGCCCAAATTCCAAGAGCACCACCGCTAATATTAGATGGTATATTTACTGGCGTAGCAAATGGGTTGCCACCACTATAAATTTGATTGTATTTTTTATCGTAAAATTGAAATTCTTTCTGTCCCAATGTAGAAAATTTCACAACTATTGTATCACCTTGCTTATAATACCCGCGAGCTTCAGGTGTTACTGTTGGATCACTAAAACTCATTGGATTTTCGTACGCAAATTCGAATGTCAAGCCATTATAAAATCGATCATCAGTAAATGGACCGAAAGGTTTAGAGAATGGAACCTGAGATGCATATTTTACCTCCCAACGATAGGCATTTCCAGTTGCAGGTGGATCGGTGAGTCTAGCCCATGAAAAACCATAACCTGGTACATCAGCTTCTTCTTTCCAAAATAAACTGTCCAAGTATTTTGGTGGCATTATGCTCGTTTGGGATGTGTAAGTTTTTCCTTCATTTTGAATGGTTAGGTTATATGTCTTACCAACTTCACCAACTAGCTGATCGGAAACATAAAAACATAAATGAAGGTTTACAATCTGTTCAACTGGCAAACCAAAAAAAGCGGCAACTGTTTCTTCTGTTCCTGCAGGCAAATTATCTGTGCATATTTCGAGTAAGGTATCGGTAACCGTACCATTAGAAACAATTACAGTTGCTCCAGATACAAAACCATCTATGTAATTCTGAATATTAGTTCCTGCATAAATATCATTTGTTTTACTTAGCAACACAATCGCTGGCAAATCTGTTTCAATAAAACCATCCACGACTAACTGCTCTTTGTATCCTGGAATATCAATTTCCACTTCCTTCGTACATGAAAAAAGAAAGACTGATAACATCAATCCCATTAGCGAATATATTTTTATCTTTTTCATTAAAATTCAAAATTCCATGTTACACTTGGGATTACGGGAAATAACGTTACCTGTTTAACCGATATTTTAAAATCCCCGTTAAGGAAATCTCCATCATTATCAACATACAAGAAAAAAGGATTGGCTCTATTGTAGACGTTGTATACTGAAAAAGCCCAATTATGTCTGAAGCGTTTTTTAACTTTCACCTCCGTTCCGGTTCTCGGGTCAACCATGGTTTTTTCAGCTTTATCATACCAAGTAGCTGACAAATCCAATCGGTGATAAGCCGGCATGCGAGTGGAGTTACGTGCACCATAATTGAACAATAAATTTTGCTCTTGGACATACCATGACGACGGCAAAGTCAAGGTGTTTCCGGTGGCATATATGAAGGAAGATCCGAAAGTCCATCGATCGTTCAACTTATAGGTAGCAACCACACTAAGGTCATGACGGCGGTCATATTTTGCAGGGAAGGGATTCCCTTCGTTTAAATCTTCAAATTTGCGCATCGTTTTTGCCCACGTGTAACCAACCCAACCTGTAAACTTGCCAAAAGAACGTTTAACAAAAAATTCAACACCATATGCCCAACCAATTCCATATACCAAAAGGTTGTCCGTATTATCGTTCACATTATCGCCCGGCAATGCACCTTCTTTGTATTCAATTAGGTTATTCAATCCTTTATAATAAACTTCAACGCTTGTTTCCCATTTATCGTCATCAAAATTTCTAAAATATCCTAACGAAACCTGATATCCTTTCTGAGGTTTTGCCAAATCTGTAGTTGGAAACCAAACATCCGTAGGTAGTGAAACTGCACTTAAAGACGTTAAATGCACGTATTGATAATTATAGGCATATCCGGCCTTAATCGAACTTTTATCAGGCAATAAATACCGTAAAGAAATTCTTGGCTCTAATCCGTTATAAAATTTAATGATATCTCCTCTACCATACACAATTGTTGTATCAGGAGTTCCAATATCTCCTTTGATGTACCTAGTAAAAGGACCTGTAAATGCATAAGCACTATAGCGTAGTCCTACATTTAGCCTGAGTGCATCAGAAATACCAAACTCATCCAAAACATAGGCTGCTGCTTCATGCTATTTAAGTTTCTGTGCCAGACCTGT
>JACCDL010079019.1_pt1 | contig 12956 bp, 9 predicted proteins | sample 7441931 | NCBI WGS metagenome assembly JACCDL01 (sample SAMN15323437, study PRJNA562643) | freshwater metagenome | isolation source: river surface water | place: USA:Blue River Watershed | collected 2017-08-16 | reverse complement strand
TCGCCTCGGCCTGGCTGCGGGCAAGGTCGATCTGGGCGCGCTGGCGCTGGATGTCGTCGAGTTCGTCGGCTGAAACCATGGCGCTCATCATCGCCAGCAAGGCGCTGGCGCAAGCCACCCGGAATGTGAGCCGGTTCATGTCAATCGTGTGTCCACGTCACGCCGCGAGAGGGCCAAAAACTCTGCGCTTTGCATTTCCTCCAGGCGCGACACGGTGCGGGGGAATTCATGCGAGAGGGGTCCTTCTGTGTAGAGTTCTGCGGCAGGCACTTGGGCTGACATCATCAATTTGACCCGCCGATCGTAAAGGACGTCGATGAGCCAGGTGAAGCGACGGGCTTCGGAGGCCATGCGCGGCGGCATCTGCGGCACGCCGCTCAACAACACAGTGTGGAACTGGCTGGCCAGCTCCAGGTAGTCGTTCATGGAACGCGGCCCCCCACAGAGGGTCTTGAAATCAAACCACACGATGTCGCCTGACTTGCGGATGGCGCGGATCTGGCGGCTCTCAATGGACAACACCGGATCCTCGTCCGGACCTGCGGCCAGGCGCTCAAAGGCCTGGGTCATTTCCTCATCGGTCTGGTCGTTGAAGGGGCACAGGTACAGGCGCAACTGCTCCAGGGTGCGGCGGCGGTAATCCACGCCGTTGTCCACCTGGACCACTTGCATGCGCTGCTTGATGAGGGCAATGGCCGGCAGGATGCGGTCGCGATGCAGGCCATCGGGGTAGAGGCCATCCGGGTGAAAGTTGGAGGTGGTCACAAAGCCCACGCCGTTTTGGAACAGGGCTTCGAGCAATCGATGCAGGATCATGGCATCGGTGATGTCGGCCACATGGAATTCATCAAAACAGATCAGGGTGTAGCGCTTGGCGATGCGTTTGCCCAGTTCGTTGAGCGGGTTGACCGTGCCTTGCAGCTCGCGCAGTTCACGATGGACCTCGCGCATGAACTCGTGAAAGTGCAGCCGGGTCTTGCCCTTGACCTGCACCGCCTGGTCAAAGCAGTCCATGAGAAAGCTCTTGCCCCGCCCCACCCCGCCATGCATGTAAACGCCCTGGGGCAGCTCGGGCTTTTTGAACAGGTTCTTGAGGCTGGAGCGTTGGGCATCGAAAGCATGCCAGGCCTGGGCGCAGGCATCGAGCAGGTCCACCGCCCGGAGTTGGGCGGGGTCGGCGCTGAACCCGCGCTGGGCGAGTTCGTGTTCATAGACCTGCCTGACGCTACGTGTCAAAGCGGGCGCCTCCTCAGAAATTGAGGGTGCGCTTGTCCACCGCCAACGCCGCTTCCTTGGTGGATTCGCTCAAGGATGGGTGGGCATGGCAGATGCGGGCAATGTCTTCGCTGCTGGCCTTGAAGGCCATGGCCACGCAGGCCTCGGCAATCAGCTCGGAGGCCATGGGACCCACGATGTGGACCCCCAGGATCTCGTCGGTCTTGGCATCGGCCAGCAACTTCACCATGCCCGTGGTGTCACCCAAGGCGCGCGCACGGCCATTGGCCAGGAAGGGGAAGGTGCCCGCCTTATAGGACACGCCATCGGCCTTGAGTTGCTGCTCGGTGCGACCCACCCAGGCAATTTCAGGGCTGGTGTAGATGACCCAGGGCACGAGGCCAAAGTCCACATGGCCATGCTGACCGGCAATGCGTTCGGCTACCGCCACGCCTTCTTCTTCAGCCTTGTGCGCCAACATGGGGCCACGCACCACATCGCCCACCGCCCAAATGCCGGGCACGGTGGTTTTGCAATCGGCGTCCACCACAATGGCACCGCGCTCATCGAGTTGCAAGCCCACAGCCTCGGGGTTCAAGCCCGTGGTGTTGGGCACGCGGCCAATGGACACCACCACCTTGTCCACATCGAGGTGTTGCGCCTCGCCCTTGGCATTGGTGTAAGCGACGCTGACCCCCTTTTTGCCAGCCTTGATCTCGCCCACTTTGACGCCGAGTTCGATGCGCAGGCCTTGCTTGTCAAAGGCCTTCTTGGCTTCCTTGGCAATTTGCTCGTCGACCGCACCCAGGAAGGTGGGCAGGCCTTCGAGCACGGTCACGTCCGCACCCAGGCGACGCCACACCGAGCCCATTTCCAGACCAATCACGCCAGATCCGATGAGCACCAGTTTGTTGGGCACCGCGCCCATGCGCAGGGCGCCGTCGTTGGAGAGGATGAACTCCTCATCGAAGGGCACACCTGGGAGCGCCCGCGCCGATGAACCCGTGGCCACGATGACTTGTTTGGCGGTGAGGACCTCGTTGTCTTTGCCCGCGACCTTGACCGCAAACCCTGCGTCGCTCTTGCCTTCAAACGAGCCGCGACCGTGAAAGAACGCCACCTTGTTTTTCTTGAAGAGGTAGAGGATGCCGTCGTTGTTCTGTTTCACCACGTTGTCTTTGCGGGCAATCATCTTGGTCACGTCCATCTTGACCTCTTTGGCGCTGATGCCGTGGTCTGCAAAGTGGTGCGTGGCGTGCTCGTAGTGCTCAGACGATTGCAACAAGGCCTTGGAGGGAATGCAGCCCACGTTGGTGCAGGTGCCCCCAGGGGCTGGACCGCCCGCTGCGTTTTTCCATTCGTCGATGCAGGCGACCTGGAAACCGAGTTGTGCAGCGCGGATCGCTGCGATGTAGCCACCAGGACCAGCGCCGATGACGATGATGTCGAAAGATTTGCTCATGAGGGGTCTCGAATGAAGCCATGCCCCAGATGGGGCATGGTGAGGGGATCAGATGTCAAACAACAGGCGCGAGGGATCTTCCAGCGCTTCTTTCATGGCCACCAAACCCAGCACGGCTTCACGGCCGTCGATGATGCGGTGGTCATAGGACATGGCCAGGTAGTTGATGGGGCGAACCACCACCTGCCCGTTTTCGACCACGGCACGGTCCTTGGTGGCGTGAACCCCCAGGATGGCCGATTGCGGCGGGTTGATGATGGGGGTGGACAGCATGGAGCCAAAGGTGCCGCCGTTAGAGATGGAGAAGGTGCCGCCGGTCATCTCCTCGATGCCCAGCTTGCCCTCTTGGGCCTTCTTGCCGAATTCGGCGATCTTCTTCTCGATGTCGGAGAAGCTCATCTGGTCGGCGTTGCGCAGGATGGGCACGACCAGACCACGGGGCGAACCCACGGCAATGCCGATGTCGAAATAGCCGTGGTAGACGATGTCGTTGCCATCGACCGAGGCGTTGAGCACCGGGAACTTCTTGAGCGCATGCACGGCGGCCTTGACGAAAAAGCTCATGAAGCCGAGCTTGACGCCGTGGGTCTTTTCGAATTTTTCCTGATGGGTTTTGCGCAAAGCCATCACCGGCGCCATGTTCACTTCGTTGAACGTGGTGAGGATGGCGTTGGTGGCCTGGGATTGCAGCAAGCGCTCGGCAATGCGCGCACGCAGGCGGGTCATGGGCACGCGCTGTTCGGGGCGATCACCCAGGTTGACTGCCGGTGCGGACACCTGGGGCAAGGTGGCGGTGGGTGCGCCAGTGGGAATCACGCTGGGACCCGCGGCCACGGCGGAGAGCACGTCGCCCTTGGTGACGCGACCATCTTTGCCCGTGCCTGCCACGGAACCCGCAGCAAGGTGGTTGTCGGCCATGAGCTTGGCGGCGGCGGGCATGGCCACGCCGGCTTTGCTGTTGGACGCGGGCGCGGTAGCGGCAACAGGGGCTGCGGATGCCGCAGCAGGCGCGGCAGCGGCAGGTGCAGCAGCGGGGGCAGCGCCGGCCTTGCCTTCACTGTCGATCTTGGCGATGAGCTGCTGCGCCACGACCGTGCCGCCGTCGCCCACCACGATTTCTGCCAGCACGCCGGCGCTGGGCGCGGGCACTTCCATCACCACCTTGTCGGTTTCGATTTCAATGAGGATCTCATCGGCCGCAACGGCCTCACCGGGTTTTTTCTTCCACTGCAGCAAGGTGGCTTCGGCCACCGATTCGGAGAGCTGGGGAACTTTGACTTCAACGATTGCCATGATGTGTATCCGTGATGCTTTGAATGTTGGGTTTACTTGGTCAGCACAAAGCCCTTGAGCTTGGCGAAGGCGGCTTCAATCAGGGCCTTTTGCTGGTCCTGGTGCAGGTGTGAATAGCCCACAGCGGGTGAGGCCGAGGCGGCACGACCGGCATAGCCCAGCTTCTGGCCATCGGTCATGTTCTCGTGGATGTTGTGCTGGATGAAGAACCACGCGCCCTGGTTTTGGGGCTCGTCCTGGCACCAGACGATCTCGGTGGCCTTGGGGTATTTCTTCATCTCGGCGGCAAACGCCTTGTGCGGGAAGGGATAGAGCTGCTCGACGCGCAGGATGGCCACGTCATCAGCGCCCTTTTCCTCGCGCTTTTTCATCAGGTCAAAGTAGACCTTGCCCGAGCAGGCGATCACGCGCTTGACCTTGTCGGCCTTGATGTCACGGGTTTCACCGATCACCGTCTGGAAACCGCCCTTGGTGAACTCGGACAAGGGGCTGGTCGCATCCTTGTTGCGCAGCAAGGACTTGGGCGTGAAGATGACCAGGGGCTTGCGCAGGTCGCGCACCATTTGGCGGCGCAGCACATGGAAGATCTGGCTGGCGGTGGTGGGCTGCACGATTTGCATGTTGGTGTCAGCGGCCAACTGCATGAAGCGCTCCACGCGGGCTGAGCTGTGCTCGGGACCCTGACCCTCGTAGCCATGGGGCAGCATGAGCGTGATGCCGTTGACGCGGCCCCACTTGACCTCACCCGAGGCAATGAACTGGTCGATCACCACCTGCGCGCCGTTGGCAAAGTCACCAAACTGGGCTTCCCAGACCACCAGGGTGTTGGGGTCGTTGGAGGCGTAGCCGTATTCGTAGGCCAGCACCGCTTCCTCGGAGAGGATGGAGTCAATGACCACAAACGGTGCCTGATTCTCGGCCACGTGCTGCAGGGGGATGTAGGTGCCCTCGTCCCACTTCTCGCGGTTTTGGTCGTGAATCACGGCGTGACGGTGGGTGAAGGTGCCGCGACCGCAGTCCTCACCCGAGAGGCGCACCGGATAGCCGCTGGCCACCAGCGAGGCAAAGGCCATGTGTTCGCCCATGCCCCAGTCCACGTTGACATCGCCACGACCCATGGCAGCGCGGTCGTCATAGACCTTCTTGACCAACTGGTGCGGGGTCACATTGGCGGGCACGGTGGTGATCTTCTCGGCCAAGCGCTTCCACTCGCTGAGCGGGATGGCGGTGTCGGAGGCATCGGTCCATTTCTTGCCCAGGAAGGGTGACCAGTCCACCGCGTACTTGCTCTTGAAGTTGGTGATGACCGGGTCACTGGTGTGCTTGCCCGCGTCCATGGCGGCGCGGTAGGCCTTGACCATGTCGTCGCCCAGGCTTTCACCCAGGCCCTGAGCCGAGAGCTTGTCGGCGTAGAGGCGGCGGGTGCCGGGGTGTGAGCTGATCTTCTTGTACATCAGCGGCTGGGTGAGGCTGGGGGTGTCTTGCTCGTTGTGGCCAAGCTTGCGGAAACAGGTGATGTCCACCACCACATCGGCGCTGAACTGCATGCGGTATTCCAGGGCCAACTGGGTGGCGAGCACCACGGCCTCAGGGTCGTCGCCATTGACGTGCAACACCGGGGCTTCGACCATCTTGAAGATGTCGGTACAAAACGCGGTGGAGCGCAGGTCGCGCGGATCCGAGGTGGTGAAACCGATCTGGTTGTTGATGATGATGTGGACCGTGCCACCCGTGGTGTAACCACGGGTTTGCGCCAGACACAGGGTTTCCTGGTTGACGCCCTGCCCGCCCACAGCCGCATCGCCATGCACCAGCACCGGCAGAACCTGGCTGCCTTTGGCATCGCCACGGCGGTCCATGCGGGCACGCACCGAGCCTTCGACCACGGGGTTGACGATTTCAAGGTGAGAGGGGTTGAAGGCCAAGGAGAGGTGAACCGGACCGCCAGGGGTGGCCACATCGGAGCTGAAACCCTGGTGGTATTTCACGTCGCCAGCGGGCAGCTCTTCGGGTGCGGTGTGGTCAAACTCGGCAAACAGCATGCCGGGCAGCTTGCCCAGGGTGTTGACCAACACGTTGAGGCGACCACGGTGCGCCATGCCAATCACGATTTCCTGCACGCCTTGCTCGCCTGCGCGCTGGATGAGTTCGTCCATGGAGGCAATGAAGCTCTCGCCGCCTTCGAGGGAGAAGCGCTTCTGACCGACGTACTTGGTGTGCAAGTAACGCTCAAGGCCTTCTGCTGCGGTGAGTCGTTCAAGGATGTGCTTTTTCTTTTCGACGCTGAAATTGGGTTTGCTGCGGATGCTCTCGAGCTTTTGCTGCCACCAGCGCTTTTGCACCATGTCGGTGGTGTACATGAACTCCGCACCGACCGTGCCGCAATAGGTTTCACGCAGCGCATTGAGGATCTCGCGCAGGCTCATGCGGTCTTTGCCGAAGAAGGTGTTGGAGGTGTCAAACACCGTTTCGTGATCGGCATCGGTGAAGCCGTAGAACGAGGGCTCCAGCTCGGGGATGTTGGGTCGCTCGGTGCGCTTCAAGGGATCCAGATCAGCCCAACGTGCACCCACGTTGCGGTAAGCAGCAATGAGCTGTTGCACGGCGGTGCGCTTGCGGCCCATTTCGACATCGGCACTGGCCATGACCACACGGGTGCCGCCTTGCTTGGCGCGGTCGGCAAAGGCATTGATCACAGGGAGGTGGGGGACGTCTTTGGCGTTGGAGCCGTCGACTGCGGGGACATGCTGGAGGGCGTCAAAGTAATCGCGCCAGTTGTCGGGGACGCTGCCTGGATTGGCCAGGTAGTTTTCGTACATCTCCTCGACGTAAGGGCCATTGCCCCCAAAGAGATGGGTGTTGGCCGAATAGGCCGCGTAGACGGATTTGGTCTCGCTCATTGACTCGCTACCTCCGTTCTCCTGAAGAGAACATTAGTTGGTTGAAACTACCTTCCGCGTCACGGCTGAACCGGTTGGCGGATGCGACAGTGGCTGGGAAGGGCCGAATGTGTGGGCAGATTGTGCCATGCACTGACCCGCCTCAAACTTACAAAACTCAGGTTTTGAGCAAATCGACGATTTGCTGCAAGGCCGACGGGTCGTCGATGGTGGTGAGGTCACCGGGGTCGCGCCCCTCGCACACGGCCTGAATGGCACGGCGCAAGACCTTGCCCGAGCGGGTTTTGGGCAAGAGGGTGACAAAGCGCACACGCGCCGGTCGGGCCACCGCGCCCAGCTGGCTGTCCACCACCTTCATGATGTCGCCCTCGAGCTTGAGCGCGGCCTCGGGCGAATCGACTTTGCTGGGGTCTTTGAGCACGGCAAAGCCCACAGCCACCTGGCCTTTGAGCTGGTCGGCCACGCCCACCACGGCCACCTCGGCCACATTGGGGTGGCTGGAGATGCTCTCCTCGATCTCGCGCGTGCCCAGGCGGTGTCCGGCCACGTTGATCACATCGTCGGTGCGACCCAGGATGTAGAAATAGCCATCCTTGTCTTTCACGCCCCAGTCGAAGGTGGAGTACATCTGCTTGCCGGGGATGCTGGTCCAGTAGGTTTTGACGTAGCGATCGTCATCCCCCCACACGGTTTGCAGGCAACCCGGGGGCAGCGGTCCTTCGACCGCAATCACGCCCTTTTGGTCGGGCTCAGTGATTTCTTCGCCCGTGTTTTCGTTGATGAGCTTGACGTTATAGCCATACACCGCCTTGCCGGGCGAGCCGTACTTGGTGGGGGCTGCTTCGATGCCATTGCAAATGGCCATGATGGGCCAACCGGTCTCGGTCTGCCAGTAGTTGTCGATGATGGGCTTGCTGATGGCACCGCCAATCCAGGAGGCGGTGGGTTCGTCCAGCGGCTCGCCCGCCAGGAACAAGGCCTTGAGGCTGGACAAATCGTATCGGGTGAGGAAGGCCGGATCCTGCTTTTTGAGGACCCGTGCCGCTGTGGGCGCCGAGAACATCACGCTGACTTTGTATTTCTCGACCAGGCTCCACCAGATGCCCGCATCCGGGCGCGTGGGCAGGCCTTCGTACATGATGGTGGCCATGCCATTGATCAGGGGTCCGTAGATGATGTAGCTGTGACCCACCACCCAGCCGATGTCCGAGGTGGAGAAATAGGTTTCTCCCGGATTGGCCATGTAAATGTGGCGCATGGAGGCCGCCAAGGACACGGCGTAACCAGCCGTGTCGCGCTGCACACCCTTGGGCTTGCCCGTGGTGCCCGAGGTGTAGAGGATGTAGCTGGGGTGGTCACTGTCGACCCAGACACAAGGCACTTGCGCATCCATCACCTTGGCGCGCTCGGCGGCATAGTCCACATCGCGGCCAGCAACAGGCAGCAAATCGGCCAGCCCCCGGTTGACCATGATGACCTTGGCCGGCTTGTGCTGCGCAAGGGAGATGGCCTCGTCGAGCAGGTGCTTGTAGGGCACGGCCTTGCCGCCGCGCATGCCCGCGTCGGCGCTCACGATGGCCTTGGGCTGGGCGTCATCAATGCGGCTGGCCAGCGAGTGGCTGGCAAAGCCGCCAAAGACCACGGAGTGAATGGCTCCAATGCGAACGCAGGCCAGCATGGCAAAACAGGCCTCGGCAATCATGGGCATGTAGATGAGCACACGGTCACCCTGCTTGACCCCTTGCGCCTGAAGGACGGCGGCCATGCGCTGGACCTCGGTGTGCAGCTCGCGAAAGCTGTAGGTTTTCTCGGTGTTCGTCTCGGTGGAAACAAAGATCAGGGCGTTTTGATCGGCGCGGTCCTTGAGGTGACGGTCCACCGCGTTGTGACACAGGTTGGTCTGCCCGCCTTTGAACCAGGTGGCAAAGGGCGGCTTGCTGTGGTCACACACCTGGTCAAAGGGCTTGTGCCAATCGATGAGCGCGGCCTGTTCGGTCCAAAAGGCATCGCGATCGGTAATGGAGCGCTTGTAAAAATCAGCGTAGCTGCCCATGTCTGGTCTCCTGCGGGGTGAATGTCCGTGCCGATGTGGCACACCGCTGGGGTGGCCCATCCCTCAAAATTCATAATTATGGACAGGGGTCTTGCGTCATCCTGACTCGCCCCAGCCAAGTCCCAAGTCAGACCAACGGGATGGGCGCGGATCAGCGGATCAGGGCTTGAACGGCTTTGAATTCAGGGTGATCGGCCGTGCCCAGCCACTCGAACAAGACCATCTCGGTGCTCACCAGCTCAGCCCCCGCCGAGGCCAGACGGTCATAGGCCGCATCGCGGTTGCGTTCGGTTCGGGAAGCACAGGCATCGGTGACCAGCCACACGCCCCACTGCTCCTGCTCGAGCAGGTCCAGCGCCGTTTGCAGCACGCACACATGGGCTTCGCAGCCCGAAATGACCACCATGGGGCGGCTGGGTTCTGCTTCACCTTGCTGTGCGCGCAAGTGGCGCGGCAGGCTGCGCGCATTGCCCGCTGGGCGCGGCATGAGGCAGGACTGCAATTGCGGGCTGGCGGCGCTGAAACGCATCTTGGCCAGGGTCTGCTGGCAACGACCACGCAGGTCCGGCACCAATTCGCCAAGCTTGCTGGGGTTTTGCTCAGTCCCCCAGACGGGCACCTGCAGGCGTTGTGCTGCCGTGGCCAGGCGAATGGCATTGGCCAGCGCCGCTTGCCCATCGTGCAAGGCAGCGATCAAACGGGGTTGCCAATCCACAAGCAACAACTGGCTGAGTTCAGCTTGAATCATCATGTTTTCACCACCCAACGGCCTTGTACTTGCCCTGCCATGAGGGCGTGAGCCTTGTCGATGGCCTGATCCAGGCCAATGGTCTGGGTCATGCTGGGCAACAAGGACAGGTTGAATTCTCGTGCAAGGCGATCCCAGGCCACTTGGCGGCGCGCGAGCGGGGCCATGACCGAATCCACGCCAATGAGCTTGACCCCGCGCAGGATGAAGGGCATGACCGAGGTGGGCAAGTCCATGCCCTGCGCCAAACCGCAGGCCGCGACCACGCCGCCATAGCGGGTCTGTGCCAGGGCATTGGCCAGGGTGTGCGAACCCAGGGCATCAACCACCCCAGCCCAGCGTTCCTTTTGCAGGGGCTTGCCCGGCTCGGACAAGGCTGCACGGTCCATCACCTCGTGCGCACCCAGCAAGCTCAGGTAAGCCCGCGATTCGGGCTTGCCCGTGAGCGCCACCACCCGATAGCCCAGGCCACTGAGCAAGGCCACCGCCACACTGCCCACGCCACCCGTTGCGCCGGTGACCAGGACTTCACCATCACCGGGTTGCAGCCCCTGGTCCTGCAAGGCCATCACACACAGCATGGCGGTGTAACCGGCTGTACCAAAAGCCATGGCCTGCCAGGCATCGAGCTGGGCGGGGCGGCGAATCAGCCATTCGGCCTTGAGGCTGGCTTGCTCAGCCAGACAACCCCAATGCGTTTCGCCCACGCCCCAGCCATTGAGGATGAAGGCGTCGCCGGGCTTCCAGTCAGGGTGGGTGGAGGACAGGACTTCGCCAGAGCCATCGATGCCCGCGACCATGGGCCACTGCCTCACCACCGGGCTTTTGTTGGTGATGGCCAATCCATCTTTGAAGTTGAGGGTGGAATGCGTCACCCTCACCCGCACGTCGGCCTTGGGCAACTGGTCTTCATTCACCTCGGTCACCGCCGCAGTGAATTCGGGGTTTTTACTGAGCAACAAGGCTTTCATACGAAATTCCTTTTCAATTTGGATGCCATGGCGGCATTGTCCCTGCAAAGGCCCACTATGATGCGCCCCCATGAAGCGATTGTTGCTCACCGTGATGCTCTGTTCTGGTGCCTGCTGGGCTCAACCCACGGCACCGGCCTATGCCCCTGCGCCCTCGATCTGGTCGCAGAGCATGGAGGTCATGACCGGTGTGTCGCGCAAGTGGGTGGATCAGGCCAATGACCTGATCTCGGACGCCATGGGTTACCTGGGCACGCCCTACCGCAAGGGCGGCACCACCGACAAGGGCTTTGATTGCAGTGGCTTTGTGCAAACCGTTTATGCCAATACCCTGGGCCTGATCCTGCCGCGCAGCGCACTTGAACAGGCCAAGGCCACCGACCCCATCGAGGCCACGGAGTTGCAACCCGGTGACTTGGTGTTTTTCAACACCATGCGACGCGCCTACAGCCATGTGGGCATCTACCTGGGCAATGACCAGTTCATCCACTCGCCTCGCCCCGGCAAACAGGTGCGGGTGGAAAACATGAGCGACAGCTATTGGGCCAAGCGCTTCAATGGCGCTCGCCGTGTGCACAGCGATTCAGCCGACCCCCGGCCTCAACGCCCATAAATCGACCCAAACAAGTGCCAGCGCTGGCCGTCAAAGCGTTGCAATTGCATGGCCTGAATCGGTGCGTAATCCTGCTCTGAGGTGTTGACCGTGATGCCAGGCAAAAGCATGGGCAGTTTGAGGTCCCGCAGGTTGGCGGCCTGACGCATCACATTGGCCCGACTCAAGTCCGATCCCGCCTGCCGCAGGACCTGCTCCAGCGTCTGGGCATTGCAGTAACCCGCCACATAAAAGACGTCGTTGACATCGGCCTGGGGCATGTAGCGGGCCATGAACTCGCGATAGGCCTTGAGCTCGGGCGTGCCCTGCCACCGCGGATCACTGGGGTCCTTGTAATACGCCGCCGAGATCAGGCCTTTGGACAGGTCCAGACCGGCCACTTCCAGCACCGACTTGATGGAGTTGGCCGTGACATTGAGGTAGTGCACAGGCCGCCAGGACATTTCTGCCAGGCGGCGAATGGCCTGGGCTGCAAATTTGGGGGCGGCAAAGTTGACCAGCACATCCGCGCCCGAGGTCTTGAGCGCGATGAGTTGCGAATCCACCGTGGCATCGGTGACTTCGTAGCTGGCCATGGCCACGATGCGACTGGCTTGCGCACCCAGTCCATCGCGCAAACCGTTGAGGTAATCCTTGCCAAAGTCATCGTTCTGGTAGAGCACGGCCACCTTGGCCTGAGGCTGCTCGCTCAGGATGGCTTTGGCATAAATGCGCCCCTCGCTGAGGTAACTGGGCGACCACCCCATGGTCCAGGGGAATTGCTGGGGGTTATTCCAGCGTGAAGCCCCGGACTGGACAAACAACTGGGGCACCTTGCGTTCATTGAGGTAGGCCTGCACAGCCATGTTGGTGGCGGTGCCCAAAGCGCCAAACATCAACAGCACCCGATCCTGCTCGACCAGGCGGCGCGTGGCCTCTACGGTTTTGGAGGGCGAGTAGCCATCGTCCAGCGATAAAAACTCAATGGGGCGCCCCTGGATCCCGCCTTGCTCGTTGAGCATGCGGAAATAGGCCGTCATGGCCTTGCCGGCAGCACCCCAGGCCGCAGCTGGACCCGAATAGGGATTGGTGTTGCCGATGCGTATGGCTTCGGTGGCAGCCCTGGCCAAACCACAGAGGCCCAAACCCATGCCCACCAGGGGCAAGGCCGTTGTCAGAAATCGTCGACGCGGATGGTGCAGCACGCTGGCCCTCGCTTGAATGAATCTGGAGCACGCCTCCAGGACAGAACGGGGCGGATGTTAACCAAACCGGGGCATTGAATCAGGGGCTGCGCGCCGCGCGACTGATGCTGCCCAGGTCGACCACGCGAACAAACATGCGAAGCTGCTTGAGTGCCATGGCCATGGGGCAATCATTCGGTGCGCGGGGTTTTGATCAAGGCTCGCACGGGACCCGCCTGAGCAGGCCGAGCAGCCTGAACACCGTCGAGCAAATGCGCCATGTGGGCAAAGTCCCTCTCCATGTCGCCGGTGGGCTCAAAGAAGTGGGTCAGATCCAGGCATTTGCTTTTCCAGTCAAAGCGGGCAACGCCCACGGGCACCTTGGCGCCCAAAGCCACTTGGTAAAAGCCTGTGCGCCAGCCTGGGGTGAGGCTGCGCGTGCCCTCGGGCGCGACCGCCAGCCACAGCACCTCGTCACGTTCACGGCTGGATGCAATGCGCTCAATGGTGTCGCCCACCAGGCCGTTGGAAGATTGGC
>JACCDL011400694.1_pt1 | contig 12964 bp, 13 predicted proteins | sample 7441931 | NCBI WGS metagenome assembly JACCDL01 (sample SAMN15323437, study PRJNA562643) | freshwater metagenome | isolation source: river surface water | place: USA:Blue River Watershed | collected 2017-08-16 | reverse complement strand
TTCGCTTTGTAATCCGGAATTCTTGCAAAAAACGATGCAGAGATAAATCCATGTGTTAAAAAAGATACCGTTACTCCAAAACGAGCACGTGTGAGCTCTGCTGCGTGAGTCATAGAGGCTGGCGATAGACCTTATGTTGTGCAGCTTGTGCAAGTGGTCGAATCGTCATCGAGTCAATATTGAAATGATCTGGCAGCATGACAGACCAGCGAATCGATTCAGCAACATCCTCTGCAGTTAATGGGCGTGTTACACCTTCATAAACCTTAGCGGCGCGATCTGCATCGCCACTGAACCGAACCTTCGCAAATTCATCTGTCTTAACCATGCCAGGTGCAATCTCTGTCACTCGAATAGGCTTGCCATTAAGTTCAAGGCGCAGCGTTTCTGCGAGAGAAGTTTCCGCAAACTTTGAGGCCACATAACTTCCACCGTTTTCATAAGCGCGATGCCCAGCGGTGGAGGAAATAATCACAATATGGCCTCGCCCATGGCTGAGCATTGCAGGCGTTAGTGCCTTAACCATGCGAACTGAACCCACCACATTGACATCAAAAGTCTTCTTCCAGATTTCAGGATCTGATTCTGTTACTGGATCAAAGTCGAAAGCCCCACCTGCACAGTTAATCAATATTGCAACAGGCCTTCCTGCCACATGCGCCGCAAGTGCGTCGACGCTCTTTTGATCGGTCACATCAAGAGAGACTGCTTCTATTTCTGAGTGGCTTATCACAAGTTTTTTGAGTTTCTCTTCTCGTCGCGCTGCAGCTATCACGTGATAACCATTTTCGGCTAACAATCGGGCAGTTGCTGCACCTATTCCACTACTTGCCCCGGTAATGACCGCATATTCAGGTGTACTCATGGATGAAGGGTATATCTGCACACTACGATTGGTATATGGCGAACGAATTTGTTGTAACAATCCGCCCCATTGAAGCCCGAGATAAAGAACGTTGGCTGGTGCTCTGGCAGGGCTATCTCGATTTTTATAAAACAGCCGTAGCGCCTGAACAGACTGAGCGTACTTGGCAGCGGATTATGGATCCGGATTTCAATATGAAATGCGCCGTTGCGCAATCTGCTGGGCAAGTAATTGGTTTTACGACTTACAACTTGCAGAACTCAACGTGGTCGCCTAACGGCCACTGCTACTTAGAAGATCTCTTTGTAGACCCAGCAGTCCGCGGTAATGGGGCAGGGCGAGCGCTCATTGATTTCGTCAAAGATTATGCTCTTGAAATGAAGTGCTCACGTCTTTATTGGAATACCGATGAAGATAATGCAACTGCTCGAAAACTATATGACTCCTACGTTTTAGAATCTGGAAAACGTCAATATCGGATTCAGCTTCAAAATATTGCCGAATAATCAGAGCGCCACAGTTCTAATCATGCGCTGATAGAAGAGCCCAGGTTTGCGAGTGCTCTCTTGGGGTTTGCCTTTTGTGACAAATCCAAGTTTTTCATAGGCTCGAATCGCCACATCGTTATCAATCCATACCCCTAAGCCCTGTGTACTCCATGCACGACTTGTAGGTTGTGAATCAACGTATGCAAAGAGTGCGCGAAGCGCTCCATGTTGGCGATACTCAGGATCAACCCAGCAACTTCCAATCCAACATGTTGCCCCAAAATCACCTTTGAGATTTTCGACCGTCATCATTCCGATATCTTCACTCGCTACTTTTGCCACGATTGCCACATACTGTCGAGCTTTGGAGCGCCACTCGTCCTCTGAATACAGCGCCTCTGCCTCGAGGCTTCCACCGAAAGCATGTCCGTCGCTTTCCAGAGCTGCTAAACGAATGTCACGATAGCGCTGCCACTGATTTTCAGTGAGTTCTTCGACCTCGACCGCGGGGTTCATAACGTGAATCATAGAAGATGGTCAACATCTTTGGATATGGTCATCTAGTGCAGAATGATTATGTACAGCAGCTACGTGCTCGAGATGTGATTCGAGTTGAAATGGTCTGCCTTGGAAATATCTGTAGATCACCTATGGCAGCGGCAGTCTTGCATAACAAAACTCGCGAGATATTAGCGCCACGCTTTGAGGTGACCAGCAGTGGAACTTCAGGTTGGCACGATGGCGAAGATGCACATCATCTCTCACGCAAAACCTGGGAGGCAGCTGGTTATTCCTATGCGCACACATCGCGCAAATTTCAACTTAATTTTTTTGATGAGGCAGACCTAATTCTGCCCATGGATCTGACTAATCGCGCCAATATTCTCAATGGAGCGCGGACCGAGGCCGATAAAGCCAAGGTCTTCATGCTGCGATCTTTTGATACAGCACTTGCACACATTCATCCGACTTCACCTGAAGCAGAACAACTACAGGTACCTGATCCTTGGGGTGAAACAATTGCTGCTTACCAAGAGGTACTAGACATGATTGAGCGCGCTACAGATGGGCTGATTGCTAGCTTGTTGCAGCGATAACGCCAAGGCACATCTCATCTGAAGAACCTTCGCCCCATGTGACATATCGAGGTTCCAAATTCTTGAGCGCTGGCAATTTCTGACGCAAAGTTGGGTCGAAGGTGCACTCGACGCGTATCGTGTCACCAACTTTCACTTTAATAGGCTTCTTTAACACGGTTGAAGATTGATCATCAAAATCATAATTTTGACGATTTAAAAGTATCTGCTCACTTGGCGTATCTGGATTGAGAATTAATCTAAGCGATCGTCCTAATAAATGCATATGCGGGGCTGCGGCAATAACGGTGAGATCCTTATCCATCACCTTGTCGCACCTCGAAATCACACTTGGTTTTGGATTGAAAGGATCGTTCTTGCAGAGCACGTTAATTCCAGCGGCTTCAAAGGCGCTGGTTGTACTTGTACGGGCAGCTAAATCGAGCAGAGAATTCTTTCGATCACAGAGCGGTCCTGTGACCCCGGCAGGACAGGCAAGTTCAACTGGGGCTGGAAAAAGTTCTACCTGCAACTGTTTTACTTTTGCACCTTTAGAAGGGATTGCTTCAATAATAATTTTTGATTGATCGGTTTCAATTTTTCCACCATTGGCTGCAAGTAAGTTGTAATGAACCTGTAAAACTAACTTCTCGCCTTTCTTAAATGGAATTCCATATCCTTTAGGTGAAACATCTTTTCCTCGTCCAGGAGCCCAAGAGCTCAACCAAGGAGATGTCAGAAATGATGAAAACATCGACCCGAGCCCTGAACCACCAAAGCAGGGCCAACCTTTGCCATTTTTATCGGCGGCAACAGCTTCGGCGATATCAGATTGTGTCACGCGAAACATAATTGCGTGGTGAACATAGTTTTTCTTTTGAGGAACAAATTCGACAGACTTAATGATGGAATCTTCGGTCACTTTTGGATCCAATAAGAAGCATCGATAATCATCAGTTCCATTGTTAGGCGCGGTTGGCAGGTGGGCCTTGACCATCTTGGCAACGTAAAACTTCGACTTCGCTGCATCTGCCTGTGGAACAACGACGAAACTTGAAATCACCAAAGTGACTAGACCCACAAGTGCTAGTCGAATATCTGGCCGAATCTTCATAGCGCGAGAATACCCAAGCTTTCGTGGTGCAGCAGGTCGAGATAAGCAATACCTTTGCACAGTGAAATTTCGCGCTGTTGCAGTTACACTCATTGTCTCGGCGCTTTTTCCAATTCACTCGATTGCGTCAGAAGTCACAAGTAAATCGCTACCGACTGCTCCTGGTGTTTTTATCGATACCTCGATCTACCTGCCTAAGAAAACGCCAGCACCTGCAATTCTTTTAGCTCATGGATTTGGTGGATCAAAAGAATCTGTAGTGACAGAGGCACAATCTTTTCAAAAGCGAGGCTATGTTGTAATGACATGGACCGCTAGAGGATTCGGAAAATCTACTGGACAGATTTCTATGAATTCACTTAACGGTGAAATCGCAGACATTCAAAAATTGATTTCAAGCTTGAGCGAACGTAAAGATGTTCTGCAAGAGCAATCTGGAGATCCAGTCGTTGGCATTGCAGGCGGTTCGTATGGTGGAGCAGCTGCACTCTTAACTGCTTCACAAGATAATCGAATCGATGCAGTTGTTGCAGATATCACCTGGAATGATTTAAGTCAGGCGCTCTTTCCGCAATCCACCGCAGATCTCACTGAAGCAGGACCATTTAAGAAAATTTGGACAGGAACCTTTTTTGCTCTAGCAACTCTACAGAGCGCTTATTTAGGTGAATGTGGCGCGCTAACAAATGAATGGTGCGCTGCCTACAAGAGCGCAGTCACCAACGGGCAGCCTACTGATAGCGAGAGAAAACTTCTTCGCTCAGTCTCACCAGTCACATATTTATCATCCATTAAAGCTCCGACTTTGTTATCACAAGGGCAAGCAGACTCACTCTTCCCGCTCAATGAGAGCTCTCAAAGTGCGGCAATACTCAAAAAGAATGGCGTACCACTAGCGATGATCTGGCACGCTGCTGGACATGATGGTGGTGCAGATGAGAAGAAATACTTACAAGAGCAGTATTCACGATGGTTTGATAAATATTTACTGAATAAGAAAGTGGATTTTCCTCTCTTCCAATTTACCAAGACCAATGGCTCCATCTCACTTCAAGATTCCACTGTTGTTCCAAAATCATTCACCGCGCAAACTCTTCCAATTGAAGCTACAACCCAGAGCCTTCCCTTACTTTCTCAGCCGGCCGCATTTTCGTATCCGGTAGGAGGAATTCCAAGTGCGATTTCTTCACTACCGGGAATCGGATCAGCAGGTAGTTTGGCGGCGACAGTGGCTTCAAATATCGCGGGTTTTACTCCTGCATTTATCCCTGGTCAAAGTGGCTTCCTGGATAGCGTGGCTCTCAAAGAACCAATTTCTATCGTTGGCTCTTCTCGGATTAAAGTGCGCGTGACTAGCACAACTGGAAAAGCAACACTGTTCTTTTCACTCGTGACAAAGTCACCTAGCGGTGCAATTTCGCAACCTAATGGGATTATTGCTCCAGTTCGTCTCTCCAATATTCCGGCAGAGGGTCGTGACATCACGATCTCACTCCCTGCAGTCATCTTGGATGCAGCAGTGGGTGACCAAGTTTCGGTTGGTATTTCAAGCACTGATCAGGGATTTGAACTTCCTAAGGATCCAGCTTTTTATTCAATCACCGCACTTTCTCCTCTTGAGTACCCAGTCATTCCAGCAACGCCAGCAACTGGCTCTGGTGCAAATTGGCTCTGGCCAATCTTGGCGGTACTTACCCTCATTGCTGCAGTTCTCATTATTTATATACGACGACCGCGACCTTCTGCTGATAAGCGCAGTGAAGACTTCTTGGTACAAGTCGAAAATCTTTCAAAGACATACAAAGATGGGTATCGCGCAGTTGATGACCTTTCATTTACTGTTAGTCGCGGCCAGGTAGTAGGACTCTTAGGTCCCAATGGTGCGGGTAAAACAACCACACTTCGCATGTTAATGGGGCTGATCTACCCCACCGAAGGTTCTATTTATCTCGATGGTAAAGCTGTCTATCCAGGATCACCTGCCCTGGCTAACTTAGGAAGTTTCGTTGAAGGTCCAGGATTCTTGCCCCACCTATCTGGACGTGAAAACCTTGATCTCTACTGGAAATCAATTGGACGAAGTGGTGAAAAGTATCTTGATGAAGTTATCGCTATTACTAAATTGGGTACAGCCCTTGATAAGAAAGTCCGCTCTTACAGTCAGGGAATGCGACAACGTTTAGCTATCGCACAAGCAATGCTGGGTATGCCAGATTTGCTTGTCTTAGATGAACCAACAAATGGACTTGATCCACAGCAAATCGCTGAAATGCGTCAAGTCCTAAAGGATTATGCAAAGACTGGCCGTACTGTAATTGTCTCTTCGCACTTATTAGCAGAAGTTCAACAGACATGTTCACACGTAGTTCTTATGCACCGTGGAAAATTGATTGCCTTCGGACCTATGAAGAAGATTCTCACTAAGAATCGCCAGTCACGAAGTCTGGAAGAAATCTTCCTCGAACTCATTGGCGATGATCTGGTTATCGGAAAGGCTTCCTCATGACATATCAAGCCGAAAAGACACTTCCTTATCGTGTGGAGCTCTATCGACAACTTAAGCGCAAGCGCACTGCATTTGCCTACGCTTTCGTTCTTTCACTTCCAATTCTGGTCGCAATTGCAGTGAAATTTGGCCCGTCGGGAAATAGCGGTGGCCCAACGCAATTAGGTTCAGGAACAGCTGATCTCATTGGTTTAGCAACTCTGGGGGCTGCTAATTTCACGACAACCATGATTTATTTTTCAACCCCGTTTCTCTTGGTGACGGTGATTGCTCTCTTTAACGGCGACACAGTGGCCAGTGAAGCATCGTGGTCGACCTTGCGTTATTTGCTGGCATCTCCTGTTCCACGCACTCGCCTTCTGATTCAAAAAATCAAAGTGAGCCTGACGCTTTCACTCATTGCAGTCTTCTTGGTTCCACTCTCTGCATGGATAGTTGGTGCCATTGCCTTCGGATTGAAACCGCTGCAAACACCGCTGGGGGCAACCTTTGATAACGCCACAGCTCTTTCTCGTATTGGCATCATCACTGGCTATCTGGCTATCTCACTCTTGTTCGTCGCCGGGCTCGCTTTCTATCTCAGCGTTCGCACCGATGCTCCACTCGGAGCAGTTGGTGTTGCAGTAGGTATCTCAATCCTGCTCAATATCTTGGATGCCATTACAGCCCTTGGGGTAGTTCGCGAATGGTTACCTGTGCATTACTCATTTAGTTGGTTTGATGCGCTCTCCATCACTATTGATTGGTCACAAATGATTCGAGGTGCCTCTTACTGTGCAATGACAGGAATCGCTTTCTACGCCCTTGCGGTTCTCAAGTTTGCTAAAAAAGACGTTACTTCTTAAAAAACTTTTTAGGGTTAAGTTTCGCCCCTTGTTCTTTAACCCTCTCTAGGGTGCGCCGCGCCCATGCGAATTCAAGTCCAAGAATAAAGAGCCCAAGAATCACTAAGGGAATTGTGAATGGACCGGGAAGTACCGATAGTAAAAGGCCCATGACGATAAATGTTGCTCCAAAAACCGACACTATGGTTTTACGGAGTGGGGAAGGAAGAAGTTTCCAACCTTTACTTATCTCGCTTTTCATCTTCACGTCGACTTTCTGTTATACGTCCAGCGTGAGCCTTTGCTGATGGATCAGACTTGGTCTTCACCAAACTCGCCACTGTTGCGATAACAAGAATAGTACCGATTACACCAAGGCTTATCGAGGTAGGAATCTTAGGAATCGAGTCGAACTGTTCGTGAAGGTACGTGATGACCAACTTCACGCCGATAAACATCAAAATAACCGAGAGACCAAGAGAGAGGTAGACCAATCGGTCCAGTAGTCCTTTAACAAGGAAGTAGAGCGCACGTAGGCCCAAGAGGGCAAAAGCATTTGCAGAAAAGACCAGGAAAGTCTCCGAGGTCACACCGAAAGTAGCTGGAATTGAATCAAGGGCGAAGAGTAAATCTGTCGATGCGATAGCGACCATCACCATAAACATTGGAGTTGCATAACGTCTGCCGTTCTGGCGAATAAAGAGTTTGGTTCCGTGATATTCGTCTACCATGGCAATTCGCTTGCGCATCAGCTTGACCAACTTATTGTCACTTGGCTCGGGGTCTTCATCCCAATGCTTGAAGAGCCCAACACCTGTCCAAATCAAAATGGCACCGAAAATCACGAAAGTGAAGGAGAACGCAGCGAGCGCTGCCGCACCAACTGCAATAAAGATTGCGCGAAGTACCAGAGCGAGCACAACACCGATGAGAAGAATTCTCTGGTGATAAATACTAGGGACGGCAAATTGCGCCAAGATAATCACGAAGACAAAGAGGTTATCTACAGAGAGGGATTTTTCTACTAAGTATGCAGCGAAGTATTCAGTGCCTTTCTGGCTGCCGTATTGGCTCCAGACCCAGACTCCGAAGGCGATGGCAATTCCAATATAAAAAATTGACCAGCCAGCCGCTTCCTTAAATTTAACCTCGTGGGGCTTGGCGCTCACGGTAAAGAGATCGACAATAATCAGAAGAAGAATTGCTCCGACTGTAATCGACCAGGCCAGTAGTGATACATCCATGAAAAGGCTCCTTGACTCGCGTAATGAAGAACGTGGTCAAGGTCTTCCTAACCACTGTCATGGCCAGCGCCCCGGGTTTTTACACCGTATTGACGAGGTAGCTGTATCTAGGTACTCCCCTTGCTGGGCCGTATCGTAAACGGTTTTTCGTAAATCGGCAATTTTTACTTGACCTCAGGAGAAATCTTTAAACGTTATGAATTTCCCTCGGCTACGATGACTTAATGTCTTTCCCATTCTTACTAGAGATGATGGGTATTGGTCTCTTAGTCGGGTTAGCAAAAACCTCCATTGGTGGGCTTGGACTTCTTTGCGCAGCACTGCTTACGCAGATCATTCCTGCAAAAGAATCCACTGGGGTATTGCTTATCCTTCTGATTTTTGGTGACTTGTTTGCAATTAGAGTGTATAGAAAATCCGTGGATTGGAATTTTCTCAGAACTCTTATTAAGCCAGTATTTATGGGCTTATTTTTCGGTGCGATATTTCTTTCCAGGTCTACTGACGAATCTCTAAAAATATTTATCGGTTGGGTTGTTTTGATTTTGGTGCTTCTGTACCCGCTAAGCCAGTATTGGGAGAAAAATTATTCAGATCTGAACTCTCGATTTCCAAATTTGATTCGCCTGACACTCGGATCAACAGCTGGGTTCATGAGCATGGTTGCCAATTCTGGAGGGACGCCCATGAGTATCTATCTGTTTCTTCGTCGCGATTCAGTTTTGAACTTCCTAGCGAATTCTGCTTGGTTTTTCTTTGTTGTTAACTTGATAAAACTCCCCTTCACTATAGGCCTCGGAATACTTAATGTAACTTCATTTAAGTTTATTTTGCCTGCAATACCAGCGATAGCTGTAGGAGCACTTATTGGAAAGAAAATCGTTTCACAAATCAATCAGAAAATATTTCAAAATTTGACTCTTATTTCGGCAGGTCTAGTAGGAATAAAATTGATACTCTCCTGATGAAAGCCCGTGTAAGCCCATAGTCGTCGCTTACATTTAAAAATATTTAAACTGTCCAATGTAAAAAATTCACATTTGGCTCTAGAATCTCTCAGTATCTACCGGGGGGAATAAATGAGCAACGTAGTAAATCATTGGATTAATGGTTCCGAGTTCATAAGTAAGTCAGGCCGAACATCACCAGTTTATGATCCTGCACTAGGCACTGAAACAAAACGTGTTGCTCTAGCTAATCAAGCGGAGATAAACGCGGCTATAAAAGCTGCAAGAGATGCGTTTCCAGCGTGGAGAGATGCTTCTCTAGCCAAGCGTCAACAAGTTGTCTTCGCGTTTAGAGAATTGTTAAATAGCCGAAAAGGCGAACTTGCAGAAATCATTACGAGTGAGCACGGAAAAGTTCTCTCCGATGCCCTTGGTGAAATTACCCGTGGTCAGGAAGTAGTTGAATTTGCAACCGGTATCCCTCACTTGCTCAAAGGATTTTATTCAGAAAATGTTTCAACGGGGGTGGATGTCTATTCAACACGTCAGCCACTTGGTGTTGTAGGAATTATCAGTCCATTCAACTTCCCAGCGATGGTACCCATGTGGTTCTTCCCGATTGCAATTGCCGCAGGAAACACTGTAGTTATAAAGCCTTCTGAGAAGGATCCTTCAGCTTCGATCTGGATTGCAAAGCTTTGGAAAGAAGCCGGCCTACCAGATGGTGTTTTCAATGTATTAAATGGGGATAAAGAATCTGTAGATGGTCTTCTCAATAGCCCTGACGTTGAGTCAATCTCCTTCGTCGGTTCAACACCTATCGCGCAATATATTTACGAAAACGCATCCCGTTCTGGAAAGCGAGTGCAGGCGCTCGGTGGCGCCAAGAACCACATGCTTGTTCTTCCTGATGCTGACCTCGAGCTAGTTGCAGACTCAGCGATTAACGCAGGGTTTGGTAGCGCAGGCGAGCGTTGCATGGCGATCTCAGTTGTTGTCGCCGTCGAACCAGTAGCTGATGCCTTGATTCCAAAGATTGTCGAACGAATGGGCAAATTACGTACCGGCGATGGACGTCGCAGCTGCGATATGGGACCACTCGTTACAAAAGAACATCGTGACAAAGTTGCGTCCTACATCGAGATTGCAGAAAAGGATGGCGCGACAGTTGTTGTTGATGGCAGAAATCCAAAAGTAGACGGAGAACCTAATGGCTTTTGGCTTGGGCCGACTTTGGTAGATAAGGTCCCAACTACTTCTAAGGTCTACACCGAAGAAATCTTCGGACCTGTACTGTCCATAGTTCGCGTCAAGAGCTATGACGAAGGTGTTTCGCTCATCAATAGTGGAGCCTTTGGAAATGGAACCGCAATCTTTACCAATGATGGTGGCGCTGCTCGACGATTCCAAAATGAAATTCAGGTTGGAATGGTTGGAATCAACGTTCCAATTCCTGTCCCTGTTGCTTACTACTCATTCGGAGGCTGGAAGCAATCACTCTTCGGTGATACCAAGGCACATGGAGTCGAAGGCGTTCACTTCTTTACTCGTGGAAAAGCTATTACATCTCGCTGGCTAGACCCAAGCCACGGTGGAATTAATCTCGGCTTCCCGCAGAACTGATTACTTCCATGTCCTCTGCTGACAAGTGGTACTACCGTAAAGGGGAATTGAAATCTGCTGTTTGGGAAGTCCATGTAGATGCAAATAATCCGCCGGTAAAACCTTGGGCCTCAACGGGTATTCGCGTGGGAAAACTTTCGCCAGGCGCGTTCCTTGAATTACCAGCTGACAACAATGAGAGAATTATTTTTCCTCTTGAAGGTGAAAAGATTTCGGTTCAATATCTGCTATCTAATTCCGATGAAATTTTCACTCAAATTCTAAGGGGCCGTAAGTCTGTCTTTCACGGTCCATCTGATCTGCTTTACCTTCCGATTAATACCCGTGCCTCAATTTCAGGTCTTGGTCGTGTTCTTGTGAGTGAGTCGCCGGCCAAAAACCCTAAACCAGTTAAATATATGCCAAAGGAAGATGTTCCAGTTGAACTTCGTGGAGCTGGACATGAAACGCGGCAGGTGCACAATTTTGGATTGCCAAATGTTCTAGATGCGGATCGAATAATCGCTGTGGAGGTTATCGTTCCGGCAGGTAATTGGTCAGGTTCACCTGCACATAAGCACGACACATATGTGCCGGGAAAAGAATCTAATCTTGAAGAAATTTATTACTTTGAATCCGCGGTGTCACGAGGATTAGAGACTCCAGCCTTCTCCAATCCATTCGGTATTTTCAGAGGCACTTCAGCTGATAATCGACCTTATGATGTAAATGAAGAAATTCATTCAGGAGATGTCGCATTAGTGCCATATGGATGGCACGGCCCAGTAGCAGCAGGACCTGGATATGACTTGTACTTCTTTAATGTAATGGCTGGCCCTGACCCAGATCGTGAATGGAATCTCACCGACCACCCAGAACAAGCTTGGATCCGCAAATCGTGGGAAACGCAAAAAACGGATTCTCGACTACCTTACGAAGCTTAAAAGGGAGCAAAGAATGACCCAGCAAATTCGCGTAGGAACGGCACCTGATTCATGGGGCGTTTGGTTTCCAAGCGAGCCGACACAAGTTCCATGGGATCGCTTCCTTGATGAGGTTGAGGCTGCCGGATATCACTGGATTGAATTAGGACCATTTGGATATCTTCCTACAGATCCCAAAAGGCTTGAAGATGAACTAGGTAAGCGAAATCTCAAGCTCACGGCAGGAACTGTCTTTACAGGATTTCACAAAATGGATGAGAGTCAATGGCAACGAGCTTGGGATCAAGCACTCGCTGTTGCAAATCTTGTTTCTAAACTAGATGTGAAGCATCTAGTAGTGATCCCTGATTTGTGGCGGGATCCACAAACCGGTGATGCACAAGAATCTCGAACATTATCTAATGAACAATGGAAGCAACTTGCCGCTGGGCATGACAAACTCGGGAAAGCACTACTTGAAGAATTTGATATTAGCCAGCAATTCCACTCTCACGCTGATAGTCATATTGGAACTTATCAAGAAGTAGAGAGATTCTTAGAAGAAACAAATAAGGATTACACCAATCTGTGCCTCGATACTGGTCATTTTGCTTATTACCTAGGAGATAACGTCAAGTTGATGAACGCCTACCCTGAGCGGATAGGATACCTACATCTTAAGCAAGTGCATCCAGATATTTTGGCTAATGCACTTAAGAATGACTTGCCATTCGTTGAGGCTGTAGCTCAAGGAGTTATGACTGAACCCGGCTTCGAAGGTGTTCCAAAATTTGCACCTATTATCGAAAAAGCACTAGAAATCAATCCTGAGATTTTCGCAATTATTGAGCAGGATATGTATGGCTGCTCGATTGATATGCCATTCCCAATTGCCCAACGTACCCGTGAACATATTTTGGCAACTACCCGAGCTGCCCGAGTCAAGTAATTCTGCTAAAAGGACTATCGACTGGAGAAATAGATGAAAATCGCATTAGACCCAACACCTTTCCACCACACTCATAAGCTTTTGGAATTTCCTGCCGTAGCTGCAGAATTAGGGTTCAAATACCTTCAGATGACTCCACATCCGGACTTCATTCCATTTTTTAATCATCCGAAAGCGGATGACAACCTGGTCAAAAAAATGAAGCAAGCATGTAAGGACTCAGGAGTGGAAATTGCATCCGTGCTTCCCGTATTGCGATGGTCTGGTCCTGATGAAGATGCGAGAGAAGCGGCTATCCGTTACTGGAAGCGCGCAATTCAAATTACCGTAGATCTAGGTGTGAAAACTATGAATACCGAATTCTCGGGTCGGCCCGAAAGAGCGGAAGAATCAGAACGTGCCTTCTATAGATCAATGGAAGAGTTG